>OGEU01001418.1_pt1 | contig 20383 bp, 16 predicted proteins | sample 1570651 | NCBI WGS metagenome assembly OGEU01 (sample SAMEA2582129, study PRJEB24529) | metagenome | biome: Human gut stool | place: China | collected 2011 | reverse complement strand
AAAGTTTGTCAATAACTTGCATGTCTGGGTTAATCCCAAACACGCAAATAAATCGGGAGTGCTGATAAAAAGCACTTGGAACAAATCGTGATCCGATTGCGAAAAGGCTTGAAGGATATCTTTCTTCTGGCTTTCCAAATTATACTGGAAACAGACTTGTTCAAAGTTGGCTGACAGAATGTGAATCTACTCTTTTTATCTATCTGAATTGTGTATTCAGTCCGTAATATAACAACGATAGTAAAGTTTCTTTGCATAGCCAAGACTGTCGGACTGATATAGTCTAAATTATCCCTTCTAAATCCAAATAAGCGAACTGTATTTCATCGTTTAAGTTTATGATAAGCCGGTTATTTTCTTTGTCATAACAGAAATCGGTTATCATGTATCCGGTTTCCAGGGTTTTGAGGTAATTGCCATTTAAATCGAAGACCAGGAACTTTGTTGGATAGTAGGCGTCTGTGCGGTGATCGCCACCGGAATAAAGGGCCAGAATCTTATCTCCACAAAATTCAACTCCGAGAGAATAGTGCTGGGTTTGTGTTTTTTCGTTTACCCATTTCGGGCCGTAGATATTGCATTTTAAATTCCCGTTAAAATCACAGATGGTCATCAGGTCGTATTGAGTATAACATTGGACATATAATTGGTGCTCTGCGGATGCTGCGTATATGAAGCGGACTTTTTTCAAATCGGGATATTCGTATGGCATAGGATTTATTTCCCCGGTTGCCATATTCCATCTGGCAACCGAAGGTTTATAATCGTTGTTACCTATCGGTTCGATGATTTTGGCAATGCAAAGTGTGTCATTCAAATATAAATAATCATCCGGAAACAGTTTTTTCTTCATATCTATTTTTACACTTGGCTGATATTCCGGAGTCGTTAAAACACTGTCCAGGTCGTAAGCGAATATTTTCAGTTTGCCGTGATCCGATACAAAGAAGCGGCGGTTCGTCTCGTCGATTCCAACATGGCCTATAATTGTAATCTCACCCGGACCTTGTCCCTGATATGTACTGCTGGCAAGATGTTCGAATGTGTTTTTGTCAAACAGATGAATGAGTTTGTCCGGTGAATTATAATCGGTGACAATTAAATAATTGTCGATTAGATAAGTCCTCGATATCCGGCCTATCAGCACATCTTGTGTTGAAAACTCTTTCATTTTGTCCCGTACGTCGACCACCTGATCCCGTTTACTCTGGTGTTTTTCTGTTTCAGAATCCTGACTGCAACTCCAACAGACAGCGATCAATAAAAGGTATAACAATTTATTCATGACTTTATTTGCTTTTAATATGTTGTCACGATACAAATATACGAATATTATTTAATTACGATATGATCGTAACGGCTTTGTCCGAATTATTGATAGACATGAACTATATTTTTGTTTTTCATATCTTCATGATGAGATATTGGATCAGCCGGAGGCATAAAGATTCGGAATCTGTCAAAATAATTGCTATCTTTGTCGCCATTTGATATTAATAATTTAAGAAAGAAAATGGAAACAGTAGTAAGTGGCATTCGCCCAACGGGTAATTTGCATCTGGGGAATTACTTCGGAGCAGTAAAAGGATTTTTGCAAATGCAAAATGAGTATAATTGCTTTTTCTTTATTGCAGACTGGCACTCGTTGACTACACATCCGCATCCTGATAATATCCGTAACAGTGTAAAGACGATCCTGGCCGAATATCTGGCTTGTGGCATCGATCCGGAAAAAGCGACCATCTATCTTCAGAGCGATGTGCGCGAAATTCCCGAATTGTATCTGTATCTGAATATGAATGCAGGGATCGGCGAGTTGATGCGTACTACTTCTTTCAAGGATAAGGCACGCCAGCAGTTGCACATCGACCGTGTCAACACCACGGAAGGGGATGTGGAAAAGGAAATTTTCAACGAAGGCAATAAACATAGCGTAAGCGCCGGTTTGCTGACCTACCCGACTCTGATGGCTGCCGATATCATTATTCATAAGGCGGTGAAAGTACCGGTAGGGAAAGACCAGGAACAAAATATGGAAATGGCGCGCCGTTTTGCCCGTCGTTTCAATGCAACTTACGGAGTCGAATGTTTCCCGGAACCCGCCTCTTTCTATTATTCCAATAAGGCGATCAAAGTTCCCGGACTGGACGGATCCGGCAAGATGGGTAAGAGCGAAGGTAATGCTATCTACCTGATCGACGATGAAAAGACAATCAAGAAGAAGGTGATGAAAGCTGTGACAGATGCAGGTCCGACGGAACCGAACAGCGTGAAACCCGAACCGATTGCCAATCTGTTTACGATGATGGAGATCGTATCGACAAAAGATACTTTCGATTTCTTCAATGAGAAATATAACAATTGCGAGATCCGTTACGGAGATTTGAAAAAGCAGTTGGCTGAAGATATCAATAATTTCTGTGCTCCGATTCGTGAACGTATCTTGGACATTCGTTCCAACGAAGACTATTTGGCAAAAGTAGCCCGCATGGGAGCCGAAAAAGCAAGCGAGAGCGCTGCGAAAACGTTGCGTGAAGTGCGTGAGATTATCGGATTCAGAGGATAAGCATATTCAGGCTTACTATATTTGAGGCACGGATTACACCGACCTCACGGATGAATTAAAACCGTGTAGTCTGTGTAGTCCGTGTTTTGTTTATGTTTGCAAGGCAGGTGATTTTGTGCGGTATAATTTATTAAAATCATAATAAAGAACCTGAAAATCGGATTATTAAATGGAAAACTACTTTACTTTGCAGTGAATAGAGACAAGTAACAAATGTATGGCGGCAATATCTGCGGGTGAATTTGAACGTATTTTCAAGGAGTTTTATAAGCCCTTGTGCCTGTTTGCACTCCGTTTTACAGAAAAAATGGAAGATGCCGAGGACGTCGTGCAGCAGGTTTTTGCCGATGTTTGGGATAAGAACAGCCATGATATGGTAATTGCTAACTTTAAATCCTATCTCTATCAGGCGGTACGGAACCGTTCCCTTACGCTTATCGCCCAGTCTTCCGATATGTTACAGACAACGGAATGTATTGCTGATATAGAAGACCTGTCGGAAGAGGAACAGATATATCAATCGGAACGGGATGCGCGTCTTTGGGCGGCTATCGACGGATTGCCTGCTGAACGGAAGAAAATATTTCTGCTTTCCAAGCGGGACGGATTGAAATATCAGGAGATTGCGGAGGAGTTGCATATTTCCATTAAAACAGTTGAAAACCAGATGGGAAAAGCATTAAAGACTTTGCGGGAAACTGTCATACGGATTTATTGTTTCTTTTTTTCTTGAATGAATAGGGGTTTTTTCAAATTTCCGGTCTTAGTGATAGAAAGGTTAAATGTTTATGTATCACTAATACAAAAAAGAAAAATGAAGAAATTCGTGTTATTTGTGATGTTGATGATGAGTGTGGTATCGGTGAGCGCACAACGATGGTCGTTGACGCCGGAAGTCGGGATGACGGCCGTCAAGAGAGGCGGCTTTTCTTATATCGATGAACCGGGATACACTTGGAATGCCCGTTGGAAAATCGGAGTTGGAGTGGAGTATGTTGTTAAACCGGACCGTTTTTCATTGAAATCGGGGTTGTATTATGCTCAACGGGGATATTCGAGACAATCGACTTCGTTCGGGAACATTTACCCGACAATAGACGATCAGTCGGAGTCTACTTTTAGTAAAAGCTATTATAAGACGAGGCGTCATTTCTTGCAAGTCCCGTTGATGGCGAATTTGTCATTCTGTTTAGCGGATAATGTACGGTTGAATCTGGCTGCCGGTCCTTATATCGCTTATTCGATGGGAGATAAAAATATAGCTGTGTATAATGAATATACACCGGGTAATAGTAGCAGTCATGAAAGTTATGGCTCTATCTATTATGGAGGTAATGGAGGTTATTTGTATGGTGGCGGATGGGTAGAGAAAGGTTTTAGTCATGAAAGTTGGACGCACGATAACTCTTTCGACTGGGGACTTTCGTTTCAGGCAGGATTGGAAATAGGCTCCTGTGTGATGAATGTCGGTTACGATGCCTCTTTGGGCAAGGAATACGAATATGATTCGGTCGACTTGAAATACCATACTTTCAGTTTATCTGTCGGTTATAAATTTAAATTAGGAAAATAAACAATGGAAAGGGCTGTGGCAATTGTCCATTGTCCATTATCAATTGTCAATTGAAATGAAGAACAACGAGCGAGATGATAGATTTGAAAAACGCCTTCGTTTTGTAGTCCGGCACTACAAAGAGGGGAGCTTGGATGAGGATAAGGCTTGGAAACGGTTTGCCTTTCGGCAGGGAATCTGCCGCCAGGTCGCTTTTCGCCGTTATTGGATGGCGGCCGCTTCTGTTGTGCTTTTGCTTATTGGATTCGGCACTTTTTATGTGAAAGAGCGGAATAATCCCGAATGGGTATCTGTCGCTACTGTATCGGGGCAATTAAAAGATGTTTATTTGCCGGATAGCACGCTGGTTTCTATGGCCGGAAATTCGACACTTCGGTATGATGTGAAGAAATATGGAAAGGAAAGACGTGTGGTGGAGATGACGGGAAAAGCTTTTTTCCAGGTGAAGAGGAACGAGGCGCGCCCCTTTTCCGTTCATACTGCCATGACGGAGGTGACGGTTTTAGGTACCAGCTTCCAAGTTAGTGAACAACCGGACATGACGGAAGTCGATGTCGTTACGGGAAAAGTGCGTTTTGCTGCCGGAAAGGAGCCCGAACCGGTTATCCTGACGGCGGGAATGTCGGCCTCTTATTCGAATGAAAAGAAAGAAATAGATATCCTGAAGGAAGAGAATCCGAATAATCTTTCCTGGAAAACGAAGCAGTTGAGGTTTAACGATACGCCTTTGGAGAAGGTGATCAGGGACCTGAACGAGTATTACCAGGTGGAGATCATCAACAAAGTGGATTCGCCGGATTCCCGACTGACCGCAACATTCAACGATCTGCCTCTTGACGAAGTCCTGATGGTTATCAATCAGACGTTGGATATCCGATTGGTTCCCCGGAAAGATAAATAAAAAATATGTATCGTGTTTACCTATTTGTCATCGGGATTTGTATATGTTGCCCGCTGATCGGAGCGAAAGAACCTTTGCCCCTGTTGGCGGACCCGACTCCTACTGTCACGCTGGATATGAAGCGGGTACCGTTACAGGATATTTTGCTGGAGATCGAAAAGCAGACCGGCCTGTTTTTTTCCTATGAATCGTCGATGTTGAAAGAATTCCGCCATGTTTCGTTGACGGCGCGCGACGAGTCTCTTTCTTATTGCCTGAAACGGTTGTTCGAGCCTTTACCTCTTGTTTACCGGATTACGGGACGTTATGTGATATTGAAACGGAAACCCCGGCAATATACCATCAGTGGGTTTGTGCGGGATTCCGCATCCTACGAGAGTCTGATTGCGGCAACCGTGGTGGAGCGTTCTTCCGGAAAAGGATCGGTTTCCAATAATTACGGCTTTTACAGTATTACGCTACCTCCGGGGAAAGTGGTGCTGTCTTCTTCTTATGTCGGCTACGAGCCCTGTTCCGTTACGTTCGAGTTGACCCGCGACACGATGATCGATCTCTCCCTATCGCCTGCCGGGGTACTGGGGGAAGTCGTGATAAAAGGAATTTCTCCCCGGTCGGATGTTTTGAACAGTCGGGTAGGGGTGTCGGATGTCCCGGCAAGCCGGGTGAAATCGTTGCCGGCCCTGTTGGGCGAAACGGATGTTGTCAAGACTTTGCAACGGCTACCGGGTGTGACCGGAGGAACAGAAGGCATGAGTGGCTTGTTTGTGCGGGGAGGTGATGGCGACGATAACCTGTTTTTGCTTGATGGAAATCCGGTCTATCATACAGACCATGTGTTAGGCTTCTTTTCGGCTTTCAATCCGGATGCTGTGAAGAATGCCACTTTTTATAAAGGAAGTTTTCCGGCGGAATACGGCGGGAGACTTTCTTCTGTTGTAGATGTGCGTACAAACGAAGGAAACCGGAAAGAATATCACGGGAATATCTCGATCGGCTTGCTGGCGGCGCGTGCCAATCTCGAAGGGCCGATCATCAAGGATCGGTCTTCGTTCAACGTGTCGGTACGGCGTACTTGGATGGAATTGATTACCTGGCCACTCATGACGGCAGTGAACAAGAAGGCCGATACTGAATGGAAGGGCGGATACCATTTCTACGATATGAATGCTAAAGTCGATTATTCTTTTACGGACCGTAGCCGTGCTTATCTGAGTTTTTACATGGGAAGTGACAGTTATCGTAACGGTGAGGATTCGAAAGATATACATGGTGAAGATCGGGACTTCCGCTGGCGCTGGGGAAATCTGATCGGGTCTGCCGGGTGGAACTACCTGATCAACCGGAAACTGTTTGCCACTTTTACCGGAGGGTATACCCGCTACCGTTCGCATATAATCCAGAAGCAGAATGCTTTTGTCTCATCGCCGGATAAGAGCGGACAGGTCTATTTTCAGGAAGGGCATTATCGTTCGGCTATGGAAGATGTGAGTCTGAGAGCCTCTTTTGACTATCGCCCGAATGTCGACCACCGGGTTCGGATGGGAGGCGATTACCTGTTCCATCTTTTTCGTCCCGAACAAAGTAATATGAGTTCCTGGTATAAGGATTCGGTTGTTTCGCAAATGAATAATACGGTCTTTTCACATTCTTTGATTCATGGCCACGAAGTTTCCCTGTATGCGGAAGACGAAATGTTGCTGACCGACCGGTTGCGGGTGAATGCCGGGTTGCGCTTTACCCTTTTCCATGTACAAGGAGAGACATACCAGTCATTCCAGCCCCGTTTTTCCGCCCGCTATCTGTTAGGGCGGAACCTGTCGGCAAAAGTGTCCTATACGAAGATGAACCAATATATCCATTTATTGTCCAACAGCTATATCAGCCAGCCGACGGATATCTGGATGCCGGTTACCGGGAATATCCGTCCGATGCATGCGCATCAGGTAACGGGTGGCCTATTTTGGCATTATAAAGAATTGGATTTCTCGGCTGAAGGCTATTACAAACGGATGAATAATCTGGTGGAATATAAGGATAACGGTCCGGTTCTTCCCTCTTTTGAGGGGTGGGAAGACCGGGTCGGAGTGGGGAAGGGACGTTCTTACGGCTTGGAACTGATGGTGCAGAAAAAGACCGGGCGGTTTAACGGATGGATCGGGTATACGCTCTCCTGGTCCGATCGCTGGTTTCCGGATGGGACGGTCAACAAAGGACATCGTTTCCCCTCCAAATACGACAACCGGCATAAAGTCGATATCGTCGCTTCCTACAAACTTTCAAAAAAGGTGGAACTGACGGCAGCCTGGATGTATAAGTCCGGTAATCACCTGACGATTCAGGATGTGCAATACCGCCCGTTACCGGAGCTGACGGAGCGTGGCTATCAGGAGGAGCTTTGGTGGGGATATGGCGAGAACGCAAGTTCGCGCAACAATTACCAGCTTCCGGCTTACCACCGGCTTGATTTAGGTGCTAATTTCTACCGGTATAAGAAGAACGGGCGTATGGGAATCTGGAACCTGAGTCTTTGCAATGCCTATTTTAAGGCGAATCCTTTCTCAGTCCGGCCTATTTATTATCAAACGGAAAAAGGGCGGGAGGTCGTGTTGGAGCAGACCTTGTTGTTTCTTTTCGTCCCTTCTGTTTCTTATACATATAAATTCTGATGGCGATGAAGAAGATACTGTTTGCCTTGTGCCTGCTTTTGTTTGTCTCTTGTACCCGCGACGTGGTGCTGGTCCTTCCGCCCGTTTCTCCGCGCCTGGTGCTGAATGCTTCCGTTTCGCCGGATACGGATGTGACGGCTTTCTTGTCCAAAAGTTGGTTTGTCTTGGACACGGTTACGGACGACGGGGTCGAGGATGGCAGCATACAAGTGTTTATAAACGACCGTTTGCAAGGACGTATGCAGCCCGTTTCCGATAGCCGGTTTACAGGACGGTACGTGTTGCCCGGATGCCGTGTGAGGGCCGGCGATCGCTTACGGCTGGAAGCAGAGGCGGGTGGTTTCGATCTGGTAGGGGGAGAGACAGTTATCCCGGATCCGGTGGAGGTGTTGTCTGTCGATACGGTCCGTTTTACCCGCTTTGGTTATGGAGGATATGAATATCCTTCCATACGGCTGTATGTCCGGTTTCGTGACAAGCCGGATAAACGAAACTATTATCGCTTGATAATTGAAAAACAGACAGAGTTCCAGAAGGGAGACAGTGTGATAACCTGTAGTTCGATGTACCGGTCAGAACTTAATTATACGGATTGGTTGGGCGTAGTTTATGAAGATCCGGTATTTCGTTCGACAGTGACGAATCCGGTTATTGAGCAGTTAGATGGGACGACTTGCCGGGGCACGTTTACGGACGATATGTTCGATGGCAAAGACTATACGGTCCGCTCTTCTTTCTGGCCTGTCGATAGTTCCTTTAAGGGCGATTCTGTAACGACAACGGTGCATTATGATATTCGTCTGATGGCTATTTCGGAAGAATACTATCGGTATCTGGTTGTAATCCGTAATTTCTCTATCTCGTTGGGTGATGCTTACTTAGATGGTTTGGTGGAACCCACCGCCACTTATACGAATGTCGAAGGTGGTTTTGGAATTGTTGACGGTTGCCAACTGGCCCATCGCCGTTTTACAATGCCTTTCGGTGATAAAGAACCCTCTTGGAATCCGTTTGCCGTTTATGATTGATTTAAAAAAATTTCCGGATCGAGTAGGGGTTTTTCCTGTTTTCCTGTCTTATGGATGAAAAGTCAATAAAGATAAGATGAAGAAGTTTATGTCGAGAGGATGGTTTACCTGTGTTTTTGTGTGTTTGAGTTGTTTTTTGATATCGGAGAAGTTGTCGGCAGAGGTAAATGGTGGAGATGAGGTTCGAACGGTTACATTGAACATGTGGAACGTTTCTTTGAAGGAGATTCTGACAGAGATCGAGAAGCAGGCCGGAGTGACTTTTTCGTATGAATCATCTTTGTTGAAAGAGTTTCAGAAAACGAGTTTCAAAGTGAACGATGCTGCATTGGACGATTGTCTGGCACGACTTTTTGCCGGCTATCCGTTCGTGTACAAGAGGACAGGAAATATTGTCGTTCTGAAACGTAAACCCAGACAGGTCACGATCAGCGGTTTTGTGCGGGATAAAACTTCCGCAGAATCCCTGGTCGGGGCTTCTGTGTATGAAGTGAATAGCCTGAGCGGTGTGGCTGCCAATACCTATGGATTCTTTAGTCTTTCGTTGCCTGTACCGTCGGGCAGTGATGGTGCTCCCGTTCGTTTGCAAGCGTCTTATATCGGTTATGAGAGCCATCTGTTCACAATTCCGGTGTTGAAGCAAGACACAGTCTTGGTAATCGATTTGCAGCCTAATGCCGCAATCGGAGAAGTGTTGGTGACAGCCTTGGAAACAACCCGCCAAACGGTCCGTAGTACGCAAATGGGAACATTGGAGGTGAATCATGCTACTATTCGTGCGACTCCGACTTTGTTGGGGGAGGCCGATATTATCCGGACCTTGCAATTGACACCTGGAGTGTCGGCTGGGACGGAAGGTATTTCTGGTTTGTATGTCAGGGGTGGAAATTCGGATGAGAACCTTTTTCTGGTCGATGGTAATCCTGTCTATCAGGTGAATCATATCGGCGGTTTTTTCTCTGCGTTCAACAATGAGGCGATTAAAGGCATGAATTTCTTCAAAGCCGGTTTCCCGGCCCGTTACGGCGGACGCCTTTCTTCGGTGGTGGATGTGCATACCAAGGAGGGGAATATGAAAGAATTTCATGGATCCGCCTCTTTAGGGTTGGTTTCCGGTAATCTGAATCTGGAAGGGCCGATTTGGAAAGACCGGACTTCTTTCAATATAGCGCTTAGGCGTACGTGGTTGGATGTGCTGACGGCTCCTGTGTTGGCGATTGTAAATAAGAAAAATAAAAAGAATGGAGAACGTATTAATGTCCGTTATGCTTTCCATGATTTGAATGCTCGTATCGACCATCGTTTCAGCGACCGGAGTAGGATGTATTTGAGCCTCTATAACGGGAATGATGTCTTGAAAGTAGGAAGTGAAGATTTTGCTTATTCCGAATATACAAGCGAATATCGTAATACGATCGACGCCTATATGCGTTGGGGGAATTTGGTCGCTTCTGCTGGCTGGACGTATGCGTTCAGTAATAAGTTATTCGGAAAATTGTCCGGTTTCTATACGCGATATCGTTCTAAAATCAGATATAAAGAGGAAGATGTTTCCGGTAAGGAAGGTGATTCCGGATATAAGTATTCTTTGGACGAGACGACCAATGTGACAGGAATCACGGATTTTGGTGTTCGTACCTCGTTTGATTATCGACCGGTGGCGGCACACCGTATCCGTTTTGGCGGTGATTACCTGATTCATTATTTTCAACCGGAGTATAACCGGATGAAAGCATTGGACAATAGTCTGCCGGATTCTATGCAGATTGCTAAAACTTTTTCCGACGACAAGTTGTGGGCACATGAATTGGCTGCCTATGCTGAAGATGATTGGTCGATTTCCGATGCTTTTCGTTTAAATGTCGGACTTCGTTTCAGCCTGTTTAATATTGATAACAGGACGTATACCGGTATTGAGCCGCGTGTTTCTATGCGCTGGTTGCTTTCACCGGATGTTAGTTTGAAAGCTTCTTACTCCCGTATGAACCAGTATGTACATTTGATCAGTAACAGCTTTATGGATTTGCCGACTGATTCTTGGATGCCGGTGACTAATAAGTTGAAGCCGCTTGTCAGTGACCAGATTTCTTTGGGTGGTTATTACAATTGGAATCAGCTATTGGATTTTTCTGTTGAAGGTTATTATAAACGGATGAACAACTTGTTGGAATATAAGGATGGTTATAGTCTGATTCCTTCATCCGTTTCATGGGAAAATAAGATGGCTTCCGGTGAAGGGCGTGCTTACGGAGTGGAGTTTATGGTTCGTAAGCAAACAGGAAAAACAACCGGATGGGTCGGGTATGCGCTGGCGTGGGCGGATCGTCAGTTTGACGAAATAAATAAAGGACGGCGCTATCCTTCCCGTTACGACAATCGGCATAAATTGAATATTGTTGTCATGCATAACCTCTCCAAAAAAGTAGAGCTGTCGGCTGCCTGGACTTATTCGTCTGGTAATTATACAACATTGTCACTGGAAAATTATTATCCGAGTGACCATCTGCACCAACCGGGAGAAAGACCTTTCTGGGGGAATGGGACTGGTGAAGATTATTATGACCAACGTAATAATTATCAACTTCCTGCCTACCATCGTTTGGATGTGGGCATTAATATATATCGTCCTAAAAAGAAGGGGCGTATGGGAATTTGGAATATTAGTATTTATAACGTGTACAGCCGGATGAATCCTATCCTGGTTTATAAAGGAGATGTCAAAGAGGAGGCTGGATCAGACGACTATGGGAATCCGAATGTCACCTATCGGAATGCATTCAAGTCTATTGGTATTTTTCCGATCATACCGTCGGTTTCATATACATATAAATTTTGAAGGAGGAAAAAGATGAGATATAATATTTGTATATTGGTTTTGTTGTTGTTTGTCTTGTCCGGTTGCGAGAAAGAGATAAATTTGGAACATATGCGTCCTGAACCCAAACTGGTGTTGAATTGTCTGGCCGTACAAGGTGATACACTATCGGTAGAACTTTCCCGTACCTGGTTTTATGCGGATAATAAGGTCAAAGATATTTTTGTGTCTGGTGCGGATGTAAAACTTTATGTGAACGATGTGTTCCGGGAATCATTGTCCGAAGTGGCCGTAAAGTATGAAGAGCTTGATATCGATGCCGTTCGTTACAAATCTTCATCTTATATACCTGTGACGGGCGATCGGATACGCCTTGTGGCTTCTCGGAATGGTTTTAAGGATGTGGAGGCCGTGACGGAAGTCCCTCGCCCCTGTTCTGTCTCGGGTTTCGAGCTTCAACAGGAGAGTGTAAGAGATACTACTGAATGGTTTGATGATGCATATATACATTTGGCTCAAAATAATACCGTGTGCTTCACTCTTCACGACGAACCAGGCGAAGACAATTATTATCTGATTTATTTCCGTCAGGGAAATATTTGGGGAGGAGAAAACGATACCGTTTATTCCTGGTATTCTTTTAGGCCTGATTATGGTAGTGAACCGGTATTTGCTGTTCAGAATTCGGCTTTAGATCAGATTTTCGGATATGATGGTGTGGGTGGTTATAACGGACTCGCTTTTTCGGACGAGTTGTTCGATGGGAAAAGCTATCAGTTTAAGATCCCTTGGAAAATAAGTCTTAGCTATACTCAGAGTGTCGATTATACCCCCTACATATACCGTTGTTATCTGTATTCCGTTTCTCGCTCCTATTATAACTATATGAAAACCATGAATGATTTGTATGAGAGTGGCTTTGTCGGCGATCTGGCGGAAATAGGCTTTGCCGAACCGGTCCGCATCTATTCGAATGTAGAAGGCGGAACCGGTATTTTAGGCGGCAGCTGCATGGAGTCCTGGGAATTTACAAGTGAATGATCAAGTCTACGCTGACCGGATAATGGTCCGAAATCCCTTCAGTTTCTATTCCGTTGTGGATATGGGCGTCGACACACCGGGAAACCAGGGATGGAGAAACCAGTATATAATCCAACCGTTCGCTTATCCCGTGCAGACGGGTGTCGCCATGTTGCCATCGGTAAAGGAAAGCGGTCGGGAATGTCGTTCGTTTATCGGCAGGGACATACAAACGGCATATATCGGTCAGCCCGATGGATAGGAATTGGGACAGAACTGAATAATCAAGCCGTCCGTCACGCATATTCCGGTATGTTTCTTGTTCGGCATCCCATTTCTGCTTGTTTTTGATGAGTTGGGCGTGTGTTTCCACCCAATCGGCGTCGAAAGGCGAATAGGCGTTGAAATCTCCCATGACCATACAGTTGTCCAACTGATTGTCCTGTATGTATTTTGTCAGCATTTGCGCTTCTTTCAGTCGGAACTTCCAGTCGTGAGGGCTGAGATGGGTGACGATGATATCCAATCCATACGTTTTTACGTGCAGCATGCCGTGCCAGAAATCTTCTACTTGTTTCTTTACGACCGTGATCGGTTTGTTGGAAGTTATGCCGACCGGGTATCCTTCTTCTTTCACGATGGCATAATACTTATGCCCGTATTCGGAGGCTAGTTGGCCTAAATTTTTTTCTGTAAATCCAACCAGTTCGGTTATGGCCAGAATGTCCGGTTGCTGTCCTTTTATCCAGTCGATAAAATTTGCTCGCCGGGAAGCATCATGTTCGAAACCGTTCCAAATATTGTAGGATATAACCCGTAGTTTCTCTTTTCTTGCTGGTTGCCCGTTGCTTGTTATGGGAAATAACGATATGAGCAGTAAGGTATAGAGTATATGATGTAGTTTCATGGTTCTATTGTTTTGACACATTTAAAAGTGGGTGTTGCGATAATTTTGTCTATTATTTCTTTATGTTCAGTTACCGATCCGGAACATTCCGATCTTGCCTGCCGGATAGAACATGAACTGGCGTTCCATCTTTCCGCGGATCGGATTGTATTCGTAGTTAACCCCTACGCCGACCCTGAAGCCGCTGTCGTTCACCTTGAATTCGAATGCTCCGCCTACGTTTGTATGGTTGTAAAACGGGTTCATCAGCATATGTGGGTTGTTTCTTTCGTTGTGATCGTAAAACGTATATTGTCCCCATCCTCTCACTGTCATCCAGTCGGTCACGTCATAGCTGGCCATCGCATTGAACCCGCCCATGAATTGGGGGGAAGGATTGAACGGGGTGAAATAGCGTCCGCCGAAAGCGCCTCCCGACAGGGAGAACCGGTCGTATGTCCATAGTAGTTCCGTGTTGATCCGGGTAAGACCACCGATGCCGGGCCATGTGTATTGTTGTCCGCTTGTGATAAAGGCCACTTGTTCGCTGACGGGGATGATCGATACTTCATGGAAATCCAATGCCATCGGCGAAACACGTCTTAACATCGGTGTGTAAGGATTGAAGAAAGGCTGGTAGGCAGCAGATGAAATAATCATGTCCATCGGGCGCTCCTGTTCATATGCGGAAGATCGGGAATGAATTCACGCAACTTGGCTTCGATCAGTTGCCTGTCCGATGGCGTGAAACTTTTGTATGTGAATTTGGGCAGGTTCAAGTCGAAAACCGCCCGTTTGGGTACTGCCACCATTCGTCCTTCTTTGGTTCTGATCCAAGTCAGATCAGATTGTGCTTGCAAACATAATGCGCACAATAACAATATGATTAAACTAATTCCCCGCTTCATACAACAACTCATTTAATTTCTGCGAAGATAAAAATAAATTTAGATATTTGTGTATAAATAATGAAGATCGGTGCAACTATCCGGAAATCTGTTTCATCATGTAATCAGAGAGTAGCAAGTATTTATGGACGAACAACTGTTAATCGACGGATGTAAGCGTGGCGAAGCATTGGCTCGTAAAGAATTATATGAACTGTACGCACCTGCCATGATGAGCGTGTGTGTCCCGGTCAATTTGGTGATTAATTTGTGGGACAATCCGGATTGGAATGTGTACGTCTCCGGGGGGGCAGCATGATAGAGAAAGGAGTGCGCTTCGAGTTTTGAAAATCAATGGCATAGTATAAACTATTATGTGCTTCCGCTTGTTATATTTTATAGTTACTTAAAAAAATAGGCGATGAAATTCTTTATTGACACGGCTAATCTGGATCAGATCCGGGAAGCAAATGAATTGGGTGTACTAGACGGTGTTACCACCAACCCTTCTCTGATGGCGAAAGAGGGTATCAAGGGAGTAGAAAACCAGCGTAGACATTACATCAAAATCTGCGAAATGGTGGATGGGGATGTGAGTGCCGAAGTGATTGCCACAGACTACGAAGGCATGATCAAGGAAGGTGAGGAACTGGCCGGACTAAATCCGCATATCGTAGTGAAGGTCCCTTGTATAGAAGCCGGAATCAAGGCAATCAAGTATTTTTCAGGTAAAGGCATCCGTACGAATTGTACGCTTGTCTTTTCTCCGGGACAGGCATTGTTGGCGACCAAAGCGGGTGCGACGTATGTTTCTCCTTTTGTCGGCCGTTTGGACGACATTGCGAGTGACGGAATCGAACTGGTGCGTAAGATTGTTGAGATGTACGATTACTACGATTACGAGACGCAGGTGCTGGCAGCCTCCATCCGTTCTACACAGCATATCATTCAGTGCGTGGAAGCCGGAGCCGATGTGGCAACCTGTCCGCTTTCTGCTATCAAAGACTTATTGAAACATCCGCTTACCGATAGTGGCTTGGCAACTTTCCTTGCCGACTATAAGAAGGTGAACGGATGATTTTCTTCCTCTTTTTATTCACTCTTTAGGCTTTTTACCGGGTTGCTCGAAGCTGCCCGGTAACTGTGCCATCCTACCGTTAGTAATGTGATAGCCAGGACGATGCCTCCGCCCATTAGGAAATAGAGTGGGGAAATGCTTATCCGGTTGGCGAAACTTTCCAGCCAACGGTTCAGCAGTACCCAGGCAAGAGGTGTTGCAATCACGAATGCCACTGCTATCCATTTGACGAACTGTCGGATCAGTAGTAACATGATGCTTCGTGTGCTGGCTCCATTCACCTTTCGGATGCCGATCTCTTTGGTCCGCTGTTTGGTCGCGTACAAAGCCATTCCAAACAGGCCGAAGCAGGTCAGGAGGATACTGATGATGGAATACATCAGCAATAAGTTCGCCATATCGGTCGTCCTGCGGTTGCGTTGCATGAATACTTCGTATACATCTATATAGGTGAAGTATTCATTAGGGTTTACCTTTTTCCATACCGCTTGTAACGTTTCCATCCCTTCCTTTTTCTGTTTTTCATTCAGTCTGACATAGAGTGTCCGGTAGTGTTGGTTGCCGGCGTTATTGAGATAGATCAAGGAAGGCATCGCTTCTTCTTCCAGCGTATTGATATAGAGGTCGCTGACAATCCCGCAGATTGTACATGCCTGTTTTGGATCCCCGGCCAGGACATTTTGGAAGGATTTGTCATACCGGCTGACCAGTTGGCCGACAGGGTTTTCACCGGCCGGGATCAGTATGTCCGCATATCTCCGGTTTATGTAGACTGGTTGGTCATATTTCTGCATGGCTTCCCGGGGAGCCAGTCCTTGGTGGATTTGTAGGTTCAGGGTTTGCAGGAGATCTTCTTCGCCCATGTATTGGACCGACGAATAGTAGGATTCTGATCCATCTTTGTTTTCAACAATGATCTGTTGGAGCCAGGCGAAGAGGAGGGAACCTCCGGCACGTGTGACGGAGGCTATTTCCGGTCTGTTCTTCAGTTCGGCTGCGAATGTGTTGACATCCAGTTTCCCTCCTTTCCAGCTTCCGATTTCGATTAGATTGCGGTAGCATTCGCCTTTCTTTTGTGTCAGTTTCAATTGTGCATGGATGGTGAGTGTTCCGATAACCAGCCCGATGGAGATGATATACTGCATGACGGAGAGAGCGGTGACGACCTTTCTTTTTTTGTTTCCGGTGAAGAACAGGCGGTAGTTGCTATCCGTCAGGTTGGCGATTTTCCGGCTCATGTAGCAAGCTGGGATAACGGACAGGATCAGGATTAGTCCGCAGATAACGGGTAGCACCTGCCTGTTCAGAAAAAATCCGGTGGTGATCCTTCCGGACATGATCCGGTTGAAAACGGGGATCAGGTCGTGGGCGATCAGCAACGAGAGCAGGAAGGCGATGCCGACTGTGAGGAATGTATCCAGAAACAATTGGTAGTTCATCTCTGCTTGTGTGGCTCCCATCAGCTTTTGTGTGTGTATGATCCGTATCTGTTGAAGGATCCGGGAGAAACTGAGATTGATATAGTTAGAGCAGGCGATCAGCAGGATCAGTAAGGCTGATATCAGCCCGATGAGTAACAGCGATTGCTGGGAACGGGCGATATAAGGAATCGATTCCTGCGTATAGTGTTGGAAATAGGATTCTTGTAAGGTATAGAAATAGTATCGCCCTTTCTCCTGTTGCAGGGTAGGGACTCCGTCTGCTTTGATCTTTTGGGCGAATTGTTCTTTGTCGAACGAGGGGGAGACTTTCAAAAGGGCGACTCCTCCACCGTAATAGTCTTGTCCGATACCGGTGAGCATGTCGAATTTGAGGTAGGACTGAGAATGTTCTTTCAATACGGCAGCAATTTGGAAAGGGCGGGAAAGGGGTGTTGTTTCGTCCTCATAACGTATGCCTCCGTCCGCCAGGTCTATTTGGACAATCTTTCCTACCGGGTTTGTTTTTCCGAATAGTTTCCGGGCACATGATTCGCTTAGCGCGGCTTTGTCCGGGGAGGCAAGGGCGTCATGCAGGTTGCCGTGCAGTACTTCATATTCGAAGAAGCGGGCAAAAGTAGTGTCTGTTATGGTAATCAGGATTGGGTCGTATTTTTTATCCCCTATGGTGACGGAGTTGCAATCGATTGAGCCGAAGCGCAGGTAATCTTCCACTTCCGAATATTGCTCTTTTAGTTGAATCGGGATCTTTCCAACAATAAAAGATACCTTTTCTCCTGACTTCAGCGGCGAATCCTGGGCCATATAGACGATCTTTTCTTTGTTCGGATTATCAGCCTCGATGTTGAATTCATATATGACGAAGGCTGCCAGCAGGTTTGTACAGGCAATCCCGATTGCCAAGCTGACAATCGAAATAATGGAAAACGTTTTATTGCGCCACCAACTACGGAGGACCAGTTTGAGTGCTACGGCTTTCATGACTTTTGTTTTAATACGGATCAAAGCTATCCCCTTTCTGTGGATGTCGCAAAGGATAGTTCTTTTTTCTTCGGGAAACCGAAAATTTGTCTAATTATTGGACAATGGGACCGTCATTGAGTGAAGGGAAATGTTTAGGTGTAACTTGTTTTCGACAATGTCGAGAATATATGTAACATTGTGGGGAACAAATTACGTTTGATTGCGGATTTCTTGATAGAAAATATAATTTTGTAATCAGAAAAAATGAAACTATGCTGGATGGGAAAATAATTCTTGTGGATGATAACGAAGCAGTGTTGAAAACATTGAAAATGATTCTGGCACGCGAGTTCAAGACGCTAGTAGGAGTGTCCGTACCGACACTTTTGCCGGCTTTGTTGCGTGAGGGCGATGTCGATATTGTCCTGTTGGATATGAATTTTGTGACCGGACGGCAGGATGGAAGCGAGGGCTTGTTTTGGCTGGATCGGATTGTGGGGCGTCCCGATCCGCCGCAGGTGGTCTTGATCACGGCCTTCGGAGATATTGAACTGGCGGTTTCCGCCTTGAAAAGGGGAGCGGCTGACTTTGTTGTCAAACCGTGGGATAACGAGAAGCTGGTAGCGATTTTACAAGGGGCTTTCCGGCGCAGGCGGAAGGTGCGGACAGAAGCGGCTTCGATGAGGCGGATATCGGCAGAGGAGGAGAATGGGCAGGTCGTTTCCCTTTTGGTCGGGTCTCTGTTAAAGAAATACGCACAGGCGTATGGAAAACAATTGCCGGTTGTCACTTCCGGCGGATTGGATAAACTCTCCGGTCTGATCCGGCAAGGGGATCTTTCGGCTTTGCAACAAACAATCGAGCGGGCTGTCTTGTTGACGGACTCGTCTTCGCTTGGGGCGGACGATTTCCATATCGAAAAAACGGCTTCCGCATCCCGTCCGGTGACATTGGAGGAGATGGAGAAGCAGTTTATCAGTGAGGTGCTGCGCGAGAAGAACGGCAACCTGACACTTTGTGCCCAACAGTTGGATATCAGCCGGCAGACGCTATATAACAAGATACGGAAGTACGGTTTGTAGCCGGATAGACACCCTTATCGTACAACGATCATTACATAATCCCGTTCGTGCACTTTCGGGTTATCCAGCAGTTCGACCAACTTCTTTTGCTTGGGCGAGCCGGTGCGCTTTACCAGTTCGCGCATCTCGGTGACGGTACGGAGCATGTACAGGCAATCGTCCGTTTGTCCGTCCGGCCAGAAAGGCATCCCGTCGTCTAGGTCGTTAATGAAGCCCCTGTTTTTGTCAGCCGGCAGCATGACCGTGCGTCCTTCTTCTTTCAAGTAGACCGCCTGGTGGGTCAGGCTCGGTTTGTAGTCATATTCCCAGCCGAGCCAGTTTGCGATGATTCGTCCCCCCTTTTGATAAAGGCCCATGAACAAACCTTTGGGGTTCTCGTAAAAAGTTTTCAACCACATTTTGCCTTTGGGAATTTTAGCATCCGCCATCTCTTTCAGGTTAAGCCCTTGCTCCCCGTAACGGATAGCGTAGAGCGGGGCGACGGTTTGCGGATCGCGTAACTGGTAGACGGTGTCGCAATAGGGCATCATGAAAGTCATCCGGTCTTGTCCGGTGTTCCAGTAAAACGTTTGGAAGAACGGAATGCTGTCGGTCATCGTGCGCGGGGCCAACTCCCCTTCTTTCAACCTGAATTTGCAGAGCGTATCGCCTTGGAGGTTGAACGTCGTGATTCCGTCCGGTTCTCCCGTTGCCTCACTTTGGTTACATAAGGTATAACCGGTGGAGGAGAAACCAAGTAGTTTGTCGTCGCGTCGACCGAGCGGATATTTCTCGATGGGGCTTTCGGGGAAGATGTAACTTTGGATCGTCAGCATCGTATCCAGGGGCGGCAAGACACTGATGCAGGGGATGCTGTCCGTCCCGGTTCTCCGCGTTTCCTGAGTCTTCCCGCTAAGGGCGACATACATGCGGGTGGTTTTCTTATCGTAAAACATGTTCTGCCCGTTCATCTCGTTGTTCCATTTATAAGCCAATGCCTTGAAGCCATACCGTTTGCTCGGAATACCTTGTTTCCGGTAGTAGATGCGCGGGTTGTTGAATGTGATAAAGGCATTGCTATCCGGTAGCTCGATTGCCTGGGTGACGGTGAACCGGGCATCTCCGACGGTATAGTATTCGATCTCGGAGGCGATCTGGCTCAACTTCAACGGAGCGGGTTTCCTGGAGGCTTGTTCCACATCTACGATTTTTACGGGTTCGGAACGGTCTATCTGGGCTTCCATCTGTGGGGCGGCCGGGATGTGCCGTGCTTTTTCTTCCGTCTGCTTGCATCCGATCGTTATCAGTAAAACGGATAGGATACCTATGGTAAAAAGGTGCTTTTTCATCTTGAATCTGTATTTGTAGCGAATGTAATGATTTATTATGAGCCTGTTTAAATTTCCCTGAAATAAATTTTGCATAGCCTTCATCGGCCAGCTTTGTCTCTTTATAGGATTATTTTGAAAAACAACTGTCATACTATCACTAATTTCCTTT
>OGEU01001415.1_pt1 | contig 20407 bp, 18 predicted proteins | sample 1570651 | NCBI WGS metagenome assembly OGEU01 (sample SAMEA2582129, study PRJEB24529) | metagenome | biome: Human gut stool | place: China | collected 2011 | reverse complement strand
TTTTTCCAACGTTGGATTATCCAATGTTGGATTTTCCAATGTAGGTAAATCCGATACAGGCGGGGTCTGCGGCTGCTCAAAGATTACATAGTCTGTGCCGCGCAAGCGTCCTTTCTCGTCGCGCTCCCTTGAACGGACGATATACCCGGCGCGTTCCAGTTCCTTAACGGCTTCCCGGATAGCGTCGATTTTCTCCCGGTTGATAAAGGACAGCCCCGCAAGGGTATAGTCCCAATCCTCCGGCAAGGACAGCATTTGCGATAACAGCCCTTTTGCCTTTAGGGATAGCTCCTTATTGCGTAAGTGGTGGTTGCTCATAACCGTATAGCCCTTGTTGCGCTCCACTCTGAAAACTGCCATAGCTTCATCACTCCTTTGCTGCATACCTGTTACGCAATAGAAACGCGATTTTGAGGGTTTAGGTATCAATCCCTTATCCGCTGAAAACCGCGCCCGCAAAGCCGCATAAATCAAGGGCTTTTTCCTGCCTACTGCGTAACAAAGGGCATGAAAAAAGCGGCGTTCCTGTTCTTCCTTGTGGGAAGTGAGAAACGCCGCCTGTGCGGTGCGTTATTCTGCTTCTTCGGCTATGAGGTCTTGTATGACTTCGCCAAAGTCTGCCGTAAAGGAAAAAATGAAGTATTCCAAAACGGCGGGGTCTGCGTCCATAGGCTCGGCTTCTTCGGAAAAGGGCAAGCCCATAAGCCCATAGAGCATTTTTATGATTTTGAACAGCTTCCCCCGGTCGGCGGGGGTGTTCATGGTAACAAGTACGTCGGTCAAGCGGTTTACGGTTTCCATGTCGCCGCCTGTCGTTACCCATACCATTTCTGCGAATGACTGCGTGATTGCCCCGGCGACAAGGTTTACCTTATCCTTGCTGATTTCGCCGGACGGGAGTATAATACCCTTGTCTAAAAGTACGTTTTTCATGTCGTCCTCCTATAATCTGTGGTGCCAAAATGGTGCCCGGTCTTACAAAATCATCTTATACGGAGATACGGCAAGATAAATGACGATACGCGGAAAACCTTGATTTTAAGCCATTTTCGCAAGGTTTTATAAACACTTGCGCGGGCTTATAAGAAGATTTCCGTCTATCAAATCAATAAAAAATATAGCATTGAAAAAATATTGGCTTCCGATCCGCCGTTGACATACTTTGATGAGCATACTTTTACCGAGATGGTCAAAAAAGTGTCGGTCAGTAATACGGCGATAGAATTTGAACTCATCAATGGCATGAAACTTTCGGAGGAACGGACGGAAAAATGAAAAAGCGATATCTGCCATTTGGCTACCAAATCACAGACGGAAAAACAACTATAGTTCAAGAAGAAGCCGAAGCTGTGCAATATATTTTTGAGGAATACACAGCAGGGAAGTCCCTCCGGAAGATTGCAGAGAACATGACAGCGAGGAAAACTCCATATCATGAAGATTCCTCAAAATGGAACCAGAACATGGTGAGCCGCGTCCTTGCAAATGAAATTTACTGTGGCAATGAAAAATACCTGCCTATCATTACAGAAGCCCAATATCGCTTGGCAGAAAAAATCCGCCAGAGGAAAGCGCAAACCTACTCCACGGTTTTGCAGCCGTTTCGCCAAGATGTGCAATGCGGATGCTGCGGAGAACGCTTATATTGGCGGCCTAAAACCGAACAATGGTTTTGCCGCCAATGTGGAATGTGGACAAAGCCTATCCCAGAAAAGGAACTGTCTGATGCTATTACAATAAAATTGGAATGGATTCAGAGACACTCAGAGGTGATTCACCCACCGACAACACAGCGTAATGTCCAATCTATCGAAGGCGCTAAGTTGACACGGGAAATCCAAACGGATTTACTGGAGACAGAGCCTAATGCCGATGCGCTAATTGCCAAAATCCTACACAGGGCAGAACTGGAGTACCAATTCTGCTCGGCGGGCGATGCTGACCCAGCAAGCCTGCAAATGCAAAAAGCGTGTGCCGAGTATAAGCCGACCGATGATTTTCCACATACCTTTTATAAAGGAATCGTTAGCAACGTCAGTCTATACCGCGATACCCACATCGAATTCAAACTGCGAAATGGACAAACTGTGTGAGGAAAAGTCATGAATAACATGAGAATTGTTGAGATTCCCGCTTCTATGAGGGAAAACGCCGGACGGAAAAACACGGTGCGCAAGCTGCGGGTGGCGGCCTACTGCCGTGTCAGCACCGAGGAAGAAGAACAGCAGGGCAGTTTTGAAATCCAGAAACTATACTACACCGAGAAAATCAATTCCACCCCGGAGTGGGAAGTCGCGGGCATCTACGCGGATGACGGTATCTCCGGCGTACATACCAAGAAGCGTGACGGTTTTAACCAGATGATTCAAGACTGCAAGAAGCGCAAAATCGACCTTATATTGACAAAATCCATTTCCCGCTTCGCCCGCAACACACTGGACAGTATTCAATACGTCCGAATGCTGAAACAGATGGGAATCGCGGTGGTATTTGAAAAAGAGAACATCAACACCACCACCATGAACTCTGAGATGATCCTTACCGTCCTGAGTGCCTTTGCACAGGCAGAGAGCGAGTCTATCTCTCAAAATGTTGCCCGCGGCAAGCGCATGGGATATAAGCATGGTAAATTTGCCTTCCCTTACGGCAGAATCATCGGCTATCGAAAAGGGGCGGACGGCAAACCGGAGATCATCCCGGAGCAGGCTGAAATCATTCGGCTGATTTTCAACAGTTACCTGCAAGGGGACAGTCTGCAAAGTATCAAGGCAAAGCTTGAAACGGCGGGCGCACTCACAGCCCGCGGCAACATCGCATGGTCAGCACAGAGCATCCAGCGCATCCTGCAAAACGAAAAATACTGCGGTGATGTGCTGCTGCAAAAGACCTTTACCGAGGATGTGCTGACCGGGGTACATAAGAAAGACACCGGGCAACTCCCACAATATTACATTGAAAATTACCACGAGGGCATCGTCAGCAAACAGATGTTCCGAGAGGTGCAAGCTGAGATCGCCCGCCGCAACAGCAAGTCAGCTGCTAACCAGCGCAAGTGCCGCCGGGGCCGCTACAACAGCAAGTATGCCTTGTCCGAGCGACTGTTCTGCGGTGATTGTGGCAGCCCTTACAAGCGGGTGACTTGGAATATCCACGGCAGAAAGCAAATCGTTTGGCGGTGCGTAAACCGCATCGAGTACGGAACGAAATTCTGCAGCAGCTCACCGTCCATCCCGGAAGAAGAACTGCACCGCGCCATTTTGAAAGCGGTACAGGGTTTGGCGGCAAACTTCACCGATGAGGTTGCCACCCAGATCAACGGCATCCTGCATGACATCCAGACCGGCGAAAGCACAAAGCCCAATTTGCAGGAGCAGCTTGAGCAGACCCAGCAGGAATTTGACCGCCTGCTGGAAATGTCCTTGGACTTCGATGAAAATACACCATTTCTCAATGACAAGCTGAAAAAGCTGAACGGCAAAATCAAGCGTCTGAAGAAAGCCATCGAGGACACCGCCGTCCGACAGGAAAAAGCCAGCCAGCCGGAAATGCTGCTGTCAGCCAAGGATCTGCAAATTCAAGAATATGACGATGCGCTGACTGCGCGAATCATTGAGAAAATCACGGTGAGGTCGCGTAATGAAATTGAAATACGGTTTACAGGTGACTACAAAAAGACCGTTACACTGAGGTGAAAGCTAAAGATGTAGTATCTATCCATAAAACATTTGGCGTAGAGAACAAATCAATAACTGTAGCAGCAAAATGTTCCCCATATAATTGCAGTACGAGAACTCAAGTCAAGCGCTTAAACGCTGAGCGAGAAAATAGATTTCTCTGCCAAATGATCCCTTTCGCTTGATAAATGGGGAATAAATTGCTATAATAATCTTGTAAAAATTCCCCAAGGAGTAGCTATGGAAAACACATACTCAAAAATTCAAGAGCTTTTGCACCAAAAAGCGGATTTCCAAGCCAGACTGAATTTACTTCCCTATGATGGTACGCCGGAAGTGAAAGACAGAGATGGGCAAAAATATCTCTATATCCGTAAGCGTGTTGGAAGTCGGTTAACATCGACCTATGTAGATGTATATTCCGAGGATTTATACCAGTTGCTTCTGCGCAACAACCGCGAAGCGCGCGAATTACGGAAACAAATTCGACATATCGAAAAAGATTTGGCTGCGTTGGGATATGCGGAAGCCGACTTGCCACCGCGCGTAATGTTGAATCTGGATTTTGCCAGAGCCAACATGAAGGCCAATATTTATGATCAGGCTGTGCTGGAAGGCGTGGCGACGACTTTCCCACAGACAGCGGATATTATCGATAACGGCATTGTGACCGGTATGACTGCCAGCGATGTACAGAAAATTTTGAATCTGAAACACGCATGGGAGTTCATTCTCGATAAAGACGTATTGAACTATACAACAGATTATCATATTCTGTGCCACATTGCGAAATTGGTAAACGAGGGCTTTTATACAGATGGAGGACGAATTCGTGGTGTGCCGGTTACGATTGGCGGAACTTCGTATGTGCCGCCACTTCCGATTGAGACCGTGGTAAAAGAAGCGATTGACAAAATCGTCAGTGAAGATGCAGATGATGTAGACATTGCCATTCGCTTGTGCTTGTATTGCATGAAAACTCAAATCTTTAATGATGGCAACAAACGAACGGCAGTGATTTTCGCGAACCACTACATGATTTCAAAAGGAAAAGGGCTGATTGTTATCCCAGAGAAGGATGTTCCTGAATTCAAGAAATTGCTGGTAGCGTATTACGAAAACCGGGATAACGGAGAAATCCATACATTTATGCGGCAGCAATGCTGGAGAACCTTTTAAGTGTAGGGAACAGAATTTGGAATAAAAAGCAAATAAATTCCCCAAAAGTGTAATGATGGGGAAAAATAAAGAGAGCAAAACCCCAGAAATAGCCAGACTTCTGAATGTCCGCGAGGAAAATTTCTTTACAAAACTAGAAACGCCGAAGGATTTTATCCGGACATTGATCTGGTATGACTGGTAACATGGCTACAGCGGAGGCGTTCCAATTGATATAATTTTGCTCTTTTACAATTTTGATGGAGTTGGCGATTTTTTTGAAGGAGCGCGCGGTAATAAGCCCTACGATTTGGAACGGATGCTTAGAATCTATCTCGTACAGAATCTGTATAATCTCTCGGATATGGCAACCGTAGCGGAGGTAATTGACAGCCGTGCCTTTTCGGATTTTTGCGGAGTAGAATCAAGCAATCAGGTACCGGACGGAGATACGCTGGGGCACTTTCGGAACATTCTGCTGCGCAACGGAATCCAGCAGGAACTATTTACACAGGTTGTGGAACTGTTGATGCAGCGCGGTTTGATTCTGAAGCGCGGCACGATAGTCGACTCCACATTTATTGAGGCGCCTTCCTCTACCAAGAATGAGAAAAAAGAGCGTGACCCTCAGGCGCATTCAGCAAAGAAGGGCAATACCTGGCATTTTGGCTACAAAGCCCATGTCGACGTGGATAAGGAAAGCAGGCTGGTTCATACAGTAAAGGTAACAGCAGCCAACGAGCACGATGTCACTGTAACCTCTGAGCTTCTTACCGGAGAAGAGGAAGAGGTTTATGGGGACAGTGGCTATCTCGGAGCCGAAAAACGTCCTGAAGCACTGAAAAAGAACAAAGGCGGTAAGTCTGTCCGCTACAAAATCAATCGCCGTCCCAGCCAAAGTAAGAATAAGTCTGCGCGCTCTCAGGCACAAATCAAGCGTCGTGAGCATGAAAAGTCCTCTGTACGTGCCAAAGTCGAGCATGTTTTTGCTGTAGTCAAGCTGCAGCTTCGTTTCCGAAAGACACGATACAGAGGGCTACAAAAGCAAATTGCAAAAATGAATATTATATTTTCTTTGGCAAACTTGACTTTAGCTGACAGACCTTGTCTGGCGGCCTGATTAAATTTTGCCCTGCAAGCAGTTTTGGGAGAGCGTCCGGCCTTTTTTGTGAGTCAGACGCTTTTCTGTTTCTGGAAATTGTATTGTGCGGTGTTGCCTTAGAATTTGAGTTCGCTATATTACCGATGCAAAATTTATTTACGTACAACTTCCTCCAACCCCGCGACACGGGTTATGGCGGGTCCGCAAAGATGGTTAAAGAAAGCTACAACGCGACCGACGCCAAGCATTGAAATGACTGTACCTAAGCCGATGCCGAGCAGCGGATCGCCGAAGAACGCACCGACAAGCAGGGAAACAGCAACACAACCGCAGTCAAAAATATTTTTGGTAAAGCCAAGCTCACGACCGCAACGGCGGGCGATGCTGTTCACGATACCGTCGCCGGAATTGGGGATGAGCTGCATATCCACTGTCATGGCGGCACCAATGCCGGTCAGCACAATGCCCGCCAGCAACACAAGCAGATCTGTGGGCAGATAGCCGTGTTCGTAGGGGATTACCGCTTTGAACAAATTCATAAACCGCGTAAACACCAGACTCAGCGGCAGCTGCAGCAGATCCAGCCAGCTGCGGTCTTTGCCGTTTATAATCATCTGCGCGGCGATAAAAAGACAGTAGATCACAAACGTCATGTCACCAAAATTCACTCCTGCGCCCTCGCTGATCGTGTAGGCTACGGACATAATTGCTGAGGAGCCAAGCCCGGCCTTGATGTTCACAATCAGCCCCATAGCCAGAACCAGCATACCGAACAGATAGAAAAAACAGCGTGCCGGAATATGTTTTTGCTTCATGGTGTTGTCTCAGCCTTTTGAAAATGATTTATGTGATAACGTTTTCATTATACACCCTGCGATATAAAATTACTACAGCGATTCTTTTGACAAGTTCCGTGACATCTGCTCTCATTGCAGATAAAATTATCGGTCTGCCCTTTCATTTTTCTGCAATGGCCGGGGTGCGATGTGCCGGATTTTCGTCGTTTTGCAAATGTTTGCATAGCCAAATTTGAACAAAAGCACGAAAATGTGCAGCACATATTGACAAATCTGAGCAACAGGAGTATATTTTGGGCATAAGATTTCTGGTGGAACCGCAAAAGCGCGGAAAACTCCATCGGAATTTATATTTGCCTTTGATTGCAAACGTTTGCAATCAAGAATCAAAACCGGACAACAAAGCAGAAAAACCGGTGCAGACAGGGCAAGACTTCCCAATTTGCCCGCCTTCACACCGGAAAAAAGGAGGCAAAGCCCGCACACATTCCTTCCCCCGCAGCCCCGCGCGCTGACCCAACACAAAATCAAGGAGAAAACACTATGAAACGCATTGTATCCTTTGTTATGGCCGTCGGTATGGCTTTGAGCCTGGCCGCTTGCGGCGGCGCAGCTTCCAGCACCGCTTCCACCAGCACCTCTGCCCCCGCTGCTTCCTCTGCAGCAGCTGCCGACAGCGGCGAGATTCTGATCGGTTGCCTGCAGGACATCACCGGCAACACCTCCGGTCTGGGTCTGTCCGTCCAGAAGGGCGCACAGGCTGCCGTCGATGAGATCAACGCCAACGGCGGCATCAACGGCAAAAAGATCGTGATGAACACCTACGACACCAAGGGCGACGTCACTGAGGCTGTCAACTCCTACATCACCGCTGTGACCGTGGATCAGGTTTCCCTGATCGTCGGACCCCCGGTTGCCAACATCGCCAACGCCATCAAGGAAACCTCCGAGGGCTATGACGTACCCGTTGTCGGTCTTGCCATGGACCCCGCCTGCCAGACCAAGAGCGAGGGCGTTCCCTACAAGAATATGTTTGCTTTGCAGCCCAGCGCCACCACGCAGGGCGACATTATGGCAGCCTTTGCCGTAAAGAACGGCTACAAGACCTTCGGCATCCTGTACAATCAGGAGAACGCCTACTCCGTTTCCCTGCTGGCTCCCTTTGTGGATCGCCTTGCTGAGGAGAACATCACCGTGGACAACAGCATGATCGTTGCCTACGGCGCTGCCGACACCGACTACAAGACCCTGCTGCTGCCCTTGGTCAACGCCAATGTGGACGCCATCTACTGCCCCAACTACACCCAGCAGCTGGTCGCCATTGAAACCGCCGCTACCGAGCTGGGCTACAAGGGCAAGATCATCACCGGTCTGGACGGCGCGCCCGGCTTCAACACCACCTACGGCGGCGACTGCTCCAACATTTACTACATCAACAACATCAATACCGAGGACGAAACCATCGCCGCCAAGATCGCCGAGATTCAGAACGACGTCAGCGCCCCCAACAAGTACTTCCTGGGCTACGACATCGTGATGGCTGCTGCGGACTGCATTGCTAAGGTCGGCACCGACTACACCGCCCTGCACGATGCGCTGGAGAACCTGAGCTACGAGGGCGTTACCGGCAAGATCACCATCGATCCCACCACCCATATGCCCACTGGTATGAGTATGTATATGTACACCTACGACAACCAGACCCCCGTTATGCTGGAGCAGTTTGCCGGCTAAACAACGTCTGCGCGTCCTTTATCCGTAACATCTGAACAGGCAGCCCCGCGGATTCGTACCGCTTTGGCGGGGCTGCCTGCTTTTTTCTAGGAGGCAAATCAAGTATGTCGCTGCAAGTCATCATAAACGGCATTGCAACCGGCTCGATCTATGCATTGATCGCCACCGGCTTTGCACTGATTTTCAATGTTTTAAAGTTTTCCAACTTCTCCCATGGTGCCACTATGACAGCGGCAGCATTTATCGCCTACTTTCTGGTCTCCAGCAAGGGGATGGGGCTGGTTCCCACCCTGCTGATTGCGGGTCTGGCAGGCGCGCTGATCTCGCTGTTCGGTGAGTTTGTCGGTTTCCGCCGTATTTTGAAAAACCACTCGGCACCCACCTATTTCTTTGTGTCCTCCATCACGCTGGGCACCTTGTACGAGGGTCTTGTCACCATCAAGGCAGGCTCCAACTTCTTCAACTTTCCTTCCTTTTTTAAAACCCCCACCGTCAATGTGGCAGCGCTGGTCGTTTCCACCGGCGATCTGATGATGTTCGGCATCAGTGCTGTAGCGTTGATCGTTCTGGCGTATGTCATCCAGAAAACCCGTCTGGGTCGTGCGCTGCGCGCGGTTTCCTTTGACCGCGACACCGCCCAGCTGATGGGCATCGACTCCACCCGCATCATCCAGCTCGCCTTTGTCATTTCCGGCATTCTGGCCGGCATCGCAGGCGTGTTTTTGGGCATCAAGTACACCCTGTACCCCACCTTGGGCAGCCTTGTCGTCAAGGGCTTTATCGCCTCGGTCATCGGTGGCTTGGGCAGCCTGACCGGCGCCGTCATCGGCGCGCTGCTGCTGGGCATTCTGGAAACCATTCTGCTGGCCGCCTTGGGTTCCGGCTATTCGACCATTGCCGTATTTGCTGTTATGCTGGTTTTCCTGCTGATCCGTCCGCAGGGCATTGCCGGCAGCAACGTTCAGGAAAAAGCGTAAGGAGGATATCACACAATGAACGCACTTGTATCCAACGTACTTACGCAGGTTTTCATCACGTTGATTGCCGTGTCCGGCATCTATGTGCTGACCGGGCTTACCGGTATGTTCAGCTTGGGGCAGGCGGCGTTTATGGCCATCGGCTCCTATGTATCGGGGCTTTTGGTCATCCGCGCCCACGTTCCTTTTGTCTTGGCGGCGTTGCTGGCGGTCGCGGGGGCAACGCTGATCGGCTATGTGATCGGCTACCCCGTTGTCCGGCTGCGCCGTGACTATATCTCACTGGTCACGCTGGGCTTCGGCGAGGCGATTGCCGCCCTGCTGAACCGTATGACAACCCTGACCGGCGGCGCGTCCGGTCTGACCGGCATCCCCCGTCTGGTCGGGCTGCCGCTGGCGTTTGTTTCCGCCGTGCTTGCCATTGCGCTGGCAGCGTTTTTCAAGACCAGCAAATACGGCCGCCAGTGCATCGCGCTGAAGGGCGACGAGCTGGCTGCCAAGGCGATGGGCATCAACGTGACCCGCGTCAAGATGATTGCCTTCCTGCTCAGCGTTGCGCTGACGAGCTACTCCGGCGTTTTGTACGCCTCCTATATGTCCTATGTGGATCCCACCGGCTTCGGCTGGAAAAAGAGCGCCGACTGGGTCATTATGGTATTCTTCGGCGGCGTCAACAGCCTGACCGGTTCCACGCTGGGCGCCTTTATCCTGAGCGCCCTGCCGCAGGTACTGCGCGGGCTGCAGAACTACCGCTACGTCATCTACGCCGTGCTGGTGCTGCTGATTTTGAACTTTAAGCCGTCCGGTCTGCTGGGCGAGTGGGAGCTTACGCCCCGCAATATGCAACAACTTTTTGCCAAATTGGGCAAAAAGAACACTGCCAAAAAGGAGGGGTAAACCATGGCACTGCTGGAAGTCAAGAACATTTATAAGAGCTTTGGCGGCGTCAAGGCGATACAGAACTTCTCCATTGAAGCGAACGCCGGGGAAATCCACGGCATTATCGGACCAAACGGCGCGGGCAAGACCACCATCTTCAACACCATTTCGGGTGTGTACACCGCCGACCAAGGCACCGTTGTGCTGGACGGCAAGGACATCACCAAGCTGGAGCAGTACAAAATCACCCGCCTTGGTATGGGACGCACCTTCCAGAATATCCGCCTGTTTAAGGGGCTGACCGTGGAAGAAAACGTGATGTGCGCCTTTGACCCCCAAAGCCGCTACAGCATCGTGGGCGGGCTGCTGCCCACCCCCAAGCGCCGCGCCGAGGAAAAGCGCGGGCGCGAGCTGTGCGAAAAATACCTGACGGTCGTGGGGATGCAGGACTACCTGCACGAGCGCCCGGAGAATCTTTCCTACGGGATGCAGCGCCGCATCGAGATTGCCCGCGCACTGATGTGCGAGCCGAAAATCCTGCTGCTGGACGAGCCTGCCGCCGGTTTGAACCCCACCGAGGTCGGCGAGTTGACCGAGCTGATCCAGCGCATCAGCAAGGAGATCGGCTTCGGCATTTTGCTGATTGAGCATCGCCTGGAGCTGGTAATGAGCATTTCCGACAAGATCCATGTGCAGAACTTCGGCGAAACGATCGCCGTGGGTACCCCCGATGAAGTCCAGAACAATCCTGAGGTTATTGAGGCCTACTTAGGCAAGGAGGAATAAACATGGAACCTATGCTGAAAGTGACCGATCTGGCTGTCAGTTACGGTCATGTGGAAGCGCTGCGCGGCATCAACGTGGAGGTTCACAAAGGGCAGATTGTTTCCATTATCGGTGCCAACGGCGCCGGTAAAACTACGCTTCTGCGCACGATTTCCGGCTTGGCAAAGTCCAAGACCGGCACCGTGGAGTTTGAGGGCGCACCCCTGCCCCGCAAGCCCAGCAAGATCGTGGGCGCGGGCGTGGTACACGTCCCCGAGGGACGCAAGTGCTTTTCGGGTCTGACCATCCGCGACAACCTGCTCGTCGGCGGCTACCTTTTTAAAGGGGCTGACCTGGAAAAGGACCTGCAGGAGCAGTACAAGCGCTTCCCCATTCTGGAAAGCCGCAAGGATCAGTTTGCCGGCACGCTGTCCGGCGGCGAGCAGCAGATGCTGGCGGTTGCGCGCGGGCTGATGTCTCGCCCCAAGATCTTGCTGCTGGACGAACCCTCGATGGGTCTTGCGCCCATCATCGTGAACCAGATTTACGATTTGATCCGCGAAATTCGCGATTCCGGCATTACGGTGCTGCTGGTCGAGCAGAACGCCCGCAAGGCGCTGGGCATCTGCGACTACGCCTATGTGCTGGAAAACGGCAAGATCAACCTGTCCGGCTCCGGCGAGGAGCTGCTGAAGTCCGATGCCGTGCGCAAGGCATATCTGGGAGGCTGAGGTATGGCATACACACCGGATTTTGAGATTGCCCACATCGGCGTCAACTGCGCCGATGCCGCGCAGGCAGAGCGCTGCGCCGAGCAATTTGCGGTTTTGTTTCGGCTGGCTGTGAACCCGGCCAAGGAAAGTGCGGATGCACGGTTTACCGGTACCCAAATCGAGTGGATGAAAGCCCCCGGGCGCGGCGAGCACGGACACATCGCCCTTGCCACCGCCGATCTTCCCGCGGCCCGCCGCTATCTGGAGGAAAAAGGCTTTGCCTTTGACGAGGACTCCGTCAAGCGGTTTCCCGACGGACGGATCTTGGTCATCTACGCCAAGCAGCAGATCGGCGGCTTTGCCATCCATCTGATGCAGAAATAAAATTGTATGCGGCACGCGCCGCAGAAAGTGAGCAAGTATATGATTCGTGAATGGAATGAGGAATCTCTCGACCACCGCAATACCCTGCTGTACGCCATGGGCATTTCTGAGGAGGACGCCAAGCGCCCCATCATCGGTCTGGTCAACACCTGGAACGAAATGAACCCCGGTCACTACCCCTTTGACAAGGCATTGATTGCCGAGATGAAGGAGGAGATCTACAAGCTGGGCGGTCTGGCGCTGGAATTGCCCATCAGCGGCATCTGCGACGGCATCTGCAGCAACACCCCCGGCGACCGCTACACCCTGCCCGCCCGCGATCTGGTTTCCAGCGAGGTGGAGATGGTTGCCAACCTGAATATGCTGGAGGGTATGGTCATTATGGCGACCTGCGACAAGGTCGTACCCGGTATGCTGATGGGCGCTGTGCGCGTGGATATCCCCACCGTGATGTTCACCGGCGGCTATATGGCGGCAGGGCATCGCTCGGACGGGCGTATGATTACCCTGACCCACACCAAGCAGGCCTACGCCGCCTATGTGGAGGGCTCCATCACCCGCGAGGAGTACAAGGACGTTGTGCGCCACGCCTGCCCCACCCCCGGCGCCTGCCCCTTTATGGGTACCGCCCAGACGATGTGCGCCATGGCGGAAATTCTGGGCTTTGCCCCGCACGACAACGCCAGCACCCGCAGCCAGTCCGAAAAATGGCACGAGCTGGCGCGGCAGGCTGCCCGGCAGGTTATGTACGCCTGGGAGCATGAGATTCGCCCCAGCGACATCCTGAGCCAGTCCAGCTTTGAAAACGTTGTGCGCTATATGATGGCGACCGGCGGCAGCACCAACAGCCTGCTGCACATCCCCGCGCTGGCACGGCAGGCAGACTTTGACATCACCCCCGAAACCTTTGACGTCATCAGCCGCGAGGTGCCGCTGCTCAGCACCATCTACCCCAACCACCCCACCTACACCATGGAGGACTTTGACGCCGCCGGCGGTATCGGTGCCGTGGTCAAGGAACTGGCGGCTGCCGGCAAGATCGACACCGACGCCAAGGGTATGTTCGGCACCATCGGTGACAAGGCTGCGCGCGCCGAAAACAAGAACCACGATGTCATCCACACCGTGGCAGAGCCGATTTACGAGCATGGTGGTCTGGCTGTGCTGCACGGAAACATCGGCACCGACAGCGCCATTGTCAAGTTCAGCGCCGTGGACCCCGCCGCATGGAAGTTCAGCGGTCCCGCCAAGTGCTACGACTCGCAGGACGATGCATGGCACGCCATTTTGAAGGATGAGATCGTGGCAGGCGATGTGGTCATCATCCGCTACGAGGGTCCCAAGGGTGCCCCCGGTATGCCCCATATGGAAACCTTTATGGCGGCTGTGCTGGGCAAGGGGCTGGGCAGCCAGATTGCCTTGGTGTCTGACGGACGCTTCAGCGGTGCCACCGGCGGTCTTGCGATTGGTCATGTTTCCCCCGAAGCCTACGAGGGCGGCAATTTGGCATTGATTCAGGATGGGGATATGGTGTATATTGATATTGAAGCCCGTACATTAAATGTAGATGTGAGCGAGGAGGAGTTCGCCCGCCGCAAGCAAAGCTGGAAGCCTGTTGTCAAGCCCGCCACCGGGTGGCTGCAGCTTTTCCGCAAGCAGTGTACCTCTGCACACCGCGGCGCTACCGTCTACTGGGATAAGGACTAAGCATCGGGGCAGGAGCCTTCCTGCTTCCGATGGTATATCAATACAAAGCAGGAGGAGTTCCCTATGAATCTCAAGCAGGTCGCCGCTGTAGCAGGTGTGTCGGTAAGCACGGTTTCCCGCGTGCTGAACGGCAAAAGCTATGTCAACGAGGAAACGCGAAGAATCGTGACCGAAGCCATCCGCAAGACCAACTACCAGCCCAACGCGCTGGCACAAAGCCTGAAGATGGGGCGCAGCAATACGATTTGCCTGATGATTCCCTCCATCGAGAACCTGATGTTCCCCAAGCTGACCCGCGGCGTGGAGGATGAGGCGCGCAAAAACGGAATGACCGTTTTTCTGTGCAACACCGACGAGGACGCCGCCATTGAAAAATCCTATCTGGAAACCATGAAGCAGCGCTGGATCGACGGGTTTATCGTCTGCTCGCTGAGCAGCGACGCCCCGCACATCCGCAGCCTGCGCGATGAGGGCTACCCCCTTGTGCTGGTCAACCGTTTTGAGGAAAGCGACATCGGCAAGGTGGATACCGTCACCTCCGACAACTTCCAGATCGGCTATGATGCCACGCGCTATCTGGCACGCATCGGGCATAAGCGCATTGCCATCGTCTGCGGGCGCGAGGAGCTGCTGCTCTACCGTGAGCGTCTGCGCGGCTACCGCAAAGCGCTTGCCGACAGCGGTCTGCCCGAAAGGGAGGAGTACCTCCTGCGCGAAAGCGGCGGCAGCAATGGTTTTTACTATCAAATCCGTGAGCTGGCAGAGCAAGGGCAGCTGCCCGACGCCATCTTCTGCACCAGTGACCCCAAGGCGTTTGTGGTTATGCACGCGCTGCACGATATGGGGCTGCGCATCCCCGAGGATGTGGCGGTTATCGGCGTGGACAACGTCAGTATGTCCGCCATGGTCGAGCCGCCGCTTTCCACAATGACGCAGCATCTGTACGATATGGGTATGGAGGCAGCCAAAAGCCTGATCCGCCAGATCGAATACAAGGACAAATACGGAGAGCTGCCCAAGCCGCAGCGTATGATTATGAACAGTGATCTGATTGTGCGGCGCTCCACCAAATAAAGAAAACGCTATGAACAAACTGGGTATCAATCTTTGGAACTGGGCACCGGGGCTGTCCGATGCCTGCTGCGGTCTGCCGACCAAGGCAGCCGAAATGGGCTTTACCGCGCTGGAGCTGCCGATGACGCAGCCCGCCGTAAGCCCGACCCTGCGCGATGAGGTGCGCGGCAGCGGGCTGGAGGTTTCGCTGTGCGCCGCCTTAGGTGCGGGACGCGATCTTTCGAGCTTTGACGCCGATGTGCGCGCCGCCACCATGCAATATCTGACCGACTGCCTGCAAACGGGTGCCGCACTGGGTGCCGTGGTGCTGGCTGGTCCCCTGTATGCAGGGGGCGGCAAGCGCCACACCCTGCCCCCGGCGGAGGCTGCCCGCGAATGGGAGCTGGCTGTCACCGGTCTGCAGGAGCTGGCGCGCCGCGCCAAGGAGTGCGGCATCCGCCTTGCCCTGGAGCCGCTGAACCGTTACCGCACCAGTGTCATCAACACGGTGGAGCAGCTGCTGCCCCTGCTTGCGGATATCGGCTGCGGCAATGTGGGCATCCACTACGACACCTACCACGCCTGCTTGGAGGAGGCGAACCTGCTTGCTTCGCTGGAAACGGCGCTGAAAAGCGGCAGGGTGACCCACTTCCACGCCTGCGCCAACAACCGCGGCGCACCGGGCGACGGCATTGTGCCGTGGGATGCCGTGATGCGGCTGCTGCAGCAGTACGGCTACGCCGGGCATATCACGATGGAAACCTTTGCCCCGGGCGGGCTGGACGCCAGCTGGGTCAACGTACACGGCACCCCCGACGAGGTTGCCCTGCGCGGGCTGCATTTTCTGCAACGCTATTTTTAAAGGAGGCTTTTTGCCATGGAAAAACTTATGAACCGTATCGGCGAAGTATACGAGCCTTTTAAAGTACACTTTTTGCATAAACCCGTCCGCCCGCTGGCACCGGACGAGGTGCTTGTCAAGGTGCGCGCCAGCGCCATCTGCGGCAGTGATCTGCACATTGCGCGCGGGCTGCACCCGTCCGCCCCGCTGCCCGTGACCATCGGGCATGAGTTTTCCGGTGATGTGGTCGCCGTCGGCAGCGAGGTCACCAAGGCTCACCTCGGTGAGCGCGTGACCGTGGAACCCTGCATCGTCTGCGGCAAGTGCGACGCCTGCCGCCACGGGCAGTACGGCTACTGCGAGCATATCAGCTTTACCTACCGCAACGGCGACGGTGCCATGGCGGACTATGTCGTGGTCAAGGAACCGTATGTCTACGAGCTGCCCGACTACCTGAGCTACGAAACCGGCGCACTGATCGAGCCGCTGTCGGTTGCCACCCACGCCGTGCGCCGCGCCGACATCCGTCTGGGCGAAACGGTGCTGATCATCGGTGCCGGTGCCATCGGTATGATGGTGGCCGCCATGTGCCGCCGCAGCGGTGCCGCCGAGGTCATCATCGCCGATTTCTCTGACCAGCGGCTGGAAATGGCAAAGCAGGTCGGTGCCACCGTTACCGTGAACAGCGGCAAGGAAGATTTAGAGCAGGCGGTCGCCCGCCTGACCCACGGCAAGGGCGTGGACAAGAGCTTTGAGTGCGTGGGGCGCGAAAGCTGCTTTTTGCAGGCCATTATGACGCTGAAGCGCAACGGCACGGCGACCATCATCGGCATTTATGAAAAGCCGCAGATCCAGATCCCCGCCAGCCGCTTTGTCACCCACGAAATTCATGTGCAGGGCGCGCAGGGCTATTGCTGGGATTTCCCCATTGCAATTGCCGCCGCCCGCGATATCCCGCTGGAAAAATTTATCACCCACACCTTCCCGTTGGAGCAATTGCAGCAGGCGCTGGATACCGCACTGGACAGCAAGAGCGGCAGCATCAAGGTGATCCTGAAGCCGTAACGGACTTACTGCAAGGAGAAAAATTATGCCACACGAAAAATTCCACTATAAATCGTTAGAAGAAGTCGAGCAGCGCGCCGCCGAGCTGGGCGTTCGCCTGCCCTTTGCCGTTGACACCCACTGCCTTGCCTACCCGCTGCAGGTGCGCAACATCACCTTCCCGAACCGTCTGGGCATCGCGCCCATGGAGGGCGCAGACTCGACGCCCGAAGGCGCACCCACCGAGTATACGACCCGCCGCTACGTCAACGAAGCCATCGGCGGCAGCTCGGTCATCTGGTTCGAGGCAATCTCCATTGTGGAGGAGGGACGATCCTCCCAGACGCAGCTGTTGCTGACCCGCGACACACTGGACGAGTTCAAAAAAATGACCGCCGCCGTCAAGGAGGCGGGCCTCAAGGCGAACGGCTATGCGCCGTATTTGATCATGCAGGCCAACCACAGCGGGCGGTACTCAAACCCCGGCAACAAGCCCGCCCCGATGATCGCCTACCGCCACCCGATCCTGGAGCAGTACCGCGCCGCCGATGATTCCTGCATTGTCAGCGACGACTACCTGAAGGGTCTGGAGGTCAAGTTCGGCGAGGCAGCTGCCCTTGCCAAGGAGGCGGGCTTTGACGCGGTGGACATCAAAAGCTGCCACGGCTACCTGCTGGCAGAGCTGGCATCCGCCTACAACCGCCCCGGCGAGTACGGCGGCAGCTTTGAAAACCGCTTCCGTCTGCTCAAAAACGGCATCCGCGCCGCCAAGGTGTACGAGGACGACCACTTTATGGTCACCGCCCGCCTTGGCATCTACGACGGTTACGCCTACCCGTGGGGCTTCGGCGTAAGCCCCGAAGGCGGCACCGCCCCCGACCTAACCGAGCCGAAGCGTCTGGTGCGCGAGCTGCATGACGAGCTGGGCGTGGATATGGTCAATCTGACCATGGGCAACCCCTACGCCACCACCCATGTGACCCGCCCGTTCGACTTTGGCAAGTACGAGCCGGACGAGCATCCCCTTGTGGGTCTTGCCCGGATGATCCACGGCATCGGCGAGGTTAAAAAAGCCGTGCCGGAGATGACGGTCTGGGCGTCCGCACCCAGCTACCTGCGCGCCTACGCCGACCTGTTCACCGCCGGTGCGGTGGAGGAAGGGCTGTGCGACGGTATGCTGTTTGGACGTATGGCATTTGCCGACCCGGATTTTGCCAACGAAATTTTGAAAAACGGCCGCATTGACCCCAAGCGCGTCTGCCTGACCTGCGGCAAGTGCGGCGATTTGATCCGCGCTCACAAGCCTACGGGCTGTGTCATCCGCGACAGTAAGACCTTTATGCCGTTCTACAAGGAATTTTTGGAGATCAAAAAGACCCAGCCTGCGAACTTCCGCGGCTGATGAGGAGTAATCGGGTATGAAAAAAACTGCTATTGTCACCGGCTCCAGCCGCGGCATCGGCTTTGCCATTGCCAAGCAACTGGGGCTGGATGGATACAATATTGTTATGGTCGCCACCGGCCCACAGGAGAAAAACCAACCTGCGCTGGATGAGCTGAAAAGCTTTGGCATCGACTGCGCTTATGTGCAGGCAAACATCGGCTGCACCGACGACCGCAAGAAGATTCTGGACGGTGCACTGGCCGCCTTTGGCCGCGTGGATGTGCTGGTTAATAATGCAGGTGTTGCTCCCAAAGTCCGCGCCGATTTGCTGGATATGAGCGAGGAAAGCTTTGACTATGTGGTGGGCATCAACACCAAGGGCAATATGTTCCTGACGCAGCTGGTGGCCAAGCAGATGATTTCGCAGGAACCTGTCGATGGCCGCAAGGGTGTCATCGTCAATGTGTCCAGCTGCAGCTCGGTGGTGTCCTCCACCAACCGCGGTGAATACTGTGTCTCCAAGGCGGGTATCTCGATGCTGACGACGCTCTACGCCGACCGTCTGGCTGCTGAGGGCATCCTTGTCAACGAGGTGCGCCCCGGCGTTATCGCCACCGATATGACCAGCACGGTGCAGGGCAAGTATGATGCCTTGATTGAAAAGGGCACCTTCCCCATCGCCCGCTGGGGCACGCCGGAGGATGTGGCCGGGGCCGTCAGCCTGCTGTGCAGCCCCCGCCTGCGCTACACCACCGGCAACTACATTGATGTGGACGGCGGATTCCACATCCAACGCCTGTAAGGGAGCAACGAGATGGAAAACGAAATTTTCCGCGCCGGAAATTACACCGCCAAGGTCGTCCGCTGCAACACGGCCATCGTGGGCAGCGGCGCAGCGGGCTTCAACGCCGCCGACCGCCTGTGGCAGCTGGGGCAGCATGACATCGTCCTCGTCACCGAGAACCGCGTCGGCGGCACCAGCCGCAACACCGGCAGCGACAAACAGACCTACTACAAGCTGACCCTGTCCGGGGGCGACCCCGACAGCGTGCGCGAGATGGCCGACACACTGTTTGCGGGCCGCTGCGTGGATGGTGATATTGCCCTGTGCGAGGCCGCGCTCTCGACCCAGTGCTTCTTGAAGCTGGTCGAGCTGGGCGTGCCGTTCCCCCCCAACCGCTACGGCGAGTACATCGGCTACAAGACCGACCACGACCCGCGCCGCCGCGCCACCAGCGTGGGTCCCTACACCAGCAAACAGATGACCGAATGTCTGGAAGCTGCCGTGCAGGCCAAGGGCGTGCCGATGCTGGACAAGACACAAGTCATCAAAATTCTGACAGACGGCGGTACGGTTTGCGGCCTGCTTTGCCTGAACGTGACCGCGCAAGACGCCGACGACCGCTTTACGCTGATTCGATGCAAAAACATTATCTGGGCCACCGGCGGCCCCGCCGGTATGTACGCCGACAGCGTTTACCCGTTCAGCCAGTATGGGGCCACCGGCCTTGCGCTGGAAGCAGGCGCAAAGGGCAAAAACCTGACCGAATGGCAGTACGGCCTGGCATCGGTCGCGCCGCGGTGGAATGTGTCGGGAACGTATATGCAGGTGCTACCGCGGGTATTCTCCACGGCGGCGGACGGAAGCCACGAGCGCGAGTTTTTGATGGACTTTTTCACCGACGCGCACGATATGCTCAGCAAGCTGTTTTTGAAGGGCTACCAGTGGCCCTTTGATGTGCGCAAGGTTGCCGACGGCAGCTCCATCATTGACATTTTGGTGTATCTGGAAACCTGCAAGGGACGTAAAGTCTATCTTGATTACCGCACAAACCCCGCGGACGGCGAGTTTAGCTATGACGACTTGCTGCCCGAGGCGCGCGAGTACCTGACCCGCGCGGGTGCCTGCTTCGGCACGCCGATTGAGCGGCTGGCGCATATGAACCAGCCTGCCATCGACTTTTACCGCGACAAGGGCGTGGATCTGTACACCCAGCCGTTGGAGATCGCCCTCTGCGCCCAGCATAACAACGGCGGTATTGGCATCGACTGCTGGTGGCAGACCGACGTGAAAGGCCTGTTTGCCGTGGGTGAAGCCGCTGCCAGCCACGGCGTCTACCGCCCCGGCGGCACGGCGCTGAACGCCGGGCAGGTGGGCAGCACCCGCGCGGCACAGTACATTGCCGCCCGCTGCC
>OGEU01001407.1_pt1 | contig 20484 bp, 20 predicted proteins | sample 1570651 | NCBI WGS metagenome assembly OGEU01 (sample SAMEA2582129, study PRJEB24529) | metagenome | biome: Human gut stool | place: China | collected 2011 | reverse complement strand
ATGGGCACCTGGGCCATTGGCGGCGGCAGCTGGTGGGGCGACAACGACGACGCCCAGTCGGTGAACGCCATTGAAGCGGCGGTCGAGCAGGGCATCCGCTGGATCGACACGGCCCCCATCTACGGCTTGTACCACAGCGAACAGGTCGTGGGCGAGGCGCTCCGGCACATCGACCGCGACAAGGTGGTCCTCTCCACCAAGTGCGGCCTGGAATGGCGGCACGAGACGCCGGTGCTCCACAAAGTCGTGGACGGCACCGCAGTCTACCGCGACCTGTCCGCCCAGAGCATCATCGAGGACGTGGAAGAGAGCCTGAAGCGGCTGGGCACCGACCATCTGGATGTCCTGTACACCCACTGGCAGAGCCCGGATCTCGGCCTCTACCCGCTGGAAGAGACGGTCGAGGCCATGATGAAGCTCAAGGAGCAGGGCAAGATCCGCGCCATCGGTGCGTCGAATGTGACGGCGGACATCATCCGCGGCTACTGCAAGTACGGCCAGCTGGACGTCATCCAGGAGAAGTACAGCCTGCTGACCCGCCGCGTGGAAAAGCAGCTGCTGCCCACCTGCAAGGAGCTGGGCGTGTCCATTCAGGCCTACTCTCCGCTGGAGCAGGGCCTGCTGACCGGCAAGGTCACGATGGAGACCACCTACCCGGAGGGCAGCACCCGGAACACCAACCCCAGCTTCCAGCCCGCCCGCCGTGCGCAGGCCATTGAGCTGCTGGAAAAGTGGGGCGACCTGACCGAAAAATACGACTGCACCCTCGCGCAGCTGGTCATCGCGATGACGGCCCGGATGATCCCCGGCCTGCATGTGCTCTGCGGTGCCCGCACCCCGGAGCAGGTGCGCGACAACGCCGGTGCCCTGCGCATCCAGCTCAACGGCGCAGATGCCGTCCGCATGAAGTGGGATGTGGACGCCATTTCGTAATAGGATGGTTAAATGGACAGAGAAGAAGCGATAAATCGTCTGCTGAGTGAGATTGAAAAAGGCCGCCAATCTGGTGATACAGAAGGCTGGTTAAGCATTGAAGAAGTCGAAAGGCATTTTCGCGAAAAAGCAGAAGAGTTTCGGAATCAATAACAGCAAGGAGCCGCGGCCATTGGCCGCGGCTCCTCTTCGGTTATGCTTCCTTCAGCATCTGCTGGATCTTTCGTTTGGCGCGGCAGTAGGTCACGCAGGCCCAGTTGGCGGTATGGCCGAAGATCGCACCGATCTTCTCGTAGGAGAGCTCGCCGAAGACCCGGAGGGTGAACACCTCCTTGTACGGCTCTTCCAGCCGGTGGAGGCACTGGTGGATGGTAAAAGCGGCGTCTTCGTCGATGAGCAGTTCGTCCAGGTCCGGCTGCGGGGCAGCGGCGGGCGGGAACGCCTCGTCCAGCGGGACGGTCTGTTTCGCCTTGCGGCAGTGGGAGTAATAACAGTTCCGCGCTACGGTGAAGAGCCAGGCGCGGATGTCCTGTCGGCCATCAAAGTGCTTCAGACCGTTCAGGGCCTTGAAAAACGTCTCCTGCGTCAGTTCTTCGGCCAGCGATTCCGAGTGGGTGAGCCCCTGCAAAAACAGGAACACATCCAGGAAATAGAGCCGGTAAAGTGCATCCATGTCCATGGGCTAGGCCCTCGGATAGAGGCCCAGCTCCTGCTCGGTGCCGTAGCCGATGGTGCCATTGAGGCGGTAGGCCGAGACCGGCTGGCCTTCCCGGTAATGGAGCGTTTCGTCGGCACAGACGACGGCGAGCAGCTGGGTGTTGGAAACGGCGATGGTCTTGGAAGATGCCGCGCTCCCGAACACCCCGGCCAGTGCGGCGTGGAAGTGCGGGAAACGATGGCGCACGGCCTGCACCGTCACGGTCGGGCTGCCCCAGCTGAAGGGCTCGTCCAGCGTCAGCCAGACGCCCTCGCCCTGCACTTCGAGGATGCAGAGGTTGGCAGAGTCTTCTTTCCGGTTGTAGGTCCAGAACCGGGCTTCCTCGACGGTGGCGGGAGCCTTGGCGCTGTACATCCACACGGCCAGTGCCAGAGCGCACACCACGGCCAGCACGGCCGCCAGAATGGTCAGCAGCTGCTTTTTCCGCAGGGCGGCATGGACCTGTTTCAGCGGGGCGTCGGCCTGCGCATCGGCCTGCACCGGGACTGGCAGGCGGATGCTGTGCAGTTCGTCCCGGCAGGCCGGGCAGCTTTGCAGATGCTCTTCGATGAGCTGGCTGGTCTCCGGGCTGGTGAGGTGTTCGGCGTAGAGGGGGAGCAGGTCCCGGATGAGTTCACAGGGCAGTTTCATGAGTACGACCTCCTTTTTTCGTGTCCGTTCACCTCAATAACGCCCCAAAGACGAAAGTATTACAAGAATCTCCGAAACTATTTTTGCTTCACCCGTTTTCGCGCCAGAATGCTCCGCCGCTGGTCTGGAACAGCAGCCAGGGGTTTACGCTCTTGCTGCCCAGCTTGAAGTCCATGGTCATCTCTTCGCCCAGCGCACCGACGGCCTGCCCTTTCTGGACGGTCGCGTTTCGGCTGACGGAGAGGGTCTGCAGGCCGTAAAGGTAGCTGCGCAGGCCGCAGCCGTGGTCGATGACGACGGTGTTGCCGGTGAGGGCAAGGTTCCCGGCAAAGACGACGACGCCGTCCGCCGGAGCGCGGGCCGGGTCGCCGGGGATGGTGTAGAGCTTGGTGGAGTTGGAGCGGGAACCCTGCTGGCCGTTCGTGACCTTGACCTGACCGAAATCCAGCAGGATGAGATAGTTCTCGGCCGGGCAGATGAACCCGCCGGACCAGAGTTTTTCCCGCACAGGCAGCTCATACAGCGGCCAGATGTTGTTCCGGAACTCGGTGTTCGCGGCCTCGGTAGGGGCCGGCCCGGCCTCGACCTCCGCAGTGCCGAAGTCTTTGGGCAGAACGGTCAGCGTCCGGGAAATCGTCTCCCCGTTGACCGTGATGCGGATCTCGTGGGCTCCGGCGGAGGCGTTGTAGGCCGCAGGGATGTAGGCCCGCCAGCCGGAGGGGCTGCGGGTGCACGAAACACTGCCGAGGTCGGTCTCCAGGGTGGGGGCCGTGTCCCCGGCCATGCCGGTGATGGCGACGCCTACGATGCCGCCCTGCTCGACCCGCTCAGCCGAAAGCTCGACGTTGGCGCTGGCCTGCAGCGTGAACCGGAAGGAGAACCGATACCAGCCGGTGGGCCGGGCCGGGTGTTCCTGCCCCCAGTTCTTATGAATGGAGCCGTTGGTGCCGCCCTCGAACTGGGTGGCAGAAAGGTCGGCCGGGAGCCGCCAAACTGTCATCGTAGCCTTGTAGCTGCCGTTGGCCGGGAAGAGGAAGTCTTCATACTGCCCGGCAGAACCGGCGAACACGAGGCTGCCGACGTCGGTCTCGATGGTCAGGGTGGTGTAGGTGGCCCAGTCGGGCAGGGCGAGTGCCGGGTGGGCATCGTACAGTGTGCCCAGCTTTTGTACGGTAAGGGTGTCCGGCTCGGCAAAGACCCTGTCGAGCACACCGCCCACCAGCGGCACCTGCCAGCAGGAGCCGTTCACTTCCAGCGCCTGCCCGCCGAACTGTACGTCCGCCGCAGGGCGGGCCCCCTCGCCGGTAAAGGAATAGCTCACGGCCATTACGGCCCCCAGCAGCACGACGACGCCCAGCGCGACGCCGATGATCCAAAGAAAAAATCGCTTCATGATATGTAACATCCTCCTGACATTGTGCAGGGCCCGGCAGTATGGGCGCCGCAGGCGGGTCTGAAAAACATGTCCGACCTGCCAAAGGCTCCCCCCTTTTTGGGGGGAGCTGGCGTGTCAGCGCCTGAGAGGGTTGCAAAAAGGGCGCACGCGGCGGGTCAGGAACTGACCACCGGGTGCGCCCTTCAGCGGATCGGTTATTCTTCTGCGGCGTCCTCGGCAGGTGCGTCGGCGGGTTCCGCCTTGTCTTCGCCAAACAGCAGGCGCTCGTATTCATCAAGCTCCTTCTCGCGGCGGCGGAGATAAACGGCCACGGCAGCCAGTGCACCGGCGATGGCGGCCAGCGTAGCGATCACGGCGATCAAACAAGATTTCTTCATAGGTTCAGCACACTCCTTTTTTGGGTCGGAACGATGGGTTCAGAACATCCTTTGTGTCGGGGTGGCCCGTTTCGCGGTGGGCCATGGAACCGCCCTTGCGGATATCGTGTAGAAATATCGCGTTAGGAATATTATACCCGGAATGCAAAAAAATTACAACTGCCAATCCGTAAATTTTCATCGACCTGCACGAAAGAAGTTAAAATGCAGCGGCCAGCAGTTTGCGGTACGCCTTGAACGCACCGGGCAGGGTGTACGCGGCTTCCAGCTGTTCCGGGCTGGCCCAGACGCAGCCGGCGGGGGCGGGCTGGCGCTCTGCCGTGAAGAGATAGCCGCCCATGTGCCACTCGATGTGGCTGAAGATGTGCCGGGCCGGGCGGAGGGCTTTGGCGGCATCGGGGGTGCAGACGACACCCAGCGCTGCCAGGCGGGCGCGGGCCTCGTCGGCGGAGAGAGATTCGTCCTCCCAGAGCACCGGCTGCCACAGGCCCGCCAGCAGGCCCTTTTCGGGCCGCTGCTGGAGCAGGACGCCCTCCGGGCTGCGGACGAGCGCCAGCGTCACCGGCTCGATGCGGCGGGCCTTGGGGGCCGCTTTGCGGGGCAGGGTGACGGCCGTCCCGGCGGCATGGGCGGCGCAGAGGTGGGCCAGCGGGCACTGCGCGCAGAGCGGGGCACCGTTGGGTACGCAGACCAGCGCACCCAGCTCCATCAGGGCCTGATTGTAGTCGCCGGGGGCAGCCGGGGGCTGGTGCTCCATGACGCGGGCCGTGAATGCCCGCTTGACCTTGGGGTCGGTGATGAGGCGGTCGTCGTTGTACAGGCGGGAAAACACCCGCAGCACATTGCCGTCCACCGCAGGCACCGGCAGGCCAAAGCTGATGGAGGCGATGGCACCCGCCGTGTAGTCGCCGATGCCGGGCAGGGCGCGGAGGGCATCGTAGTCGGCGGGCAGTTCGCCGCCGTACTGCGCACAGACGAGCTTTGCCGCCTTTTGCAGGTTCCGCACCCGGCTGTAATAGCCCAGACCCTCCCACAGCTTGTGGAGCTTTTCCTCCTCGCAGGCGGCAAGGGCGGGAATGTCCGGCAGAGCGGCAAGGAACCGCTCATAGTAGGGCAGCGCCGCCGAGACGCGGGTCTGCTGCAGCATGATCTCACTCAGCCAGACATGGTAGGGGGTGGGGTCGGAGCGGAAGGGCAGGATGCGGTGGTTCGCATGGAACCAGTGGAGCAGGGCGGGCGAAATGTTTTCCACGAAATGTTACCTCGATGTTGAAAATGACCCTCTCAGTCTCGCTATCGCTCGCCAGCTCCCCCAAGGGGGGAGCTTTGGTGCGGTACTTTACCGGAAGAACCAAACCTCGCCCTTCGGGAGAGGTGGCATTGCGAAGCAATGACGGAGAGGGTCGTACTTTATTTTTTAGAATCCGTACGCGGTGCGGGGGAACGGCAGGACATCACGGATGTTCTGGATGCCCGTGAGGTACATGATCATGCGCTCGAAGCCCAGGCCGTAACCGGCATGCTCCACGCCGCCGAACTTGCGCAGGTTGAGGTACCAGTCGTAGCTGGATTTGTCCAGCCCCAGCTCGTCCATACGGGCTACCAGCTTGTCGTAGTCTTCCTCACGCTGGCTGCCGCCGATCAGCTCGCCGATGCCGGGCACCAGCATATCGGCTGCGGCCACGGTCTTGCCGTCCGGGTTCTGCTTCATGTAGAAGCTCTTGATCTCCTTCGGGTAGTCGGTGACGAAGACGGGCTTCTTGAAGACAACCTCGGTCAGGTAGCGCTCGTGCTCGGTCTGGATGTCCACGCCCCACTCGACGGGGAACTGGAACTTCTTGTTGTTCTTCTTCAGCACCTCGATGGCGTCGGTGTAGGTGATGCGGCCAAATTCGCTGTTCGCCACCAGCTCCAGGCGCTCGATGAGGCCCTTGTCGATGAACTGGTTGAAGAAGGCCATCTCGTCGGGGCAGTTGTCCAGCACATAGCGGATGACGTACTTGGTCATGGCCTCGGCGGTGTCCATGTAGCCGCTCAGGTCGCAGAAGGCCATCTCCGGCTCGATCATCCAGAACTCGGCGGCGTGGCGGGTGGTAAAGCTCTTCTCCGCACGGAAGGTGGGGCCGAAGGTGTACACCTTGCCAAAGGCCATGGCCATGGCCTCGGCCTCCAGCTGGCCGGAAACGGTCAGGTTGACCGGCTTCTCGAAGAAGTCCTGGGTGTAATCGACGGTGCCGTCCTCGTTCTTGGGCACGTTCTCCAGGTCGAGGGTGGTCACACGGAACATCTCACCGGCGCCCTCGCAGTCGGATGCGGTCAGCAGCGGGGAGTGTGCGTAGACGAAGCCGTTCTCCTGGAAGAACTTGTGGATGGCGTAAGCAGCCACGCTGCGGACGCGGAAGGCGGCGTTGAAGGTGTTGGTGCGGGGGCGCAGGGTGGGCATGGTGCGCAGATACTCCATGCTCATCTTCTTTTTCTGCAGCGGGTATTCGTCGGCGGGGCAGTCGCCCAGGATCTCGACGGAATCGGCGTTCAGCTCAAAGGGCTGCTTGGCCTGCGGGGTCAGCACGATGCGGCCCACGATGCGCAGGCTGCTGTAGAGGCCGGTGTGGATGACGGCATCGTAGTTTTCCAGCTTGCCGGCTTCCAGCACGACCTGCAGGGTCTTGAAGCAGCCGCCGTCCGACAGGGCGATGAAGCCGATGTTCTTGGAGTCGCGGATGTTCTTTGCCCAGCCGCAGACGGTCACGACGGTGCCGTCGGCGGGGGTGTTCTTGTACAGCGAAACGATCTCAGTGCGTTCCATGGTATCTCCTCCGATGTAAAATAAAAAGACAGCTTTGCCCTGAAGTTTCAGGGCGAACAAGCTGTCTTGTAATGTCCGCGGTGCCACCTGAATTACCGGAAGTGTCCGGTCGCTCACGCGCTCATCTCAAAAAGAAAGCGCTGCCCTTGTAACGCGGGGCGCAGCGGCGCACCTACTGGCAGTTTTGCAAAAAACTGGGTTCAGGTTGCAGCTCCTGGGTGTTCGTTCGCGCAGGAGGCGCTCACGGCTCGCAGCAACTGCCGTGTTCTCTGGAAGCGTCCCGGATGCGTTACTTTTCCCGATCTGTGCTTTTCGGTAATTCTAAAAATAGCACAGGAAAGCGGCTTTGTCAATCAAAAATCAAGACTTTGTCTTGCATTCCGAGCCGAAAAATGATATCATCTAAAATGATATGTTGTGCGCTTTATACCCATCCTGTTTCCGGGCGTTCCGGGGAGGCATCCCGCGCTGCAAACTCTCTGTTGTTTTAGGAGGACATTTATGACTGAAAACCAGATCCCGTATGAGCAGGAAGAGGAGATCAACCTCGTTTCCCTGCTGTTCTCGGTCCTGCGCAAATACCGGCAGATGGCGGCCGCGGCCCTGGTCTGCGCCGTACTGCTTGCAGGCGTGGCCGTTGTGAAGAATATCTCGTGGAACGCCGCCATCCAGAAGGCGGCAGAAGAGGGCGAGACCGCACCCCGCACTTCGGCCCAGCAGACGTATGAAGAGGACATGGTCGAGTACCGCGAAGCACAGAACAAACGCGATACCGACGTGCAGAGCTACAACCAGCAGCTGCGCGACAACGAGCGTTCGCAGCAGACGGTCCAATTCAACATCGACAACGCCGAAGAGTACATGGAAAAGTCGGTCCTGAACAGCATCGATCCCTACAATGTCTACAACGCCAGAGCGGATCTGTACGTCACCACCGATTATAAGATCATGCCCGGCATGGACTACCAGAACCCCGACTACACCAGCTCGGTCCTGAGTGCATACACCTCCCTGCTGACCAACCACGAGGCTATTTCTGCCATTGCAGAGCAGTTCAACATGGAAGAGCGGTACATGCGGGAGCTGGTCAGTGTCTGGGGCGACAACTCCACCCGGTTGCTCTCCATCAGCATCAACGCAGCATCCAAGGAAGATGCTACCGCCATTCTGGATGCTGTCATCGCCCGGATGAACGGCCTGTACGAGACGATCGAGTCCACCGTGGGGCACCACAGCATCACCCTGCTGTCCCGCACCAGCAGCATCACCGTGTCCACCGACCTGCGCGACCAGCAGCAGAGCACCCGCGACAACCTGACCAGCCTGCAGAACCAGATGACCGATCTGCAGGCGCAGCACGACCTGCTGGAGCAGAACATCCAGAAGGCCGATCAGGATCTGGCTGCCCTCGAAGTGCCGGAAGAGCCGGGCGACGGCAGCTCCTCTCTTGTGAAGTTTGCCGTGATCGGCTTCGTCCTCGGCGTGATCCTGGTAGCCGGCGCTGCGGTCGTCAAATTCCTGACCGCCGGCCTCGTCTACTCTGCGAAGGACCTCAAGTCCACCTGCAATCTGCCCATCCTCGGTACGCTGGCCGGTGCCGCTGCCCGGAAGGCAGTCAAGCTGGACGCCAAACTCAACAAGCTGGAGGGACGCCCCGATGGCAGCCGCGACGACGAGACGGTGCGCCTGATCGCCGCCACCATTGCCAGCCGTGCCCCCAAGGCTGATCGCATCCTCGTCACCGGCGATCTGCCCGCAGAGCAGCTGTCTGCCCTGACCGCCCAGCTGCAGGCTGCCGACACCCTCCGCAGCCGGAAGCTGACCTGCGCCGAGAGCGTACTGGTCTCCTCCACCGCCGTTCTGGAAGTCAACGCCGCCGACGCGGTGGTGCTCGTGGCCGACTGCAGCTGCTCCCGTTACAGCAGCGTGAACGACCAGAAGGAGCAGATCGCTCGTCTGGGCAAGACGGTTCTGGGCTGCGTGGTATACGAATAATGGATCTTGCCCGCTCAGGTATGGCGCTGCGATGCCTGAGCGGGCTTTTTTATTGCAAGGCCCTGATCAGCCCCTCGGCGGCCAGCTGCCCGGCGTACAGGGCCTCGTTGAGGTTGTTGCCATGGCCGCCCACCTCGATGAGCAGGCTCCCGGTGGTGAGGTCCTGATTGTAAAAGCGGTAGCTGAACAGCACGGGCCGGGTGAGGCCGGGGAACGTCCCCTCCATCGCCCGCTCCCATGCGGCGGCGAAGCGGAGATTCTGGCGGTAGTTGGGCAGGGAGATGCTGCTGCCGTTGTCACACCCGCAGATGATCATGACCTGAGCCGCCTGCTGGCCGTTCACGGTGCAGACCGGGGCCATCCGGGAGCCGTTCTCGGTCTCGATGGCGTCGCGGTGGACATCGAGCACAACCTTGATGCTGGGGTATTGGGCTAAGTACTGCTGCACCACAGCGCGGCTGTTGGCGTAGCTGCCGGTGTAGCTGGGGTAGTCGTTCAGGGTCTCGTCGTGGAGGGTGTTCAGCCCGGCAGCGTTGAGGGTGTCGGCCATGACCCGGCCCACGGCGCACATGTTTTTGTCCCGGTCCGTGGTGCGGGAGCCGTCGCCGGGGCGGAACCACAGCCCGGCCGAAAGGCGGTAGTCCTCGGTGGCATGGGTGTGCATGATGAGGACCTGCGGCTCCGGGCTGTTCCACTCCACCTGAAAAGGCAGAGGGTTCTGGATCTCAGCCGCGATGTCTGCCGCCGGGACGCGGGTGTTGTTCTTGATGCTGCCCGCCCCGCAGACCACGTACTTTTCGCCGCTGCCCTGCGGATAGGTTTTTTCAAGGATGGTGCCTGCGTCTTCAGGCCGGGCGTCGTCGCCTTCCAGCGGGACGAGGTAGGAGCGGTCTGCGGCGGCGGGAAGAGATCCCGGAGCAGGTTCGAGGACTTCGGGCGGAAGCGCTTCTGCCGCAGATCCGGTACGCTGTGCGGAGGCGGCCTGCTTCCGGCTGAGAGAAAGGGCCGTCTGCGCGGCAGGCAGCGGCCCGATGATGAGCGCCGCCAGACTGAGCACCAGTCCATGGGCAAAAACGGTCAGCGCCAGCATCAGCGCCGCCGCCCCGGCCAGACTGAGCACCGGCCCGGCCCCGAAATCTCCCTGCCTGCGGCGCATGGCGGACACCTCCTTCCCTCTTGATAGGGTATGAAATGAACCTGTAGAGATAGAACGTTTCGTGCCGGAATGCCAAGGCCTCTCCTACCAGGAGAGGTGGCACCGCAGGTGACGGAGAGGTTGTACAGAGGAAAGGCTTCCCTTCATACAACCTCTCCGTCTCGCCTACGGCTCGACAGCTCCCCTGGTAGGGGAGCCAGGGCCTCAGCTCGTCAGCCAGCCCAGCTGGGCAATGCTCAGGCGGGGCTGCAAAGCACGGTTGATGGCCGCAGCCAGCAGGGCGGCCCCGTGGGCGATGACGCTGTCCAGCTCGCGAGGGGTCACCACAAGGTCGCTGCCCTCCTCGGCCTGCATCAGGGTCGGGATGCCTGCCGCTACGACCGGCACCCCCAGCCGGGCAGCGTCCAGATGGCGGCTGTGGCCGGGCTGGGCCGGGAACAGCCCGGTGTCCGAAAATTGCAGGGTCCGGCCCAGCCGCTCCGGCTCGGAAGAGCAGAGGCTGTCCACGCAGAGCAGGGCAGCGGGGCGGACCTCCCGCACCAGTGCCCCGGCCAGCTGCTGCAAACTCAGCCCGGTGGCAGCCGACACGCCCGGTGCCACTGCCGCCACCGGCCGGATGCCCTGCACCGGGACGGCATGCTGCCCCATCGTGACGAAAATTTTCTGCACGGTCCGGGGGCCGAGGGCATCGGAGGTCACCCGCCGGTTCCCGACGCCCAGCACCAGCACAGGCCCTGCCGGAGGCAGCAGGGCCTGCAGCTCTGCCGCAGCCGGTTCGATGACCGATTCGTCCCGCTCGTCCAGCAGGCTGACGCGGGGCACTTCCAGCGTCACGTACCGCCCGCGGGGGCGCTCCAGCCCTTCGCGCGCGATCTCCACCCGCGTTACGGTCACGCCGCCGCGCCTGGCTGTGGCCACCCGCACACCGGTGGGCGGCGCACTGTCCGGTGCCCGGAACAGCTCATCGGCAAGGTCTGTTTCCCGCATGGTTCATCCCGCTTTCCCATCTGAAAGTTGCATTTGGGGCCGTTTTGGCCCGGTTTTACAGTTTCAGTATGGGATTTTGAAAACTTTTCTAAACAAAAATCGAAAAAAGGCTTGCGCTGGTACGGCAAATATGGTATCATAAGGTGCGCTGTTATAGGTAGCCAAGGAGGTGGAACGAATGCCTAACATCAAATCTCAGAAGGACCGCGTCGTGCAGGCTGCAGCTGAGCAGGCTCACAACAAGGCCATTAAGACCAACCTGAAAACAGTCGTCAAGAAGGCAGACGCTGCCATCGATGCTAAAGCCGCTGACAAGGACGCAACTGTCCTGGCTGCTGTTTCCGCGATCGACAAGGCTCGCGCTAAGGGTGTCATCAAGAAGAACACCGCTTCTCGCAAGATCAGCCGTATGGCAAAGCGTGCAAACAAGAACGCTTGAGTTCATGCCTGATCGAGTGATCGACTGACGAACAAAACCTCTGTGCCGGTTTCCGGTGCGGGGGTTTTTGTTTTTTTTTGCATCCTACCACCCGCCGTGCGCGAACCGGCGCGAAGCAGCGCCGCTTTTTATTGCGGGCTAGTTCTGGTCGTGGCTCCGGCCGACCCAGGAGCAGACCACGCCGCAGACGAGGCTGGTAGTGATGCCGGCGGCAGCGGCGGTGAGCCCGCCGGTGAGGATGCCGATGGCCCCCTCCTCCTGCAATGCGGTGCGGACGCCTTTGGCCAGCAGGTGGCCGAAGCCCAGCAGCGGCACGGTGGCCCCGCACCCGGCCAGCTCGGCCAGCGGGGCGTACCAGCCGAGGGCCGACAGCACGACTCCCGCGACGACATAGCCCGTCAGGATGCGGGCGGGGGTCAGGCCGGTCAGGTCGATGAGGATCTGCCCGGCGGCGCAGATGCCGCCCCCGATGACGAAAGCCCAGAGATAGTTCATGATGCGGCTCCTTTCTCCGGCGCAGCCAGCTCCACCAGATGGGCGACTGCCGGGATGCTCTCCTTTTGCAGAAAGGTGGTCTGGCTCATCAAGGCTCCGGTGGCGAGGAAGAGCACCCGCTTCTGGGTGCCGCGCTCCAGCCGGGGCAGGATGTGGGTGCAGAGCACCGCCGCGCAGCAGCCCGCACCGGAGCCGCCGCTCTTCACGGCCTGCTCGCTGGCATCGTAGAGGATGCAGCCGCAGTCCACATGGTTCTTGATGAGCAGGCCCTCGGCGGCCAGCAGCTCCCGGAAGAGCTGGCTGCCCACATGGCCCAGGTCGCCGGTGTAAATGGCATCGAAATCCGGCGGCTCTGCATGGGTGTCCCGCAGGTAGTGCAGCAGAGTCGCGCTGGCGGCGGGAGCCATGGCTGCGCCCATATTGTTGATGTCCCGGATCTGATAGTCCTGCACCCGCCCGAAGGTCACGGCCCGGATGCCGACCCCCTGCCCGGCGGGGCGCAGCAGACAGGCCCCGGCGGCGGTGGCCGTCCACTGGGCGGTCGGGGTGCGGACGGCTCCATAGCTCAGCGGGGTGCGGAACTGGCGTTCAGCGGTGCAGAAATGGCTGGATGCCATGGCCAGCAGGCCGTCGGCCAGCCCGGCCGAGCAGAGCGCAGCCCCCAGCCCCAGCGCTTCGGCCATGGTGCTGCAGGCCCCGAACAGCCCCGCATAGGGGATGCCCAGTGCCCGCATGGCGTAATTGGAGGCCGTGCACTGGGCCTGCAGGTCTCCGGCCAGAGCCAGACTGACCTCTTTCTCAGTGATCTGTGCTTTTTTCAGGCAGAGCCGCGCCGCCCGCAGCTGCAGCTGGGTCTCGGCGGCTTCCCAGCCGGACTGGCCGAACCGGTTGTCGGCGCTCAGCGCATCGAAGCCCGCCGCAAGGGGGCCTTCCCCCTCTTTTTTGCCGCCCACCGCCGCATGGGCCGCGATGACGGGCGGATTCTGGAAGATCAGGGTGTCGCCGCGCCGGGTCGCCATGAAAAATTCCTCCTTTCAGGGATGTTTTTTTGCGGATTTTGTGGTATACTGGAAAATCGCCGGAAGAGTGCAATCTTTGCGCCCGGCAAAGCGTATGGTAAGTGAGAGGGATCAGCCGCCCAGCAGCCAGAGCACCCCGCCGTACAGCACCGCAGCCAGTGTGCCGTACACGATGACCGGCCCGGCGATGGTGAACATCTTGGCCCCGGTGCCCAGCACACGGCCCTCGGTCTTGAACTCGATGGCCGCGCTGACCACAGCGTTGGCGAAGCCCGTGATGGGCACCAGCGACCCGGCCCCCGCGCGGGCGGCGAGCTTCTGGTAAAGGCCCAGCGTCGTCAGCACCGCCGAGAGGGCGATGAGGGTGCAGCTGGTCAGGGTACCGGCAAGGTCGGCTTCGAGCCCCAGACCCAGATACCACTGGCGGAGCACCTCGCCCAGCAGGCAGATGCCGCCGCCCACGCCGAAAGCCCACAGGCAGTCGGTGCCCAGCGACGAATGCGGGCCTGCCCGCTGCACCCGCCGCGCATATTCCTGCGCTGTCAGTTTCATGCAGAACACCTCCGGGGATAGGATGTCCCCGGCCCGGAGAGAATATACAAGGAGAAGCCTTATGAATCAACGACCTGTGAACCAACCGCACCGCCGCATGACCCGCGCCGAAGTGCGCCGCCGCCGTCGCAGCCGTGCCATCCGCCGGGTGGCCGGGCTGACCGTCGCCGTCTGCCTGTTCGTGGGCGGGGCCGCGTTCCTGCTCAACCGCCACGCCCCGGTGCCTTCCGCCAGCGCGGCCAGCGCCCCGGCGGAGGATGCGGAGAACAGCCTGCTTCCGGCAGCGTCCAGCACCGTGGAGGAGACCAATGGCAATGCTCTGAGCCTGACCGCCGACGAGGCCGCTGCTATGCTGGCCGACCCGCTGATGGTGCTGGTGAACCACACCAACAAGATGCCAGACGACTATACCTTTGAGACCAAGGAGTGCGGCTCGAAGACCGCTGTGAACAAGACGCTGCAGACCGTGGCCTGCGATGCTTTTCTGGAGATGCAGAAAGCCGCTGCCGCCGAAAATGTGACCATCTGGATGCAGAGCGGCTACCGCAGCGTCAAGTACCAGACCGGTCTGTACGAGCGGAAGACGAAATACTACACCGACCAGGGCTACGACCTGGCCACGGCCAAGGAAAAGGCGGCGGCGGTCGTCAACCCGCCGGGCTACTCGGAGCACAACTGCGGTCTGGCCGCAGACCTGAACAGCCCGGAGCACACCGGCCTGGACGAGGGCTTTGAGAACACCACGGCCTTCCGCTGGCTGTGCGAGCACGCGGCAGATTACGGCTTCATCCTGCGCTACCCCAAGGGGGCCGAGGCCCAGACCGAGATCACCTACGAGCCCTGGCACTGGCGCTATGTGGGCGTGGAAAATGCCCGGAAGATCAGCGCCAGCGGCCTGTGCTTCGAGGACTACATCGCCCAGCTGCACACCCTTGCGGGCTGAGCGGAAAAGCGCTGGCAAAGACCGGTGAAGAAACCGTAAAAATTTGCGCGAACCTTTGCATTTCCGGCAAGGGTATGGTAAGATAGCAATGGCCCGGCCAGCCGCGCCGGAAGGCACAGCGCCGGGCTTGAGTGTAATGAATGCAAAAGAAGGAATAATCTATGAAGATCCGTTCAAAACTGATACTGTCCGCTGTGGCTGCCACGCTGGGCTGCGCTCTGCTCGCAGGCTGCGGCGGCGCGGCTTCCTCTTCCACGGCTTCCTCGGCAAGCCCGGCGGCGTCCTCGGTGGTGCTGTCCCAGGCGGAGAGCGCCCTGCCCGACGACGGCACCAACAGCCCCGATGCTCTGGCCGACGAGGTGGATGCGCTGCTGGAAGCCAATCCCATCTCCAACCAGTTCGAGATCGCTGCCATGAACATCGAGTACGATTTCGGCCTGAAGGCGGAGGATGTGGCCAGCTATAAGGGCGTGAAGAGCAACGACAACGGCGACGCCGGTCTGGTGCTGGTCATCGAGCCGGCAGAGGGCAAGGCCGAAGAGATCGTGGAGGCCTTGAAGGCCTACCAGCAGGACCAGGTGGCCTTCTACGGCAACTATGCCGAGTTTGCTGCGGCACAGGCCAATGTGGAAAATGCCGTCATCGCCAACAGCGCCGACCGCGTGGTGATGGTCATTGCCTCCAACGCGTGCACGGAAGACCTGACCGACGCCGTCAACGACGTTCTGCTCAAGTAACAACGATCATCGTGGGCCGGTGCCTTGGCGGCATCGGCCCTTTTTCAAAGGAGGAACACCTTGGTTTTCAGCACCATCCTTTTTCTGTTCCGGTTTCTCCCCATCACGCTGGCGCTCTATTACCTTGCGCCCGCCAAACTCAAGAACACCGTGCTCTTTGTGTGCAGTCTGGTGTTCTACTGCTGGGGCGAAGTCCGGTTTTTCCCGGTCATGCTGGCCCTCATCCTCATCAACTACCTCTGCGGCCTGGGGCTGGAACGCATGGAGGACAAGCCCGCCGCCCGCACGGCGCTGCTGCTGGTGGCTCTGGCGGGGAGCCTGGGGATGCTGTTCTATTTCAAGTATGCGAACTTCGTCCTCTCCAGCCTGAACAGCCTGTTCGGCACCCAGTTCGCGGCCATCCAGGGCATCAGCACCCTGCCGCTGGGCATCAGCTTCTACACCTTCCAGACCCTTTCCTACACCATTGATGTCTACCGCCGGGATGTGAAGACCGAGCATAACATCATTGATTTCGGTGCCTATGTGGTCATGTTCCCGCAGCTCATCGCAGGCCCCATCGTCAAATACCGCGATGTCTCGGCTCAGCTGCATGTCTACGAACATCGCTACAGCCTCCGGCAGATCGAGGAGGGCATGACCCTGTTCACCTTCGGTCTGGCGAAGAAAGTCCTGCTGGCGGATGCCGTGGGCGCGCTCTGGACCGACATCATCGGCATCCAGAACAGCCCCGCCACCACCTATGTGGGTCTGGGCAATGCCTCCACGGCGCTGGTCTGGCTGGGCGTCATCGCCTATTCCTTGCAGCTGTATTTCGACTTTTCCGGCTATTCCATGATGGCCATCGGCATGGGCAAGATGCTGGGCTTTGATTTCCCGCAGAACTTCAACTACCCCTATATCTCGCGCTCCATCACGGAATTCTGGCGGCGCTGGCACATGACCCTGTCCGGCTGGTTCCGGGAGTACGTCTATATCCCGCTGGGCGGCAACCGCAAGGGCCTCAAGCGGCAGATCTTCAACCTCTTCGTCGTGGAGCTGCTCACCGGCATCTGGCATGGCGCGGACTGGAACTTCATCTGCTGGGGTCTGTACTACTTCATCCTGCTGGCCGTCGAGAAGCTGTTCCTGCTGAAATACCTTGAAAAAGGCAAGATCTGGCCGCATGTCTACACCCTCTTCCTCGTGGTGGTGGGCTGGGCCATGTTCGTGGGCAACGACTGGGGCGTCGGGTTCAACGATCTGTTCTATAAGCTCTTCGTGCCTGCGGGCGGTGTGTCGCCGGTGTATTTCCTGCGGAATTACGGTGTGCTGCTGGCGGTGTCGGTGGTCTGCTGCACCCCGCTCATCGAAAAGATCTGGGACCTGCTGAAGAAGCGCACCGCGACGCGGGTGGCCACGGTGCTGGTGCTGCTGGTGCTCTCCACGGCCTATGTCGTGGGCAGCACGAACAGCCCGTTCCTGTATTTCAATTTCTGAGGAGGACGTAAAGCATGGATCCGAAAAAGCGTGTTTCCTCCCTGAAGCAGTACCCGGTGCTGGCAGCTTTCACCCTGTTCTTCGCGGCGCTGTTCGTGCTGGACCTGGTGACGCCGGACCGCGCCTACAGCGAGCTGGAAAATACTACCCTCACCCAGCGGCCCAAACTGACGGCCGTGTCGGTGGATGGGCTGAACAACTATTTTACGAACTATACCAAATATGTGAAGGATCAGGTCTTCGGGCGGGACCAGTGGATCAGCCTGCAGAGCCTGGCCGAGACGACCCTGTTCCAGAAGACCCAGAGCGGCGGTATCCTGCTGGGGCGGGAGCACCGGATGTTTGCCCGGCGCTACCGCGTTCTGCCCACCGAAGAGCGGGTCTGGAACAAGAATCTGGCGGCGGTGCAGTCGCTGGGCGAGCGTTACCCCGGCAAGGTGAGCTTCATGCTCGTGCCGTCGGCCTCCGTGCTCTACCCGGAAGACCTGCCCCTCGCTGCGCCTCAGATGGACGAGGAAGGGCGGATCGACGAAGCGCAGGCAGCGCTCCCGGCGGTGCAGTTTCTCCGCGTCACCGATGCGCTGCGGGCGCACAAGGACGAGTATCTGTACTATCGCACCGACCACCACTGGACGACGCTGGGGGCTTACTATGCCTACGAGCAGTTCTGCGAAGCGCAGGGCCTGACGCCCTTTGACCGCAGTGCGCATTCTGTGGAGACGGCGGAAAACTTCTACGGCACCCACTACTCCAAGGCGCGCACCTGGAATGCCGAGCCGGACACCATCACCTGGTACGATCTGCAGAACCGGCTCACCATCTGGAACGTCACTGCGCCGGGCCAGCCCACCGAGGGCACACAGACCGGCCTGTATGATACGGGCAAGCTGGACGTTTACGACAAGTACGCCATGTTCCTCCACGGCAACAACGGCCTGAGCCGAGTGGAGGGCGACGGCACCGGCAAGATCCTCGTCATCAAGGACAGCTACGCCAACAGCTTCGTGCCGTATCTGACGGCAAACTATGCGGCCATCGACGTGGTGGACTTCCGCAATTACAACTACGGTCTGGACCAGCTCATCGCAGACAACGACTACGACGCCATCCTGGTGTTGTACAGCTATTCCAGCTTTACCAGCGACCCGTATCTCTACCGTGCGGGCGTGGCAGGCTGAGCTGTAAAAAAACGCAGTCCTTTTTCACAAACTTTTTGCGAAGTTTTCATGCGACTTTCCGATTTTTCATAGTTTTGCACAGAATCTATTGCAGAAAATCGACAGACGTAGTAAAATGAGCGTATAAAGAGTGAGTGAGGAATGCAGCAGGGTTGCTGTATGCGGCGGAGGGACAGAAACCGTCGAAATGAGGGAAAACGAAAGATGAAGAACGAACTGAAGATGCCCGCACACTGCGCCGTGGTGTCGGAAGATGAAATGACTTATGTTGAGGGCGGCGGCTATCTGGATGCGCTCTCGACGGCGGCAACGGTCGTAGGAGCTGTGGTGCTGGGTGCCAGCTATGTCTGGGGCATCGGAACGGCCCGCAGCTGGCTGAACCAGAAGGAGAACCGCAAGGGCAATGTCTTCACGGTGATCGGCCGTGCGCTGGATGATATCGGCGAGGACATGAGCCAGAGCCCGTCCAACTTCCTGCGGGATGCGGTCTCCACCGCTGTGGTGGTGGGTCTGGCTCCGGTCAGCGTGGTGCTGATGCTCATCTGAGCAGGCTGCCCCGGATGCCTCTTGAAACCCCTTAGCATTTGTTTGGAAACCTGCAGTGCAGCGAATGCACTGCTTGGGATATTATTGCTTTTTCAAAGGAGTGTTATTATGGAAAACAAGATGAAGATGCCCGCGAACTACAACGTCATGAACGAAGAGGAAATGACCTATACGCAGGGCGGCAGCGCTATTGGTGCTATTTCTGCTCTGGCTAGCACCGCATTCGGCATCTGGAACCTGTACAACTACTACAAGGGCATGGTCGCTACCCGCAACTATGTCGCAGCGCACAAGGGCCAGGATACCGCAGCTCTGCTGGAGGGCGGCATGAACACCTATGTGAACTACCTGCAGAAGGATCTGATCAGCGCATTCAAGGGCATCTGCGCTGGCACGGCTGCTGTCGGCCTGTGGCCCATCACCGCTCTGGTCATCGTGACTGCCTAAAATATTGAGGCCAGACAGCCCGGAGTACTCCAAAGAACAATGAAAGGCGGCGGCTCTCCCCAATCGGGGCGGGCCGCCGCTTTTTGTTGTGTTTTGTGACCCGGTTACGGAAGCGGGGCGGCATTTAGGGTATACTAAGACCATCGAACAACAAACACACCCGCAGGAGGTAGAAGATATGGAACCCATTACGATCACGACCGAAAACTTTGATGCCGAGGTGCTGCACAGCGAAAAGCCGGTGCTGCTGGACTTCTGGGCCAGCTGGTGCGGCCCCTGCCGGATGCTCTCGCCCATCGTGGACGAGGTGGCCGAGGAGCGCAGCGATGTCAAGGTGGGCAAGGTCAATGTGGACGAGCAGCCGGACCTCGCCGCCCAGTTTGGCGTCATGAGCATCCCCACGCTGCTGGTCTTCCAGAACGGTCGGCTCGTCAATCAGGCGGTCGGTGCCCGCCCGAAGAGCGGTGTGCTGGCCCTGCTGGATCGCTGAGCCGGCCCCCCGAAGAATCGCGTTTTGCCCCACTGTGCGCATCCTGCGCCCGGCGGGGCATTTTTGCGCTTTGGGGAGCGGTGCGTTTGCGGAACGCATCATCTGATTTGCCGGTACGATGAAACAATTTCGCGTTTCTGTACAAACGCACAGAAAAACGGTAAGATAAAAGAGAAAAGTTTGACGCTTTCGTGCTTTACAACTTTATCAAGATAAAGTAAAATAAATTCAAGAACGATTTCGCAGAGCAAATGGCGCGGACGGTGCCGCGCACAGGGCGGGAAAGAGGAAAGGGAAACCAGCATGGGATTTGATCTGTCGGATCTGCAGCCGAAGGAGCGGGCCTCTTTTGCGCTGCGGGCACTGTATGAGGCGGCGGGCTGCCGCAAATACCACATGGGCCGCTTTGAGGAATACGGTCTGTATCAGGAGAACCGGAGCTTTCTGTCGTCGGAACAGGTCATCACCTTCACCGACCTGGACGGACGGTTGCTGGCGCTCAAGCCGGACGTGACCCTCTCCATTGCCAAGACGGCCCAGCCCGCCCCCGGCGAGACGCTGAAATACTACTACCACGAGAACGTCTACCGCCCCTCGGCGGAGAGCCACACCTTCAAGGAGATCGCGCAGATGGGCCTGGAGATGCTGGGCGCCGTGGGCGAAGCGCAGGTGCAGCAGGCAGTCGGGCTGGCGGCAAGATCGCTGGAACAGCTGGGCGCGGCCTGGGTGCTGGAGCTGAGCCACATGGGGTATCTGTTCGGTCTGCTGGATGCGCTGGCAGTGCCCGAATCGGCCCGCCCCGCCCTGCTGGACCTGCTGCGCGAGAAGAACGCCCACGAGCTGCGGGCCGCCGCAAAGGCCGCCGGGCTGGACGATGCCGGGGCCGATACGCTGTGTGCGCTGCTGACCCTCTGCGGCGGCTGCGAAGAGACGCTGGCCCGCGCCGAAGCCTTCTGCAAAAACGACCGGATGCGGGCCGCTGCCGCCGAGCTGCGGGCGCTGACGGGTTCCCTGAGCGCCGGGGGCGGGAGCGTTCGGCTGGACCTCTCGCTGGCGGGCGAGATGGAGTATTACAACGGGCTGGTCTTTCAGGGCTATTTGCAGGGCCTGCCCCGCCCGCTGCTCAAGGGCGGACGCTACGACCTGCTGATGCAGAAATTC
>OGEU01001399.1_pt1 | contig 20541 bp, 17 predicted proteins | sample 1570651 | NCBI WGS metagenome assembly OGEU01 (sample SAMEA2582129, study PRJEB24529) | metagenome | biome: Human gut stool | place: China | collected 2011 | reverse complement strand
AAGACAGTGAACAACTTCCCTGTCACGCTGGAAGATATTGCAAACGTAACCATCGGCCCGAAGGCTCCGAAACTGGGTACTGCTTCAGAACGCGGCAAATCTGCCGTCCTGATGACTGTTACCAAGCAACCGGCTACCAGCACACTGGAACTGACGGACAAACTGGAAGCATCTCTGAAAGACCTCCAGAAAAATCTGCCGCCGGACGTAAAAGTTTCAACGGACATATTCCGTCAAAGCCGCTTTATCGAAAGCTCCATCGGCAATGTGAAAAAATCACTCTTTGAAGGAGGTATTTTCGTTGTCATCGTGCTTTTCCTGTTCCTGGCAAATGTACGTACTACGCTGATCTCATTGGTGACACTGCCTCTTTCCCTGCTCGTTTCGATCCTGACTTTACACTACATGGGGCTGACAATCAACACCATGAGTCTTGGAGGTATGGCGATAGCTATCGGTTCATTGGTAGACGACGCCATTGTCGATGTGGAAAACGTATATAAACGACTGCGGGAGAACCGCCTGAAAGCGGAAGCAGAAAGACTAAGTACGCTCGAAGTGGTATTCAATGCGTCGAAAGAGGTGCGCATGCCTATCCTTAATTCAACGTTGATTATCGTAGTCAGTTTTGTTCCGTTATTTTTCTTGAGCGGCATGGAAGGCAGAATGTTGGTTCCACTAGGTGTTGCTTTTATCGTGGCCCTGTTTGCGTCTACGATAGTTGCCCTGACACTAACTCCGGTACTCTGCTCTTATCTATTAGGAAGCAATAAGACGAACAAGGAACTGAAAGAAGCTCCTGTTGCCCGCTGGATGAAAGGGATTTATGAAAAAGCACTGACTTGGGTACTGGCACATAAACGTGTGACTCTCGGAAGTACAATCGGACTTTTTGTAGTTGCCCTCGGAGTGTTTTTCACACTTGGACGCAGCTTCCTTCCTTCGTTCAATGAAGGATCGTTTACTATCAATATCAGTTCTCTGCCAGGTATTTCGCTGGAAGAAAGCAACAAAATGGGACATCGTGCCGAAGAGTTATTGATGACAATTCCCGAAATACAAACGGTAGCCCGGAAAACGGGACGTGCTGAATTGGATGAACATGCGTTAGGAGTCAATGTTTCTGAAATAGAAGCTCCGTTCGAATTGAAAGACCGCTCGCGCAGTGAACTGGTAGCTGATGTACGTGAAAAATTAGGTACGATCACCGGAGCAAACATAGAAATCGGACAACCGATCAGCCACCGTATCGACGCAATGCTATCGGGTACGAAAGCGAATATCGCTATCAAGTTATTCGGTGACGATCTGAATAAGATGTTTTCACTCGGTAATCAAATCAAAGGAGCGATCAGTGACATTCCCGGTGTTGCCGACCTGAACGTGGAACAACAGATTGAACGTCCGCAGCTGAAAATACAGCCTAAACGGGAAATGCTGGCTAAGTTCGGTATTACTCTGCCGGAGTTCTCGGAATATGTGAACGTAGCTTTGGCTGGAAAAGTGATCTCACAGGTTTATGAGCAAGGCAAGAGTTTCGATCTGATCGTGAAAGTGAAGGATGATGCCCGGGATGAAATAGAAAAAATCCGCAACTTGATGGTAGACACGAATGACGGTCGCAAAGTTCCTTTGAGCTATGTAGCGGAAGTGGTATCGGCCATGGGTCCGAATACGATCAACCGCGAGAATGTGAAACGTAAAATTGTCATTTCCGCCAATGTGGCCGATCGTGATTTGCGCAGTGTCGTGAATGATATTCAGAAACGCATCGACACATCGGTACAATTACCCGAAGGTTATCATATCGAGTATGGTGGACAGTTTGAAAGCGAGCAGGCTGCCAGCCGGACATTAGCGTTGACTTCATTTATCAGTATAGTGGTTATCTTCCTGTTGTTGTATAATGAGTTCCGCAGCGTGAAAGAATCCGGGGTTATCTTGCTGAATCTTCCGCTAGCATTGATCGGTGGTGTCTTTGCCTTGGTGATTACAACAGGGGAAGTCAGCATTCCGGCTATCATCGGTTTCATTTCCTTATTCGGTATTGCGACCCGTAACGGTATGTTGCTCATCAGCCACTACAATCATTTGCAAAAGGAAGAAGGTTTGAATGTATATGATAGTGTGATTCAAGGTTCTCTCGACCGCCTGAATCCGATTTTAATGACGGCATTGTCTTCTGCACTGGCACTGATTCCATTGGCACTTGCCGGCGACTTGCCCGGTAACGAAATTCAAAGTCCGATGGCAAAAGTGATTCTAGGAGGATTATTAACGTCTACTTTTTTGAACGGTTTTATCGTTCCGATTGTTTATCTGATGATGCATCGGAAAAAGGCCCAGGAAAGCCTGTAGCGGGTGATGTTTTTCCTCGGTGAGGAAACCATCGTTCCCCGGTGAGGAACCAAGTGTTTCTCGGTGAGAAACGGGTCGTTCCTCGGTGCCAAACAAATAGATGCCTTATCATAAAGTATCTATCAACAATAGCTTGTAATAAATAAAGAAATTAGAAATGAAACAAATCATGACCATAAGCGCTGCACTTCTTTTCTTAACCATAGGTGAAGTGCAAGCCCAAAACGGAATTGAACAGGTATTGAAGAATATCGAAACGAACAATAAGGAGTTGCAGGCAAACGAGCAACTGATTACCTCGCAGAAGTTGGAAGCCAAAACGGATAATAACTTGCCTGATCCTACTCTCTCTTACGCGCATCTATGGGGAGCAAAAGATAAAAGCGAAACAATCGGTGAGCTGGTTGTTTCACAAAGCTTTGATTTCCCTAGTTTATACGCCACACGTAACAAGTTAAACCGTCTGAAAGCCGGAACTCTTGACAGTCAGTCGGATGTTTTTCGTCAGGAGAAACTGTTACAGGCAAAAGAACTTTGCCTGGACATTATCATGCTTCGTCAGCAAAAGCATATTTTGGAGGAACGTCTCCGCAATGCGGAAGAACTTGCTAAAATGTACGCCAAACGTCTCCAAACAGGGGATGCAAATGCTCTCGAAACCAATAAAATCAACTTGGAACTGTTGAATGTCAAAACGGAAGCGTCTCTGAACGAAACGGCACTTCGCAATAAGCAGCAGGAACTGAATACGCTGAATGGTAATATTCCGGTGGTTTTCGAAGAAAACCAATATCCGGCTATACCGTTCCCAAGCGATTACCAAATGTTGAAATCGGAAGTCATGGCTACAGACCGTACCTTAATGGCACTAGGCAACGAGAGCCTCGTTGCCCGTAAACAGATTGCTGTCAATAAATCCCAGTGGCTGCCGAAACTGGAACTTGGCTACCGTCGGAATACAGAGACTGGTGTGCCTTTCAACGGTGTAGTGGTGGGCTTTTCCTTCCCGCTTTTCGAAAATCGGAATAAGGTGAAAATTGCTAAAGCGCAGGCACTCAACATCGACTTGCAAAAGGATAATGCTACACTGCAAGTGGAATCTGAATTGGCACAACTTTACCGGGAAGCGAAAACGCTGCATGCTTCAATGGAAGAATATAGCAAGACTTTCCAGTCTCAACAAGATTTGGCATTGCTGAAACAAGCTTTGACAGGTGGACAAATTAGTATGATCGAGTACTTCGTTGAAGTATCGGTGATCTATCAAAGTCATCAAAATTATCTGCAATTGGAAAATCAGTACCAAAAGGCAATGGCACGGATTTACAAAAGCAAGCTATAAATAGTACATAAAAACCCTTTAGGTATGGGTTACGCTGAACATACTAATTTCTATTTTTAAGTTATATAAGTATGTTTATATAATAAATTAGGCACGGATTACACAGAATTCACGGTCTTTAGTATTGCCATAACTATAAAGCAACAGTGTTAATCCGTGTAATTCGTGCCTAAATATATCTCCTCTCTTTTTCTTCAAATTCCGACTGGATATTTCAAAACAATACATTACATTTGCAACGAACATAAAATCTGAATTATGAGACCTAAACATTTCTATTTATTCATGTTATGCTGCATCCTTACGCTACTAAGTGGCTGTAAAGATGATGACGACAATCCACTGCGTTTTTACAACGGTGAATACGAAGTACCTATGGGTGGCAGACGTTACCTCGGCCTGGAAAGCGGAAATGGTGACTACTCACTTGCAGTGAAAGACACACGCATCGCAAGTGCCGGAACTGAAACTGGCTGGAGTGGAGTACCTGCCGGACGTATGATTTATGTAACCGGTATCCTCACCGGAACGACTTATCTGACAGTAACAGACAACGCCACACAAGAAACCTGCACTTTACCAATCAAGGTGGTCGATAATTACGAAAATATGGAGTTGCTACGCAGCTACTTGTCTAACTTACCCAACGGAGATGCGAATCTTCTACCCGGTATTTCCGACATTTTTCTGATTAACAACCACGCACGGGATGCTTATTTTTTCAAACAAGGAGAACAGACCGCCTTTTCATCCGGACTTGAATTAATAACCCAAGGAAGTTACAAACTGGAAAAAGAAGAAGGAGACGATAAGAAAATGACACTAACCCTCACTTTTTCGGAAGATATGGCAACACCTGTTTCCGATCATAAATTCATAATATGGGGAAACTCGTACTTATTTCATCGGTTGGATAAAAGCCTAAATCTGAACTGGAACACTCCGCCCATTGGAGAAACGCGGACATCACCTGCACCTCCTCCTTCCTACACGCTGGAAGAAATAGCTGAAGGCACAGAAATCGGAAAAGGCAGACAGCTTAGCTTTAGTCTTTCCCAACAGGAAATACCTGCGGGAATACTGCCTTAATCAGTAACGTATTCTGATAAGATGCGTATATTTTCCGGTAAGTATCCACTACGGATGCGCCATTCTTGCGGATAAAGATTATTGGCACGATTGCCGATGTTCTTCACAAATCCGAGAGGAATATGCCGATAAGTAAGCAAAACATATCCACGAGGGGCTGTTACCGGTAAGGTAATGGCCTCTTTTCGTAAATAAGTGATAGCCTGTTTATAACTTATTTCTTCCGTAGCGAATGCTTCCCGGCATAAAAGTGAGGTACACATTGCCAACGCATGGTTAGGGATCAAATCCTTTCCTTTCACCTCGCCTATCTCAATCCCTGCCGACACGATTTTCAGGCTTTGCTTCATCATCGTCAATTCATTAGTGTAGTACTGCGAAAAAGCCCGGATATTTGTTCCTTCCGCCAATAAAAAATACTTGTCCGAATTTTCATCATTCAACCAGCTTTTAGCCATATTCAGATGTTCTTTCGATACAGGAGCAGATGCTGCTGCTCCTTTCTTATCCTTCTTCTTGAAAACTTTCTCTTTCGCGAAAGAAGATACCGGAATCTCTTCTTCCGTCTCCGGCTTACGAAAAGCCACCAGAAAAAAGCCTTCACCTTTCGTCTTATGAGGGAAAAAATGATAAACGGGAATAGAAGATTTAGAATGATCCCCTTTATCTGACAAAAGATCTCCTGTTATATTCCAATTCTCCTGCACCTGCACAGTTAATGGTTCGCCCCCATACTCTTGTTGAATCCAACGTGCATTCTCTTCATCCTCTTTTGTATTAAATGTACACGTACTATATATAAGAATACCTCCGGGCTTCAACGCATCCCAGATATCTGCAATAATCCGTCGCTGGCGCTGCCAACAGATTTCCACATTCTCGGGGCTCCACTCTTCCACAGCTACCGGGTCTTTACGGAACATACCTTCACCGGAACAGGGAACATCTGTAAGAATCACATCAAAGAAAGAGAGTAAAGCCGAAAAATCTGCCGGATCATTATTGGTCACTACCACATCCGGATGTCCCCACTTCGTCAGGTTTTCAGCAAGAATCTGCGAACGATTCCGGATTACCTCATTGGCTACCAACAGGCTCCCTTCGGGAAGTACACTACGGGCATGAGTCGATTTTCCACCGGGAGCCGCACAAAGATCCAACATCTTCACCGGTCCCGTGATATATTGCCGGAGTACCTGCTCCACAAACATGGAAGAAGCTTCCTGAACATAATAACAGCCTGCATGGAATAAGGGATCGAACGTGAAAGTGAGACGCTCCTCCAAATAGAATCCTTCGGAAGACCAAGGTACTTTATCCGATAAAGAATGATTGATTTTCAATTGATTCAACCGGATGCTAACCGGTGGTTCCTGTTGGAGGGCAACAGCCAGTTTGTCGTATTCTTCATCGCCCAATAGAGCGCGGGTGTAGTCTATAAAAGAAGCAGGTAATTCCATCTTTCGTTTATTAATTTCCGCAAATATCAAAAATATTTCGTCTCTTTGCAACTTTCTATGATATTAACTACGTCTAACAGATAAAGAAATAAATTAAAAAACTATTGATATGAAAAATTTTCTATTAGCATTGATGGTTGTACTGACCACTTGCACACTGGCTGTTGCCCAGACCACCGTTGTTCGTGATTCCATCGGGAAAGTAAAAGTAACTGTGACCAAAGACAATAAAGCAAATACGAACAATACTGCTGTCACAGTGATTGGTGTAGACACAGCAGATGCTGATTCTGCAGACGTAAATGCAAACTCAAGTAATGTTAGCACCACTCATGGCAAAGCCAGCTTCACATTCGATTCGGATGACAGCGATTTCCCCTTCCACAATGTTAGTGCCGGCGGAGGTATTCTGGTAGCAATCATTGCAATCATTGCTGTATTCGGATTTCCGGTATTCATTCTATTTGTAATCTTCTTCTTCCGTTATAAAAACCGGAAAGCACGTTATCGCCTTGCCGAACAGGCACTTGCTGCCGGCCAACCGCTTCCGGCAGAGTTTATCCGCGAAAACAAAACAGTCGATTCGCGTTCACAAGGCATCAAGAACACCTTTACGGGTATCGGTCTTTTCATCTTCCTCTGGGCAATCACCGGCGAATTCGGAATTGGAGCTATCGGCTTACTCGTTACATTCATGGGTATCGGACAATGGATTATCGGTAGTAAACAACAGACTCAAGACGCAAATGCTACCCGGATGTATACGGGTAATAAGGATGAAAAAAAGAACCCGAATAACGTTAGAACCGATAGTTTCGAAATCATCCCTTCCGAATCCGAAGAGAAAGACAAAGGAGTAAACGAAGAAAAGAACGACGAGAATAAATGAGCCAACTCAATGATATATCGTTAGTCGCACAGGTCGTGGTGTTCAAGAACACCAGGGCCTTTGACCAGTTGGTGAAGGAGTATCAGTCGCCCATCCGGCGATTCTTCCTGAACCTGACTTGCGGCGACAGCGAATTGAGTGACGACCTTGCGCAAGATACATTTATCAAAGCGTATACGAACATTGCCTCTTTCCGGAACTTGTCAAGTTTCTCTACGTGGCTGTACCGTATTGCTTATAATGTTTTTTATGATTATATTCGCAGCCGGAAAGAGACAGCCGACTTGGATACAAGAGAAATAGACGCCATCAACAGCACCGAACAGGAGAATATCGGGCAAAAAATGGATGTCTACCAGTCACTCAAAATGCTTAAAGAAGTGGAAAGAACCTGCATCACGTTGTTCTACATGGAGGACATTAGTATCGACAAAATTGCAGGGATTGTAGGAGTACCGTCAGGGACAGTGAAAAGCCATCTGTCACGCGGGAAAGAAAAATTAGCAACGTATTTAAAACAAAACGGTTATGACAGAAATAGACAATGATAAGCTCTTGCGCGATTTCTTCGCAGAAAACAAGCAGGAAATAGCAGATAACGGATTCAGTCGCCGTGTCATGCACCACTTACCCGATCGTAGTAATCGCCTGGCTCGTATCTGGAGCGCTTTCGTAATGACTGTGGCTGCCGTACTTTTCGTATGGTTAGGCGGATTGGAAGCAGCTTGGGGAACAATAAGAGAAGTATTTATCGGTATGATTAATCATGGCACTACCAGCCTTGATCCAAAGTCTATTATTATCGCAGCTGCTGTACTATTATTTATGGCTACACGAAAGGTAGCTTCTATGGCATAAACAAAATAGATACAGATTAAAAGTCCGAAGTATAAGTTCCCCGGACTTTTATATTCTTGAGTTAAATAATTCTTTATCCCTCTTTTTGTGTTAAACAATAATAAATCTACCCTTCACTCCAAGTAAGCCCAAACATAGATGTTGTATATTTGTTGCTCTGTAAACTAAAATAGAGAGAAGAGTTTTGAAACTACGTATATTTATTTTATTTCTGTTCCTGCCTTTATTACATGTTCAGGCAGATGTCATCGACAGTCTGATGACGCAGCCCAGAGACTCAATCGGACTAACAAGTGATTCCCTAGTATTGCATTTCTTGGAAGAATCGGGAATCCCTATATCTGATAATAATAAAGTAAAACTGCTAAAAAGCGGGCGGGAGAAATTTATCGATTTATTTGAGGCCATCCGGGAAGCTAAACACCATGTTCATCTGGAATATTTCAACTTCCGAAATGACTCCATTGCCAATGCTTTGTTCACTTTATTAGCCGAAAAAGTGAAAGAAGGCGTTGAAGTACGAGCGATGTTTGACGCTTTCGGAAACTGGTCGAACAATAAACCGCTTAAAAAGAGACATCTCAAAAAAATACGTGAACAAGGAATCGAAATCGTAAAGTTTGACCCGTTCACCTTCCCTTATATCAATCATGCCGCCCACCGCGACCATCGCAAAATTGCTGTTATCGACGGAAAAGTGGCATATACAGGCGGAATGAATATCGCCGATTATTATATCAACGGACTACCCAAAATCGGAACCTGGCGTGATATGCACATGCGTATCGAAGGGGATGCTGTCAATGATTTGCAGGAAATTTTCCTGACAATTTGGAACAAAGAGACTAAACAGAACGTAGGAGGAGAAGCTTATTTCCCCCAACATGAGGGACAGACAGACAGCACAAATATCGTTGTAGCAATTGTAGACCGTACCCCGAAAAAGAATAGCCGTATGTTGAGTCATGCCTATGCCATGAGCATTTACTCGGCACAAAAGAATGTTCATATTGTTAATCCTTATTTTGTACCGACCTCTTCCATCAAAAAGGCATTGAACCGTACAATCGACCGGGGAGTAGATGTAACAATCATGGTTTCCTCCGCTTCCGATATCCCGTTTACTCCGGATGCTGCACTTTACAAGTTACATAAACTAATGAAAAGAGGAGCTACTGTCTATATGTACAACGGAGGATTCCACCATTCAAAAATAATGATGGTAGACGACTTGTTCTGTACAGTCGGTACTGCCAACCTGAACAGCCGCAGTCTACGATATGACTACGAAACCAACGCTTTCATTTTTGATAAAAAAACAACCGGTGAATTGAATAATATGTTTCGAAATGATATCGAGCATTGCACCGAACTGACACCGGAATTTTGGAAAAAGCGTTCTCCATGGAAGAAGTTCGTCGGCTGGTTTGCTAATTTATTCACTCCATTTTTGTAATTTTGTACGGAAAATCATTTTCACCACAGATTATGCAACTTATTCATTATGAAACAATATCTGGATTTACTCAATCGTGTACTTACCGAAGGCACGAAAAAAGATGATCGTACCGGAACCGGAACAATCAGTATCTTCGGTCATCAGATGCGTTTTAACCTTGATGACGGTTTCCCGTGCCTGACAACCAAAAAACTGCATCTGAAATCAATCATATACGAATTGCTTTGGTTTCTGCAGGGAGATACAAATGTGAAATACCTTCAGGAACATGGAGTACGTATTTGGAACGAATGGGCGGATGAAAATGGTGACCTAGGGCATATCTATGGCTACCAATGGCGTTCATGGCCTGACTATAACGGTGGATTTATCGACCAGATCAGTGAAGTGGTGGAAACAATCAAACATAATCCGGATTCACGCCGTATCATTGTAAGTGCTTGGAATGTAGCAGATTTGAATAATATGAATTTGCCTCCCTGCCATGCTTTTTTTCAGTTTTATGTAGCAGACGGACGATTGAGTCTGCAACTGTATCAACGCAGTGCTGATATTTTTCTTGGTGTTCCTTTTAATATTGCTTCATACGCATTATTGCTGCAAATGATGGCACAAGTGACGGGATTGAAAGCCGGAGATTTTGTCCACACCTTTGGTGATGCGCATATCTACCTGAACCATTTGGAACAAGTGAAGCTCCAATTATCACGCGAACCTCGCCCATTGCCACAAATGAGAATCAATCCGGACGTGAAAAGCATCTTCGATTTTAAATTTGAGGACTTCGAGTTAGTAAACTATGATCCGCATCCGCATATTGCAGGAGCAGTAGCCGTGTAAAAAAGATGAGTAAAGTATCAATCATTGCTGCCGTAGACCGCCGCATGGCTATAGGCTTCGAGAATAAGCTTCTTTTCTGGTTACCGAATGATTTGAAACGTTTCAAAGCATTAACTACCGGAAACACCATACTTATGGGACGCAAAACTTTCGAGTCATTACCGAAAGGCGCATTGCCCAATCGCAGAAATATCGTTTTATCTTCCAATCCGGATATAGTATGTCCCGGTGCGGAAGTTTTTCCTTCACTCGAAGCAGCTTTGAAAAGTTGTCGGGAGGATGAACACATTTATATTATAGGAGGGGCAAGCATTTATCAGCAGGCTATTTCTTTCGCTGACGAACTTTGCCTGACAGAGATAAACAGTACGGCTTCCGAAGCGGACGCCTATTTTCCGGAAGTATCCCAGGAGCTGTGGCAAGAGAAAAGCAGAGAAGCTCATCCTGCGGATGAGAAACATCTCTGCTCCTATGCTTTTGTTGATTACGTGAGAAAATAATGATTAATCTTCATCTTCTATGTCGACCATAATCGGCATTTGCCGCTTAATGGCTTCATGGAAGGAGATTAATGTTTCGGTACGTGCCAAGCCCAATGGTTGCAACTTATCGTGAATAATACTCAATAAGTGGTGGTTATTCTTTGCGTAGATTTTGATAAACATATCGTATTTTCCGGTAGTGAAATGGCATTCCACCACTTCGGGAATAGCTTCTAACGCTTTTGTTACCGAATCAAAGGATTCGGGGTCTTTTAGATATATACCAATATAAGCGCAAGTCTCATATCCGATTTTCTCGGGGTCGATGACATACTCCGAACCTTTTAATATTCCTAGATTAGTAAGCTTCTGAATACGCTGATGGATCGCAGCGCCGGAAACATTACATGCTCTTGCCACTTCCAAAAAAGGAATACGCGCATTCCCTGCAATCAGTTTCAGAATTTGCTCATCTAAAGCATCTAATTGATGATGTCCCATTTTTGAATCAAATTGTTTTTATCAATGAATCTTTTATGCAAAGTTAGCGATTTTTCGACAACAAATACTATAATCTATTACTTTTATTTGCAGAAAGCGAATAAGTCAACAATAGTTCGTACCTTTGCGAAAAACATAAATATACTATTTATATGAAACATATTTGCTGTATCATTCTGTGTTTCTGTACTTCTATAGGAAGTTACGCACAGAATTTTGCTGATTATTTTCAGAACAAAACATTGCGAGTGGATTATATTTTTACCGGGGATGCTACACAACAGGCTATTTATCTGGATGAGCTATCACAACTTCCTACCTGGGCAGGACGTCAACATCATCTTTCGGAACTTCCATTGGAAGGCAACGGACAAATTATTGTGAAAGACCTTGCCAGCAAACAGTGTATCTACAAAACATCTTTCTCTTCTTTATTTCAAGAATGGCTGTCAACAGACGAAGCTAAAGAAACAGCTAAAGGGTTTGAAAATACCTTTCTTCTTCCTTATCCCAAACAGCCTGTGGAAATAGAAGTCACTTTATATTCTCCGCGAAAGAAAACAATGGCTACTTACAAACATATCGTGCGTCCGAATGACATACTGATTCATAAACGGGGAGTATCACATATTACTCCACATCGGTATATGCTGCAAAGTGGCAATGAAAAAGCCTGCATAGATGTTGCTATCCTGGCAGAAGGGTATACAGAAAAAGAAATGGATATATTCTATCAGGATGCACAACGTACCTGCGAAAGTTTGTTTTCGTACGAGCCGTTTCGTTCCATGAAGGGTAAATTTAATATTGTTGCCGTAGCCAGTCCTTCTACAGACAGCGGCGTCAGTGTTCCTCGCGAAAACCAGTGGAAGCAAACAGCAGTTCATTCTCATTTTGATACCTTTTACTCGGACCGTTATCTGACTACCAGCCGGGTAAAGTCTGTCCATAATGCATTGGCAGGCATCCCCTACGAACATATCATTATCCTCGCTAACACAGATGTATATGGCGGAGGAGGAATATACAATTCTTATACGCTGACCACGGCTCATCACCCTATGTTCAAACCGGTGGTAGTACACGAATTCGGACACAGTTTCGGAGGATTAGCCGACGAATATTTCTATGATAATGATGTGATGACAGATACTTATCCGCTGGATGTCGAACCGTGGGAACAGAATATTTCAACACGGGTGAACTTCGCTTCCAAATGGAAAGATATGCTTCCGTCAGACACTCCGATCCCTACTCCTATTGCTGAAAGAAAGAAATATCCGGTAGGAGTATATGAAGGAGGCGGCTATTCCGCTAAAGGTATTTATCGTCCTGCCTACGACTGTCGCATGAAAACAAACGGATACCCGGAGTTTTGCCCGGTTTGTCAACGTGCCATCCGCCGAATGATTGAGTTTTATGTTCCTTAATCAAATACAATCATTGATGACAGCCTATTGTGAATATTCAACAAAAAATAAAACCAGATACAATTATATTATTATCAAACTTAAAACCCAAACCTCATGATTAGACTTCAACCAATTAGTACGTCGGATTTACAACATTACAAATTCATGGAAGAGCTTCTAATTGATTCGTTTCCACCGGAAGAATACCGTCAGTTGGAACAACTACGCGAGTACACTGATCGTACAGGCAACTTTCACAATAACATCATCTTTGATGATGAGCTGCCAGTTGGCTTCATTACCTATTGGGATTTTGACAGTTTCTACTATGTAGAACACTTTGCAACCAATCCTGCCCTGCGAAATGGAGGTTATGGAAAACGTACACTGGAATATTTGTGCAATTATTTAAAACACCCGATTGTATTGGAAGTAGAACGTCCGGTAGAGGAAATGGCAAAACGACGTATCAGTTTTTATCAACGTCAAGGCTTTACACTGTGGAAAAAAGACTATTACCAGCCTCCTTACAAGCCCGGAGACGATTTTCTCCCCATGTATTTAATGATACACGGAGAATTGGATTGTGAAAAAGATTTTGAAACAATCAAAAAGAGAATACATAAAGAAGTATATGGAGTAAAAGACAATTAAAAAAGAATCCCGATAGTTCCAATGACTACCGGGATTTTTTATATCATACCATTATAGTGCTGTAATTAAGTCCAACCGTTACTGTATTTAAAACGATAACGAATATCAAATACCCTGCCATTCATCTGATAATATCTCTCGAACTCTTTTTTATCCGGATCTCCTAAAATCTCCCCTAAATTTGCAGTTTTTAAAGAGAGAACAAAGAATTTTCCGTTGGATAACCCGACTCCCAGTTGATTACCTTGTGAAGTTTCCGCATTTAAAGCTGTAACTTCCGCATCAAATGTTTTCAATTTTATCGGTTCATCTCTGTCTATCGTTGTACGGTCAACATAATAAAGATCGTTCCCTTTACCTATCAATAAATAGGTTCTATTATTAATATAAGGTGCTGTATAAATTACAGCTCCTTCTAACAAATTACCAAAACTAATTGGCTTGTTAATGGATGGAACAGCCGTTATCTGATTGCTAGTAGAAGCCTTGTTGACAGAATATTCCTGATACAAATACTCACTTCCCTTTTTCAGAATCAAAGTCATCACATACGTACCGTCAGTCAGTCCAGTAGTTTTTGGACGGGCATAACCCAGATACACAACTTCATAATCTAACAGATCATGCAACTTCGGCACATCATAAAAGCCATTCTTATCATAGTCTTCTTGCTTTACTGTAAATTGAAGCACTTTACCTGCGGACTGCTTGTCATAATCCATTAGAGCCAAAATACGTTGGTGCTGTCCCTTTTCACCTTCTATAAACGCCATATTCAAGGCTCGCATTTCTGGTATAATCAGAAATCTATCCACTTTTACCTCTTTATTTTCGAAAGTCAATGGTGTTGACAGGAATTTGCCTGTATGAAAAGCTTTCTCCGATAACTTTTTACGCGTGTATGCTTTTCCATCCTGATCTACTACGACGGTCAACCATTTTAATTCTGCAATCTGTTTTACTTTCAGATTATTTGTGAAACTGGGTTCCAGGAAAGCATCCGGCAGAACAAGGTCTTTAGTAAAAGCAGCACCTTCCAAATCCACACACTTATCAGCTTTCGGATTCACAATCCAGACAGAAGAAGGATTGCTACTTGAACCTCCCGAACGGAAATGTTCCAGTAGCCCCAATGTTTCCTTAGGAAGGGTTTCTCTATTTTGTTCTTGATAAACTTTTAGATGTTCCTCATAAATCTGCGAATCAGTACCCGTTGCAGTCATAAAGTTCAGATAAGAGGCTTGTTCATCTTTCGATAACACCAACCAACCATATAAGTTGTATTTCTGCGTAAAGTCCATCGCTGTACGACCGATGTATGTAAGACCGGTCTTCGGGTTAGTTACACGCAACTGACATTCCACCTGGCTTGCTATTTTCTCTACGGTAAACTCCAATACCCGTTTGTCAGAGACAAACTCACCATTCAATGTCCAGTTATATTCTAATTCTGATTCTGCAATTTCGCGTGTAGCAAAAGTAAGAGTCGGTTCCAATTTGGCTACATTTCCTACAACATAGGTATATTTAGCCCCTCCTAAATCAACTGTTATCTCATTTACATCCTCATAATCATAGTTTCCTTTGTCGCTATAGCAGCTTCCCAAAACCATTATCAGAGACAATAACAGCAGAACATAAATATTCTTTCTCATATTCAAATTCATTTTACTCATTAATAAACCGGAATATCAATATCCAATCCGTTTTCTTCAATATATTCCTTGAAGTCTAATGCATATTTTCTAATCAAGGTTTCATCTACACCTGTCAGGTCGTTGACTCCCGTACATTTGATAAACTCATCAAGTTTATAAGCATCATACGCACCCAAGTAACTTTCAACTGTACTATCCCACCATAAAGGTTTGCTAGCTATATCATTAAAGTTTATTGTGATACTTCGCTGACCAACAAAGCCCGGCTGGAAGTTCTCATTTTCCTTAATGCCAAACACTAAGGTTACTTCTTTATCCTTCAATATATCATTCGGATTCTTTAAATGCATTGTAACGGTTATCAATATCTCCTTTTGTCAATTCATACATATCCGGAGTAGCAGTTGTCTTTTCCGTATCAATATATAATTCAAAAGTTTTATCCTCTGTCAACAAGTCTCCCATCAGATTCACCTCAAATTCCAATGAATGAGTGGTAAGTCCGGGATAGTAAGAAAAAGAAAAGCTCTGTGATGCGGTTTCTTTCTGTGTAAAATAGACATACGATCCCAAATCGTATCTGCCTATCTGGTCTTTCTCACATGCAGTCAGCACCAAGACCATTGCAGTCAAAAATAAATATATCTTTTTCATCTTCTATTTATCTATATAATTAGTAAACCATCTCATTATCCGGCAATGGGAATATAAAATTGGCTTTTGAGTTAGGAAGTATATTGTATCTCTTATAAAAATAGTACAACTGACCTTCACCAAGAAATTCTTTACGGGCATCTTTCAGAACCGCTATCTTATATTCCGCCAAAGTAGAAATATAAGAGAAAATTCCGGCTGTGCATCCACGCGCCTGTGCTACCGTTTCCAGTTCTGCCGTTCCGGCTACCGGATCTGTTTCTGCTAAATATTCACCACGTATATAGTGCATTTCGCTCAAACGGATGACAGGAATAATACGTTTATCAAGATCTGTGTAAGATGCATCATCCATATATTTCTTAGAGATCACACAATACCAGTCATAGTCGCTATGAATTTCCATCATACCACCAGTCTCATTCCAGCGTCTGTCATTAGCATTTTCATCGAGAATCTCTGTATAATCGTCATAGTCAATAGAAACCATTCCACCATCTTCATCCCTATTATCCCATGCTTTGAAGAGTTCTACTTCCTTTGAATTTGAAAGAGCAAATATTAAATCGTCCTTCATTTTAGGATTCGTATTAAAGCTGGCATTGGCAGTAAAGGTAAACATCTTTTCTCCATTATCATCTGTGTAATTTATCACTTCCGATGCTGCATCATAAGCTTTCTTCGACTCTCCTGCATAAGAGAATACGCGAGCCTGCAAAGCAGTGATAGCAATATAACTCATACGAAAACCACGACTGGCATAAAACATGTCAGTTACCAAATCACCGCCTTCAAAGCGATAAGCTTTGGTCATCAACAACTTATAACCTTCCTGGTTGTCATAGGTCTGCACTAAACCACGTGCCTCTTCCAAATCTTTCTCTATTTTAGCCAGTACTTCTTTCACTGTCAGGTAGGGTTCTGATACAGAAGGGAAAGTCGCATAATAAGGAACATATTTCTTTCCATCATCTGCTGCGACACTGGGAGCAAACAAACGAAGAACCTCAAAGTGTAACATCGCTCTTAACGCCAATGCTTCTCCGTGAATCAGATCCTGTTCGAGCGTTTTACCCTGAAAAATAGAAGGATCGGCAGCTTCGATGTTTTTAATCAACTCATTACAGTTGGCTATCGCATTGTAAGCGGTAGACCAGATGCTCTGAATAACCGGTTCCAGTGTTTTATCCGTATACTTATACTGGCAGGCCTGCCAATACTTGGAGTCCGTGCTTCCCAAATTAGATTTGGTATATTGCTGTCCCAATACGTCAGCCATTCCCCATGTCAGTTCTTCTCCCCAAAGATTCTGGCTGGACATCTGCTTGTAAATACCATTCAAAGCAATGCGGTAGCCACTTCCAGAGTTAAACAGATCTTCTCCATCAACCTGATTATTAGGACTTACATCCAACCAATCGGAACAGGAACAAAACGTCAATGACGTACATAAAACTAATATAACATTCTTAATTTTCATATACTTCCTTTTATTTAATAATTGTCACGACCCACTTAGAAACTTGCATTCACTGTAAAATTGACACTTCGAGAGTAAGGATAACTCAAGCCGCGTTCTTGTTTCACTGTACAGAAACGGGCAAGGTCATTAGCACCTATTTCCAGACGAAGCATACTCAATCCCAATTTCTTGATTTGTTCTGCACCGAAAGTATAACCTAATGTGATTGAATTCAATGACAACAAGTTGTAGTCTTCAATGAAACGAGTCGATGATTTAGTTATCTCAATACTGTTCTTGCCATTATATAATGCTTTAAAACGAGCATTGTCTCCCGGCTCTTTCCAACGGTCGGAAAGGACACGTTTATCTACGTTAGAGTTGTAGATATCAGCATTTTCAACCTTGGATACCAATGTCGAATTATATCGCTGACCGCCATATTCATACATGAATGTAGTGTACAAACTGAATTTCTTCCAGGAGAAGTTGAAACCAAATGTTCCCTGAATATCCGGCTCGGTATCACCTCAACTAATCATATCAGCTGAATCCCACTTAGTAGTCAATGTTCCGTCGCGCTTTTCAAAGATTTCTTTTCCTGTAGCCGGATCGATACCATGAGATTTCACAGCGGAGATAGCCGTAGTAGAAACACCTTCTTCGTATTTACGGAAAGGTTTCGCTGCATCAGCATCGTAGTTACCGAGTTCTGCATATTTCTGATCGACCAGATCGTTGTAAGCTTTCAGACTATTAGAAATCTTCACTAATTTATTCTCATTATGGCCCAAGTTGGCAAATAATGAAAGCTGCATATCACGTCTACGAATGATATTGCTGCGTACATTTAATTCATATCCGCGGTTCTGCATCTCGCCAACATTGTCTTTATAAGAAGTGAAACCGGTAGAACTGGGAATAGTCACATCATTCACCAAGTCTACAGTGCGTTTGTTATAGTAAGCAAACGAAATATAGAACAAGCGTTTTAACAAACCCAACTCAAATCCAAAATCTGTCTGGTAAGTAGTTTCCCAACCCAGATTCACATTACCCATCGCTATCATATTGGCACCCATTCCGGTTTCATACCATTCATCACCATTAATCTCATAAACGGTTTTTGCCGCAAAAGGCTCAAAGTTTACTTTACCGGAAGAACCATAAGTTCCACGAATTTTAAATTCATCAATAAAACTCAACTTCTTTATAAACTCATAGTTATGCAAAGCAAGTCCCAGACCAAACGACCAGAATAAAGCGGTTTTATTATCTGAACCAAATTCAGAAGAACCATCGCTACGAACCGAAGCATCAAGCAAATAAATGTTCTGATAACTATAGTTTAAAGTAGCCAACGCACCGAATAGTCGTGATTTAGTATCGCTCCAATCCGGTTTTTCGTAGATCTTTTGTGCATAGTTAGGAGAATCGAAGTCGCCGGAGGGGAAACCCATATAACGTGCCGAAGTACTTGTGCCACTCGAAGAGGTGGCATTAATACCTACCGACAGATTGATATTGTGTTCCTTAATAGTCCGGTTATACGCAAGGAAAGCATTCATATCCCAAGACAAGGAGTTACCACTGCTGGTAGTCAATTCACCGGATATTTTATTCGTACTGCTCAATGCATCTGTATTCTTTGCAGACAACGGATCCAGGAAACGACGAGATTCTGAATAACTTTTAGTTAATGCAAACTGTCCTTTAATTTGCCAGTGATCATTAATATACCAGTTGGCAGACAAGTTATCAATGAATTCATCCGCATTAGAACGATCATAACTTTTCAATGTAGCCTCATACAAAGGATTGGCCAGATTGTCCATACCCAAATTGTGCCATTCGGTTGTTTTTGTCACATAATCACCATCATCATCACGGAAAGTATCATACGGCAGTTTAGTTGTATAATCCGAGAAACTTCCATAAGGTGATTCTTTAGAACGTGTTGACGAATAAGAAACATAGTTACGCACCTGCAAACGACCGATACGGTAATCCAAAGCCAAACCTCCACCTGTACGGTCACGATAAGAGCCTCTCATCACACCATCAGATTTGTTATAGCTCAAATCCACAGAGAAACGCAGATTTTCCGTACCTCCGGTCAAAGACAAACTATGCTTATGATTGAATACAGAATGAACCGGTTGCGAAATCCAGTCCGTATCAACACCCCGTTTTACATTTTGCAATTTACCGTAGTATTCTCTGTCGAGCGTATATTGCTCACCGGCATCCTTGCCAATATAGAAGCCGGCCAACCGTTCAGTTTCCAGTTTTTCAGAGGCATTCATCAGATTATAATCAGATAAGTCCGGCATTTGCAAAGTTCCGGTCATGCTATAATCGATCTGCAACTTGCCCGGTTTGGGAGGAACAGTAGTGATAACGACGATACCGTTTGCTGCACGTGAACCATACATGGCTGTTGCAGCCGCATCCTTCAAAATTGTGATATTCTCGATACGGTTAGGGTCAAGGTCATACAATTTAGTAGCTGAAACTTCAAAACCATCCATGATGAACAACGGGAGGTTCGGATTATTCTGCAAGTTGGATTTAGAAACAGTTTCCGAATCCAACTCTTTGATACCTATACCTGAACGACCACGGATATAAAGTTCCGGAATAGCATTCGGGTCTGATCCCCACTGGCTATTTTCCTGAATACGGAAAGATGGATCAAATGCCTGCAAAGCAGAGAATACATTCGTCTTAGAAACTTTCAACAGATCTTCTTTCTTGATCTGCACACTGTTACCCGTAAAACTCTTCTTATTAATGTTAGAGTAACCGGTAATTACCACCTCATCAGTCATCACAGCATCTTCTTTCAGCTTAATAACACGCGCCTTATCTTTAGACGCATCGTCTCCCAAACTGATTTCCTCTGTCACCATTCCTATATAGGAAACAATAATCACCGGATGCTTACGAACGGGATAAAAAAGTTTAAACTCTCCGTTAACATCCGTAGTAGTACCAAAATCGGTACCCTTCAAACGAATAGTCACTCCAATCAGTTGGAGTCCTTCCTGATCGACCACTTTTCCAAAAACAGCGCGGTACCCTGATGGTACTTCACTGTTTTCAACCTTTGTTTTTTGTACTTGCTGCTTGTTATCTTTCTGTTGAGCTACCACCGTAACTACCGACAAAAGATATAACAAGGAAAAAAGAAATACTTTTTTCATAATTCGTGTTGTATATTCTATTTATGCAAAATAATGTATGTGATTTATTTAAATTTTAGGGGCATCTTTCCAGGAACGAGTCATCAAGAACAATAGATATTTATAGTGGGCACGCGTTTGTTCATCCCCAGTCATTTGTTGTTTCTTGATTAACTCCGCCAATTTCTGATAAGTACCGTACCATAAATGATTCTGATTATCCGTTGCTATATTATAC
>OGEU01001390.1_pt1 | contig 20626 bp, 18 predicted proteins | sample 1570651 | NCBI WGS metagenome assembly OGEU01 (sample SAMEA2582129, study PRJEB24529) | metagenome | biome: Human gut stool | place: China | collected 2011 | reverse complement strand
AACCTCATGCACGGTTTGATGAGGGGCGGATGAAATTTTCATCCGCCTACTCTACGTGAATGACTTGTGAGAGGACGCTTATATTTGCCCAGTCAACGTTATGAAAAGCACCACAGAATCTGCAATTTGCACTATGAAACTCACGGTTGTTGGATGAATGCCTGCTACAAGTGAAAGTTCCCAATCATAATTCAATCTGTCATTTTGATCATAAGCAGCAAGATATTCGATAGGCTCTAAATCTCCAACAAAACATTCACCACTATTTAAAATCAGGGATATGCACTGCCAACATGGAATCTGATCCATAAATTTCCATTCAGACAAAATTAAGAATTTCATAAACTTTTGTATCTTGCTTTTCCATAAGGACTTCTATATTCTGAAATTATAGAAAAAACGTCCGCAGAAAGCGGCATTTTATGGGAGGAATGCATATGAACCGAAGTTTATGGAGAAAGGCGGTGGCACTGACACTTACAGCCGCAATGACAGCAGGGCTTACTGCCTGTGGCGGTGGCGGCAACAGCACATCCGCAGACGGAAAGAAGAGATATTTCAAAGCAGATTATCTGAGTGATCTGCCGGACAGTTTTAATGATACGACAAGTAATATACAGTTTAAGGGAGATGTGATGTATTACACTTCCAGCAATGAGGACTACACAAAATCCGGACTGTATTCCTATAATCTGATCACCGGAGAAAATGCACAGCTTTATGAGCAGGCGCAGAGTGACGGCAGCGGAAACAGCAGCTGGGTGTCAGGATATACCGTGGCAGACAGCGGAGAGGTTTACCTGTTTGTGACGAAGAACCAGATGGATGAGTCGAGTGTCACCGAGGATTATTCTGACGCAACACTGGATGATGTGTTAAGTTATATGGCAGACCAGTGGGGATACAGTGCCGAGGATGCAGAAAAGGACTGGAATGATTATTATGCAAAAGATTATACGGATGAGAACGGCAATGTAAACTATGGCAGATTTCTGCTGGCTCAGAATGCGAGATTCATTCAGACTTCTTCCATCCTCAAAGTGGACACATCCGGAAATATTGCGTTTGAACAGGACATGGATCTCGGAGCAAATGCAGAGAATGTAAGCTGTAACGGAATAGCAGTGGATAAGGAGGGAAACCTTTATCTTGCCCTGAATACCTGGTCCAATAATGACAGTGGCAACAGCGTCAGCTCAGATGAATATTTTACACTTGTAATAGGAGGGGACGGCAGCCAGAAAGGCAGGATCCCATCGGATGGATATACATCCAGACTGGTCGGGCTTGCGGACGGAACGGTTGCCTCCATCGGATATGGGGATGCCGGATGTGAGCTGCGGCCGTTAGATGTCGGCGCAATGAAAGAACAGACAGACAAGGCAATTGAAGTCCCTTCCGATACAGTCTCTGTGTTAGATGAGAAGAATCTGCTGGTCACAGAGGGCAGCAGTGTTTATAAGTACAATCTGGATACGAAGGAAAAAGAGGAATTTTTCAGCTGGATGGACTGTAATATTTCCAGCTCCAGCGTGAGCAGCTACGGAGTCCTGTCCGATGGAAGAATCGCAGCTTATCTTCAGAACTGGAACTCCAACGGAAACCAGACGGAGATCGCACTGATCAAAGAAGTGGATGCCAGTGAAGTGGCAGATACCGTAAATCTCACACTCGCCTGCATGTGGACAGGTTCAGACATGGAGGAGAAGGTGATCGCATTTAACAAGAGTCAGGATAAGTATCATATCACAATGAAGTCTTATGGAGACGGCGCAGAGGAGTACGAGGATGCAGTGAACAGCTTCAACACGGCAGTGACATCGGATTCCAACATTGATCTGGTGCTTTTTAACGATTATTCCCAGGCGATCAATTTTGCATCCAAAGGATTAAATGTGGATCTGTATGGACTGCTGGACAAAGACACGGAACTTTCGAGAGATGATTTCCTTCCAAATGTACTCACTGCATGCGAGTATGATGGAAAACTGGCGATCCTGCCGCAGACCTTTACGTTACAGACGGTGATCGGAAAAGCGGATGATGTTGGAACGACACCGGGATGGACCGTGTCGGATATGAAGGCGCTGCTCGCATCCAAACCGGAAGGAACACAGCTTTTCTGGGGTATGGACCGGACGTCTGCATTGACAGCACTGATGAGTCTCGGCTATAATGATTTTATCAACTGGGAGGATGCAAGCTGTAATTTTGACAGTCAGGAATTTATAGATGTACTGGATTTTGCAAATATGTTCCCGGAAGAGTTTGAATATAGAGATGATATGGAAGAGGAAGACAGCACGGTTCTGCTGAGTCAGGGAAAACAGCTTTTAGATACTTATTATCTCAGTGATTTTGAGCAGGTACAGATGTACCGTGCGATTTTTGGAGGTCCGACAACATTTATTGGTTATCCGACCAGCGAGGGAAACGGAGCAATGCTGAGTCTGAACAATATTATTGGAATTTCCAATAGCTGTAAGGATGTCGATGGTGCATGGCAGTTTTTAAGGACATTTTATCTGCCAAAGAAGAGCAGCGACGGCGACAGTGATTACACTTATGGATTTTCCATTAGAAAAGACGATTTTGAAAAATATTGTCAGAACGCAATGAAAGCAGACTCTGACGGCGGAAGTACCTGGGGCTGGGGGGAATTCGAAGTTGAGATCCAGCCGGCGACACAGGAGGATGTAGATCAGGTAAAAGATCTTGTATACAATACAACCGCTGTTTCCGGTGCCGTTTCCGATGATATCACCAATATCATCAATGAGGAGGCAGCAGCCTATTTCTCAGGACAGAAGTCCGCAGAGGATGTGGCAAAAATTATCCAGAGCAGAATGCAGGTATATTTAAGTGAGACGAAGTAAGAAAAAGGATTTTAGTAAGGTTATAAAAAAACAGAATAAATCATGGTTTCATAGGCTGGTGTCAGGAGCGTTCCTGGCACCGAGCGTTCTGGGAGTACTGTTATTTTTTGTACTCCCATTTCTTGTAGTGATCTATTTTTCCTTTGTGAATAATCCGGTGGCAAAAAAGTTTGTGGGACTGACAAATTACATCAATGTCATTCAAAATGGGGCATTCCGGACAGCAGTTGGAAATACACTATTTTTTTCGGTAGTGGCAGTGCCGCTTGCCGTGATCCTTGGCATGGCACTCGCATTTCTGCTGGATGCAGGCATTCCGTTAAAAAGTGAACTGCGGAGTTGTTTTCTGACACCGCTTATGGTGCCGACAGCGTCTATCGTGCTGATCTGGCAGGTGCTTTTTGATTACAATGGTGTTGTGAATGTGGCAGTGCAGAAGTTCGGCGGAGGACAGGTGGACTGGCTGAAATCTTCAGCAGGTCTTTTGGTCATTATTCTGCTGTTTTTATGGAAAAACTTAGGTTACAATATGATTCTCTTTTTGTCTGCGATGGGAAATATCCCAAAGGATATTATCGAGGTGGCAGAGTTGGACGGGGCAAACCGCTGGCAGATATTCCTGCATGTTAAATTGCGGTATCTGTCACCGACGATCATGTTTGTGACGATACTTTCCATGATCAATTCGTTTAAGGTTTTCCGTGAGATTTATCTTCTGACAGGCGAGTATCCGTACGGTGCACTTTATATGCTGCAGCATTATATGAACAATACGTTTGCTTCGGCAGATTACCAGAAACTTTCCACGGCAGCAATTTATATGTCCTTTGTGATGATCGTCATTATGGGAATTTTATTTTGGGTGGAACATCATTTTGGAAAGGATTTGGAGGAAGAATGAAAAAGAGATCAGAACGAAAAAAATTATGTATCCGCATCTGCCTGACGGTGATCGCAGTGGTTACGGCGCTGATTTTTATCATGCCGATCGTTCTTACCATCAGCAATTCGTTTATGTCGGCAGCGGAGATCACCTCCAACTATGGTTCTATTTTCCAGAAAACGGATACCGGGGGCAAGCAGTACATCTCTCAGACGGTAAACCTCAAATTTATACCGGATATGGTGACTTTCTCACAGTATGCGACCGTGTTATTTAAGAGTCCGGACTATCTGTTGAAGTTTTGGAATTCCGTGATCTTAGTGGTGCCGATCGTGGTATTCCAGCTGGTGGTGGCAGTGCTCGCCGCATATGGCTTCACAAGGACCAGAGGAAAACTTTCCGCAATCGTCTTTTTTGCATATGTGATCTTAATGATGATGCCATATCAGGTTACACTGGTGCCAAATTATCTGGTCTTAAACTGGATGAAGCTACTGGATACGAACTGGAGTATATGGCTTCCGGGTATTTTTTCACCGTTTAGTGTGTACCTGATCACGAAGTATATGAGACGAATACCAGTGCCGCTCATCGAGGCGGCGAAGATTGACGGAGCCAACGAGTTTCAGGTCTTTACAAAGATATGTATTCCAATCTGTAAGGGAGTGATCACAACCTGTGCGATCCTGGTATTTATGGATTACTGGAATATGGTGGAACAGCCACTGCTGTTTTTTAACGATACAGATAAATACCCGCTGTCGATCTTTTTGTCAAAGATCAATGCGCAGGAAGTGGGACTGGCATTTGCAGTGGCGACCTTTTACATGATCCCAAGCCTTTTGATTTTCTTATACGGTGAGGATCAGCTGGTAGAAGGTATCGCTTATCAGGGCGGTGTCAAAGGATAGAAAATGGAGAGTTAAAAAGATGACAGATAGAAAAGATAAAATAAAGAATATCACAATTATATTTTTACTGGTGATGCTGATACTTACCTTTTTTTCCAATACGATCATGAATTATTCGCTTGTGGAAGTCAGCACACAGCAGGTGACAAGCGGTCAGATCACTTCCAAGGTGCGCGGAAGCGGTTCTGTGGAGGCGAGTGAGAGTTATTCCGTCACGATCGAGGAGACAAGGAAGATCGCAACGGTCAACGTGAAAAAGGATGCGGAAGTAGCAACCGGAGATTTACTGTTTACCTTAGAGGATACAGACAGTGATGAGTTAGATGCTGCAAAGAAGAGTTTAAACGAGGCACAGGCAGCCTATGAATCTGCAGTGCTTACCGCAGGGATCACAGTGGCAGAGCGCCAGAGCATTGAGGCTGGAAAGGGATCAAGCCTCACCCAGAAACAAAATGAGATCGCAGCAGCAAATCAGAGAGTGAAAGATGCGCAGGCGGCAGTGGATGCTGCACAGGCAAGTGTCGATAAGATCAAAGCACAGATCGATGCGGTCAGCAACTCAACGACAGACACAACTGCAGAGGAAAAGGCAGTGTTAGATGCAGAGAAAAAGAACAGTGAGGCGCAGGACAGCCTGACGAGTGCGGAGAGTGCTTATACACCGGTGAAGAGTGCGTATGATACGGCGCTGAGTGAATATAATGATGCTGTAATAGCTTTTAATGCAGCAAAGGCAACATATGAGAAAGATACCAGCGACTTGAATAATAAAAAAGCCATGGACGCAGCAGAAATAGCAATGAAATCTGCCAATGAAAAATTAAAAAACTGCAAAGGAAACCTAGATAAAGTCCAGGGACCTTACGATTCTGCAAAATCCGCAGCAACCGACAGCAAGAATGCTCTGAGCAATGCAAACTACAATCTCTCCGTGAAAAAACTGACTGGCACAAACACCGCGGAAGCGAACAATCTGCAGGCGCAGTTGAACACGGCAACGGCGGCACTGACCGATGCAAACTCAGCATTGACCAGCGCAACCAATGATCAGAAAAAAGTGACCGATAAGATCAGTGGAGAGGTGACGATCGCATCTGCCTATAAAACAATGACAGATCTGCAGGAAGAAGTAGCAAAATTACAGGCGAAATCCATCGGAACAGAGATCACATCACCAATATCAGGAACTGTTACTGATATTGCAGTAACAGCAGGAACTACAGTCAACGCCAATGATGTCATGATGACCATTCAGCCGGAAAACAAAGCGTATGTGTTACAGTTCTCTGTGACTGAAAATCAGGCAAAGAAGGTCAGAGTCGGAGATACAGCGGAAATACTGAATAACTGGTACGGAAATGATGTTTCCGCAGTCGTGTCAGCCATCCGCAAAGATCCACAGAACCGCACCAACAGTATTATCATCTGTGAGATGAAAGGGGATGTGTCAGTCGGAGACAGCTATACACTGTCTATCGGGGAGCAGAGCTCCAACTATGACACGATCGTACCGACGAGTGCTATCCGGGAAGATTCCAATGGAAAATTCATTCTGATCATAGAGTCAAAGAGTACACCGCTTGGAAACCGCTACTATGCGAGACGTGTGGATGTGGATGTTATCACATCAGACGATACAAAATCAGCAGTGACCGGAGCTTTGGAAGGATATGAGTATGTGATCACAACGACTACAAAACCGATCAAGGAAAACGAACAGGTACGTCTGGCATCAGAATAAGCAGAAAGGAATGACACATGAAGGTAAAGCAGTACAGAAAAATACTTCTATTAGTGCTGATGATATGTGCTGCCATTCTTTTCGGCTGTGTGGAACGGGCACTCGGCAGACAGCTTTCCACACAGCAGATCGCATCAGAGTGGTCAGCAGAAGACAGTTATGCACAGATTTCCTGCTTTTTTTCCAAAGATGCAGCAGTGACGAAGGACTATGTGATACAGCTGGAACAGAAATTAAAAACTGCATTGCAGGAGGCGTCAGAGGATACATCGGATGTAAACGGAAGAACGCTGGTGGATTGTTACAGCACAAAAGGGGAACTTACCCTTTATTCTGACCGGGCATCTATCACGGCGAGAGCATTCGGTGTTGGAGGAGATTTTTTCACATTTCATCCGCTGAAACTGTTGTCCGGCAGCTATTTTGATGGAGAAGATTTAAACAAAGACGGTGTGGTCATTGATGAAAATGTTGCATGGCAGTTATTTGGTTCCAACAATGTCGCAGGAATGTATGTGGAGATCAACGGAGTACAGTATCCGGTGCGCGGTGTGGTAAAAAGCGATAAGGGATATTTCAGTGATGCGGCGGACGAGGAAGCAGCAACCGTTTATGTCTCTTATGAGATTTTAGAAGGCGGATCAGGCAGCAGTACTGGCGGCATGGACAGCGCAGCAGCCAGCACACCGGCAGCGGGCACGACGGATTCAAAGGGTGGAAGTTACGGACAGGCAGCTGGAACGACGCTTGACAGTTATGAGCTTCTCATCAAAAATCCGGTGCAGAAGTTTGGATTCAATGCATTAAAAGAAGCATTGGGATTGGATGAAAGCAGTTATGAGATCGTTGAAAATTCTTCCCGTTTTGGATTGATGAATCGTTTTACGGTATTAAGAAATTTTGGAATCCGTTCGATGAATACAAAGAATATTGTTTTTCCATATTGGGAAAACCGGGCGAGAGCTTATGAGGATCTTGCAGCGCTGCTGTTGATTCTGGAATTGTTATGTCTGGTCTATCCGGTCATTTTTACAGCCGGGAAAATACACTGGCTGTGGAAACACAAGACTGAAATCCGACAGAAGCTGGTGCAGTGGATCAAGGTGTTCGTGAAAGAGCTGCGGATCTGGATGAAGTATGTGAAAGCACAAGAACGTCCGGTGAAAAAAAAGTGACATTGGAAAAAATAAAGGAGTGGCGGTATTCAGGACAGAATACCGCCTTGATGTATTTATGAAAAGAATTGTTTTGTTGGTTGGCGGCGTGGAAACGCTTGCCTACTTTTCCATACAGATGGGAAATGAATGGAAGCGCATGGGCTATAAGGTGTTTTATTTTGACTTGGAGGATGAGAGGAACAGCGCCAAAAAGCTGCGCAGATTTATCAAACCGGGGGAGACAGTGCTTGTCACGTTTAACTTTGAAGGTCTGGAAAAAGAGGCAGGCGTTTACCGTGAAGGCATTGGCTATGTATGGGATGAATATGCAGTTCCGTGTTACAACATCGCCGTCGATCATCCGTATTATTACCATGAGAGACTTGCTGATCTTCCGAAAAAATATTACCACATCAGCATCGACCGGCTGCATGAGGATTATTTTAAACATTTCTATCCGGAGTTTACGCACCGTGGATTTCTTCCGCTTGCAGGAAGTAGTTTAGAAGAGTTATGTAAACCGAATAGCGGTAAGGAAGATGGAAAACAATCGGTTGAATATCCGGCAGAAGCAAACAGGAAGCCTGTTGAGAAAAAATACAATGTTATTATGACAGGAAACTTTACCCCGACGTCTTTCTGTGAACCGTATATCCACTGGATCAACGATGAATATGCAGCCTTTTATCAGGGAATCATCGATGACATCATTGCGCATCCGCATCGCACGGTCGAGGAAGTGGCATTGGAACACTGCGAGCGTGAGATGGGGGAGAATACTTATAAGGATCTCCGCATGGCGCTGCACCGCATGATATTTATTGATATCTATGTGCGCAATTACTGGCGCAGGGAGGCGGTAAAAGTGCTGGTGGACGCAGGAATACAGGTGGATGTATTCGGCAAGGGCTGGGATGAACTTACCTGCGGTCATCCGGAAAACATGATCCTGCATCCGCAGATAACCTCAGAGGAGTGTTTAAAAGCAATTGCGGCGTCCAAAATATCATTAAACGTCATGCCGTGGTTTAAGGACGGAGCACATGACCGTGTCTTTAATTCAATTTTAAATGGCACTGTCAGCGTGACTGATACGAGCAAATATCTTTGCGGGGAATTAAAAGAAGGACAGGGCGTATGTTATTACGATCTTGCCCATATGGAAAAACTGCCGGAGCTGATGAGAGATCTGCTGGCGGACGATGCACGCCGGGAGGAGATCGTAAGAGCCGGTATCCCTGTGGTGGAAGAAAAACATACGTGGATCAGGCGAGCACATCAGCTGCTGGAATGGATCGAGGAAGATGCACGCGGGACAGACAGAAAAGATTGAGAGAGAAACGGGAGTAATCGGAGAAAAGCGAAGAATTCCGCATAAAACAGTTGCATTTTGCAGATAATGAGGGTATAATGTCGAAAGAAATTGGCAGTGACGAAAGCTACGACCGCAAAGCTGTTTCAGAGAGCCGGTGGCAGGTGTAAACCGGTGCAGTGAGTAAGGTCTTTCCACTTTCAGAGCCGGTGATGAAAGTCACAAGGTTCGTACCCTGTATCGTACGTTTGAGAGGTCGGAAGAAGATCTGTTCTTTAACATAGAGAAAGAGAGGCAGAGTGTTCCGGCAATATGGGTGGCAACGCGGAAGAGAATACAGCCTTTCGTCCCATGTGTTTTGGCACAGGGGCGGAAGGCTTTTGTGTTATAAAAAAGAAAAAGGAGCTTAGAAAAAATGATCGATTTAAAATTTTTAAGAGAAAATCCGGAAATCGTAAAACAGAACATTAAAAACAAATTCCAGGATCAGAAATTACCATTAGTAGACGAAGTGATCGAGTTAGATGCGAAGGCAAGAGCAACACAGAAAGAGGCAGATGAGCTTCGTGCAAGCCGTAACACCTTATCCAAACAGATCGGACAGTTAATGGGACAGGGCAAGAAAGAAGAAGCAGAGGCAGTAAAGGCACAGGTAAGTGCCAATGCAGCACGCCTTGCTGAGTTAGAGGAAACAGAGAAAGAGTTGCAGGAAAAAGTAACAAAGATCATGATGGTAATCCCAAACATCATCGATCCGTCTGTTCCAATCGGAAAAGATGACAGCTGCAACGTGGAGATCGAAAAATTCGGCGAACCTGTCGTTCCTGATTTTGAAATCCCATATCACACAGATATCATGGATCGTTTTGATGGTATCGACCTTGACGCAGCAGGAAAAGTTGCAGGAAACGGTTTCTATTATTTAATGGGTGATATCGCAAGAATCCATTCCGCAGTGATCTCCTACGCAAGAGATTTCATGATCGACCGTGGATTTACTTACTGTGTACCACCATTCATGATCCGAAGCAACGTTGTAACAGGTGTTATGAGTTTTGACGAGATGGATGCTATGATGTACAAGATCGAGGGAGAGGATCTTTACCTGATCGGAACTTCCGAACATTCCATGATCGGTAAATTCATTGACACGATCAACGATGAAGAAAAATTACCATACACACTGACCTCTTACTCTCCATGCTTCCGTAAGGAAAAAGGAGCACACGGTATCGAGGAACGTGGTGTATACCGTATCCACCAGTTCGAGAAACAGGAAATGATCGTTGTCTGCAAACCGGAAGAATCCAAAATCTGGTATGATAAATTATGGCAGAACACCGTTGACCTGTTCCGCAGCTTAGATATTCCGGTCCGTACATTAGAGTGCTGCTCCGGCGATCTCGCTGACTTAAAAGTAAAATCCTGCGACGTAGAGGCATGGTCTCCAAGACAGAAGAAATACTTCGAAGTTGGAAGCTGCTCAAACTTAGGAGATGCACAGGCAAGACGTTTAAAGATCAGGGTAAAAGGAAAAGACGGAAACAAATATTTTGCACATACCTTAAATAACACAGTTGTTGCTCCACCACGTATGCTGATCGCATTCTTAGAGAACAACTTAAATGAGGACGGAAGCGTCAACATTCCAAAAGCACTTCAGCCATATATGGGTGGAATTGAGAAGATCGTTCCAAAACACTAAGAAGAAATAGAAAAGTAAGAACAAATAAAAAAGAATGTATCCGGAGGAAATTAATCCGGATGCATTCTTTTTTTAAAAAATTATTTCTCATAAATACAGTGTGTTCCCTGATGCTGCATCAGCCCGCCAAGACATTTTTTGTTGCAGCGGACGCAGCGGTGGATCTGGTCTGCATGACCATTTTTCAGCTTGTTCACCCAGTCAGGATCAGCCAGTAACTGGCGGCTCATGGCAGCACACTGGATACGGCCATCGGCAAGCTGTTTTTCCACAAAATCAGGATCGGTAAGTCCGCCGACACCACAGATTGGAAGATTGGTGTACTGTCTTACCTCATCACAGAATTTCAGGAAACATCCCGGTTCACCAAAATATGGATGGTTTTTCGGTGGGATGGTATTCTCAAGATCAGAATGGTTTGCGAGTGTGACATGGAAGCTTGTAACGCCTGCTTTTTCAAGCATTGGAACAAATACCTTCAGCTCATCCTCGATAACACCTGCATTTCCGTAGTGTGGATTCTCCTGACGGACGGCAAGCTTGTAATCGATTGGCATATCTGGCAGTTTTTCGCGGACGGCAGAAACAGCCTCCACTGCAAAACGGGCACGGTTTTCGGCAGTTCCGCCGTATTCATCGGTGCGGTGGTTGTAAATGGAAGAACTGAAACTTCCACACATACGGTCACCGTGGATCTGGATCATATCAAATCCTGCTTTTTTTGCGAGAACAGCGGCAGTGCCGAAAGCAGAGGTGATCTCTTTTACTTTTTTGTGAGGCATATTCGTAATATATGGAGCAACCTCATTATTTAAAAGAGGGCGGAGTTCCTGCATGCTGATCCGTTTTGTGAGCACGCCCGGAACATATTTTAACATGGCTTTGATATTGGAATCGGACTGATGAAGCTGGGCGCATACCTTACAGTCATTGTCATGGGCGATTCCGATCACTTTTTCATAGAATGCAAAGCCTTTTTTGTCAAAAAGTGATTTTCCGAAATGACTTTTTCCAACCGGAACGTCTCCGACAATGATCATAGCGCAGCCGCCAGCTGCGATCCGGCGTATTTTTTCAAAGTAATCTTCATCCGATAAACCGAATGTTGTAGGGGCAAAAATAATGCGGTTTTTTAAGGTTAATCCTCCATAATTGAAGGGAGTCTGAATTGTTTCGTACATAATCTCACACTTTCTGAATTGATATTTTACACAGCAGATTTAAAAGGAGCTGCTGCTCCTCATTGGTAAGACCGGTCAATTTGGTGGCATCCCAGTCGAAAAGTACCTGATGGCAGACATCAAAAGCCTGTTTCCCAAGAGAGGTTAAAGTTAACCGGTAACTGCGGCCGGATTTCTTTTCTTTGATCAGAAAACCATTTTCTGCAAGTTTCGCAACGGAGCGCTGCGAATGTCCCCAGTCCAGTTTTAAGGCGCTGGTCAGTTCTGATGGGGTACACTCAGGATGTTTGCCCACATAAATGATAAAGTACATCTGACCAAAGTTAAGACCTAACTCATGGAGCTTTTCTGTTGTGTAAGCAGCAAATTCTTTATATAGTTCAGTTGTATAGTAGGAAAGAGTTGATATTAGCATAAATCCTCCTTACATCGCAAAGCGAAATCCAATTTTCATATCGAAAACTGAGTATTTACGTTTCCAACTGCACACAGTATAAAACCAATACTTGACTTTGTCAAGTAAGAAAATAAAAAAAGTTGTATGAGTTTTTGACCGGATGACTTGTGATCTTTTATCATTCGGGTGAAAACCCATACAACCGTTCCTGCTTATTCAGAAATATGATTTTCGCGCATATATTCACCAATTTTTTTATCACAGGCAAGAATGTGGTTTGCAAGCCAGTTCAGTAAAAACTGGATCAGATCAAGAAGATATACCTGCTGGTTGTCATCCAGATCCTCCATTTCATCCAGATCGATATTTACAAGACGGTCTACAAATGCAGCGTGTGCCCGTTTCTGTGAAGGAAGTTCAGGATAATGGATGCGCTCCATCAGAGCCTCTTCCTCGCTGAAATGTAATTCCGTATAATCTCTCAGTTCTGCCAGCAGACGCATGATCTCATCGTATTTATCATGTAAAAGCTGGTCGTGGATGAGGTCATTGGTATCACTGATGATCTCAAACAGCTTGCGGTGCTCATCATCGACAAATGTGATGCCGGTTTTGTATTTGTCCGTGAATGCAAATGGATCCTCTGTAGATTCTTCCGTAGGGATCATTTTCCCGATCATCATATCGCTGCTTAAAATATGATGATAAAGCCAGTGCACGAGGTAAGTAAGAAGTTCATTTAACGATCTCTTGGCATTGCGTGGTGATGTGGTATCCAGTTTAAATTCGTTGATCGTCTTTGCAAATGCAGCATGTTCTGTCTTCTGGAGAGGAAGCTCAGGATCATGGATACTCTCCATATAAGCCTCCTCATGAGCAAGGTGCGTAGCTGCGTAATCTTTCAGGTTTGCGATCAGGCTTTGACCGATGGCTGTCACATCCTCTGTTTTCTCAACTAATTCGAATGCTTCATTTATCATCTGGAACAGACGCTTGTGTTCTTCATCGATTGCATCAATATGAAGCATACAGTCTTCTGTAAATTCGTACATAAAATCCTCCTTCTGTGTGTCATAAATCCGCAGCGCTTACGGAAAAGTGCAGTGGAATGTCTTTCGTGTTGCTACATTTATGTCATCATCATAGCACATGCTGGAAGAAAATTACAGTTGTTTTCGTGGAAATTATGCCATACTTTTACAGGTACTACGGATGAAATTTGCAATAATCCTTTTCATCGATTCAAATTAATGATATAATTTTTCTGAAATGTTGACAGATATACATTCCTGTTTTTGACAGTTTCAAAAAATAAAATCGCTGCAATGCCAGAAAATATAGGCGTTGTAGCGATTTTGACTGTTGTTTTAAACTATAGTATTTTATTCCCTTCTTTTACTTTTTTTCTGGATGGTTTTCATCTGGCTTTTGGTGATAAATTTGAAATCTGTATCAAAACCACAGATCTTATGTAAGGAATCTGTCAGTCTATCGCGTGTATAAAGTGGGATAAATCCCTGATCCTGTATATTTGCGAAATTCATGGACTTCAACTTATCCAGGATCATCTCGCAGGTAAAATCCTGTCCCAGATCTTTTTCAAGATACCGGTATATCACCAGGGAAAGAAAACAGATGAGAAAATGTGCTCTTATGCGTGCGTCAGCATGGACAAATACAGGTCTTGCTTCAAAATCCGTTTTCATGATGCGGAAACATTCTTCAATTTCCCAACGCCCTTCACTGACTTTTAGGATGTCTTTTACATCATCATCCAACAGATCAGTAGTAACTGCATACATTCCATCATAAAGTGATTCATCTTCGATTTTGTCTGTGTCCAGATAATGGCGGATGTCTGCGGCTTCACCGTCTTCCGTTACGGCTGTCTTTCCTACGAAACGTGCCGGATCGTTTGGATTTCTCCGTTCTTTTTTTATGTTTCCTGACTGCAGCATTTTTTTGGCACGTTCAACCTGAAGATCACGTATTGTTTTTTGATATCTTGCAAATTTAGGCGAATAGGTTACAATCAGACGCTGGTGCAGCGTGTGGGGTGTATAAGGCTCATCCTTATAATACAATCCGTTATCGTCTTCCGGGATTTCTGAAAGTTCAACAGGCATATCATCTGATACGCGTTTGAAGCCGGTCTTGTCCAGAGCCCATTTTTTATCATCTTTATTCAGCTTTTTAATGGACTGGGTGACAATAAAAGCACGTTCACCGGCATGGTTTATCTTTTTGATGGCTTCGGAACCAAGTCCGGCATCACTGCAGTAAATAAATTTTGTGCAGCCAAAGTCCTGGAGGACTTTTCCTTCCAGCGGTTTCAGGGAAGTCTGTTCATTTGCGTTGCCGGGGAAAAGTGAAAAAGCAAGAGGTATCCCATCACCGTCCATAAACATCCCCATCTGGATGATCGGGTTAGGACGGTGTTCTTTGCCTTTGCCGTATTTTCTGTCCCCATCTTCCTGCTCAATCTCAAAGAAATAGTTTGTACAGTCATAATACAGGATAGCATCGTTTCGCTTTCCGAGAAGATGACTGTTTTTATAAACTTCCGACTGGATAAAATCACATTCATTTCCAAGAACGTCGAGTGCCCGGTAGATGTCATGCAGCTGGTAGGATGGTTTTTCCAGAAATTCAGAAGCTGTTTTATAGGAAGACCGTTTACTGGCAGGTTCTAAGATCCTGGCATAGATGAGATCAGATAGGATCGCGTTGATATCATACTTAAATTTATATTTATCGCGGAGTTTCCGGCAGATCTTATCAAGCTTGAGGCGGTAATAAAAAGTCTGTGGGAAAAGATAACCGCCACGGTAGAGAGCCTGCTGGCCATAATCTAACTTATGATCAGAATGGAAGGTTATCTGGACAGCTTTTGTCTGCTGATCTTTTTTATATTTTTCGGTTTCAAGCTTAACTTCATTTTTTGCCCATGCAAGAACGTCGTCCCTGGTTGGCCCATGTTCGACAATGAGCTGGTTCAAAGTGCCGAGTTTACGGACAATGACAGAGGATGTTTTGCCATTGGCTTTGGTATAAGATTTTGCAATATAAAAGGATTCTGCATTTTTGGATTTTGTTATATGTAGATTCATAAGCACCCCTCCAATGCTTATTATAACACACAATAACATAAAATAACAGCATATAAAACATAAAAATTGACATAAAAAAATGCAGGTTTTATAAGACCTGCAAGTACTTTTCTTGATATTCAACTGTCAAACTCCCGTGCCATACTTTTACAGGTACTACGGATGAAATTTGCAATAATCCTTTTCATCGATTCAAATTAATGATATAATTTTTCTGAAATGTTGACAGATATACATTTTATCTTTCTAAAATATTGATGATTTACATTAAAAAGTGTTATTTATGTTGATCAGAGGTGCCTTATGTTAAAAAGAAAAGCAACAAATTTTATGAAAAACTGGATAAACACAAAGGATAAGAAGTGCCTTGTCGTTCAGGGTGCCAGACAAACAGGAAAGACATATACCGTTGAACGTTTTGCCGAAGAAAATTATGAAGAACTGGTTGAAATTAATTTTAAACAGATGCCTTCTGCGATGGAGATATTTTCTGGAGATCTTACCGTAGATGCTATGGTTATGGGCATGCGGTTCCGCTTCCCTGAAAAGAAAATTATTCCTGGAAAAACATTGATTTTTCTGGATGAAATTCAGGAATGTCAGGAAGCGGTCACATCACTTAAATTTTGGGCGATAGATAATAAATATGATGTAATTGTATCTGGCTCACTTCTTGGAATCGATTACAAACGTGCCTCTTCTTATCCGGTTGGATATGTTGATTATTTGAAAATGTATGGGATTGATTTTGAAGAGTTTCTGTGGGGAATGGGAATATCCGGGGATATGATAGAAAATCTCTGTGGTTATCTGCGTTCTAAAACGATTGTGCCTGAAGCAATTCATTCGCAAATGATGAATTATTACAGACAGTACATTGCAATAGGTGGTATGCCAGAGGCAGTACAGAAATATATAGACACAAAAGATTTTAGGGAAATTGACAGGATACAGCGCAGCCTCTTACAGGGATACCAGTATGACATAGCACATTATGCAACAGCTGAGGAAAAGGTAAAAGCAGAGAAGTGTTATCTTTCTCTTGCAAAACAGTTACTGGATAAGGAAAACCATAAATTTCAATATAAAGAGGTCGAGCATGGTGGTCGGGCACAAAAATATTTTTCAAGTATTGAGTGGCTGCTTCGTGCGGATATGGTGCATTTATGCAAACTGGTAACAGATGTCAGATTTGATCTGGATGACTATGCAAGAGATGACTTTTTCAGGGCATACACAACGGATTTATCTCTTTTGATGGCGATGAAAGATTTTTCATTAAAGCAACATATCGTAGAAAATACGTTATTCGGAAACTCAAAAGGCGGTATATATGAATGTGCCATAGCAGATGCACTTTACAAGAAAGGATATCCGTTATATTTCTATAAAAATGAGACAACCAAGAGAAAAATTGATGTTATGATCCAAAAAGATGGTGTGGTAGTTCCGATTGAGGTTAAAAGTGGAAATACGCGGGCTAATTCCTTAAAATCTATTTTGAAAATGAATGCAGACATTCCTTATGGATACAAGTTTGTTGATGGTAATATAGGTGTAAGTGATGATGGTATCATTACATTACCGTTATATATGATCGCGTTTATTTAAAGTATTATTTTTTTGACTTTGTGATATATTATTTTTAGAAGCTGTACCATTAAGCGTTTCGGACGTTTGCGAGAAGATGTCTACATCACTTGGCGTAATGGCAAGGCTTTTTCTTTTTCCTGAATACATAGTCTGTATTCTTAAATCATGATGTTTACTTTGAACATATGTTACTAATGTTTTTTCCATTTATATTTTTTTAAAAATATTATCACTGGATTCCCATAATACATTGTAGCTGTAGTTCCCGGTTATTACTTGGTATGTTATAATCCGGCATATCCATAACCAAAATTGCTTTAGGCTGTAGTTCCCGGTTATTACTTGGTATGTTATAATTAATAAATATCAGTTTTATTGTCGATTGATGCTGTAGTTCCCGGTTATTACTTGGTATGTTATAATTATAATCATGAAGGGTTTTACAGAGAATATGCTGTAGTTCCCGGTTATTACTTGGTATGTTATAATAGGTGGAAAATGTGAGGCGCATCTGCGATGGCTGTAGTTCCCGGTTATTACTTGGTATGTTATAATAACATAAGCAGGATACAATTTCGTTTGATAGCTGTAGTTCCCGGTTATTACTTGGTATGTTATAATCAACATCATTAATTGTATCCTCAAATCCAGCTGTAGTTCCCGGTTATTACTTGGTATGTTATAATGAGTGAACAACAGAGTCACGTTCTCGGAGAGCTGTAGTTCCCGGTTATTACTTGGTATGTTATAATAGGATCATGTGGATATGCCTGCTGCCTCTTGCTGTAGTTCCCGGTTATTACTTGGTATGTTATAATGCATCTTCCTGCGCTCTCTCTGCAAACATGGCTGTAGTTCCCGGTTATTACTTGGTATGTTATAATATCGAGAGCGCGCTTGCCTCCACAATGTATGCTGTAGTTCCCGGTTATTACTTGGTATGTTATAATACCGCTATTGTGCTGCAGCATCCACAAGGAGCTGTAGTTCCCGGTTATTACTTGGTATGTTATAATGCATACATAAGCGCAGGCTATAGTGAGAATGCTGTAGTTCCCGGTTATTACTTGGTATGTTATAATACATTTGTCCATTATTTCATCGACACTCATGCTGTAGTTCCCGGTTATTACTTGGTATGTTATAATAAAGAATTTAAAGCAAGTACAAAAAGAGGGCTGTAGTTCCCGGTTATTACTTGGTATGTTATAATGTTCTGCTTTTCATATTATGAACTATCAGAGCTGTAGTTCCCGGTTATTACTTGGTATGTTATAATTTATTATTTAATTATCTCATTTCATAAGTTGCTGTAGTTCCCGGTTATTACTTGGTATGTTATAATACCTCTGCTGTCTGTGTGTCAACACACATAGCTGTAGTTCCCGGTTATTACTTGGTATGTTATAATCAAATCCCACACGGCGCATTAGTGGCAAGGGCTGTAGTTCCCGGTTATTACTTGGTATGTTATAATAGGGAACGGTAAACCCTGCATAATCCTAGTGATTATGCAGGGTTTTATCTTTCAAAAAACAAGTAAAAAGTGATTCTAATAGATGAAAAAAACTCATTTTAAGTTTTTGCATCGTAAAAGGAGCCTGTTCATTCGTGAATCACTTCATTCAGCAGCAAAGCTGCAAGTGTTTTGCTGCTGAATGAAAATAACTTACTTTCCGTAATATCTATAAAAATATCTGCCCAATAAAGTTATTTATATGATATCATGGATACTATAAAGAAAACCTATTTGATACTTTTTCATAGTTTTCAGTCAAATGAAGTAATTAATTAGAGGCGGTACATATTTGCAAATAAGAAAGACGAGCAAATAGCACAAAAATTTCATAAAAACACAATACAAAAAGGAGTCCCTCCATGCAATCATACAACGACCTACAATCACAATTAAAAACAATAGACCATAAAAGTTACCCATTATACAAATCCCTGCGCGGAAGTTACCAGTTTCCCAAATACATATTGTCGATTGACCATGTGCAGGGCGATCCGTTTGCGGCGCCATCGGATGTGAGGGTGACAGTGGATGCGAAGGCAGCCGGATTCCCGGCATTTGCAATGAAAGATAAGCTGACAAGAACCGCGTTGGCGGATGAACTGCTTCGCAATTTTGCGGCAAAAGTGAATCAGTTCAACTTTAAAGCGAAGGGATCCGGGAAAAGCGGGCTGATCTCAGTGACACACTGCGGACAGGAAGTGCTGCAGAGGACAGCATGTGAAATCAGTGAAAAAGAGATCACCGCCAGATTTGCAGTCGGGTTTCCTGCAAATGGAAGAACGATTAATGCAAAAGAACTCGAAAAAATCTTATTTGAATATCTGCCACAGTGCGTGGAGCAGTCTTTTTATTATAAAAATCTGAATGCGCAAAAAGTAAAAGAGGCTGTGGAACTGGCAGAAGATCAGCAGGCAATCCGTGAGAAGCTGCCAGAACTTGGGCTGGCTGCGTTTGTGGCGGATGACTCTGTGCTGCCAAGGGAGAGCGGTATCTCTTCCAAGCCAATGAAGCAGTCTGTAAAATTTGTTTCTCCGGAAACAATGCGTGTGACATTAGAACTGCCGCACCGGGGGAAGATTACAGGAATGGGAGTTCCCAAAGGGATCACCCTGATCGTAGGCGGCGGTTATCATGGAAAATCTACACTTTTAAATGCGTTGGAATTAGGCGTATACAATCATATTGCCGGAGATGGCAGGGAATATGTGATCGCAGATGAAACGGCACAAAAGCTCCGCTCTGAGGACGGAAGATTTATCAAAAATGTAGATATTTCCATGTTTATCAATGATCTTCCAAACGGCAGGGATACGAAGGATTTTTCGACTGCTGATGCGAGTGGAAGCACGTCCCAGGCGGCTGGCATCGTGGAAGCGGTTGAGGCTGGCAGCAGACTGCTTTTGCTGGATGAGGATACTTCTGCAACCAATTTTATGGTGCGGGATGCGTTTATGCAGAAAGTGGTAAGCCCGGACAAAGAGCCGATCACACCGTTTTTATCCAGAGCAGAGGATCTGTATGAAAAAGCAGGAATTTCTACCATTCTGGTTGCGGGAAGTTCGGGAGCATTTTTCCACATTGCAGACACTGTGATCCAGATGGATCAGTATGAACCTGTGGATATCACAGAGAAAGCAAAGAACCTGTGTGGACAATTTCCAATCATGCAGGAGACGGCAAAACCATTTGTTTTACCGGATAGCCACCGTGTCATGGAAAAAGACAGGAATGGAGCGGTAAAACGCAGGGACTACCGGAGCGGAGAAGTGAAAAAAGGCGAGCCAGAGCGCTTGAAGGTAAAGACGCTTGGAGTGGATGGCTTTATGCTTGGAAAACAGAATGTCGACCTGCGCTATATCGAGCAGTTGATCGACAGCGAGCAGACGGCGGCACTGGGACTGCTTTTGAAATATACTGTGGAACATCTGGTGGATGGAAAGCGTACCATTTCAGAAACGGCACAGTGGTTAGAACAAAAGTTAGAGCAGGAAGGAATGGTATTTGCCGCAGAGCATGGCGTTATCTCCGGTGGATACGCAATCCCAAGAATTCAGGAGATATATTCCTGCCTGAACCGCTATCGGGTGTAAATTATCGTAAAAATGAAACAGAGTATATTTTTATAAAATTCCTGAATATAGAACAATGTAAAGTATTGTGTAAAGGAGTTTCGCAATCATCGGTTAAGGAAGACTAACTATTAAAAGTCAAGTATAAAATCAAAAAATTTTTGAATGAATT
>OGEU01001363.1_pt1 | contig 20953 bp, 30 predicted proteins | sample 1570651 | NCBI WGS metagenome assembly OGEU01 (sample SAMEA2582129, study PRJEB24529) | metagenome | biome: Human gut stool | place: China | collected 2011 | reverse complement strand
TGGCTGAATGGTCTGGTTGGCGCAGGCTACCTGCTGGGTGCCCGCGTGGAGATGCTGGAAAGCGAGAACCCCCTGACCAGCCTGATGGCGGGCAAAATCAAGCTGCACGTCTACATGACCCCGCCCTCTCCGGCGCAGGAAATCGACTTCGTGCTGGAGTATGACGCTGACTATGTGACCAGCGCACTCCAGTCCTAAAGAGGAGGTACTACTATGGCAATCGATCAGAGCATTATCAATTTTTCTGTCTATGAAGACAGCATTGAGTATGCGGGAATGGCAAAAGTTACACTGCCTGATGTGACTTTTCTGACGCAGTCCATCTCCGGCGCTGGTATCGGCGGCAACATTGATGCCGTTATTTTGGGTCATCTCGAAGCAATGACCCTTGGTCTGGAATTTCGCACCACTACGGCACAGTCCATCAAGCTGTCCGAGATTCGCCGCCACCAGATCGATCTGCGTGTTCCTGTTCAGTATGAGGATCCCATCAATGGCACTATTGATGCTCGTTCTGAAAAGCACGTTCTTGTCGTTATTCCGAAGTCCACCAAGAGCGGCACTATCGCTCCGGCGACCCCCGCCAACGGCTCCGGTGAGTATGCTGTTCGTTACTGGGCAACGTACCTCGAAGGCAAGAAAGTCCGCGAACTGGACCCGCTGAACTTCATCTGCTACATCAACGGCACGGATTATCTGGCAGCTGTCCGCAAGGCACTGGGCAAGTAATCAGAGCCAATCGTTATGCCGGAGCCGCAAAATGCAGCTCCGGCCTATTTTTTAACTGCGAAAGGAGCAGCCGCTATGAACACCACCATCAGCGATAAGGAGTACGATGCAGCCATCGCCGCTGCGAACAAAGCTGCCACCGACCCTTATGTGTACGTCCACAAGCTTATTCAGCCGTTTGAGTACGAGGGCAAGAAGTACGACACCCTGACGTTTGACTTCGGCAAGCTGACTGGCAATGATTCGCTTGCAATCGAGGCTGAAATGTCCGCTCTGCGCCAGCCAGTTATCGTGCCGAGCATGAGCGCGGGCTATCTGATTCGGATGGCTTGCCGGGCGTGTACGCAGCCCATCGGCGTTGACGTTATCGGCGCAATGAGCATTCGGGATTACAACACCATCCGCACCAAAGCAAGAAATTTTTTGATGCTGTCGGATGTGTAACTGATGATGGTGGAGAGTGGCTGCGGCGGCAAGCCCTTCTGATGGCGCAGGGCAACAACACCCCTGCACCATACTGGCTTGCAATGCCTCTGTATCAACTGCGGCAATGGATTGATACCAACAATGCCATTGTTGCCGAGCGTGAAAAGGCGAGAAAGGCGAAGTAGTGGCTCGAAAAGAATGGGAGTTGCTGTTCAACCTGTCCGCCAAACAGAACAGCAACTTCTCCAGCACCTTCAAGGCTGCACAGTCTGCCCTTGTGGAAACACAGAACAGAATCCAGCAGCTGAACAAGGTACAGTCCGACATAACCGCGTACCAGAAGCAGCAGCAGGCCGTTGACTCCACCAAGCAGCGGCTGGCCGTCTTGCAGCAGCAGTACAATAACATCCAGAAAGAGATTCAGGAGACCGAGGGCTATTCCTCTGCGTTGGAAAACAAGCTGATTTCCAAGCAGGCGCAGATCGACAAGACCACGACCTCCCTGCACACCTATGAGCAGCGTCTGGCTGCCACCGGGAACACCCTGCGGGAAGCTGGCGTGGACACCACGCAGCTGACAGCAGAAACCACTCGGCTGGAAACCGAGGTCGATAAGCTGAAAGACCAGCAGGTTGACCTCAAAAAGACCATGGACGAGGCCGGAGAGGGCGCAAAGGGCTTCGGCGAGAAATCTGTCGAAGCCCTCGATGCCGTTGAATCTGTGCTTGCCACGGCTGGCATCGCAAAAGCCCTCGGCGAAATCAAAGACGCATACATGGACTGCATCAACACCACAGGTGATTTTGAAGCATCCATGAGCAACGTCGAAGCCCTGTCCGGCGCATCCGGCGATGAACTGGAAGCCCTGTCCGATAAAGCCAAGGAGATGGGCGCAAGCACAAAGTTCACCGCCGGTGAATCTGCGGACGCTTTGTCTTACATGGCTCTGGCAGGCTGGAACACCCAGTCTATGCTGGAGGGCATCAGCCCGGTGCTGAATCTGGCTGCTGCCGCCAATATGGACTTGGCACAGGCGTCTGATATTGTCACAGACTATCTGACCGCCTTTGGTCTGAAAGCCTCCGACACCACTCACTTTGTCGATGTGATGGCCTACGCTATGGCTCACTCCAACACGGACGTGATCCAGCTGGGCGAGGCATACAAGGCGTGTGCATCTACCGCCACCTCCCTTGGCTACTCTGTTGAGGAGACCACCGCAGTCCTGGCTACCATGGCCAATGCAGGTGTTAAGGGCGGCGAGGCTGGCACAGCCCTGAACGCCATCTTCACCCGTCTTGCCACCAACACGAAAAAGTGCGGTGACGAACTGGCGAACTATGGCGTGAACATCTACGATGCGCAGGGCAATATGCAGTCCCTGTCCAGCATCCTTACCGGGATTGCCGGGGTCTGGGGCGACCTGACCGACCAAGAGCAGGCCAACCTTGCCAAGACCATCGCTGGCACGAACCAGTATTCCAAGCTGCAAACCATCATGGCCGGGTGCAGTGAGGCCGCCGCCGAGGGCGGGCAGTCGTTCTCAGACTACACCGCAGCCTTGATCAACTGCGCCGGGTCTGCCGACAAGATGGCGGGCACCATGCTCGACAACATGAACGGCAGGCTGGTTCTGATGCAGTCTGCCGCTGACGGCCTAAAAATCGCCATCGGCGAGGATTTGACCCCGACTTTGTCCAAGCTGTACGATGTCGGGGCTAAAGTTCTGGGCTGGATGCAGGGTTTCGTTGAGGAACATCCCGGTGTAGTCAAGGCGGTTGCGGCCGGAACTGTCGCTCTTGGAGGGCTCCTTGGCGTTATGACTGCCGCATCTGCGGCAATAAAAATTGGCAGCGCAGCTATGGGCCTGTTCTCTGCATCCCTTGGAGTGACGGCTCCTGTTCTTGCGGGCGTTGTCGTTGCAGGAACGGCTCTCGCTGCCGTAATCGGTGGAATTTCCGGCGCAGCAGACGATGGTGTCCCGCATGTGCGAGAACTGACCAGCGCAGCCCGCGATATGGGCAGTAGCATGGACGAGGTCATCGACACCTACCATTCCACGCTGTCCAACATGGAAGCCACTGCCAGTGTCGCGGACCAGTACATCAGCAAGTTGGAGGCCATCGAAGCTGCCACCAACGGCAATACTGCCGGGAACGCTGAGTATCACGATACCCTTGCCCGTCTGTCTGCGCTGGTGCCCAGTCTGGCTGATGATATTGACCTTGAAACGGATTCCATCAAGGGCGGCACAGAAGCTCTGCGCCAGCACGCGAATGCTTATGCGGACGATGTAAAAGCGCAGGCTCGGCAAGAGTACCTGAACGGAATCTACGAGCAGTACAACGATGTGCTGGTCGAAAGTGCGGCGAATGAAGCGAAGCTGGCTGCTGCACAGGCAAAGGTCGAAAAAACCAATGCCGGCATGGACGCAACCTACAGCAAGTTGCTTTCCACGCTCGGCATGACGGATGAGCAATTCAAGTCCACTTACGGCACGGTTCAGGATATTCCGTGGCGTTCTATGGGCGATGATGTGCAGCGACTGCGCACAGAGTACATGGGCTACTCGGAAGACCTCGCTACCGCCCGGCATGAAGTCGAAAACTACACCGAGGCCGTAGAGCAGGATCAGGAAGCCATCGATGCAGCTGAGGCCGAGTATCGGGAAGCCATCGATGCAGTCGATTCCCTGAACTCAGCGCAGGAGGACGCTGCCAGCAGCGCCAACAGCGTAGCCGAGCAGCAGCAGACCGTAACCGACGCTATCTCCAATGCCGAAACCGAGATTCAGGACATCATATCGGCCTACAATGACGCTTTTGACGCTGCGTACAAGAGTGTCAGCGGCCAGTATGACCTGTGGGATTCTGCCGAAAAGGTCGTGGCCACCTCCGCATCGAGCATCAACTCTGCACTGGAAAGCCAGATTACCTACTGGGATAACTACAACCAGAACCTCGAAAAGCTGAACGAGCGGGCCGCTGACATTGACGGTCTGAACGAGGTCATAGCCAGTTTTGCTGATGGCAGCAAGGATTCTGTCAACGCCATTGCTGGTATGGCATCCGCTTCTGACGCTGACCTTGCGAAAATGGTAGAGAACTACCGTTCCCTGCAAGAAGCACAGGAAAGCACCAGCGATAGCCTTGCCGACCTCCAGACCGGGATGAGCAACGCTCTGGACGAAATCGCACAAGACCTTTCGGATTCCGTGTCCGACATGGATTTGAGCGATGAGGCAGTCAAGAGCGCGCAGGCAACGATTCAGGGCTTTATCGACGGTGCGGAGAACATGACTCCGCTCGTCAAAGAAGTCTACGGTCGGGTGGCCTCGGCTGCCACCTCTGCTCTGTCCACTGCAAACTCCAACTACAATCTGCACCAGCGCAGAGGAAATATTCCGGGCTATGCAGTCGGTACGGAATCCGCTGCGCCGGGCTTTGCCATCGTCGGCGAGAAAGGCCCGGAACTGGTCTACTTTGATGGCGGCGAAACCGTTCTGACCGCAACCGAAACTCGCGCAGCATTCAACGAGGCGCGGCAGCTGGAACAAATCACCAGCACAAATACTATCGACCTGTCTGCTGTCTGGGATGCCATCCGTGAGGAAAAGGAAGCCCAGACGCTGCGTGAGGAGTACAGTCGGTATGTAGAAACCGTCAATGGCAGCGGTTCGGTCTACTTCAACGGCGGCGAAACTCGCTCCGTTACGGAAGTGCAGCTGCCGAGCGGCTCTGCATCTGGCAGCTCTAACGCCAGCAGCGCGGCTCCTATCACCGTTTCGCCCGTCTACCACATCAGCGGTATATCTGATACTGACCAGCTGCACAGCATCCTGAACGAGAACAACGAGGAGTTGAGGGACATTGTGCTGTCCATCGTGAAAGATGCCAATGACGATGATTTCAGGAGGGGTTACGCATGAGCAAAACCTATACGACCGTGCAGGGTGACCGCTGGGAGAAGATTGCATTCTCCCAGTTGGGCAGCTGCGCCCTTGCGCCCCGTCTGATGGAGGCAAACTCGCAATATCTCGGCTACTTTGTTTTTCCGGCCGGAATCGTTTTGACGCTCCCGGACATTGAGACAAAGACCAGCTCGACCTTGCCGCCGTGGAAGAAGGTGGTCACATGAGTGATGAAAACACCGCCAGACACGCCGAATGTACTGTCGAGTTCAACGGAACCGATATAACCAGTAGCATCATGCCATACCTACTCTCGCTGTCGTTCATCGACAACGAGGAGGATGCCTCCGACGACTTGCAAATCAAACTGCAAGATCGTGATGGTATCTGGATGGAGAGCTGGCTACAGAAGATGATAGACGGCGATGTATCGGCTGCATCTTCCGACGGCTATAAGGTCGGCGATGTGGTGCAGTTCCTTGGCGGTCCGCACTATAAGGCATCCACGGACAAAAAGGCAAATGGAAATCCCAAGGCTGGCCCGGCCAAGATCACCATCATCAAAGAGGGCGCGCTACATCCATACCACGTCATCCACACCGATGGCACATCCCGTGTCTACGGCTGGGTGGATGCCAGTGAGATCTCCGGCAAATCTGGCGGCAGTTCTTCTGGTTCATCCTCTGGCAGCGGAGAAGGAAGCCTGAAAATCCGAGCTACCATCACCGCCTGCAACTGGCACTCCGATGGCAAGGACGAAGCCCTCGACTGCGGCGTGTTTGAGTTTGACGGCGTGGTGGCCACCGGGCCGCCCAGCGTCATCACCATCAAGGCCGTGGGCTTACCGTACACGAGCCAGATTCGGCAGACAAAGCAGAGCAAGGGCTGGGAAAAGTACAAGCTCTCCGGCATTGCCAACGAAATGGCGCAGAAGAACGGTATGAAGTCCCAGTTCCTTGCGAAGAAAGACCCGGAGTATAAACGTGTCGAGCAGTACCGCTGCTCTGACATCGACTTCTTGCAGCAGCTTTGCCATGATGCAGGGCTGTCGCTGAAATGCACCGATGGCAAAATCGTCATCTTTGACCAGCAGGAGTACGAGGGCAAGGACGCTGTGTGGACTACCGTGCTGGACGACAAAAGCTATATCAAATATGGTCATTCGCTCGGTCGGGCTGGAACACAGTATGCGTCATGCCGGGTATCTTACGTTGGGCCTGATGGCAAGGCTATCGAGGGCATTGCCTACGTTAAGGACTACGATGCCAAGAGCAAGACCAATCAGCAGCTGGAAGTCTACGCCCCGGTCACGAGCAAGGCAGAGGCAAAAGAACTGGCTGCAAAGAAACTCCGGCTCTACAACAAGTATGAGCGTCAGATGAGTTTTACCTATCCGGGCGACCCCGGCAAGGTGGCTGGCCTGACGTTCAATGCGGAGGGCTTCGGTCCGTGGTCCGGGAAGTACATCGTGAAGCAGTCTAAGCACACAGTATCTGGCTCTGGTGGGTACACCACGCAAGTCATTGGCCGCCATACGCTGGGAGGTTACTGATGAACATGAACGTCGATGTTCGCATCGGAAAAGTTACCGATGTGAACAAGAAAAAACGCCTTGTGCGCGTGAAGTTCGAGGACACCGGGATTACGTCAGGCTGGCTGCCTGTGATGCAGCACTACAAGGCTATCGTATACACCGAGGAGGCGGGGCTGCATGACCATCAGTTTACGCACCCGGCTCCGTATCCGCTGAAGATTCTCAACACCCAGAACGGCACCCGCCAGATTTGGGATGAGGAGGAAAAGGTCACGGGCGCGGACAGCTCCACTAACCACCAGCATAAGTCCCATGTGGTGTGGTGGGTGCCCGCCATTGATGACATCGTGATCTGCCTGTACCTGCCGTGCTTCAACGCTGATGGCTTCGTGTTGGGAGGGATTTATCCGTGATTGTTGGATGCCTTGGAGACATTACCTTTGCCGTGTTCGATGGCTACGTCAAAACCATCAAGGACATGGCGCAGAGCGTGTCTGCCAGATACACCACCCATCAGCGTGCCGGAGGCAAGGCTCTGGCCGAGTTTACGGGCACGGATGCCGACACCATCACGTTCGATATTGAACTTTCGGCGTACCTTGGCGTGGCTCCAAGCAAGCAGCGCGAGATCCTGAAGGGGCATGTCGATAATCACACGACGCTGCCGTTCGTCCTCGGCAATGAAGTCTTCGGCAGCTATCGGTGGGTCATCAAATCCGTGAAATTCAAGACCAAGTACACAGACGCTTTCGGTGTTCCGACATGGATTACTGCGAGCGTCACTTTACTGGAATATCCGAGAGAGTGAGGCGATTTTATGAGCAATTATCTGGTGTCGGCAAATGACCTGACCGCCATTTCCCTCGGCGAGCAGGATACCGTGGCCAGCGTTCTGCAGAACATCGCCGTCATCCTATCCACGCCGAAAGGCACTGTGCCGGGCTACCGGGAGTTTGGCATCGACATCTCGGATATTCTTGACCGCCCGGAAAACGTGGCGCAGCCTATGCTCTGCGCCGCCATCAAGGAAGCCATCGAACGGTTTGAACCGAGAGCCACCTATATGGGGACTACGTTCAAATCCTCCAAGGACAACCCCGGAACGATGCTTCCCGTTGTGGAGGTGAGCATCAATGCGTAGTACCGCAGACCACCAGTTCATCAGCACCGACGTTGACGAACTGGATGCGCTGCTCTGTGCGGGGTATGAGCAGGTTTTTGGCACATCCGTGCGCCCCGGCAGCCCTGAACGGCTGTTCATCTCGTGGATTGAGGACGCGATAATCTACGAGCGTGCCCTCAACAACCACGCTGACAACCAGAATCTGCCCAGCCGGGCAGAGGGCGAGAATTTGGACGCGCTGGCTGAGCTGTTCTACTTGCAGCAGCGTCCGCAGCCTACCGCAGCAACCTGCACCATGCGTTTCAACATCAGCGAGGCGCGGCAGAGCGCAATCCTCATCCCGTCCGGCACTCGCGTCACGGATGCAAACGCCTCGCTGTATTGGGCAACCACGGCAGATGAATATGTGCCTATCGGTTCGACCTATACGGACGTTACGGTGGTATGCCAGACCTCCGGCACTGTCGGAAACGACTTTGCGGTCGGCGACATTAACACCATTGTTGATGTGTACGACTACTACTCCGGCTGCTCCAACGTCACGGCCAGCGCAAACGGCAGCAATGCCCCGGACGATGACGAGTTCTACCAGCTTCTGCTTGATAGTCAGGCAGCGTGGTCCAGTGCAGGACCTGTTGGCAGCTACAAGTATTTCGCGAAGAGTGTGTCTACCAAAATCGCCGATGTGGTGGCGAACAGCCCAAGCCCCGGCACCGTCTGCCTGTATGCCGTCATGGATGATGGCAATATCGCAGGAGAGGAAACCAAAAAGGCCATGGTCGAGGTCTGTTCGGCTGATGAGGTCCGGCCGTTGACCGACCGTGTCATCTCTGGCGACCCCGATGTTGTAACCTACAATATCAACCTGACCTACTATCTGACCCGTGATGGCGACATTTCCGCTACCGATGCACAGACACGAGTAAACGAGGCTGTGCAGCAGTACATCAAATGGCAGTCCGGCAAGATGGGCCGGGATATCAACCCCGACAAGCTGCGGTATCTGCTGCTGGAAGTCGGCATCAAGCGTGTGGATCTCAAACAGCCGGCATTCACTCCGCTGGAAGACGGAAAACCGTCCGTTGACCTCACCTCGGACAAGGTGCCGCAGGTAGCCAAGGTGGGCACGGTCACCGTGCAGAGCGGAGGGTATGAGGATGAGTAACTACACCATGACCGCCGAGCAGATGATGGATGGCTTTCCGCTTGCCCTCCAGAAAGACCCTAAAATGGTCGCTCTGGCTCATTCCATCGCCAACGTGCTGGAAATGCGGCTCGATGAAGTCACCCTCGGCCAAATCTACACCCGCATCGATGAACTGCCGGAAGACCTGCTGGATATTCTAGCGAAAGACTTCGCCGTAGACTGGTACGACCACGACTACGACCTCGCTGCAAAGCGGCGCACCATCAAGTCCGCGCCCTACATCCATCGTCACCGGGGAACCGCCGGGGCTGTGCTGCGGGGCATCCGGGCTATCTATCCCGGTTCCCGGCTGGAGGAATGGTGGCAGTATGGCGGCGAGCCGTACCACTTCCGGGTCATGCTGGACATGAGCGGCTCCGATGCGTCCTACGTCAGCACCGAACGTGTGCTGTGGGCCATCGGTTACTACAAGAGCCTGCGGTCGCACAACGATGGTGTGTACTACCAGAGCACGTTCGGCATCGAGATCGTGACCAGCAGCGGCTACATCGTGTATGCGGTGCGGCGATGCGGTACGTTCCCCAAAACTGCCACACAGGGCGGCATCTCCGCTGGGAACATCATCATCGTTACGGACGAGTTCGGCGGCAGCTACGCTCACCCCCGCACCGGGCAGCTTGACGCTGGCACGTTCCCGGCCACAGCCACACAGGGGCACACTGCCGCCTCGGAAATCGAGGTTTTGACGGTGGACAATGGTGGAGCCTATGCACCGGAGAAACTGGCTGGAACCTACCCGGAGACGGCCACGCAGGGCTTCGATGATGCGGGGTATGTTATTGTGCAGACCGCAGACGGCAGCAGCACATACGCGGCCCCGGCATCCGGCGACCTGACAGCTGGTCTGCATCCGGCAACCGCCACATCCGGCGGTACATCAGGCGGAGGGCTTGTTGCCGAGGAATCCGGCCTCGGCGTTTCCTACATCGCAAAGGTGTGCGGCAGCGCACCGGGAATAAATTTTTAAGGAGGTAGCAGCATGATTGATTCGGCTGGCTTCGCAGACCTGCGGGGCTATCTCAAACGGCGCATTGCCTGTGCGCGTTTCCGTGTCGGCTCGACCTACTACACCGTTCCGCTTTCCGGCATCGACATTCTGGCTGATGGTACTGTCCGCGCCAGAGTGTCCATCACCGGGCTGGGCGAGATTACGGTGAACCGTGTGGAACTGCTCAACTCGGACAATCAGGTCTGGGCGCACGAGGACGTAAACATCAAAATCTCGACAGGTCAGACTGGTATTCTGTACTGGTTCGACTTTACCTTTACCGAGAAGAAAAAGGAGGAATGACCGTGTACGCAAAAACGGTATGGCTTGACCATGTAACGGACAAGCCCGGTCTGTACGTCATCAACGACAACCATGACGGAACATGGACCATCACTCCCGCTGGCAAGGTGATGCAGCAGGGCACACCTCAGGATCAGGCACATTTCAATAACATCGAAAACGGCGTATGGGATATTTATGCCGCTTTCGGCATGATGTTCAATACAGTTCGGCAGCAGGGCTGGCAGCTGAACGAAACTGTGGCCACTATCGATAACTCGTGGCAGATCGTGTCCGGCAGCGTGGACCTGACCAATGCTCGTACCTATCCCTGCAACAACTCCAAAAAGAGCGTGTCGCTGGGCAAGAACATGGGCAGCACCAGCTATCTGGTTATGACCGAACTGGTCAAATCCGATGGCCCTGTCGGGGATATTGAGGTCAGCGAGAAGCTGGTCAACGGCTTCAAGCTGGCCTACAACGGCTCCGCAAAGTCTGCCACCATCAAATACATCGCAATCGGAGGTACTCTGAAATGACCGTTATCGAAAAAAATTCCGGCACCAAGATTCCCTACGAGGTCGTCAAGAACAAAATCTGCTTTGATGATGACCTGACCATCAACCTCGCCAAGCGCGAGGACGACCGTGACGTTCACATCGATGTGTGCTACGACAGCTATGGTGAGCTGGTCATCGGCGCAGCTGCCGGCCGCAGCTATGTGGCGGAAATCGATATCCCTGCCCGCCAGTACACCCAGCCGGAGCCCATTGAGGAAGTGACCACAGACGGCGAGGAGAACGCCGAGGGTGGCACCCGCATGGGCAACAGCACCCCGGCGGAGCCGATTCCGTTCTCCATGAACAATGTGACCCTGACCCTGTGGGCCATCGACTGATAGGAGGTAACTACTATGGCTGCAAATTTTGACCTGACCAATCTGGCCGTGACTGGCCTCGCACCCGGCAACGAACTGCTCTATGATAACGCTGGCATGCCCAGCATCATGGTGAAGATCCCGAAGATGACCTACAAGCAGCTGGGCATGGGCGAAAGCACCGCCGTGCACCCTGCCTTTATCGTCAACGGCACCGAGGTAGACGCTATCTACATTTCCAAGTACCTGAACATCGTGCAGGATGGTCGTGCCTATTCCATCGGCGGCGTTGACCCTGCTGCTGGCATGAACTTTGATCAGGCTCGCCAGTATTGCGAGGCAAAGGGCGAGGGCTGGCACTGCATGACCCGCATCGAATGGGGGCTGATTCTGCGCTGGTGCATCGCCAACGGTTTTCTGCCCAAGGGCAACACCAGTTTTGGCAAGCATCCCAGCGAGAACGTCTACAAAGCCATTCCGACCTACAAGGACGGTGACAAAGGCACTGGTCGCACTGCCACTGGCACCGGTCCTCTGACTTGGTATCACGACCAGACCCCGTCTGGTATTGCTGACCTCGCCGGCAATATCTGGGAGTGGTCTGGCGGCGTTCGCATGGTATACGGCGAGCTGCAGATTCTGGCCAATAACAATGGTGCGGATTCTGCACACAGCCAGTCTGCGACCTCTGCAGAGTGGAAAGCCATCAACGCTGCGGACGGCACTCTGATTACCCCTAACGGCAGCGGCACCACTTCCGGTTCTGTTAAGGCTGACCATATCAACAACAAGCTGGTCTGGTCCACCAATATTACCGTCAAAAAGGACGAATCCGACTACGAAACCGAGGCGCAGATTGAGTGCGACAGCACCATCAAGGACGGCGCGAAGCTGTGGCTGTACAACCTCGGTTTCTTGGAGTATCCCGGCGATACGCTGGAAGATGGCAATGGCTGCTGGTTTAACAATGGCGCTGCCGAACGGTGCTTCTGCTCCGGCGGCCGCTGGTACTACTCCTCTTACGGCCTCGCCTCGTTCAGCGGCAGCAGCCCGCGTTCCAGCACGAGGGCGGGCTTGGGCTTCCGCTCCGCTTTTGTGAAACTGCCCACTGCCTGACTGTGACCTGTTTGCTGTGCGATAGCACAGCACGTTCCCTCGACCCCGCGAAGCGGGGTCGTTTATAAAATTGATTTTTTGCTTTTCGGTGGATTTTGCCGAAAACCGGAAGAATCCACCGAAAGGCAGATTTTCAATGCAAATCTTGTTATACTATCCCGCGTTCGGAGGAGGGTCTACCGCATGGCAGAAGAATTGAAACTTATGCAGAAAGTATACGACATGATGGAGTATGCTTATCCGGCTTTGGCCCAGTATCCGAAATCGGAAAAATTTGCGCTTTGCACGGATATAAAGCACTGCATGGATATCATGTTGGAGCGTACCATCGAGGCGCAGAAAAAGTATTACAAGAAGACTACCTTGCAGGAACTGGACGTTGAGATTATGAAGCTCCGCGCATATCTCCGGCTATCCCATGAGTTAGGATTCCTGCCCATGAAGAAATACGAAGTCTGGTCTGGCATGGTGGTCGAAATCGGAAAGATGTTGGGCGGCTGGCTGAAAACCGTCAACGGTCAGCCGAAAAACATAGGGAATCGGCCGTAGCGTGCTTCTACTCCGGCGGCAACTGGAACAACTCCTCTTACGGCCTCGCCTCGTTCAACGGCAACAACCCGCGTTCCAACACGAGGGCGAACTTGGGCTTCCGCTCCGCTTTGCCTCATCGTCAGATACTGCAAGCTCATGGGCTTGCTCTCAGTACAGAGGGATAAAGGGGTCGATTCCCTTGGTTGCAATATGCAGCCTGAAAACACCAGTATTCTGGCCAGTGTTCCGGCGTGTTGGGCGCACGGCACTCGTCAGGGTGCGACCTCAGGAGGGATTTGTTGGAAAAATACAGACACGTTTTTGAACGTTTTGCAACGTTCGACAATATGTATGACGGTTATCTGAAAGCCCGCAAACACAAGCGGCAACAGGATTGCGTACTCCAGTACACAAATCTCCTTGAGGATAATTTGATAGATTCGGTGAATCGGCTCCAGTGGCATGAATACCACACCGGGCGGCTTCACCAGTTTTATGAATACTATCCGAAGCTGCGACTTATCAGCAGCTTGCCGTTCTACGACAGAGTTATCAACTGTGCAGCACACAATGTCCTGTGGCCGATCTACCGCAAGTCGATGTATGAGTACAGTTTTGGCAGCATCGAGGAGAAAGGCCCTATCCGCGCATCAAGGACTGTTCAGCAGTGGATGCGAAGCTATGCCCGCAAGCCGGGTGACTGGTACATCGTCAAGATGGACATTGCCAAGTTCTTTTTCCGTATCCCGGTGGATGTTCAGCTAAGGGAGCTTTCCAAACCGCTGGATGACCCGGACATGGTGTGGTTTCTGGAACAGGCTATCCGCTGCGATGGTCGGCCGCTGGGATTGCCCGTGTACTGCACGGACGTTACGACCGCCGAGCGGATCTCCGGCATCGGGATGCAAGTCGGCAGCCTCATTTCGCAGATGACCGCCAATGTGGTTATGACCCCAACGGACTACTACATCAAGCGGGAGCTGCAGGTGCCGGAACACGCTCGGTTCATGGATGACATGATGTGCATTGTCGATGGCAAAAAGGCGGCATGGGAAGTCGTGGGGTATGTCGATGACTACCTGCGTACCAATGTTGGTTTGCAGCTGAACGACAAAACAGCGGTTATCCCGCTTGGCAAACCTGTTGAATTTGTCGGGCGAAAAATCACCCCTGATAAAATCGAGCTGCGGCGGCAGACCTCTCTCGGCATGAAGAAACATCTTCGATATGTCAGAGAGGCCTACGGTCGTGGCGAGGTTCCACTTGAGTACGCCCTGAGCGTGATTCAGAGCTATCTGGGCTTGATGCAGGACTGCAACAACGATGCCCTGCGAAATCAGATTCTGGAGGACTACGTTCTGGTTCGCCACTCACAAGATATGCTGGATGCAGCAGAATAAATCAAAAGGCAGCTTCACCCGCCGGGGTGTGGCTGCCTTTTTTGTGCAGGAGGACACAATGAGTATCCAAGAAATACTGACGGCGGGGGGCGGGACGCTGATAGTCCTCCTTACGCTGGTCCAGATCGCCCCCATCAAACTGAATCCGTGGTCGGCCATTGTCAAATGGATCGGGCACGCTCTTAACGCCGAGGTGTTGGAGAAGCAGCAGGAAACTCAAAAGAAGCTGGATGAACACATCCGGGTCGATGACGAGCGGAATGCGAACCTTCTTCGCACCCAGATTCTGCGCTTCAATGACGAACTGATTGATGATAAGCACCACACGAGGGAGCATTTTATCGAGACTTTGGCCATCATTGATGCCTATGAGGACTACTGCCGCAGTCACCCCAACTACAAAAACAACCGCTGCATCTGTGCGGTAGCGAATATCAAGCGGGTGTACAACGAGCGGCTTCAAAAGCACGACTTCTCTTGAAGGAGGTTTTCTACATGAGAGTCATCGTCTATCAGGCCAGCGACACATCTACCCTGAGCAAGAACTTCACCCGCAAGGACTTCAAGTGTCCCTGTGGATGCAGCCGCCAGATGGTCGATTCGGAGGTGGTCGAAAAGCTTCAGGCCATCCGGGACAAGCTGGGCAAGGCCATCAAGGTGACCAGCGGATACCGCTGCCTCTCGCATAATGCGGCAGTCGGCGGCAGCTCTGGCAGCAAGCACCGCTATGGTATGGCTGCGGATTGGCGGCTTGTAGACCGCAGCATCAATCCTGTGGCCTTAGGCATCATCGCCACCCAGTATTTCAAGGCGGTAGGCATCTACTGGTATGACGGCTGCGCCATCGTACACACCGATACCCGCGATGCAAAGGCAACGTGGCTGTGCGATGCCCCGCGGCACTACCCCAGCACCACCTACCAGAAGTTCATTCTGCCGACCATCCGCCGGGGCTGCACCGGGGATGCAAACCGTGCAGCCACGAAGATGCTCCAGCGGCTGCTGGGGCTGACCCCTGACGGCATTTTCGGCGAGGGCACCGAGAACGCTCTGCTGAAAGCGCAGGAGGCGCACGGACTGGCCGTGGACGGCATCTGTGGTCCTTCCAGCTGGCAGGCCATTTCCGGGGCTTCCAAGTACCTGTGAAACATCCGATATAACCAACACGACAAAACGGCGCAGGGGTGGCTCCTCGCGCCGCTGATAATTATAGGAGGCAATATCATGGAAGCTATGCTGAACTTCATCCCCGCACCCATCGCCATTGCTCTGATGCTGCTGGGCTTCGTTGCTCTGGCAGTCGGCGGTATCCGGCTTGGCTACAAGGCCACCGTCAAGGATCTGGCTCTGGAACTAGTCGAAAAGGCTGAGCTGTCCATCATGGGCAGCGGTCAGGGCGCCAAAAAGAAGAAGCGGGTGTTCGCGGCTCTCCGCGCCAAGTGCCCGGCGGCTATCCGCTGGGCCATCACCGACGAGGTGCTGGATACGGTCATCGAACACGCCTTTGATGTTATGACCGCAGCACTGGGCAAAAAGCCTTGACTGCTGCATGAGTGCCGTGTAAAATAGAGGCACTTGAAAAGCTTCGGCTTTTGTAGAGAGCGGCCCGGCATGGTCCACTCTTGATTTTATATTTGGCTACCTCGGTAGCGCGCAAAAATCCCCCTGCATTGACCTTCAGGCCAGTGTAGGGGGATTTTTTGTTTGTTAGAACTTCATCTGTGCAGCGTCTTCAACACTCACGTCGTCGAAACACCGGGTCAGTTCATCAAGGACTTTGCGCTGTGTTTTCTCACTCAAACCGGCGTTGCGCATCGCCATGACACAGTAGCCGATGCAGGCTGCGTTTGACCACGGTCCATTCAGTGACAGGAGCATTTCTTCCATATCGATTACCTCCGAAGATCTCCATTGTATACGCGAACCAGCACCCAGTCGGACAGCGGTTTGACGTTCCCGGTCCAGTCCCGGAGAGCTTCATCTGTGCCGCAGGCCTCACAGATGTACACGCCCTTGGCGTGGCGGCTCAGTGCTCCGTGGGTCAGTTTGTCCGGCATCCTCTCGCCGCAGCGGGGGCACAGCGGCCAGCCCTGCTGCTGGTCATAGAGCATCTTTTCGATAGCTTTTTCGTCCGTCATTGTACTTCCTCCTTAAACATCTCGGCTAACCGAGTGATATGCAAACCAGTGACCGCGCCGCCGGAACAGATAGAACCAATTCGTGAACTCCTGCCCTGTGCAGTCATAGGGGCTGTTGTAAGCTTCCAGATAGCAGTTGCCGCGGAACCAGTTGGCGGCATCCGCCTTGTGCGCTTTGTCCAATTCATCGGGCAGCTGAACAAGCTCCAGACGGCCGTCATAGTCGGCACTGATAATGCGCACATTGGAAACGGGGCGGTTATTGTAGGCCCGGATCTCCATCTTGACGGTTGCCGCCAAGTTTTTCACGGCAGACCTCTTTTCGGCAGAGGCGGGAATGTCGCTCTGCATGAACATCAGGAGTGCATACGCATCCCGCAATCTCTCATTATCGGTAATGCTGAACATGGTCAAATCCTCCTTTTGTAATTTGGATGCGTTGAAAGTTCATCCATCCGCTCCAGCGCAACTATCCGTCCTTTCGGATTCATCAGACGGAAATAGCGGAGAAGTTGCTGTTCTTCCGGCGAAAGGCTTTCGTCGTAAATTCCGGTTTCTAACCAATGTGCATCAACACCGAGCGCATCTGCAAGCCGGTGAATTGTTGAGGGCTTTGGGCTCTCTTCACCACGCTCATATCGCCCGACGAGAGAACCCGAAATTTCCAACTTCTCTCCAAGTTCTGCCACTGAAAGCCCTTGCCGCTTTCGCACCGTTCGGATTCTGTTGCCGAGGCTTTCTGTTATACCAAAAGCAGGAAGAAACGAACTGACTGGTAAATCCAAGGCTTCTGCGATTTTTTGTAAGGTTGCGATTCTGGGAATTTGCTTTCCACTCTCATATTTTCGGATGTTGGCAGCATCGATTCCACAACGTTCACCTAACTCTTCTTGCGTAAATCCTCGAAGCTGACGAGCGGTTTTGATTTGTTCTCCCATCGACATAATTATGCGCCTCCTTCAATGTCCGGGGACTGCTCTCTCAATAAATCCTTGTACGGCCTGCGAAGTTGTGTGCCTGCCCAATTCCAGTGCTGCTCTGCATACACCGTCAGGCTTTCGGCATACTTTGCAGCGGAGCGAGCATCAAAGAACACCTTGCTGCCGACCTCGGCCATCTTGTAGTGATAGGGAGTATTGAAGCCTCCCGGATTCTTCCCGACCAGCTTCACCTCGGTGTACCCACCTTTCAGAAACCCCACAACTGTGGCCTCGCAGACACAGTATTCATTCAATGGTGCCGCGCGCTCTGGAACGTAGTAGAGGTGTTCACATACATGGAACATCGTGTCGCCGATTTCCGGCTTTCTTTCCACACGCATTCTGCGCTCCTCCCTTACTTCATGTTCTGGCGTTCCCAAGCGACCAAGCGGCAAAATTCCTCGCGGGACATGGATTCCGGCTTGCTGGTCTTGATGTAGTCCTGCTGGCCGAAGATCTCCAGCTGGTCGATGTCGTCAGGCGACTGGGTGATAATCTTTGCCGGCCAATCGCCCACGCCGGGGACTTCAATGCGACGCAGATACAGGTTACTGTCAAAGTACCAATCACTCTTGATGTACCGCTCTTCGGCATCGGTTCCCTCGATGGCCTCAATGTACTTGCCGAGCGCGCCGAAGACTTCCAGTCTGGTTGGTGCTTTGTCGAAGTCGGTCACATCAAAGAGTTTGATATAGGAGATTCGGCCGCGTTCAACGGCAAGCTCCTCGATGGTGCCGGAGTATTTGTAAAGTTTCATTGTCATATCCTCCAAATGCCCGTATAGCCAGATAGCGCAGCTTTTCGGTTTTTAGGCGGCGGTATTTTCACTCTCGGCCTCTGTCAAAAATGCAGAGGTGAGATGCAACCGGGCGGTCTTGAATTCCGGGCCTCTCATGCCCAGACGCTTTGTAAGCACCCGCATCATCAAATCGTGCTTCTGCTGCTGGGTGTACCCGCTGATGGACTTGAAGTGAAGGTTGTCGTGGTCACAATTGATAGCCCATGCGCTCATTGCCAAGCAGAACTGAACGTATGCTTTGATGCGCCCGGCGTGGGTGGTTCCGTTGAACAGCCGGAACTCCACGGTGCCCTTTGTGAAGAATGCATGGAGGTTGATTCCGTGATACCGGGTGCTGTTGTAGTGGGAAGAATCCACGCCTCCATCATATCCGTCATTCACCACGCTGTACCAGATGCGCTCTGCATCGTTCCGGCTTGCCCGGCCGTTCTTCTTCATTTCACGGAACAGTGCAGGGTTGATTTTGTGGCACCAGTGGTCTGCGCGGTTGCCGATCTGCAGGGCTTCGTAGAACAGATCCTGCCGCCCGGTGGCGAAGTTCAGCAGCCGGCAGAGGCTTTCGGGCGTGTGGTTCGCACCGTCAACGTGGACGTGGATACCACAGGAGCTGTTCGCCATGGCACCCTTCTTGACCAGTGCCCGGATGACCTCTTGCAGGTCGGTGATGTCCTCATACTGGAGAATCGGGGTCACGACCTCGCAGCGGTAGGTATCGTCTGCCTCTACGATTGCGCCGCCTCTGCGCCGCCGGGGAGTGATGGAACCGTCTCTCATGCACTTCCATACGCGGCCTTTGCTGTCCTTGGCCTCGTAGGTCTGGTAGGTACCACCTGCAAAGTGGATACCGCCGACACCGAAGTAGTTGGCGATGACGGAGGCGGCTGTTCCGCGGGAAACGCCCGTCATTTCAATCTCAACGCCGAAGTTCTGACTCTGAATCGTGACCATCTTTGCGCCCTCCCCTTAGTGCAGCTGTGCAGCGTGCTTGTGGTAGGTGACGGTGTAGCGGCCACCGTGCTTGACGACCTTGATATCGTCCATCTTCACGCGCCGGACACCGAACTTCTCGTGGATGTACCGCTTGACGATCGGGGCAGCCTTGGCGGTAATGTCCTCCGGGGTGCTGTATGTGTCCCGGTTGGTGTAGCGGCTGAACCGCTTCTCCATGGCGGCCTTGGCCTCGTCCTCGGTGCCGTAGAACGGCTCGTCATCCCGGTTGCTGCTCAGCTTGTAGAACTTCTCGTTGGAGATGACTTCCAGACGATTGTTCCAGACGGTGCGGTACTCGTTGGCTTTGTTCGGGTGAACGTCATCCGTGACCCGGCCAACAATAAGCTCGATGCCGCCATCGGTGACCATCTCCTTGTAGTCGCTGAAACCGTTGAGCAGCACCCGGATGATCTCGGTTCCGTTCGTCAGGTCGATGCTGGCGATCTCGCCCTGGCTGCCGCCCATCGTGCTGCTGTTGAGCGTGTAGCCCTGCATCATGTAGCTGCTGACTGCGGCGGTGAACTTGCGGTTGATATCGATGTACTTCATTTTAAAAACCTCCGATTTACTCTTGACAAATCTTCAATAAAAAAATAAAATGGAGGTGCAAGGGGCTTGTGGATAACGGGCTTTTAGCGGTTAGCGGTTCAGGGTGCGTTCCTGAGCCGCTTTTTTGTATGCTTCAAAGCGGGCTACCTGCTCGGCTCTGGTGAGCTTTGCAAATTCCTTGCTTGTCATGGAGCATCACCCCCTTTGGGTTGCTCCCTTGCACCTCGTAACCTCCTCTCTATGTCTATATTATACAACGAATTTCGTTGTATGTCAATAGTAAAACAACATTTTTCGTAAACATTTTTACGAAAAGCGTTGCAATTTTTAGGCAAGTGTGATATAGTGAAGAAAAGGGAGGTGCTTACATGATTCGCATCAAGTTGAAAGCCGTGCTTGCCGAAAAAGGCATCAAACAAAAGGATTTGGTCGCAATGACCGGGATTCGCCAGCCCACTCTGTCGGGCATGAACAACAACTCCGTCAAGCATATTCCGTTGGACGTTCTGGACAAGCTGTGCACCGTTCTGGACTGCCAGCCCGCAGATCTTCTGGAATTCGTGCCGGACGAGAACGAAAAAAGCCCGGACGCATAACGTGCATCCGGGCAGGAGATGAGGGTTACTTCTTGCGAGACTTGCTCACGGTTTGGGGGATATGGCGCACCTCTTTGACCCTGCGCTCGATGTTGGGTTCTCGCACAATGAGATCTTCGAGGTCGCAGTCCAGTGCCTCACAGATGAGGTCGAGATCGTCCAGATTTACACGCTCCGCAAAATCGTGGTACAACTCGTTGATAGTCTGACTGCGAATCCCTGTGACACGAGCAAGGTCGCTCTGTGTCATCCGCCGTTCGCCAAGGCGGGTTGACAGCAAAATCCTAATCATAGCCTTTGGTCTCCTTTGTTGCTGATTTTAGCCGATTCATGGTCGGCTTGTCTGCATTTTGGCAAGAAACCCTCTATTTCGGCAAGTTTTTCCGTATTTCGGAAAATTCTAACACAAAAACGGAAAATGCCCGCACAATCCGAAACGGAAAGTGCGGGCATTTTTTATTTGCGCAATCTTGATTAGATCTTGCTTAAATCTTGATTAGAGCTTACTTAAACGCTCGGAATCTCACAAAACAAAATGAACACGTTGCCTACCATTTGAATGGTGACTTCGTGTTCGTTTTGCTCTTGATTGGTGGAGAATAGCGGGATCGAACCGCTGACCTCTTGCAGTCCATGCACGGCGCTCTCCCAGCTGAGCTAAACCCTCACTCGTTTGGCACTAACAAAAAAGCACCGCACATTTCTGTGCGGTGCTTTTTGTTCTGGTGGAGATTACCGGGATCGAACCGGTGACCTCTTGCATGCCATGCAAGCGCTC
>OGEU01001362.1_pt1 | contig 20966 bp, 16 predicted proteins | sample 1570651 | NCBI WGS metagenome assembly OGEU01 (sample SAMEA2582129, study PRJEB24529) | metagenome | biome: Human gut stool | place: China | collected 2011 | reverse complement strand
TTGACTATAGGTATCAATCTTGTCTAACTATGATTCATCATAGATGTATTCCTCTAAATGTTCAGTCACTGTAATCTCATCACAGGAGCTAACATTGTGAAAGTCCTTAATGTAAACAATTTTATACTGATTTGGCAGAAGTAATGGAAAGGCAATTGGCTTACCGTTCTTACACACGCGAAACATCTGAAGGCTATCTGTTACGTTACTAATAAAGACAAACGGAAACAAATGAGGACTGGGAGAATCCAAATAGTGATAGGTCCCCTTTAAGGTACCACTAGTACTTCTCACTTCTCCATGTTCTTTTTGAGACATTTTTAAAGCGTACTCCTTCTACTACTTGTAATTTCCTTTTCTTAAGTACCGAGGGACAATACCATTAATCTAATTTATTGTAAACATGCATCCGACCATATATCGCATCAGAACCGAAACGAATCTGTCCATTACTATCAAAGAAAATTGGGTCACTGGTTGGTCCATCATTATGAGCAAAACCTGCTACATAACCACCATCTTGAGCAAAACCATTAAAGAGCTGACTACTTGTATCACTATAACCACTTTCAGCACCAACACGGGTTACACTACCGGATGGGGATACTGTAATTGTGTCCCCTAGGTCATTTTGATAGGTACCAGCAACACTAGAGAAATCACCATTAGCCATTGCCGTAGCATCAACTACTGTGGTAGCTGGTGTTTGTTCCGCTGAAGCAGCTGGTTGTTCTGTAGGAGTTCCTTGATTTACTCCAGCTGTTTCTTCACTAGGATTTGTTGGAGCAACTTCTTGTTGAGTAGATCCAGCAACATTCCCGGCTGATGGTTGTGAAGCCGTTTCTCCAGAGGTTGCTTTTGAGACCTCTTCTGAACTAGAAGATTTTATCTTTTGCTCAGACTTCTTCGTTTTTTCTTTTGAAGATGGTTTTGTCGATTTCACTTTCTGACTAACCTTACTAGAGCTCGATGTTAATGTAGCTTCCTTCTTGTTATTACCACATGCACCAAGTAATAGAACGGAAGTCAAAGCAAGTGCAGTTAAAGTTGTGAAACGTTTTGTAGCAGGCTTCATAATAATTCTCCTTAATACTCTATTTTAGATTGTGTCATTTTCAAAAATCTCAATGAAATAAGTTATATTCTTTAATTCTTCTTATGGGTATAATATACTGCTTATTAGAAAAAAAGAACAGGACACGTATGTCCTGCTCTATTCTTTTATAGCATCTCTCATTTTCTCTGATATGATGTCAGCTAAAGAGGTATCTCCTAACAATCTAGCCAAGATTTTTCCTTCTTGATAGGCTTTTTTAGCCTCAAAAATATCATTCTTTACAACATATAGATACTGTCCCTCTAGCATTCTCAAAATTGGTTTTTTCTGATAATCTTGAGTTTCCTCCATAATGCGATGCAGTTGATTGAATGCTACTTCCGATAAATGAAACTTTTTTCGTTCATATTCAACTATTGGAACCATTAATAAGGCATCCCTAAGTAAAAATAAATACTCCGTGGGAATATTATCATAACTATTTATTAGATTTCTACAAATGGTATAAAAAATCCCTTCACTAAACCCATCTGACCGCATGCTATCACCATCTCCTAACGAGATTTGATATAGTTCTATAAGTAGTAGGTCATTGATACCGTATACCCTTTTCTCACATAATGATGGTAAACTCTTCTCCAATATGCTCATGCCAAATTTTTGGTGTGTCTTTGGAGTATATGAGTAAAGTTTTGACTGTAAGATATCAACTACCCTCTGTTCATCAACTGGCAAATCATCATAATAGATATCAATAATTTTACCCAGCTTTTCGTCTAGTTTCATTAGGTTATTTGGCTTATCTAGACTAGTCGCATGCATCAATTGATATTTGAGATTGAGGTATTCTACCGGCAACTTTGAGCCTACAGCTCTCTCTCCAAGCAATTCCGATAAAGATATATTCAGACGTCTTGCCAAGTGCTCTAAGGTTTCTAGTTTAGGTTGAGACTTCCCTGTTTCTATACGTGTCAATTGTCGTACTGATAAAACCTCATCCCCTTCACAAAATTTTTCTTTAGTGAGTCCTTTTGCTAATCTCAACTCTCTTAACCGATGACCAAAGTCTTGTCCAAACATCGCTAGCTCCCTTTTGATTGAAACTATTATAATTTTTATGATTTGTAATAGTATACCACCCAATTTTCACTATTTCAATTGTGAAATGAAAACAATCATTACTTTCAACACCACTTACAAAGAAAAAGATAGGATTTTCATCCTACCTTTTCAAGTTTCTTTTATTGTATCACATCTTAAAGCTGTTCTGCTACTGCTGAAAGAAGATCTTGGATACCATTGGCATCGCTACCACCGGCCATGGCCATATCTGGTTTACCACCACCACGACCTGATACGATTGGTGCGAGAACCTTGATGACATTACCTGCGTGAACATCTTTAGACTTGCTTGCTACAAGGACATTAACTTTTTCGCCAATGTGAGCTGCAAGGACAAGGACGTCAGAGTAGTCTGCTTGTTTCCATTGGTCAGCAAAGGTACGAAGGGCACCTGCGTCAGAAACTTCCACTTGGCTAGCGATGTAACGAACACCGTTAGCTTCTTTAACGTCTTTGAAGATATCACCAGCTGCTGCAGCTGCTGCTTTTTCTTTAAGAGCAGCATTTTCTTTTTGAAGGGCATGCAACTGCTCTTGAAGGCTAGCAACCTTGTTAGGTACTTCTTTCAATTGTGGTGCCTTAAGTGTTGCTGCGATTGCTTTGAGAGCATCTTCTTCTTCACGGTAAGCAAGGTAAGCTTCACGTGATGTCACTGCCAAGATACGACGTGTTCCTGAACCGATACCTTCTTCTTTGACAATCTTGAACATACCGATTTCAGCAGTGTTGGCAACGTGCGTACCACCACAAAGCTCAACAGAGTAATCACCGATTGAAACGACACGAACATTCTTACCATATTTTTCACCAAAGAGGGCCATAGCTCCCATTGATTTAGCAGTGTCAATGTCTGTTTCAATAGTTGTTACTGGAGTGGCTTTCCAGATTTCTTCGTTGACTTGTTCTTCGATAGCACGCAATTCTTCTGGAGTTACAGCCTCAAAGTGAGTGAAGTCGAAACGCAAGAATTCTTGTTCATTAAGAGAACCAGCTTGAACAGCATGATCACCGACGATGTTATGAAGGGCAGCGTGCAAGAGGTGAGTCGCTGTGTGGTTCTTCATAACACGGTGACGACGTGTGTGGTCAATTTCAAGTTTGTAGTTAGCACCTACAACAAGTTCACCTTCAACCTCAACAGTGTGAAGGGCTTGTCCATTTGGTGCACGTTGAACATCAACAACACGCGCAACGACTGTACCAGCTGCATCTGAGATCGTACCGTGGTCTGCTACTTGTCCACCCATTTCAGCGTAGAATGGTGTTTGTTCAAAGACAAGGAGTGCTTGACCAGAATTTACACTATCATGACGAGCATCGTCAGCAACGATTACGCTCAAACGGCTTTCTGTTGTTTCAGCCTCATACAAGAACTCAGATGGTTCAGTGATGTTGGCGAGGGTTTCATTTTGCATACCCATAGAACCACCTTTAACCACGCTAGCACGCGCACGTTCTTGTTGTTCTTTCATGGCAGCTTTGAAACCTTCATGGTCAATCTTGAATCCTTCATCTTCAGCCAACTCTTCTGTCAATTCCACTGGGAATCCATAAGTATCGTAAAGTTTAAAGATATCTTTACCTTCAAGCGTATCTTTACCAGATTTCTTAAGGTTAGCAAGAAGCTCGTCAAGCATGCTTGAACCTGCATCGATGGTACGTGCAAAGGTTTCTTCTTCACGTTTAACAATCTTCTCGATAAAGTCTTTCTTCTCAAGAACTTCTGGGTAATAGCTTTCCATGATTTGACCAACAGTTGGAACAAGTTTGTACAAGAAAGCATCAGAAATGCCGAGACGACGGCCGTGCATTACGGCACGACGGAGAAGACGACGAAGGACATAACCACGACCTTCATTACCTGGAAGGGCACCATCACCAATGGCAAATGCCAATGAACGGATGTGGTCAGCGATGACCTTGAAGCTCATTGTGTCACCATCTGGATCATAAGTTTTACCAGACATTTTTTCGATTTCACGAATGATAGGCATGAAGAGGTCTGTTTCAAAGTTTGTTTTAGCCCCTTGCATTACGGCTACAAGACGTTCAAGACCTGCGCCCGTATCAATGTTTTTATTAGGAAGTTCTTTATATTCTGAACGTGGAACAGCTGGATCTGCGTTGAATTGTGACAAAACGATGTTCCAAATTTCAATGTAACGGTCGTTTTCAATATCTTCTTCAAGCAAACGGATACCAATATTGTCAGGGTCAAAGTCTTCGCCACGGTCAAAGAAAATCTCAGTATCTGGTCCTGAAGGTCCAGCACCGATTTCCCAGAAGTTATCTTCAATTGGAATCAAATGACTAGGTTCAACACCGCAAGCAATCCAACGGTTGTATGAATCTTTATCATCTGGATAGTAAGTCATGTAAAGTTTGTCTTTTGGAAAATCAAACCACTCTGGGCTTGTCAAAAGCTCATAACCCCATTCGATAGCTTCATCACGGAAGTAATCACCAACTGAGAAGTTACCAAGCATTTCAAACATTGTGTGGTGACGAGCTGTCTTACCAACGTTTTCGATATCGTTGGTACGGATAGCCTTTTGTGAGTTGGTGATACGTGGATTTTCAGGAATCACAGAGCCATCAAAGTATTTCTTCAAAGTGGCAACCCCTGAGTTAATCCAAAGAAGGGTTGGATCGTTAACTGGAACCAAGTTAGCTGATGGTTCAACAGCGTGACCTTTTGATTTCCAGAAATCAAGCCACATTTGACGAATTTGTGCTGAAGTAAGTTGTTTCATTGTTTCTCCTTAAATAAATGTTTCTTATTTTGAGCTATTCTCGAGCATTTCCACATAGTCAATAGCAACACACAGGGAAATGGCCAAATCGGCGTAAGTATTTTCATAAACAGTAACAGTATAGGTCGATGTCAGATGGAAGAGCTCCTTTTGAATCCTAGCAACTACCTGATTTTGACTATTAAGCAGTTGAAAATCCAAATCCCAAATATTACCCTCTATTCGCAAGCCAAGATTATCGACATCATACTTATCACGAAGAAGGGTTAATTTTTTTCGAATGTAAAAACTCGAACCATCTCGCAAGTCTACTGTAAACTTAGGCAAGAGACTAAGCGGCTCCTTGGTGATATGACTAATCTCACGACCATCCTCACCAAAAATTGTAAAGGTCTTTGGAATCTTGAAAAAGGATCCTTCAACCTGATAGGCAACTCTACCTTGATCATCCTTGATATCAAAGCGTTCGCCACCCAATCGAAACTTCTGTTTGACAAAATAGGTTTTCATACGCTACCTCCAATATTGCCACACATTTCATTCAGAAAATACCCAAAGAATAAAAGACAAGACCACTAAACGAAGGGCGACGTGAACCGCGGTACCACCTTCATTCAATGAACTTGTCATTCTTATTTTTCTTAGATTGTAACCTTTGAGTAGCAAGTAACCAGATTCGTCCATGGCTCGCAGCGACCGCCATTTTTCTGTATCAGAAGCGATGATTACCAATCTCAAAGGGAAGGCTAAAAATGTCATGATATTAGAACTTTCAGCCACTCTCCATTTTAACGTGTTTTAGGTCTTAGGTCAAGCTGATAATAGCATTATCAACTCTATCTTGTGATTTATTTGCTAGAGCTTGATGATGAACTTGATGAAGCTCCAGAACCAGTCACATACTGGTCAAGAATTGCGCTAAAGGCCTTGTCTACAACTTTAACATTATATTTCTTAAGGACCTTAGCAATCACTGAGTTAGTGAAGTTAGTATCAGATTTCTTACCATTGATGATAACCTTAGTCAAATCATCCTTATAGTTTTTCCAATCTGCATTTTTCTCAGATTTTGAAACAGTTTTGACGATGTAGTAAGTCGCAGCACCAGTTGAGCTGTTTGAAACAGTCACTACGTCAGAAACGGCATTAGCATCTTGTTTGAAAGCTGCTGTCAAAACATCTGCTGGGAAGTCTTGAGAAGCAGAGTTAACTGTCTTAGAAGTCACTTCCAAGCTGTTATCTTTAGCTACTTGTGAGAAATCTGCTCCTTCTGCCTTAGCTTCAGAGTCTACTTTATCTGCCACTGCTTTATCAGTAGTTGAAACCACTTGCACCTCTGTATTTGGTGTGTAGTTATCATAGGCAGCCTTGTAATTTGCTTCCGTCAAATCTTTTTGTGCAGCTTGGTTAACAGCGTATTCAACCAATTTTTGTGTACGGATTTGATTACGGTATGACTCTTCTGTTTGACCATAGGCTGCAAGTACTTGTGAGAATTGATCTCCGTATTGTTCTGAAGCTTGCTTATAAGCTTTGTCAACGTCTTCTTTGCTGACCTTGCTACCATATTCTTTTTCAAGAGCCTTTTGCAAAGTTGCACTCAAAACACTTTGTTGTGTTTGGCTGCTACCTTTAAGTGAATCAAAAACATCACCAACAGTAACAGTATCACCTTTCATAGATACCAAAGTTGTTTCTTCAGTTGTTTTGTTACCTAGAGAAACATACATAGCACCTGCACCAACGAGAGCTGAAACAGCTACAAGGGCAAGACCCCCAAGGAAGCGACCACCTGAGCTTGGTTTACCAGCATCACGTGTCTTTTTAGTTTTAGCACGTTTAGCTTTTTCTTTCGCTTTTTCACTGGCGAGGGCGATGCTTTCCTCTTCTTCTTTTTGGCGATCAAGATGCTCTTGTTCTGCGTCTTTGTCTGCTACAACCTCTTCAACAGTTTCTTCTGTTGACTCAAGGTTTTCATTTTCTTTAGCCATTCTATCTACTCCTTAAATTGTCAATATCTCTGTTATTATACCACACTTACTTAAATAATGCTTAATCTGGCAAGATAATATTTTCAGAATTTTTCCGAAGCATAAGAAGTCCGTCACTCATAGGTACCAAACTAGCAGTCAAACCAGGGTTATCTAAGGTCGCATCAAAAAGACGATGCAAACCACGGTAAATCGTACGCTGACCACGACGAACCTCCATGATGTCTTTGGCAATATCCCCCCCTTGGAAGATATCATCAAAGACAATGACACCACCTACCTTGAGACGTTTTAGGATTTCAGGCAGAAAGACGATATATTTAGACTTGGCTGAGTCCATAAAGACAAAATCATAATCAGTGTCCAAATCTTGCAAAACTTCTGCTGCATCACCTTCGACCAAGGTAATTTGTTTGCGGCTGTCATACTTGGCTAGATTTTCCTTGGCAAAGCCAATCATTTCTTCATTACGATCAACCGTCGTAATCTGAGCATCAGGGGCGTACTCAGCCATAAGAAGAGCTGAAAAACCAATAGCCGTTCCTACCTCAAGGATTTTCTTAGGCTGCAAGGTCTGTAACAAAAATCGGAAATAAGCAACAACTTCGTGCTGAATAATTGGAATATTTTCCTTACGAGCAAAGGCCTCCAGCTCAGCCAAATGCCCTCTATTTTCCTGAAGATGCGTTCGCATGTAATCCACGATATCCTTGTTTACTACTGGGCGACGCATGTTGTGATTTGCGTTTTTACTATATGATTTAACCATGTGTTTTATTATATAAAAAATCCCTAGCGAGTGCTAGAGATTTTTCTTATCTATAAATCAAATCGTCATCATTAGGCTACTTGACGTAACCCCCTCTTTTTCAAGAGGTAAGCAATGACCAAAGCCACCACGTAAAGAGCAATGAAAACAAGCAAGGTCATCTGGTAAGATTTTGTCAATTCATAGGTTACCGACAGGAGCATTGGTCCCACCAAGGCTGCCATAGCCCAGGCAGTCAGAATATAACCATGAAGGGTAGCCAACTCCTTTGCCCCAAAGATATCGCTAAGGTAGGGAGGAATCAAGGAGAATCCTGCCCCGTAGCAAGTCATCAGAACAGCCATCGCAACCACAAAGACAAGTGGAACTTGCAGGACAATTAGGAGGATAGCCATAACGATATTAACTGCAAAGAGGAGGATAAAGGTCTTCGGACGCCCAATATAATCCGACAAGCCTGCCCACAGAAGGCGACCAAAACCATTAAAGATTCCCATAATACCGACAACAACTGCTGCTGATTCCGCTGACATCCCAACCATATCTTGAGCCATTGGAGAAATAGCAGAGACAAGGGCTAAGCCACATGAGATATTGATAAACAAGATAAGCCATAACCAGTAGAAAGTTGACGATTTCAGAGCTTCATTAGCCGTAACCCCTTTGCTCAAATCAGCAGCCTGACGGTTTGGACTCTTGTCAGCCAACAGTTGTGCTTCCTCTACACTTGGTCGTTTAATGAATTGTGAGACAAAAAGCATAACAACAAAATAAACAACTCCCAAGATATAAAAGGTCTGCTCAACACCACGTGCCTGAATCAGATATTGGGCAATAGGGCTGGTCAAGAGCGATGCAAAGCCAAAGCCCATAATGGCAAGGCCAGTCGCAAGTCCACGCTTATCAGGAAACCACTTAATAATAGTTGAAACAGGTGTAATATAACCCACACCCAGTCCTAGACCACCAAGAATACCATAACCAAGATAAAGCATCCACAGCTCTCCCTGAGCAATGGCAACTCCTGTTAGAATGTTACCACCGGCATAGAGAACAGCCGACATACTCCCAGTCACTCTAGGACCAAATTTTTCAACCAAACGTCCCATGAAGGCTGCAGAAAGACCAAGACAAAAGATGGCCAATGAAAAGGCAAAAGAAACTGAAGATTGATCCCAGCCAGTCTGGGCCATAATAGGATTACGATAGATACTCCAAGCATAGGTAGACCCCAACATGAGATGGAGTAAGACACCACACGTTGCTACAAGATAACGATTGGTTGTTTTCACAAAAACCTACTTTCTATTTCTGAACATTGTTCACTTATCAATTATAAAACGTTAGGTTTTTAGTCTATCATGAATATAAACAAGGGGCTATAAATATGCTCATTAGCAATTTCCGTATCAATCAAGACTTTTATACTGTAAATGTTCGTTTTTAGACATAAAAAGAATCATCCTGATTCAGAATGATTCTCTCTTATAGTGACTTATTTTTAAGAAAGGTGAACACCTTTTTCAACCAAGTCTTCCAATTCAACGAGACGGTCTTCAAAAACTTTGAAGGCAGCATCCAAGTAGTCGGTATTGGTCATATCAACACCAGCTTTCTTGATGACTTCCAAAGGATAGTCTGAGCTTCCCGCCTTAAGGTAAGTAAGGTAAGCTTCCTTATCTTCTTCAGTACCATGAACAATTTTTTCAGCCAAGTAGCTTGCTGCTGCAAACCCTGTAGCGTATTGGTAGACATAGTAATTCATGTAGAAATGCGGAATACGTTCCCACTCAAACTGAATTTCGTAGTTATCTTCAGCTTTGAGATTATAGTATTTCTCATTGAGATCTGCGTAAAGCTTATTCATGAAGTCGGCTGTCAAGATTTGACCAGATGCATCTGCTTCATGGATAGCATGTTCAAACTCTGCAAATTGTGTTTGACGGAAGACAGTTCCCTTGAAACCATCCAAATAGTGGTTAAGAATAGCAAAACGTGTCTTGTCATCTTTGACCTCTTTAAGAAGCGTTTCTGTCAAGATATTTTCATTGGTTGTAGACGCAATTTCCGCCAAGAAGATTGGGTAATCTCCGTAAACATATGGTTGAGTCTGACGTGTGAACGTTGAATGCAAACTATGACCAGTCTCGTGAACCAAGGTAAAGAGATTGTCCAAAGTATCTTGCCAGTTCAAAAGCATGAAAGCATTGGTATCATAGGCACCACCTGAGTAAGCACCTGAACGTTTTCCTTTGTTAGGGTGAACGTCAATCCAACGTTCCGTAAAGGCTGCATGAACCCCTTTACTATACTCTTCACCAAAGATTGCCAAGACTTCTTCTGCTTTCTTGAGGGATTCTTCATAAGTAAGAGCAGTTTCAGTCTCAGAAAGTGGTGTGTAGACGTCATACATCTTAAGCTCGTCAAGCCCCAAGACCTTCTTACGCAAATCAAGGTAACGATGCAAAAGTGGCAAATGCTTGTTCACTGATTCCAAGAGTGAGTCATAAACACTCTCTGGAATAAAGTTAGCCGCAAGTGCTGCATGACGTGCCGAATTATAGTGACGAACTTTGGCTTGGTAATTGTGAACTTTAACAACGCCTTGAAGTGTTTGTGCATAGGTATGTTGGAACTGCTCGTAAGTACCGTACATCGCTTCATAAGCACCCTTACGAATGTCACGGTCCTTAGATTCCATGAGGGTGATAAAGTTACCATGTGTCAACTCAACCACATCCCCTTGACCATCTGATACCCATGGGAAGAGGATATCAGCATTATCCAAGACATTGAAGGTATCCGTTGGACCGTTGAAAATATCACCGGCTGCTGCCAAGAGTTCTTCCGCTTCTTGAGAAAGAACGTGGTCCTTGTTTGCCAAGAGACGTTCGAAATAGTGGTCATAAAGTCCAAGACCTGGCTCTTGTTCTTTAAACTCAGCTAATTTCTTATCATCCAAGGCCATAAATTCAGGCTCAAAGTATGCAAAGGCTTCACTCAACTGTGAGTAAAGGTTTGAGGCCTTAGCTTGGTACTCTTGATACAGACCTACTGTTGTGTCTTGGTCATTTTTCATTGACGCATAGACATAGATTTTCTCCAAGCGACGCATAAGGCTCATATAAAGTTCTGTTGCCTCAAGCAAGTTCTTAGCAGAATCTAAGAGATGACCTGCATAAGCACTAGCCTTCTTCAAATCCTGAACAGTGCTTTCATATTCGGTCTCCCAATCTGCATCTGTCGCAAAAATGGTCGTCAAATCCCATGTGTATTTTTCTTCTAAATGAGTACGATTGTCTGACATAATATTCTCCTTAATTGTATCTATTCTTTACTATTTTAGCATAAAAGGTGGGAGGGTAGAGAGTTTGTTGATAAGAAAAATGCCTTTTTCGATAATATTGCATAAAAAGCTTTTCAAAACCTTCAAGTGACTGTCTAATTTGTACAAAACCCTGCTTAGATTCTGGAAATCTCACTTGTGGAAAAAAATCCTGATCAAACAGGCATAACAAATTCATTCCCTTAAGATAGGCTTCTTCCTGCCTTCTCATCCACCTTGGATTTTTCCCCATTAATTCTCGTTGAATTACCTGTGAGACCTTCTTTCGTTGAGATAATTTATAAACGGATATGTGGAAAATTTGCTTAGGAAAACGTAAAACTGTCATGAGATTTTCGGTTAACGGCCAAGCCTTAGTTAAATAATAGACTTTCCCAAAAATATCCTCATAGATGAGATACTTAAGTCTAATTTCCTCACGCTTCCAATCAAGCTCCCATAGGTGAAATCCAATCTTAGCCGTAAAATAGAGAAAGTCCCGCTGTAGGTCTGTTAAACGTCCATTCAACCAGAGTTCCTCACCCAAAAGCCAACGCACTTCGTAACCTGCTTGGTGATAGGCACATGTCCTCTCTCTCAAACGTTGCTGAGATAACCGAGAACACTGAACTTCTAGAGCCAGGGAATCGCCAACAAATAAATCTGCAATTTGCCCCATCTCAGACAAAACCTTTTCAATACTTACTTTTTCACCATGATTAACCAAAGATTTATACAAAGCTGCCTTAAGGGATAAATGTTGGGCCGATTCATTCTCCGAGAAGAACTGACAATCTTGCAAAGACTTATGAGCAAAATGCGGACACATTACCTGGCCATGTCTCAGAAGAACAACTCCCTGGCAACCAGGACAGCTATAGGATTCCTTACGTTGCAAACTGGTTTCTAGAGCTGAAACGAGCTTCCCCTCCTGATTTTTTGCAATTAACATGACTCTCTCCTTTGTGCACTCTCTTACTTATTCGTAAAAGAATTCACAAAATAAAAAAACATCTAGATTACTCTAGATGCGTCCCCCATTCAAACTGAAACTTGCTCCCTGCTGTATGGAAACTTAGGTTTATAGGTGTATTGCTTACCTTGGGATACAAGTGCCGCTCAGTCCATTTGATCTCTTTTCAAAAATCTCAATTCTTCAAGGAAAATCCCCCAATTTTCCTAGGAATCAGGATTTTGAAAACAGTTTCTATCCCACATAACCATTAAAAATAGCTATTGTAGCATAGACAGATGCTCTCACAAACATCTGGTCAAATTCCGTCACTGAAGCATCATCCCAATATGCTTATCACCCTTTTGTTCCGCAATCCCACTAAAAACTTAATCCTTGAGTTGATAATGAGATAAAACAATTTTTAGACTTTTACAAGTTAAAGTCTTTATTTACTAACATTGAACCACCATTTCCCTAGGTGCAGTTCAATACCAACAAACGCAAAACCGTGTTGGTCCAAAATGGTTTCTAGTTAAGAGTATCTTGTGATTGATAGTCAGTCAATCTGAAGAACTTTCCCTCTAGCTTCTTTACGCAGAACGTCATACTGCTTACAAGATACTATTTCCTAGAAGAGTATTGGCTAAAAACGCCACTCTCAAAACATACCACCTATCAGTCATTAGGTTTAGTCCACCTTCTGATAGGTATATTAGCAGTTACTGCTTTATTTTCTTTCCCTCTTCGCTTTTGACGATTAGTCTCTACCGATTCTGCTGTTTTTGAATCTGTCGTTTGCTCTACACGGATTAAAAATACCGCTAGCTCCCGCTACGATGATGCTGATGTTTTAAATCGATTAATCTAATTTTTTGCTGTTTAAATCTTCTCTTTTTTAAATCATCACAATGAAACATTGGAATTTGATAACTTAGAATTCCAGATTCTAAGCTAGTCCTTTTTGACTAGGGAGTCACCCTGCCAAAAAAACAAACTCTTCCTAACACAATCTATTATACTGTATTATAATTTTTTGTCAATTAATTTATTTCATATTTTTTGAAAATAATATTTACACCTTTATTTTACACATAGTTAACTATAGAAAAAAGCTTATAATATAGGCTTTAGTTGCGATTTTGAAAAAATTAGAAAATGTATGTCTATTTTTCTTTTTTCAGTCTAAATCAAGTAACCTCAGGAAATGTCAGAAAATTTCATCTTTATTATTTCTGGTTAACTTGATTTTCCAAACTAAAAAAACTAGGAAATTTTCCTAGCTTTTTTATGTATTATCTTAATGTTTACGTTTGTAAGTTGAGATACCGAACAAGGCCAAAGCTGATGTCACCATAGCTGCACCTGCTGCTGCAGAAGCTGCTGTTGATTTTTCACCAGTAGCTGGAAGAGCTGGAGCTTCTTCTTTTACAGGTACTGATGTTGGTGTTACAGGTTTACCTGGTGTAGGTTCTGTTGGAGTTGTTGGTACTTGAGGTTTTGGTTTCTCAGTTGTTTCTTCAACAGATACAAAGTTTTTGTGGTAAGTAACTTTTGCTGAAACAGTATTTGGAAGAACTGGTTTGTTTGGTTCTTCTGGCAATTCAGGAACAACTACTGTTGAGTTAGTTGCGAACCAGTAAGCAGTTGGAACGTTAAGGTTATTTCCGCTTACGATGAAGTCCATTGGTTCACCCTTGAAGATTGTTGCAGCAGCACCATAGTAGGCATTCTTCGTACGAGGTGTTCCGTCTGGGTTAATCGCATCCCAACCTTCATCTGTAACTTCACCAGTTGTTGGATCAACTGTTGGGTCACTGTTAAAGCGTGAACCGTTAGCCACAAATTCGTTATCGTTTGTTGCATAAGCATAACCATCTTCATGCAAAGTGATAGATGAACCAGGAATTTGAACGTATTCATTACCATTCAAACCAACTTTTTCAATGTGGTTTCCAAGCTCAGTGTTCCAGTGGTTAAGTGATGAGATACTCAAAACTGATCCGTTCTTAGACAAATCAAGTGGTGTCACTGATGACTCAGAATCAAAGAAGTTCAAGTTCATCTTAACGTGAAGTTTTTTGTTAGTGTCGTCAGTTTGTGAACCAATGAAAAGTGTCTTAGTTGGATCGTGGTACAACTTAACAATGGCTGAACCATCTGTACTTGGTGTTTCTACCAAAGTGTAAGTTGCAACAATTTTCTTAACTGGAGTACCATTGAATGATGTTCCGTTTAGGTTGTTGTATGTTACAGTCAATGTTTGACCTGTAGCCATCTTCAACCATACATCTTCAGTGTATTCACCGTCAGCATTGATAGTGTATTGTGTACCGTTAGCTGCACTAAAGTCACTTGGAATGTAACGAGATGTGTTGAATTGTTCAAGGATTTCATCTACTGAGTGACCTGATTGGATTGTTTTATCCAAGTAGTCAACAGAACCTGCTGAGTTTTCAACAGTCATAGTAGCATCAGATTCTGTTTTATAGATCAAGCCAGTAGCATTTTCAGCCAAGCCTTTTGTCAAAAGACGAGCTGTTGTTCCACCAGTGTACTCTTTGTATGATTTTTCCCAAGCAGCATAAGCAAGAACGTCTTGGTAGTATTTATCCAATTGTGTCTTGTAATCTGCAAGTTTTTGTTTATATTCTGAAACCGCAGTTGTCAAAGCTGTTGTTTGAACTTTGTTGTCATTGTTAGCAGCTTCAACGCTAGTGTGTTTAACACCTGCTTCTTCTGTAGCTGTGAATCCCCCTGTTGCAACAACATTTGCTTTAGCAGATGTAAGAGCTGCATCAGCTTCTTCACGAGTCAATTTATTTTCAGAAACAACTGTATTTGAAGCTTCTTGAGCATCTTTAGCTGCTTGATCTTGGACAGCTTTAACATCAGCAGAATCTTTTGATGCTGCTGCAGTCGTTGTTGCAGCTTCAACAGCGTTATCGAAGTCAGGATTTGAAACTTCAGCAATAGCTTTAGTTGTTGTTTTTACAGTAGTATCTGTTTCAGTAGTAGTTTTTTCTTCTGTTCCAGGTACTGTAGTGACAACTGCTGCATCACCTGTTGTTTTAACAAGATTAGCACTTGATTCTGCAGCCGTATTTGATACGGTTGCATCAGTATCAGTAGTTGCTGTTACATCTTTAGCTTCATCCGCAGCTACTACGCTTGTAGCCGCGAGTCCTGCAAGCAATACGCTTGAATACAATGTTGTTTTAAATGGATTGACTTTCATTTATACTTTCTCCTTCTTGGTTAACATTTTATTAACCTATTTCTTCACCGTCTAATATACTACCGTGATTTTCAAAATTTGGCAATACTTTTCTGAAAAAAATATTATATATTTGCTACACGTTTTTAAAATTTGACACACTTTTGTTATATTTTAATCATTTCTTTACAATAAAGGGTAATTCGTAAGGATTTTACAGAGTTTTTACTTAATACTTTCTTATATCTGTTCATTTATTTCTCATAATAAACTGTTTCAACGATAGAATAGGCTTTCTATTAGAAGCAGGTCATCAAGAACCGGCCTCTTCATAACTAAAAATACATAAAAAACACCTTCAAGTCCTTGACTTTAGTCGTTTTTCGTCGTATGCTTGAAAAAAATGTTAAGAAAGTTGGGGGACTTTTCAATGACAAAAAAAGAAACTAGGACACTGATCCTTTTTGGGGTTAGTATTATTTTTGCGAACCTTGTACTTCGTTTGCTTCTTAAGCCACTGCCAGAGGAGATGGCCTTTCTCATTAAGACACTAGGCCTAGGGTGTGGCTACTATTTCCTAGTCCATAAGCGACTAGGATTAAAAATAAAATCAACTAAAAAAATCAGTTGGTCTGAAACCTTAAGTGTATGTTGGTTGGTTCTTTTAGCAGATTTCTTCTATCTTTCTGCGGGTGCTTTTGGTATCATTAAGGCACCTCACATGATAGGAACTGCCTTGACTATTGCCTTAGGGGCTGGTTTTTTAGAGGAATATGTTTCTCGCGGACTCTTCCTTAAAATCGCCTTCCAAGATGGTGTTAAATCTTCAAAACAGGTTTTAGGTGTCGTTCTCCTATCTGCCTTATCCTTTGGGTTGGCTCATCTTGTAAATCTCACTCATCAACCCTTGAATGCTACTCTGTTTCAGGTTTATTATGCGACAGCTATAGGTATATTCTATGCGGCTATTTACTTACGTACTGGTAGCCTCTGGTGGACTATTATTCTGCACTTTTTGATTGATTTTGCCAGTGTCCTTATCTCGCAATCAACACAGGCTGCACCAGCTACAAGTATTTGGCATTTCATTTTATGGCTACCTTTAATTGCCCTAGGACTCTTTCTTATTCGTCCTAAAAAATTGAAAGCCATTAGATATCTTAATGACTAATATTTCAAACTGCATCCCATAAGTTAGATTTTCAGTGTCTAACCTGTGGATGCAGTTTTTTCATTTATCAGAACTGCTTTCTTACGACTTATCTCAATTTCCATAATTACTCCTAAAACGATTTAATCATAGAAATTTCATATCAGGTCTTCATCTATTCCTATCAGAATTTTGCTGATTTTAGACTTCTCATTTTGTTATAATATGACCTACAATCATATTTTTCAAAGGGGATGCTTATGAATTTTCAACAATGTCGCTATGTTCAGACTATCGCTGAAACAGGGTCTTTTAGTAAGGCTGCTAAAAAACTCTTTTTGACTCAGCCTAATCTCTCAGCATCCATCCGTGACTTAGAGGAAGAACTTGGTGTCCAACTCTTTGAGCGTTCCAATACAGGAGCTAAACTAACTGATGACGGTCATGATTTTCTCAAATACGCCAAACGTATTCTTGGAGAGTTAGATCTCCTAGAAGGACGTTACCGTAAATCATTCAAGAAATCATTCACTGTTGCCAGTCACCACTACGATTTCTTATCACTTCCCATGGCTCACATTGCCCAACGTTTTCGTAGTGATTATCAAGAATTTCAACTGATTGAAACAACGACTAGGAAGATTCTCAAAAGCGTTGAGAGCTTTGAAAGTGACCTGGGGATTATTTATCTAGATGAAGACAACGACCATATCCTAGAACGCAGTTTTCAACACATGGATCTGACTTTCACCCCACTTGGAGAGTTTGAAACTAAGATTTTCTTAGGTCGCCAACATCCTCTAGCTCACAAAAAATCCCTCAACCTCAAAGATTTAGAGGGATACCCACAGGTCCGCTTTCGTCAAGAAAGCTCTGGAATCCATTTTGACGAAGATCCTCTCGAGGTTCTACCTGACCAACAAGTGATTTACAGTAATGACCGAGGCAGTGTCATGAATTTGCTCTGTGCCTCAGATAGTTACGCTTCTGGTCTCGGTATTGTTAATAGTTTCATTAAGGACCAAATTGTTTTACTTCCACTGAAGAACAGTCCAAAGCACACCTTGGGCTTTGTGACCAATAATAAACAGAAACAATCCGCAATTATTCAAGCATTTATCGAGGAAATTCAGGATAGCTTACTACCCCACCACTAAGGAGAAGAAAATGGAATTTCAAACACTTAATAATGGCATCAAAATACCCGTGCTTGGTTTTGGTGTCTGGCAAATTTTCGATCAAAAAGAATGTCAAAAAGCCGTTGAAGATGCTCTTTCTGTAGGCTATCGATTAATTGATACTGCTAGCCTTTATCGAAATGAGGAAGCCGTGGGACGTGCTATTAAGGCATCTGGTATCCCTCGCGAGGATATTTTCCTGACTAGTAAGGCCTGGATTAGCCAGCTTGGCTACGAAGATACCAAATTAGCCCTAAAAGAAACACTTCGCAAACTAGATACTGACTATCTTGATTTATATTTGATTCATCAACCTTTTGGCGACTTACATGGTGCCTGGCGTGCTATGATTGAGCTTAAGCATGAAGAACTTATTAGAGCCATTGGTGTTTCTAACTTCTCAACAGGGCGTTTGGCGGATTTTGCCTTGCAGACACCTGTAATTCCAGCAGTCAATCAAATCGAGCTGCATCCCTATAAACAACACAAACTGATCCAGAAAGCTGATAAGGAATTTGGCACCCTAACGCAAGCCTGGGCTCCTTTTCATAGAGGAGAGGATAGTATTTTTCAGGACCCAACTCTAACTGCTATTGCTGAAAAACATGGCAAGACAGTTGCCCAGGTCATCCTCAGATGGCAAACCCAACAAGGCATCTTGACCATTCCTAAGAGTACCCATATCGAACGGATGAAGGAAAACTTTAATAGCTTTGACTTCCACCTAGACCAAGCAGACCTTGACGCTATCAGTAAACTAGACCGATACCCAAATGCTTATGGACCTGATGAAAGTGTGGAACGCATTAAACATTTATTGAAATATAGTGTATAAAAAAACGAGTTCGACTGAACTCGTTTTCTTATACACTAGGTCCTCTTAAGACTTTCCTTAAGAGTAGATCATTCCGATTTTAAGGAAGCAAAACTTTCGAGCACTCAACAAAGATCTGTTTCAAGCGCTTTACTCACAACTGAAGATTAGTAAAAAACAGTTTCCCAATTCAAAAAATTGAAAAACTATTTTTTATGATATTTTACCCAATCACACTTCCGTTTGGAACCGATGGATCTACTGTCAAGACTGTGAGTTTGCCGTCATGTTCTGCGGAAAGAATCATACCTTGGCTGACATATTTCTTCATCATCTTACGTGGTTTGAGGTTGGCCACGATTTGGAGTTTCTTGCCGACCAATTCTTGTTCATTTGGATAGAATTGAGCGATACCTGAGAGGATTTGACGATCTTCACCGTCACCAGCATCAAGACGGAAGCGAAGCAATTTGTCTGAACCTTCGACTTTTTCTACTTCTTTAACTTCAGCGACACGGATTTCAACCTTGTCAAAGTCGTCAAATTTAATTTGGTCTTTTTCAGACTTAAGTTCGACCTCTTCTGGGTTCCATTCTTTCTCTTGAGGTTTGCCTGCGTTCATTTGAGATTGGATGTAGGCAATTTCTTCTTCCATGTCAAGACGTGGGAAGATTGGAGTTCCTTTGGCAACCACTGTGACATTTTCAGGGAAGCCTGCTAAGGTCAAGTTTTCAAGATCGAAGTCCAAGCCCAAGCCAAGTTGTTCCATGATGGCGTTTGAGGTGTTCATCATGAATGGTTGGATCAAGTGAGCCACGACACGAAGGCTAGCTGCCAAGTGAGCCATGACCGCTGCCAATTGTTCCTTGTCGCCATCTTCTTTAGCGAGGACCCAAGGCGCTGTCTCATCTATGTACTTGTTGGTCCGAGAGATGATGTTCCATACGGCTTCCAAAGCGCGTGGGTAATCAACCGCATTCATTTGCTTGTGGTATTCAGCGATGTTTTCTTCAACTACCTTAGCCAAATCAGCATCAAATGCAGTGACATTTTCGACATAAGCAGGAACTTGACCACCAAAGTATTTGTTGATCATGGCTACCGTCCGGTTGAGGAGGTTTCCAAGGTCATTGGCCAATTCATAGTTGATACGAGCCACGTAGTCTTCTGGTGTGAAGGTCCCATCAGAACCAACTGGAAGGCTACGCATGAGGTAGTAACGGAGTGGATCCAAGCCGAAGCGTTCCACCAACATTTCTGGATAGATGACATTCCCTTTAGACTTCGACATCTTGCCGTCTTTCATGACAAACCAACCATGGGCAATCAAGCGTTCTGGCAATTTGATATCCAACATCATTAGAAGGATTGGCCAGTAGATCGAGTGGAAACGAAGGATGTCTTTTCCAACCATGTGGAAGACGGTTCCGTTCCAGAATTTATCAAAGTTTTCATGATCTTCTTGACCGTAACCAAGAGCCGTCACATAGTTGAGAAGGGCATCAATCCATACATAGACCACGTGTTTTGGATTAGATGGAACTGGAACTCCCCAGGTAAAGGTAGTCCGAGATACCGCCAAGTCTTCCAAACCTGGCTCGATGAAGTTTTTCAACATTTCATTGAGACGGCCATCTGGCGTAATGAAATCCGGTTGAGATTTGAAAAATTCAACCAAGCGGTCTTGGTATTTGCTGAGGCGAAGGAAGTAAGATTCTTCGGAGACCCATTCTACTTCGTGGCCTGATGGGGCTACCCCACCGATGACCTTGCAATTCTCATCACGGAATACCTCAGCCAATTGGCTTTCTGTAAAGAACTCTTCATCAGAGACTGAATACCAACCAGAGTACTCACCCAGGTAGATGTCGTCTTGCGCAAGCAAGCGTTCAAAGACCTGAGCCACTACTTTTTCATGGTAGTCGTCTGTCGTACGGATGAATTTATCATATGAGATATCAAGTAATTGCCAGAGTTCTTTCACTCCAACGGCCATCCCATCTACATAAGCTTGTGGCGTAATCCCAGCTTCTTCTGCTTTTTGCTGGATCTTTTGACCATGCTCATCGAGACCAGTCAGGTAGAAGACATCGTAGTTCATCATGCGTTTGTAACGCGCCAAAACGTCACAGGCGATCGTTGTATAAGCTGAACCAATATGCAATTTACCAGATGGGTAATAGATAGGGGTTGTGATGTAGAATGATTTTGTCATTTTCTTTTCCTTTCAGGGCTAATGGAACCCAATTTAGTAACACTCTATTATAACACTTTTAGGGGTTACTGAAAACCCAAAACCAGCTAGGATCTAAGGAAGACAAGCAAAAAAGCTGACCAAAGTCAGCTTTCTATGATTGATAACAAATCCCGTTATAATTGCCTCGCTTTTGCGTTTTCAGGCTCGGGATAAAAATATCCACTGGATATTTTTATTTACCAAGATAGTATTCTTTCACAACGTTCAATTTTTCGTCAAATTCGAATACCAATGGTGGGAAGTTAGGGATTTCCACGTCCATGATTTCATCATCTGACAATTGTTTGATGTGTTTAACAAGAGCACGGATTGAGTTACCGTGTGCTCCTACGAATACGTTTTTACCATCTTTAAGAGCTGGAGCGATTTTATCTTCCCAGA
>OGEU01001355.1_pt1 | contig 21016 bp, 23 predicted proteins | sample 1570651 | NCBI WGS metagenome assembly OGEU01 (sample SAMEA2582129, study PRJEB24529) | metagenome | biome: Human gut stool | place: China | collected 2011 | reverse complement strand
CAGAAACACATGCTCCGGCCATTTTATGGAATAGATGATATTCCTGAGATTTTTATCGATGTCATCAAACTGTATCAGGGTATCTTCATCCATACGGTTGAAAAATCTTGATAATGTTGGCTGCGATGCCAGACTTTCTTTATCAAGAATGACATTGAAAACAGGATCCAGAGTCAGTTCATCCGCACAGTCATCCTGAAAATATGCAGAGATAACCTGATAGATTATCTGTAATAGATTTTCAGCGTCCTTATGGAACCGGACAGCTTTATCATTCGTCTTGAACTTCTTTTTGATCAGCTTTGTAAAGTATATTATTTCGAGCCAAAAATTCCAAAAATAACGATGCAGCAATTCTCTTGCATCCATCAGCATAAGGATGATCTTTTATCATAAAATACAATAGATTCGCCGCTTTCTCTTCCAAGGATGGATACGCATCCTGTCCGAATACACTCTGGTAAACTGCGGCAATAATTCCTTGTACCTTACCAGCCTCTTTTTCTACACCAAATACATCTGTTTCAAAAGAATCCTTCATCTGACCAACCATCTGAACACACTCTTCATAAGTAATGCGGTATGCTGTAAAGCTCTGCCCCTTCCTGATAGCGGACAAATTTCTTTGCTAATTTCTTTGTTTTCTCTACATCTTTACGTGCATATCCCATACACGGCACCTCCCTTTTTGCATATAAAAAGCAGCTAACCTATTTTTCATAGACTAACTGCTTGTACTTTTGTTCCATATTCGGTTTTATTCTACAAATCCGACAGTGAAATTCGGTCGTATGCGCCATTTTTCTTATCTTCCGGATGTGGTTCCAGTCCGATAATTGTAATATCTTTCTGGTCTGGTCCATAAACCCAGTACATTCTCATTGCGCCACTGGTTTTATTTTCCAGATATGATTGCCACACTTTCATTCCATAACGTCTGGATAATGGCTCTATTTCATGGGTTTGAAGACTTGGATACCCTGGATCTGCCGATAGCAGCTTTAAAGCCTTTCCCCATTTTTTATACAACTGTTCTTCCTTCTTTTTTATATTACCGGAACGATATTTCTCCTGCAGATCTAACCAAAGTTCCTGCATTTCAGGAATTCCCATTCGTATATTAAAATTCATCTCTTATTCCTTTTAAAAATCTGACAGGTCAATAATCGGAGAAACATCGCCTTTCTTAAAGTTACTTACTGCACGATCCATATCTGCCAGAGTTCTGGCTGAAATGCTCTCTGGCACTGCCAGTTCCCGAGGTTCCAAAATAATGCAGCCATTTCTATATTCTTTTACATTATAATACTGATAAGCAGCTCCTCTGAGGGTAATCCTTTTTTTATTGTCCAGATGAGCAACATAATCTTTCATCGTTTCCATTATCAACGCCTCCTACGCAAGCATTTGTGTGGGAAATCCCACCTCTTGTTATTATAATACGCTTTTCTATATTTTCTGTCAATCCAATTTTATTTATTCAGATGCAAAGATATCAGTAGTAATGAAATATTATCTGGTCTAAAACATAAATTGCCTGCATCCGACCAGTTTGACTGTAATATTTCAATTATTCTTACTCGCAAATGTACAAAGGAGATTGTAAATCATCCGGAAATTTATAAGTCTTTTCATAAAAAAGATTGTCTTGATTACATAGACTTAGACAAAAATCCTTATTATAAACCGTAAAATGGAGTTTAGAGTGTTGAGATTTCCTATATCAGAAGATACTTATGAATGTGTAATTACCAATCTTCCTTCTACAGAATTCAATCTCGAAGAAATAAAAAAGCTATACGCAATGAGGTAGGAAATTATGTCCCCATCCTTCACTACATCAACCATAACAGAAAGCAGATATTTTGATTTGCCTCGTCTCTTTTTATTTTTGTTGTAAATGGAAATTAAAGACATATCTTCACCATCGTAGCGAGATTCTGGATGCAAGGATTGTAGTAAAACGCATCCAGTTAATTTGAACCATCTTCATGAAACGATACACGGTATCTTTTGCAAAATTAGGAGTGCCTTTCCTTTTATAGGCATTGGCAGCTTTCAAGGCTGAGTAAATATGAAACCTTGTAAAAAATCGTTTGATAGATTTAGAAATCTGCTTATCATTTTGAGTCGCTTGTGTTATTCTTTTATTCATAGCATAAGCCTCCGGTTTGTAATTGTTTTTTTGCAACTCAATTATACCAAAACCATTGGTTTCATGCTATTTTTATGCCAGTTATTATTGAATTTTCAAGGTGCATAGGCACATTTTAGTGTGCGAAGTTTGAGTAATTAAAATGCCAAAGGGGTTTGATACAGTTATAGGAGATTGAGGTACAAAGCTTTCAGGAGGTCAAAGGCAACTATTATCCATAGCGAGAGGATTATTGAGAAATACAAAAATATTTTTGCTGGATGAGATAACCTCAAATATAGATGGATTGACTGAAAGAAATATTGTACAAACAGTTTTTAGATTGTCTCAAAATCATACAGTAATTATGGCTACACACAGGGCAACTACAATAATGCAAATACCTAGAATAATTGTTATTTGTGACGTGAAAAATGTTGCTGAGGGCACACATGAAAAACTTTTAAATGAATGCATGACATATAAAGAATTGTTTGAAAAAAATAGACAGCAATTAGTGTGCTGAGAATGTGAGGTTATAATGAATGATCTTGTAATTGAAACAAATGATTTGACAAAATGTTATGGAGAGCAAGTCTGCGTAGCACAGCTATGTCTTCATGTGCCAAAAGGAAAAATATATGCGCTTTTAGGGAGAAATGGAGCTGGGAAGACGACAACTATGAAAATGTTGTTGAATTTGGTAAAACCCACATCAGGATTTATTAAAATTTTTAATGATATTCATTTAGAAGATGCTTCAAAAGCGTATAGCCGTATAGGTGCACTGATTGAAACTCCTGGTTTTTATGATAACTTAACAGGAAGAGAAAATTTAGAAATTATAGCAAGATTGAGAGGACTTAATAGTATAGAAAGTGTTGATCAGGCTTTAAGTGTGGTCAACTTGGATAAAAATGATAAAAAAATTTTTGAAAAATATTCTTTGGGGATGAAACAAAGACTTGGTATTGCAGCAGCAATTATGCACAAACCTGAAATTTTGATTTTAGATGAACCAATGAATGGTTTGGATCCGATTGGTATTTACGAGATGAGGGAATATTTGGTTAACCTTTGTAAAGAGGGGAATACCACTGTTTTTATATCAAGTCATATATTAAGTGAAATAGAACAAATTGCAGATGTGATAGGGGTAATGAATCATGGCAGATTATTGGAAGAAGAAAGTATTACGGATTTACATAAACGTCTTCGTAGATATGCGGAGTATGAAGTGTCTAATGTAGAGTATGTGTTTTCATTATTAAAGGAACGATTGGATGTTTCTGAAATTTTGATTGATAGTAAGAATCGCATACGATTATTTGGCAAAGAGATGCACAGGATTGAAGAAATAAATAGTTATCTTATACAAAATAACATTCCTATCAGACAAATTAGGATAGAAGAAGAAAAATTAGAAGATTATTTTTCGGAATTAATAGGAGGTGGGGAAATTGGGTGAATTAGTATATTGTGAATTTCTAAAATTGAAACGCACAAAGATAAAAATTATTGCTTTTCTAGGTATTTGTTCACCACCGATTTTATCAATGTTTAGTAGTATACGAAGCTATATTTTTAACCCGGAGTATAGAATATCTTTGTTTACATTATATGATAATGCATTTATGTTTTTGATGCTTTTATTTGGACCATTAATATTTTCTGTCATAGCAGCTTATTTGTTTAGCCGGGAATATACGGGTAAAACATTAAAAACGATAATGGTTATTCCTATATCGAAAAAGAGATTTATGTCTTGTAAATTTTTGACATTATTTATTTGTACAATTACATTGATGTTGACTTTTTGGGTTGTGGTTTTGATATTATGTACAATTTGTAATATATTTGTTGGAGTAGATCAATTTAATATTGGAACTGCGTTTTTTTTCTTATTTAAAATTGTTGTGGGAGGAATATTGTTATATTTTACAATTACCCCAATGGCATATCTTGCATTTCGCACAAGAGGAATTATCGTTTCAATGATAGTAGCTGCTGTTATTGCATTAGTAAATGTCATTTTATCAAATTCTTCTTTTGCAGGCTTTTTCCCATGGTCAGCAGCATATTTTATTTCTAATGGGAGAACAAGAGAAATGATATGTCCTGTTTACATAAGTTTAGCAATAATACTTTTAATGGCTTTCATTAGTTATAGGTGTTGTTGCAAAAGTTTTGAAAAAGAAGACATTAATTAACTTAGCTATATTTTATGTCATGCAAGGATAAAAAGATATATCTACATGTTAAGTGCCTAATCTCAAGGGGTGCAAACATGTATTGAAAAATCTCCGTTACCGGAGCGCCTTTCCTTTTATAGGCATTGGCAGCTTTCAAGGCTGAGGAAATATGAAATCTTGTAAAAAATCGTTTGATAGATTTAGAAATCTGCTTATCATTTTGAGCTGCTTGTGTTATACTTTTATTCATAGCATGAGCCTCCGGAAGTATGATTGTTTTTGGACAACTCAATTATACCAAAACCTGATGGTTTCATGCTATTTTTTGCCAGTTATTATTGAATTTTCAAGGTGCGTAGGCACTTATTCAAGTGCGAAGTTTGAGTAAAAAAGATATAGAAGTTAATGATAGAGAATCGGATTCAGATACATATTATGGACTAAAAATAAAATCAAAAACCGAAAGTGGAAGTAATGTATTTGTAAGTGGAATTGATAGTTTATATGTAAATCATTTTGAAAAAATTAATGTTGTAAAAGGAAGTGAGGAGGGGCTGCACAAGGTTCTTAATGAGAATGTCAATTCTATTTTAATGCCTGAGATTTTTGCAGCATCAAGTGATATTGGAAAGACAATAAAAATAAACATGGAAGGAAAAATGTATGATTTTATTGTTGCAGGTCTTTATTATTCCAATGATTTTAGTGAGTTAAATTGCTTTGTCAATATAAATTATTCGAAAGATACATTACATATTGGAAGCAATGAACATAATATAGTTTTTTTCAATGAAGGAAATAGCGTTTTTGATAAGAATTTACTTACAAAAGCAGATATTATGAGGAAGAGCAGAGAAAGAGCGGTAAGCGGAACCGAGATAGTGGAAGCAATCACATATCTGCTGATAACATGTGCTGTGATTTCACTGTTTATTTATTATTCGTTCATTGCAAAAAGCAATGAAAAAGATATCCTGAGATTTCAGGCAATGGGAATGCCATATTTGCAAATTATTAAAATCTATATTTGGAATGCAGTTTTTCCAATTATAATTTCTGGTATATTTTTACTTCCAATCACTAAAAAATTTACATATATATGTTTGTATGTAATGTTATCACCGTATTATTTTGTTGGAGTGAAGGACAGCGGAATATATTCTGAAATAGTTCTATTATTGTTATTTTCGCTAATATCAATAGCAGTTCAAATGTTTTATATTCTGAGATTAAAAGATAGAAAGAATTTTATTGAGGAACTTAGAAATCCTAGAATGTAGCACAAGGAGAAATAATGAAGAAAGAAATAATAAAAATTAATAATCTGAGTTACAAAGTCAAAGATGGTGATGAAGAAAAAATGTTGCTAAATAATATTAGCATCTCATTTGAGATGCCGGAGATTATTACCATATCAGGACCATCAGGTTCCGGAAAAACAACATTTCTATATGCAATTTCAGGGATGTTAGACAATTTAAAGGGTGAAATATACATAGAAGAAAAAAATATTTTAGCTTGCACAAAAAAAGAAAGAGAAAAAATACGCTTAAATGATATTAGCATTATTTTTCAAAATTTAAATTTATTTTCATTTATGAATGTTGAAGATAATATATTGCTTCCTTATTATATTAAGGAGCGAACGGTGAATGAGAAAACATGTCAATTAATGAATGAATATCTAACTATTATGAATTTAGCGGGAATAAATAAACGAGATATTCACTCATTATCAGGTGGAGAGCAACAGAGAGTGGCGATTGTCAGATCCATATTAGATTCAACAAAAATAATTTTGTGTGATGAACCAACTGCCAGTCTGGATAGGAAAAATACAGAAATATTCATGAAGACACTTGTGGATATTACGCAAAAAAGAAATGTGGCAGTTATGATCGTAACGCATGATGAAAACGTTGTGAAATATGGCACGGCAAAATATTATATGGAAGATGGAAAAATAAGAAAATATGAGTAGTACTCAACCTTGTCACTCTGTTGTGCTGCTACTGCATAGGCTGCACTGAGCGCCTAATAGAAAAACATGTATTTTTGTATGTGGAAAGGTTTAGGAAGAGATGAAAATACCGAAATTCAAAGTTCAAATGAAAGTTATATTGATGATTACAACCACTATTATATGTGTTTTTTTGATTCGGTTATTATTAATGGGTGGTCTGGCAAAACTGCTTTCATTCGATAGCCAGAGAACTGAAGTATATAAAGATACAGATATCACGCATTACCAGTGGTACATTGGAAAGAATGCTAAGAAAGAATATGCTGATAAATGGGGAATGGATGAAAGCATTTTTCCAGAAAGTATTACAGATAACATGGATGTACTGGATTATAAAATGGTTTACTATAATCCGTGGGACGCACAGTATTTAAGTTATCTGGTCGTCGAATATGATGATAAGAGTTATGAGGAAGAGATACAGAGATTGGAGCAATATGATTCAAAAGAATATAAAGGATATTTTGGAGCGAGAGGTTTTCGGGATAAGTACCAGCTTTTGGCAATAGAGGTTGATCCGGATCATGGATTGATATATGCACTGGAAGAAGAAAATAATCAGATTATTTATGTGGAATTGATTTTCTGTAATTATTTTTATGATATAGATTATCAAGATGAAATCGACATACAATATTTACCAATTGGATTTGATGCGACACCGGATAATGAATATCGTCAAAAGAGGCTGAATCGATAGAGGACAGTCTTGTTGTAGAAGATGGAATAACAGAATAAACTAAACATAGACTGCTGTGCCGTGACTATCCTCGGCAGATTGGATATCGTACTCCTGAAGCAGCCCCTGGATAAGATTTCTTTTTCCTTCGGTCATTGGTTTTGGTTTGTAAACTTCTTTTTTTCTGTTTGCCATAATAAAAGGCCTCCTATGATTTTAATATTTTATCATAGAAGACCTAATTTACAGAGATTTTTTCACAGGCTCTAGAAGATAATTATTCTATAATTTGCTCAGATGAGCTTTATCCGTATGAGTAGATTGACCTTTGAAAGAAATAGAAAAAGAACGTCTACATATGTTATTTAGATGTTCAAAAAGTGTGGTAATTTTACAAAAAGTTTTTATTCATAATGATAGACTATATACAAAAGGAATTTATTGATAATGGAAAAATTAAAGATAGTAATTATATTATTGGGATTGATATGGTTTTCAGGTTGCGGATATATAAAGCAAACAAATATTGAAAGTAAAGATATAGCATTCTCAGAGGAAGAAACGACAAGTATACAAAGTGATTATGAAAATTATATAGGTACATGGTCAGAGGAAGGAAAATCTCATGAAAGTATTATATATGAGGGAGGTACAGAATTTTCGGTAGAAATCACATCAGATAATGAACTAAACGGATATTTGTATTCGCAACAGGAAATTAGCGGTCGGTTTGCAGAGATAGATATTATATGCCGCATTGAAAATGGGGAGTGTTATTATCCTTTTTCAGATGATGGATGGGGAAATAGTGGAATATTATATATTCAGTTTGAAACAAATGTGATTAAAATCAGTGTACAAGATTTTGTGATGGGGGAATCTAACACAAGTGGATTTGGAATAGATAGAACATATATATTATCAAAAGAAGAAGCGAATCAAAATAGTACAGAATATGATGGCGAACAAAAGGAACAATTATTACAATACAGTGTTGATTGGTCAGAAGATCAGATTTTAGATGAAATTGAAAAAAGAGCTGTTTATTTAAATAGGTGTTCTTATTATGAAGAAGTGTTAGATTTTTTAGAAAATGATAGAGAAGTACGAGATATATCTATGTACATAAATCCATTGTACTATACTGACACAGAATACTATAATGAGGACAGTTTTTCAGGCGTTCCTTCTCTGATAATACATCTTGCTAAAAATGAGATATATGCGCGTCATGGATATATTTTTAAAGATGAAAATTTGAAAAACTATTTTATGGGACAATTATGGTATATTCCATCTGTAAAAGCAGAGGAATTTGATGATAGTGTATTTAGTGATATTGAAAAAAGGAATCTTGAACTGCTTAATAGACTGGATACTTATAAAAAATAAACATCACATATTTAAGAGAACGAGGAAAAATTTTTCTGTAAAGTAATATAAAAAAGTTCTTCGGTGATAAAATAAAGATTATTTCGTGTATGTAAAAAAATGAAAACATACCAGATTTTTGAAACAATTGAAGATATATATGGTTTTGAAGCAGCATAAAGTTACATTTCCCATGTAAACGATAAGATACTGCCATCAGATTGTAGATCGACAGAACCAACCATTCGAATCTTAGCATTTCCTAGCAAGCATTACAGAGAATATATGTTGTGTTGAAAATCTTTTTCGAAGTTAAGTGCTTATGAGGAGATGATGGCTCACATGGAGTATCATCTCCTTATATGCTATTCTTTCAAGGCACTTTTAAGGTGTGTTGATGCCAAAACCGGTTAGACCAGCATCATTTATAGGACGTGTTAACTGCTGGACACCGGATAATGAATATCATCAAAAGAGGCTGAATCAATAGAGGACAGCCTTGTTGTAGAAGATGGAATAACAGAATAAACTAAACACAGACTGCTGTGCCGTGACGACGTAAAATCGTGTGGTGCAGCAGTTTTTTGTTCACAAAACATTGACGGAACCCCACAAAGAAGGTAATATTTTACCGAAAGAAAACTTGATAATTGTAAGGAAAATCATAGAGAAAGGTCATAGCATGGGCATTACAATAGAAGAATTAAAAAAACTTGATAAAAACACTTATCAGATTATTGATATCCGGGACGAGAACGAGGTCGCCCACGGAGCGATTCCGGGAGCGGTAGCGACACCGGCAGATTCCATCGAAGGAAATGAGAACATTGATTTTTCAAAAAAATTAGTGATCTGCTGCAGCCGTGGACGTTTCAGCGTGGAAGTTGCCGAAGGACTGGAAGAGAAAGGAATGGATGCGGTAAGTCTGGAAGGCGGATATATTGCATGGCTTCTGGATGCGATGAAGCAGGAGGAAGAGGTAGACATCTGCAAGGATGTGGAACTTTCCATCCGTAAAAAGTTCCGTAAGAGCATCTGGTGCAAATTCACAAAAGCAATAAATCAGTATGAGCTTGTCAAACCGGGTGACCGCATTGCGGTCTGTATTTCCGGTGGAAAAGATTCCATGCTTATGGCAAAGCTTTTTCAGGAATTAAAAATTCACAACAAATTCGATTTTGAGGTGAAGTTTCTGGTCATGGATCCGGGATACAGTCCGGCAAACCGAAAAGTGATCGAGGAAAACGCCAGAAAACTCAATATTCCGATCACAATTTTTGAATCGGATATTTTTGATTCCGTATACAATATTGAAAAATCACCGTGCTACCTGTGTGCGCGGATGAGACGCGGACATTTATATCATTTTGCACAGGAGCTTGGATGCAATAAGATCGCACTCGGACATCATTATGATGATGTGATCGAGACAATCCTCATGGGTATGCTTTACGGAGCACAAATCCAGACGATGATGCCAAAACTTCACAGCACCAATTTTGAGGGAATGGAACTGATCCGTCCGCTTTATCTTGTGCGTGAGGACGATATCAAGGCGTGGCGTGACTATAATGGACTTCATTTTATCCAGTGTGCATGCAAGTTTACAGACACCTGTACCACCTGCAATAACGAGGAAAATCGTTCGAAACGTGTGGAGATCAAGGAACTGATCAAAAAATTAAAAGAAGTCAACCAGTACGTGGAAGGCAATATTTTCAAGAGTGTGGAAAATGTGAATCTGGAAACGGTTGTTGCCTATAAAAAGGACGGCGTAAAACATCATTTTCTCGATGATTATGATACAAAAAAGTAAGCAGAAGAAATCTATTAGCAAAAAATGAAAAAATATTGATTTTGGCTAATAGAGAAAAGATGATTTGAAAAGAAATGAAGAGGCTGTGATAGTCTCTTCATTTTTTTGGTACAAATTCGATTTTTAAAGTCATATCCATTGCATCTGCCAGACGTTTTAAGGTCAAAATGGATGGATTGGCGTTACCACGTTCCAGTTTGCTGATATCGCTCTGATAGATTCCCGTTTTTTCGGAGAGTTGTTTTTGTGTCAGCATGGCATATTCTCTTGCTCTTGCAAGGCTGGAAGCAAGTGCGAGGGATGGGTCAACAGATTCAATACGAATAAATACACCATCTTCCCAGATCGTTTCAGAATCTAAGTCCAGATCATCACTCCAGGACACACCATAGCCGCCGGTATCTGCATGAACTTTCGATGCGAGGGATGGATTATTGATAATTTCCTGAAATTGAGGAAGAATGGAAAGCATTTTCCGCAGGTCATATTGAATTACTTCACCACCTATAAAAATTGCCTGAAGAATATTCTGATCAATCATTGATACACTTTGCACTCTGTGAGCCATAGGATGCACCTCCTTCAAATTTTAATGATGTAAAGTTTTGTGTTTCCCACATATCATACAGCTTTTCTCTATAATTTGAAATAAATAGTTTGATTAGTTTTTGTTCTTTGGAAGGAATATCGCCTTCATACATTTCACCGCTTTCAATTGAAAATAGTCCTGAATAATCACCGTAAATTGCATGGATATGTGGCGGATTGTGTTCTTTTTGGCGCAGGTACATTTTTATTGTTATTCCAAAGAAACGTGCAATGACGGGCATATAATTCCTTCTTTCATATTTTTTGTATATTATATAGGATATATCCTATATAATCAAGATGTTTTACAAATTTTTAATACTCATTTCAGAAAAAATAGGGTATGATGTACACAGGAATTTTAGACAGAGAAAAGAATAATTCTCTGATTTTTCCACATAATAACTCCAAAGTGAAATAACAGCATTGGAGGAAAAATATTAAATGAAAGCCACAGGGATTGTACGCAGAATAGATGATCTGGGAAGAATTGTAGTTCCGAAAGAAATTCGGAGAACCTTAAGGATCCGGGAGGGCGATCCTTTGGAAATATTTACCGACCGGGAGGGAGAGATCATTCTGAAAAAGTATTCGCCAATCGGGGAGCTGAGCCAGTTTGCGGGAGAGTATGCGGAAAGTCTGGCGCAGACAACCGGACATCTGGTATTGATCACGGACTGCGACCATGTTGTGACGGCATCCGGTACCGGCAAGAAAGAATATGAGGGCAAGCCGATCAGCAAACAGCTGGAAGACGCCATCAGCGAACGGAAAAATTTTCTCGCAAGCAGAAATGATGCGGAGTTTGTCAAGGTGACATTAGATGATGCCGGAGAATTCGGACAGCAGGCGCTCAGCACGATCATCTGTGAGGGGGATGCGATCGGAGCCGTTATTTTATATGAAAAAGACGAGAAATCCAGAATGACAGAGACGGAGAGCAAGCTTGCGATCGCAGCAGCTGGTTTCCTGGGAAAACAGATGGAACAATAGAAGCCGCTGGAATGATTACGGAAAATGAGGACAAAGCATGAAGTTTATGCATATTTCAGACGTGCATCTCGGTGTAAAACCGGATGCAGGCAAAGCATGGAGTGAAAAAAGAGCACAGGATATCTGGGATTCTTTTGCAGAAATGATCGAGATCGCGGCAGAAGAATCCCCGGATTTTTTGCTGATTTCAGGTGATCTTTTTCACAAACAGCCATTGAAAAGAGAATTGAAGGAAGTCTGTGGTCTGTTTGCACGCATACCGCAGACGAAAGTGCTTCTTATGGCAGGAAACCACGATTACATACAGCAAAATTCTTTTTACAGGACATGTGAGTGGCCGGAAAATGTCTGTTTCTTCCCGCGCGAGGAAGTAATGTGTTTTGATTTCCCGGAGCAGAATACGACGGTTTATGGTCTGAGCTATTGGCATCGTGAGATCCGGCAGGCTTTGTACGATGAAGTTTTTCCGAAAAATACGGACAGAATTAATATTCTGCTCGCACATGGAGGCGATGAGCGGCATATTCCTTTTTCGGTGGAAAAGATTCTGCGGCATGGATTTGATTATATGGCAGCGGGACACATTCACAAAGGTGGGCAGCTTGTGCAGGGCAGGGCGGTCATGGCGGGCGCACTGGAGCCGACAGACTGTAATGATACCGGTGCGCACGGATACTGGATAGGAGACATCGGCAAAACGTATTGTGAGGTATCTTTTTATCCGGTGCGAAAGTGTGAGTACTGCCACGAAGCGGTGGAGGTGACGCCGGGGACGACCGGATATGATGTCACGCAGCAGATAAAAGAACTGTTGGCAGAACGTCCGGCTTATCAGTATTTTCGGATTTGTTTACAGGGATACAAAGATCCGGACGTGATATTCGATCTTAATAAATTGTCGAATCTGGAACGGATCGTGGATGTGACAGAGCAGCTTCGACCGGATTATGACTATGATAAACTGCTGGCTGAACATGAAAATTCCCTGTTGGGAGCTTATATTGCAGCCATGCAGAAAAAAAGGCAGGATCCGGTTGCAGCGAAAGCATTGGAATACGGCGTTAGCGCATTGTTGGGGCATGAGATATGCAGATAAAGGAAGCAGACATTTTTCAGTTTGGAAAGCTACAGAACAAAAACATATCCTTTGAACCGGGGATGAATGTCATATATGGAAAAAATGAGGCGGGAAAATCGACATTGCACAGCTTTTTATGTGCGATGCTTTTTGGCATGGAAAAAGGAAGGGGCAGGAGTTCTGTCACAGATGCCTACAGTCAGTATGAACCGTGGCATGCACCGTCGTTTTATGCGGGTGCACTAAAGTTTACGGTTGGGCAGCAGAAGTTTTATCTGGAACGCAATTTTTATTCCAAAGAGAAAACCGATTATCTGAGGAATGAGCTGGATGGGGAGGAACTGTCGGTCGGCTTTGGGGATCTGACCATGCTTTTGGGTGGTGTCAGCAAAGACAGTTATGCCAGTACCTACGATATCACGCAGGCGGGAGCTGCCACTGGAAACCAGATGGTGAAAATCCTTGCAGAGTATCTCGCACAGGCATCGGATGGTTCCGACAGCGGCGTGACGGTTGCGGAGGCAGCTGCTTCGCTCAATGCCAGAAAGCGGGAATTGCAGCAGGAGCAGAGAAGGGCAGACGAGGAGCGGGAGGCGCGTCTTAAGGAGCTTCGATTGGAGAAGGAATTGCTTGAACAGGAATGTGAAGGGATACGTGAGTCCATAGAAAAGTATGAAGCGATGCAAAGGGAGTTTGGAACTGGAAGCAGCATGGAGAATATAAGCAGAAATTCCAGAGAGAATCAGGAATATGAAGCGCATTATGCAGATGATGAGAGTGGAATTCATGCCAGGTACCATGAGCAGACTGGCAGTACGGAAGATTGGCAGCCAGAAAAAACTGGCTATATCCTATCCTTCTTCGCAATCCTGATCGCAATAATATTATTTGGTTTCAAGGTTTACATAACGCCGGCCCTTTTCTGGACAGGTGAACTTGCAGCTCTTGCAATCGCATTATTTTCTGCAATCCGGCAGTACAAAAAGAATCAAAACCGTGCCAAACTCCAAGCGGCATCCATGCAGGCAGAGCAATTAAGGAAACTGCGTGAGCAGGAAGTGATGGAAGCACAGATGCAGCAAAAGAAACGGCTGGCAGACCAGATGCTTACTGAGTGGAAAGATTCTCTGTGGGAAAAGGAAAACCGTCTTTTTAATCTGGAGGAAGAGATCACAAGACAGGGTGTGCAGAGCTGGGCAGAGCGCCAAAGAGCGGAAGATATTCAGGCATTGGAGCTTGCGGCGCAGGAGATCACAAGGATTTCCCAGTCTTTTTATGAGGATATGCAGGATGAACTGAATGCGGAGATTTCCAGATATGTGTCCTTATTTACCGCAGGAGCTTATGACAGTGTAAGGCTCGATGAGCAGGGGCAGCTGCAGATTCTGACAGAGGGAAGGGAAGTCAGACCAGAGCTATTAAGCTGTGGCACGTTGGAGCAGATTTATCTGGCGCTGCGCCTTGCGGTGGGAAAAGTTGTGACGAAGGAAGAAACGCTTCCAATCTTATTGGATGAAGCGTTTGCCATGTATGATGACGATCGTCTGGCGCAGACCTTGCAGACACTTTCGACCTTACAAAACCAGATATTCCTTTTTACCTGCCAGAAACGCGAAGTGGAAATGCTAAAGAAAATGAAGCTCGATTACAACCTGATTGAGATGGAAGCGTATCATTAAAGAAAACATGAAAAAAGCCGATATCTAATTCATGACAACAGAGTGTTCGCGGAGCGTGCATTCTATTGTTTATAAAAATTTTCGGGCAATTCAAAGAAATTCGTGAGGAGTTTCATAATAATCTGCATAGAAACGTTTTTACAGGGGGAATGAGTTTATGTCAATTGCAATCAGGGCAAACCAGAGTGGAGTGGATCAGGCAGCGGCACAGAAAGCTGCTGAGAAAAAAGGACATCAGGATGTCGTAAAATCCGTCAACGCAGGAGGTTTTCTGCGTAAAAATGACACACAGAGCCAGATCGAGGCGCGCAGAAACAATGCGAAAAAACAGGCATTAAAAGTGGTCAGTGATGCATGGAAAAGTGACAATAAATCCGCTGACAGCATTGCGGATATGGAGGGGTTAAAGCAGTCCAAAGTATCCGAGATGAATGAGATTCGTGCCAAAATGAAAGATATCGAGAATACCAAAAAATCTTTGCAGGAAGAGTATGGTGTGGCAGACGGATCGCAGGAACAGAAAGATTTAGAGCTTTTGGAAAAGTACCAGAATAATATGAACGGTTCTTCCTATGACCAGTTTTCAGACGAAGAGCTCTCCAGATTGAAGGAACTGCAGAATGCACCGCTCACGGAGTACCAGAAGAAAGTTCTGAACTTAAACAGCATGAAAGGGCAGGTCAGCGTGGAGGCAGACCGCAAACAGTTTGAGGTCAATGCGCTCACTGCGTCTATTTCGGATGCCACGTTAGAGCAGTTAAAGTCCAGAGATATGGAAAAAGCATCGGATGCCGCAGATGAGATTATGGATTCTGCCAATAAAGAGATCCTCGGAATGCTTATCGAGGAAGGCAAAAACAATGCCGATGAGAAGGTCGAGGAAGAGAAAGAGAAGGCAGAGGAAGCGGCAGACAAGAAGGAAGAACAGGATAAGCAGATCGAAGAGGCACAAGAGAAGCGCAAAAATCAGGAAGAGATCATCGAGGGACAGCAGAATGCCGATCAGCTCGAACAGGATGTTTCCATGCAGAAACAGAACACGAGTAAAATGGATGAGGCACAGAAAAACATCCAGAAGATTCTCAAAGAGAAGAATCTCGTGAACGAGGATCTGAAAGGAATCGAGATCGACCTGAATTTTTAAAGGATAAATGATATCTTTGAAACTATGAAATCGTTACGACAGATCATGCATATCCATGGAGAAATCTGGAAAGATTAATGTTAGAAAAAGCAGATTTTATTAGAAAAACAATGACAGAGCCAGAAAGGAGTGCATGATGTCAAAAACAAAGAAAAAGAAAAAACACCGGCTATTCTGGCACTTTTTCCGCATACAGCTTGTACTTCTGGTACTGGTGCTCACAGCGGCTGCCTACTATTTTTACGGCGGTTATGGAAAACAGGTTGAGGAATTAAAGCAGGAGGCAGTGCGGCTTGTCAGACAGTCGGATGTGGATACTTTTAAGGCAAATCAGACCAGCATTGTCTATGCATCGGATGGAAGCGTGATCTCCACCCTGAAAGGGGAAAAAGATTCCTATTACGTTTCCATTGAGGAGATGCCGGTGGATGCAGTGACTGCCATTGTCAGTATCGAAGATAAAAAGTTTTTCAGGCATCATGGAATTGATTACCGTGCATTGCTCCGTGCAGTAAAGGCGATGGTACAAAATGGTGAAGTGAAGCAGGGTGGAAGTACGATCACCATGCAGCTGGCCCGGAATATTTTTCTGTCACAGGAAAAGACGTGGCAGCGAAAAGTGGAAGAGATGTATATTGCAACGGAACTCGAAAACAAATATTCCAAGGATCAGATTTTGGAGTTCTATTTAAATAATATTTATTTTGGAAACGGATATTACGGGATCCAGTCTGCGGCGAGAGGATATTTCGACCGTGATGTGGAAAGTCTTTCTCTGTCCCAGATTGCTTTTTTGTGTGCAATTCCGAATAACCCGACGCTCTATGATCCGGTGACAAACAAAGACAACACCGTTTCCCGACGTGACCGTATTTTGAAAAATATGCTTGATGACGGCAAAATCTCACAGATGGATTACGCGCAGGCGGTGGCGGAGCAGATCACATTGAACCGTCCACAGGCACTTGCAAAAAATGATTACGTTGAGACATACACCTACTACTGTGCAACAAGGGCGCTGATGGAGCAGCAGGGGTTTGTTTTCCATGAGGATTTTAAGACAGATGAGGAGCAGCAGGCATATGAGGACACTTACAATGCTCTCTATAGTGAATGCCAGAAAAAACTTTATACCGGCGGATACCGCATTTTCACATCCATTGACCTGTCATTGCAGGACGAATTGCAGCAGTCGGTGAATGATACGCTTTCCGGCTATACCGGGGTAAATGACGAGGGTGTTTATGAACTGCAGGCGTCTGCGGTCTGTATCGATAATGATAACGGATATGTGCGTGCGGTCGTGGGCGGGCGAAGTCAGGAATTTCCGGGTTATACCTTAAACCGTGCCTATCAGAGTTTCCGGCAGCCGGGTAGTGCGATAAAACCGCTGACCGTGTATACACCAAGTTTTGAGCAGAGCTATACGCCGGATTCGATCGTGGTCGATGAGCCGATCGAGGATGGACCAAGGAATGCCAACGGCACATATCTCGGAGAGATTACGGTCCGCACTGCGGTGGAAAAATCCGTCAATACGATCGCATGGAAGTTATATGACCAGCTCACGCCGGATAAAGGATTGTCTTATCTTAAGGCGATGAATTTTTCCAGGATCAGTCCGTCTGATTACAGGCTTGCAACGGCACTGGGCGGTTTCACGAACGGTGTCTCTGCGTTAGAGATGGCATCCGGTTTTGCAACGATCGAGAATGACGGATATTACCGCACACCAACCTGTATCGTGAAGATCGAGGATGGAAACGGAACAGTTTTATATGATTCGGGGCAGAAACCGGTTTTGATCTATAAGAAAAATGCGGCGCGCATGATGACGGATGTTTTAAAAGGCGTCATCACAAACGGAACCGGAAAAGGACTTGACCTTGGAGATATGCCGTGCGCGGGCAAGACAGGAACGACAAACGATCAGAAAGACGGATGGTTTGTCGGCTATACGAGATATTATACTACAAGTGTCTGGGTAGGCTATGACATGCCAAAAAAATTGCAGGGATTAATGGGGAACACTTATCCGGGAAAAATATGGCAGTCATTTATGAGCAAGGCGCATGAGGGACTGGAGCCGCTCGAATTTCTGCCATATGCAAGAATTTCGGATGATCTGCTCCAGCAGCAGGAGAGCGGGAGCGGACAGCCTGAAGATAATCCGGCGGAGGAAATAAGGATGTAAAAAATAAAGCAAAATATGCCATAGAATACAATTGACAGATAAAAATGGAAACGTTATCATAAAGATAATGCAGGCGAAACTATGGTGGGTACATAGACGCAGAAAATATAGGGAAATCAGGGAGAAAAATCATGAAGAAATACGCATTTGGAGTTGATATCGGGGGTACAACCTGTAAGATCGGATTTTTTGACACAAACGGAACACTGTTAGACAAATGGGAAATTAAGACCAATACAGAAAATAATGGTGAGTCGATCCTTTCCGATGTCGCAAAGGCAGTGGACAACAAGCTGGCACAGGAAGCAATCAGCAAGGATGATGTGCAGGGAATCGGAATCGGAGTTCCGGGACCGGTTGACAGCCAGGGCGTGGTACACCGCTGTGTAAATCTTGGCTGGGGCGTGGTAAACGTTGCAGAAGAGTTAGGCAACCTTACCGGATTAAAAATCAAAGTCGGAAATGATGCAAACGTTGCCGCTTTAGGTGAAATGTGGCAGGGTGGAGCAAAGGGCTCTAAGGATGTCATTATGGTAACACTTGGAACTGGTGTCGGCGGTGGAATCATCGTAGACGGAAAGGTAGTTGCAGGATTTAACGGAGCCGGCGGAGAGATCGGACATATCACCGTGAACAATGATGAGATCGAAGCTTGTAACTGTGGACAGTATGGATGTTTAGAGCAGTATACTTCCGCGACAGGAATCGTTCGTCTCGCAAAGAGAAAACTTGCAAAATCTACCGAGGAGACAAGCATTCGTGAAATTCCAAACCTGACTGCAAAAGATGTCTTTGACGCAGCAAAAGCAGGAGATGCAATTGCAATCGGACTGGTAGATGAAGTATGTGAAATTTTAGGCTCCACCCTTTCTAATATTGCATGTGTGGTAAACCCGGAGATTATCGTGATCGGTGGAGGAGTTTCCAAAGCAGGCGATATCTTATTAGATAACATCAAAAAACACTTTGTTGAGACATCATTCATGGCATGCCGTGATACGAAGTTTGCATTGGCAGGACTTGGCAATGATGCTGGTATGTACGGATGCGTAGAGATGTTACTGGATTAATCGGATACAGCGGCATTTTTACGGTATTCACCGGGAGTGGTTGCAAACTGCTCATAAAACATTTTTCGGAATAATTTATAATTCGTAAAACCATGCTTCTCTAACAGAACTTTCAGAGGAAGGTCTGTGGAGGTGAGATCACGGTAAATATGGGAGAGTCTTATTTCATTTAAGTATTGGAAATAAGTCACTCCCATATTTTTTTTGAAATAATGACAGAAATATTCTTCCTGAAAACATGCGATCTGCGAAATCTCGGAAAGGGTGATCGGTGTATTGTAATGCTTTTTTGTGTATTCTAAAACAGGTTCTAAACGCACAAAATTTTTGACATCTTTTTTGAACTGGGAGGATTCCACTTCCCTCGAAAAACTGTGGTAGAGCAGATAAAGCATTTCAAAAAGAAGACTGTTAAACCGCAGCAAAGCACCTTTTGGTTGAATTTCATATACAATTCTCATTTTTTGAATGACATCGATTAAAGAATCAATTTTGGTGCGTAAAATGGCATTATCAGTGTGGCAGTCAAAACCAAAAATAAAGGAATCGACATCGGGGATATATTTTTTTGAAAATTCATAAGGAAGCTGAATTAATACTGCATGATTTCCGTGAACTGATTTTGTGGAGTGAGGAAGCCTTGAATCGATCAGAAAAACATCTCCGGGTTTTAAAATGACCGTCTGCTGATTCATCATAACATCGATCTCTCCGTCTATAATATACATAATCTCGATGGCAGTATGCCAGTGTGTGGCAACAAAACTGCTGGCATCATTAAATACCCAGAAAAAAATATCAAAACCATCTGTAATACGGTCTGTCTCGAAAACAGGCTGCTCCGTTCTTAAATTGCTCATAAATCTTCTCCATTTTTATATTAAAAAATTGCAAAAACAGAATTTTGCATCTTGATATCATCCTATCATGACTCACAAGAAAAAGCAATATTGACCTATTCGAAGACAAGATATGCGCTTGTGACAAGCAAGTGCGAATGTTATCATTTATTACACAAACAAGTGGCTCTTCAGGGGTAATGGTGGGTTAAAAACCGCCACAACCCCAGTGTTTATCTAGATTAAGCGGCATTCAACTTTCGGTTAGGAAGTGGAATGCGTATATCAGAGCATACAAGGTACACCATATCAAGCATATTTTGTATGTTTCTGAAGCCATAAGCTTTACGGATAATGAGCTTAATCTTGTTATTAGTTGCTTCAATCCTGGCATTACTCATACCATAACGGATTGTACTTAAGATATGCGTCTTATGGCGCCTGATCTTCTGATATAATTCTTTAAATGCAGGTATCCTGCTGTGGCTGGCTTTCCACAGCCAGCGTTTGAGTTCGTCCTCAGCTTCATCTACGTTTGTAAGCTTTAGTAATAACCGGAGCTGTTCTTTAAGCAGATATGCTCGGTATAGACGAGGATTTTGCGAGGCGATCAAATTAACACGCAACTGTTGCTTTTCACTGAGATGCTCCGGGGCTTTTCCTAATGCGTAAGCAGAGCCTTTTATCTCATCTGCCTTAGCTTTTGCTGCTTTAACAATAGCAAGCCCAGGAGCATCTTTTTTAGGACGGCCTTTGCCACGTGGATTATCTTTTTTGACCTGCTTATATTCACTGTAAGCATCATGCCAGATATCTTTTCTGACTTCATCCAGAGCTGTCATAGCCCACTCGACTACGTGAAAGGGATCAACGCAGCGTGCACAGCCAGGAGTGTATTCATTTACACACTCTGTGATCCATTTGGCACCATCGCCAGTAACAACCTTGATACTGGACAGTTGCTCCGGGGTCAGCTGTTTATAAAATTTTTCAAGGACAGATTTACCATGACCTTCCGATGCCCATACAACCGTGTTAGTATCGTGATTAACGATTACTGTGATGTACTTGTGACCCTTTTTATAACTGGTCTCATCAATGCCGATATTAACCAGACCATCAAGTCTTCTTGAACGCTCTGGTTCTAAATCGTGAAGAGCGCGATTGACACAGCGGCCTACAGTTTCCCAGTCCACTCTCATGAAGTATGATGTGG
>OGEU01001350.1_pt1 | contig 21059 bp, 20 predicted proteins | sample 1570651 | NCBI WGS metagenome assembly OGEU01 (sample SAMEA2582129, study PRJEB24529) | metagenome | biome: Human gut stool | place: China | collected 2011 | reverse complement strand
CGAACCATCTGCGTCTAGCTGCCTACGCTGCTGCGGACGGAGCACACCGCCGTCATTTCATCGTCGCCGCATTTCAGAATGCCTATATTCAAGGAAGTCTGCACCAGACCGGGAATATCCATACTCATGGCCTGCACCCCGTTGGGCAGGCAGGTCAGCATGCAAAGCGCCTTGCCGGTGGTCACTTCGTCCATCGGCAGGCTCTTGGGCTCCACCGTTTCCACAGCTACCGTCAGACCGGGATCCGCGATCCGGTATTCCTTCTTCAGCTCTGCAGCCAGCGTCTCCGCAGCCTTCCGGGCCGCACTGCCATCAGCCACGGTGACCACCGCCGCCGCCGCCGTGGGAATGGCGTTGTCCTTGTTGCCGCCCTCAGCGGACACCAGACGCAGCTCTGTCGCGGCGGACATGGCCCGCAGCAGCCGCCCCAGCAGCACATCGGCGTTGGCCCGGCCCTTGTTGATCTCCACGCCGGAGTGTCCGCCCACCAGACCAGACACCCGCACCGCCAGCGTCTCCCCGGCGAATTCCTCCCGGACCAGCGGCAGATGGCAGAACACGCTGCTGCCACCGGCGCAGCCCACGGTGAAGATCCCCTCCTCCTCGGAGTCGATATTCAGCATGGTACGCCCTTGCAGCGGCGTCACATCCAGCACGGCGGCGCCCAGCATACCGATCTCCTCGTCGGTGGTCAGCACGACCTCCAGCCGGGGATGCTGCACGGTGGTGTCCTCCAGCGCCGCCAGTGCCATGGCTACGGCGATGCCGTCATCGCCGCCCAGAGTTGTTCCCTTGGCGCCTACCAGATCGCCGTCCACAAAGAGGTCCAAGCCCTCCTTGTCCATATCCTTGGCGCAGCCCGCCTCCTTTTCGCATACCATGTCCACATGGCCCTGCAAGATCACCGCCGGGGCGTCCTCATAGCCCAGCGTGGCCGGGGCGATCAGGATCACGTTGTTGGCCTCGTCCTGATAATGCTCCAGACCCAGCTTTTCGCCGAATGCCACGCACCAGTCGCTGATGGCCTTTGTGTTGGTGGAGCCGTGAGGAATGGCGCACATCTCCTCAAAAATTTCAAATACCCGCTTCGGTTCTAAATTGGACAGGATCGCCATGTTACTTCTCTCCTTTTTTCTGCAATTTTGTTTTGTTGCCTTGTTCATCCACGATATAGGTATTGTCCAGCTGCCCTTTCAAATTACCCAGCACGGAATCAATGTATTCCCGCCGCAGGGCGGGGCGCTCCACCTCGTCCCCCGCATCGGGGTGCTGGGGGTGGGGTGCCGCCGCGGCACGACGGCGCAGCAGCTGGAAGAAGCCTTTGCGGCGTTCTGTGCCGCGTCCGGCCTCAGCCCGGCGGCGGTCTGCGCCGCCGCCAGCATCGACCTGAAAAAAGATGAGCCGGGGCTTGCAGCGTTCTGCAAAGCCCACGGCTGGCCCATCACGTTCTATCCGGCCGACGAACTGCGGGCCGTGCCGGGACAGTTCACTCCGTCGGCCTTTGTGGCAAGTGTCACCGGCGTGGACAACGTCTGTGAGCGCTCGGCGGTAAAAGCCTCGGGCGGGACGCTCCTTCTGCCCAAAACGGCAGGCGGCGGCGTGACGCTGGCGCTGGCCGTCCGCCCCTTTGCACCCGATTGGAGGACAGAGCAATGAGTGAGAGTAAAAAGACCGTGTTCGTCGTGGGGCTTGGCCCCGGCGGCGGACAGTTTCTGACCGTGCAGGCGCAGAGCGCCTTGCAGCAGGCCGAGGTGTTGTGCGGCTATACGGTCTACATCGACCTTGTGCGCCCCCTCTACCCGGAAAAAGCGTGCTACACCACCGGCATGACCCGGGAGATCGACCGCTGCCGCTGGGCGCTGGACACCGCCCGGGCGGGCCGGGACGTGGCGCTGGTCTGCTCCGGTGACGCCGGGGTCTACGGCATGGCCAGCCCGCTGCTGGAGCTGGCCGAAGAGTACCCGGACGTCAATGTGGAGGTCGTCCCCGGCCTGACCGCCGCCCTCAGGGGCGGTGCTGGGCGCCCCGCTGGCCCACGATTTCTGCGTCATCTCGCTGTCGGACCGCCTCACGCCGTGGGAGGTCATCGAAAAGCGTCTGGCCTGCGCCGCTCAGGGCGATTTCGCACTGGCGCTGTACAATCCCTCGTCCAAGGGCCGCCCGGACTATCTGCGCCGGGCCGTGGACATCCTGCTGGCAAACGGCAAAGCCCCGGACACCCTCTGCGGTTCTGTGCGGAACATTGGTCGGGAAGGGCAGGAAAAGCACATCCTGCCTCTCAGCCAGCTCCGGGATACCGAGGTGGATATGTTCACCACCGTCTTTGTGGGCAACGCCGCCACCCGCGCGCTGAGCGGGCGGATGGTCACGCCGAGGGGGTACCGCCGATGAACGTCGTCGTTTTCAGCGGCACTACCGAAGGGCGGGAGCTTTCCCGCCAGCTGGCGGCACTGGGCATCGAAGTCACCGTCAGCGTGGCCACCCCGCTGGGGCAGGAAGAGCAGGGGAGCACCCCCGGCGTCACCGTCCGGTGCGGGCGGCTCCTGCCCGATGAGATGGCTGCGCTCTTGGGGGATGCCGCCCTCTGCATCGACGCCACCCACCCCTACGCAGTGGAGGCGACCAAAAACATCAAAGCAGCGGCAGAGAAGGCCGGGGTAGGATACCTCCGCCTGCTGCGTCCGGCCAGTCCGCTGCCGGAAAACTGTCTCGTCTTTGAGAGCGCAAAGCAGGCAGCCGAGGCGCTGGCTGCAGAAGAGGGAAATCTTCTGCTGGCCACCGGGGCCAAGGAGCTGGCGCAGTTTGCGGCCATCCCGCCCGAGCGGCTCTACCCCCGCGTCCTGCCCACGCTGGAAAGCATCGCGGCCTGTGAGGCGGCGAACATCCCCCACCGCAACATCATCGCCATGCAGGGCCCCTTCAGCTTTGCCCTCAATCAGGCCATGATGGAGCAGTTCCATATCCGCTGGCTCGTCACAAAGGACGGCGGCGCAGCCGGAGGCTTCGACGAAAAAGCCGCCGCCGCCTCTGCCGCCGGGGCGCAGCTGGTGGTCATCCGCCGCCCGCCCGAGCAGGGCGAGACAGCTTTCGAGGTGCTGAAACGCTGCAAGGAGATGATAAGATGAACGTGACACTTATCGGCATGGGCTCCGGCCAGCCGGAGAACCTGACCCTTCAGGGCCTGGCCGCACTGCGGCAGGCCGACCTCATCCTGGGCGCACGGCGTCTGCTGGCAGTTCTGCCTGCCGGCTGCACCGAGAACCGCGCCGCCGCCTACCGCCCCGACGAGGTGGCAGAGCTGCTGCAGACTTCCGGCGCAGAGAACGCCGTGCTGGTCTACAGCGGCGACACCGGCTTTTACTCCGGCGCGTCCTCCATGATGGAAAAGCTGGAGGCCCTCGGCGTCCGCGCCCGGGTGCTGCCCGGCCTTTCCAGCATCCAGCTGCTGGCGGCGGCGCTGGGCCGTCCGTGGCAGGGGTGGAACCTTGTTTCGGCCCATGGCCGCACCTGTGACCCGGTGGCCGAGTGTATGCAGGGCAGACCCACCTTCTTCCTCACCGGCGGCAGCGAAGACCCCGCCACCCTCTGCGCCCAGCTGGAGGCAGAGGGCTTCGGGGACATGCAGGCCGTCGTGGGCCAGTGCCTCGGCACGCCGGAAGAAAAGCTCTTCCGCGGCAGCGTCAAAGAGCTGGCCGCAGGCCGCTTCAACAGCCTGAGCGTCCTTCTTGTGGAGGCGGCGGAGGTGCTGCCCCGCCGCGCCCCGGGCCTGCCGGACGAAGCCTTCGAGCGGGGCGATGTCCCCATGACCAAGCAGGAAGTCCGGGCCGCTGTGCTGGCGAAGCTGGCCGTCCGCCCGGAAGACATCCTGTGGGACGTGGGGGCCGGGACGGGCAGCGTCAGCGTGGAGCTGGCATTGGCCGCGCCCCGGGGCCGGGTCTACGCGGTGGAGTGCAGGCCGGAGGGCTGTGCGCTCATCAAAGCCAACCGCGAAAAATTCAGGACCCGGAACCTCGTCCTCGTGGAGGGGCTTGCCCCCGACGCCCTTTCGGACCTGCCCGCGCCGGACGCTGTCTTTATCGGCGGCAGCAAGGGCAGCCTTGCCGCCATCGTGGACGCCGCGCTGGATAAGAACTCCGACGCCCGCATCTGTGTGTCGGCCATCGCCCTCGAGACCCTTTCGGCGGCGGTGGCCGCGCTGACGGCCAAAGGCCGGACCGTGCAGGTGAGCCAGATCGCCGTCAGCCGAGCAAAAGCCGTGGGCGGGCTGCACCTCATGATGGCCCAGAACCCCATCTACCTCATCACAGGAGAATGACATGATACAGTTTCTGCTGGCGGCACCCCGCTCGGGCAGCGGCAAGACCACCATGACCTGCGCCCTGCTCATGGCGCTGAAGCGGCGGGGCTGTGCGCCCTGCGCCTTCAAGAGCGGGCCGGACTACATCGACCCCATGTTCCACCGGGCCGTTCTGGGGGTGGAGAGCCGCAGCCTCGACCTCTTTTTCTCTGCGCCCGAGACGGTGCGCACCCTCTACGCGAAGGGTGCCGCCGGACACGGTGCGGCGGTGTGCGAGGGGGCCATGGGCTTTTATGACGGCCTCGGCGGCGTCAGCGACAGGGCCAGCGCGTGGCATCTGGCCGACACACTGGACCTGCCGGTGCTGCTGGTGGTGGAGCCGAAGGGGCAGAGCCTGACGCTGGCCGCAGAGCTGAACGGGCTCGTAAACTTTCGCACTCCCAGTCACATCGCAGGCATCCTGCTGAACAACTGCACGGCCCGGATGCACGCTCTGCTGGCCCCGATGCTGGAAAAAGAGACGGGTCTGCCGGTGCTGGGCTTTCTGCCGAAACTCCCGGAGGCCGTCATCGGTTCCCGCCATCTGGGCCTCTACACGGCGGCGGAAGTGGAAAATTTACAGCAGAAGCTGGCTCTTCTGGCCGACGCGGCGGAGGAGCACATCGACTGGCCCCGCCTGCTGGCCCTCTGCGAAAAGAAGCCGCCCGCCCTGCCGGTGCAGCCGGAGACCCCTCCGGCCCGCGTCCGCATCGCCGTGGCGCAGGACGAGGCGTTCTGCTTCGCCTACGCCGAGACGCTGGAGGCCTTCCGGGACGCCGGGGCAGAGGTGGTCCTTTTCAGCCCCCTCCGCGACACGGCTCTGCCGGGAAACATCGGCGGGTTGTATCTGCCCGGCGGCTACCCGGAACTTCACGCAAGAGAATTGAGTGGAAATACCTCGCTTCTGCGCGAGATAAAGCGAAAAATCGAGTCCGGTCTGCCCACGGCTGCCGAGTGCGGGGGCTTTCTCTATCTGGGGCAGAGCCTCACGGACGCCGAGGGGCAGAGCTGGCCGATGGCGGGCGTTCTGCCGGGCGAAGCAAAAGATGCCGGACGTCTCGTCCGCTTCGGCTACGCCGCGCTGAGCGCAGACTCGGACAGTATGCTCTTCCGGGCCGGGGAGAGCTTTCCCATCCACGAATTCCACCACTGGGATTCCACCGCCAACGGCACGGCCCTCGCGGCAAAAAAGCCGGTGGGCGGCGCAGAGTGGCGGTGCGGATTTGTAAACGAGCATTTCTATGCGGGCTTCCCGCATTTGTACTGGGCGGGTACGCCCCTGCCGCAGCGCTTTGCCGCCGCGGCTGAAAATTACAGGAGAGACCATGACTGAGACAGAACTCGCCGCCCTCTGTGCGGCCATCACGCCGCCGGACGAAGCCGCCCGGGCGGCGGCGCACGCCCACTGGACCAGCCTTGCAAAGCCGCTGGGCGGGCTGGGCGGATTGGAAACGACCATCGAGGATGCCGCCGCCCTCACCGGCAGCGCAAAGCTGGATATTTCCCGCCGGGCGGTGCTGGTGCTCTGCGCCGATAACGGTGTGGTGGCCCAGGGCGTCAGCCAGACCGACAGCAGCGTGACCCGCGCCGTGGCTGAGAACCTCGCCGCCCGCCGCACCAGCGTCTGCCGGATGGCACAGACCGCCCGGTGCGAGGTGGTGCCGGTGGATATGGGCATCGCGGGCGAACCGGTCCCGGGCGTCCTCGACTGCCGCATCGCCCCCGGCACAGCAGACTTCACCCTCGGCCCGGCTATGAGCAGGGCTGAGGCTGTGGAGGCCATCGGCAGGGGCATCCGGCTGGTGCAGGAGCAGAAGAAAGCGGGCGTCGGCCTGCTGGCTACCGGTGAGATGGGCATCGGCAACACCACGACATCCAGCGCCGTGGCCGCTGTGCTGCTGGGCCAGCCCGTCGAAGGGATGACAGGCCGGGGCGCGGGCCTTTCGGACGAGGGACTTGCCCGGAAGATCGACGCCATCCATCGCGGCATCGCAAAAAATCAGCCCGACTCTGCCGATGCACTGGACGTGCTGGCGAAGCTGGGCGGTTTCGATATTGCCGGGCTCTGCGGCGTCTTCCTCGGCGGTGCGCTGGAAGGTGTGCCGGTGCTGGCCGACGGTTTCATCAGCTGTGTGGCGGCGCTCTGCGCTGTCCGGCTCTGCCCGGCGGCGGCTAAGGCTGTTTTTGCAAGCCACTGCTCCACCGAGCCGGCCGCAAAACTGGTGCTGGACGCGCTGAACAAAAAAGCCCTCATCACGGCGGGCCTGCATCTGGGCGAAGGCACCGGCGCGGTGGCTGCTATCCCGCTGTGGGACATGGCGCTGGCCGTCTACGATGGCTGTTATTCCTTTGAAGAGGGCGGCATCGAAGCCTACACGCCGCAGGGGGGTGCGGGATGCTGACGCTGGTGCTCGGCGGCGCGGCCAGCGGCAAAAGCGCCTACGCCGAGAGCCTTGTGCTCAAGACCGGCCTGCCCCGCTATTACCTCGCCACCATGCAGGTCTGGGATGCCGAGTGCGCCGCCCGGGTGGAAAAGCACCGGAAAATGCGGGCGCAAAAGCAGTTCGAAACGCTGGAATGCCCGCTCCACCTCGACCGTCTGCCCCTGCCCGGCCGGGGGACCGTCCTGCTGGAAGACCTCGGCAACCTCGTCGCCAACGAGCTTTACAGCCCCGGCGGGGCAGGAAAGCACACCGCCGAGGCCGTTTTGGCCGGGCTGGAACGCCTCGCCGCCGGGTGTGATAACCTTATCGTCGTGTCGAACGAGGTGTTCAGCGGCGGTGCCGACTACGCAGGCGACACCGACCAGTATCTGCTGGCGCTGGCGCAGGTGAACAACGCTTTCGCCGCCCGGGCGGACAACGTCTGCCGGGTGGTCTGCGGCCTGCCGGTGTACTACAAAGGGGGAGAAAAGCTGTGACTGTTTTGCAGACCATCGCAGTGGCCTTTGCGATGTTTTCGGCCCTGCCGGTGCCGCAATTCGAGTGGAACGAAAAAAATATGCGGTACGCCATGTGCGCCTTCCCCCTCATCGGGCTGGTGTGCGGCGGGCTGTGGTGCCTCTGCGGCGTCCTGCCCCTGCCGGAGCTGGCCCGGGCGGCGGCGTTCTGCCTCGTGCCGGTGGCCGTCACCGGCAGCATCCATCTCGACGGCTACGCCGACACCTCGGACGCCCTCTCGAGCTACGGCGACCGGGAAAAAAAGCTTGAGATCCTGAAAGACTCCCACTGTGGGGCCTTCGCTGTCATCCGGCTGTGCTGCTACTTTGTGGCCTACTTCGGCCTCTGCGGCAGTGTGCGGTTCACGCCCCGGGCGGGCCTGTGCTGGACGCTGGCGCTGGTGCTGGAGCGGGCGCTGTCGGGCTTTGCCGTGGCGGCGTTCCCGCTGGCGAAGGACACCGGCCTCGCCCATACTTTTGCCACAGCGGCCGACAAGCAGACCGTCCGCCGCTTCCTCTGCGGCCTGTCGGCTCTGCTCATCCTGGCGCTGACGGCGCTGGGCGGCGGCGGGCTGGCGGCGGCGGCGCTTCTGGCGCTGTGGCGCTATGATTTCGTGGCAAAAAAGCAGTTTGGCGGCATCACCGGCGACCTGGCCGGGTGGTTTTTACAGCGGGCCGAGCTGTGGATGCTGGCGGCGCTGGCCGTCAGCCAGTGGGGAGGAGTGCTGTAAATGATGTTCATTACAGGGCCGCTCTACAGCGGCAAGCGCACCTTTGCGCGAAACTTCCGGGGCAGCGTCATCGCCGATGTGCAGGACGCCGCCGCCGAGACTCAGACCCCGGAGCAGCTCGAAACGCTGGCCCGGGAGCTGGCGGAATATGATATTGTCATCGCCACCGAGGTCGGCGGCGGTGTTGTCCCGATGGATGCTGAGGAACGCGCCGGGCGGGAGGCCGCCGGACGGCTGGCCTGCCTGCTGGCAGAGCGCGCCGACTGCGTGGTGCAGATGTTCTGCGGCATCCCGACGGTATTGAAAGGAGAATTACCCCAATGTTGATCTATCTGCTGCGTCACGGCCTGACCGAATACAATGCCCAGAAGCGCTATCAGGGCCAGCGCGACATCCCGCTCTCGGCGGAGGGCCTGAGCCAGCTGCGCCGGGCCGACATCGACCCGAAGGTGGTCTATATCACCCCGCTGCAGCGGACGGCCCAGACGGCCCGGGTGCTCTTCCCGGAGGCAGAGCTTGTGGTCGTGAAAGACCTGCAGGAGATGTGCTTCGGCAGCTTCGAGGGCAAAAACTACGTCGAGATGGAGCACGACGCCGATTATCAGGCGTGGGTGCAGGCCAACTGCAAGAGCAAATGCCCCGACGGTGAGCGGAAGGACGACTTCTCGAACCGCATCTGCAGCGCCTTCTCTGCTCTGGTGGACAAGGCGCTGGCCGACGGCGAAGAGCTGCTGGTCATCCTGGCCCACGGCGGCACCCAGATGGCGGCCATGGAGCGGTACGCCCTGCCCAGGCGCGATTATTATGCGTGGTGCGGTCCCAACGCGGGCGGCTATGTGCTGGACGCCGCCGACTGGGCCGAGAAGCGCCAGCTCCACCTCGTGAAGACCGTGCAGTACACGAAAGACGCGGAGGCCGGCGTATGATGACCGCCTCCTGGGCTGTGCTGGGAGGCTTCGTGCTGGACGCCATTTTCGGCGACCCGGCGTGGCTGCCCCACCCGGTGGTGTACATGGGCAAAGCCATCTCCCGGCTGGAAAAATTCCTCCGCGCCCGCCTGCCCAAAACGCCTCAGGGCGAGCTGCTGGGCGGCGCGGTGCTGGCGTTCTGTCTGCCGGTGGGGACGCTGCTGTTCACGGGCCTTGTCTGCTGGGGCGCGGCGATGCTTCACCCCCTGCTGGGGCTGGCCGTCCAGATGTTCTGGTGCGGGCAGGCGCTGGCCGCAAAGGGACTGGTGCAGGAGAGCACGATTGTTTACTGGGAACTGGTAAAAGACGACCTGCCCGCCGCCCGGAAGGCGGTGAGCCGCATCGTGGGCCGCGACACCGAAGCCTTGACTGCCGAGGGCGTGACCAAAGCGGCGGTGGAGACGGTGGCCGAGAACGCCAGCGACGGCGTCATTGCGCCTTTGCTTTATATGCTGCTGGGCGGTGCGCCGCTGGCCCTGACCTACAAGGCCATCAACACCATGGACAGTATGCTGGGCTACAAAAACGAGAAATATCTCTATTTTGGCCGCGCTGCTGCAAAACTGGACGATGTGGCGAACTATATCCCGAGCCGTCTGGCGGCGCTGCTCTGGATCATGGCGGCGGCGTTCACCCGCAATGACGCCAAGGGCGCGTGGCGTATCTGGCGGCGGGACCGCCGCAATCACGCCAGCCCCAACAGCGCTCAGACCGAGAGCGCCTGCGCAGGTGCGCTGGGCGTTCAGCTGGCCGGGCCGGCCTACTATTTCGGGGAATATTATCCGAAGCCCACCATCGGCGATCCGTTGCGGCCCATCGAGCCGGAGGATATTCTGCGGGCAGATCGGATGATGTATGTAGCCAGCGCGTTTGCGCTGGCGTTTGGATGTGCGATACGGGGGTTCTTGGGATGAAACAACTGGTCCACGGCGGTGACTGGATGGGCTACCGCGAACGCTTTGGCCGCGATGCACTGGATTTTTCGGCGAACGTCAGCCCCCTCGGCCTGCCCGAGGGGGTGGCGCAGGCCATCCGGGACGCTCTGCCTCTGGCCGACCGCTACCCCGACCCCCTCTGCCGTACCCTGCGGGCGGCGCTGAGCCGGGCCGAGGGTGTGCCGCAGGAGCGTATCCTCTGCGGCAACGGCGCGGCGGACCTCATCTTCCGGCTGGTCTGGGCCGCAAAGCCCCATAAGGCGCTGGTGACAGCCCCGACTTTTGCCGAGTACGCCTCTGCATTGGATACGGTGGGGTGCGAAGTGAAACGCTTCTTCCTCGATGAAGCGAATGATTTCGCCCCGACGGACGCCTTCGTGGACGCCGTGGACGAGAGCATCGACATGGTGTTCCTCTGCCAGCCGAACAACCCGACGGGGCAGCTGGCCTCACCCGAGCTGGTGAAAAAGCTGCTGCGTCGGTGCGAGGAGTGCCACACGATTTTGGCCGTAGATGAGTGCTTTCTGGACTTTCTGCCCGACGCCGACGGGTGGACCGCGAAGCCTCTGCTGGAAAGTGGGGACCTCGTCATCCTGAAAGCTTTCACCAAGCTCTACGGCATGGCCGGCGTCCGGCTGGGTTACTGCCTCTGCGGCGACGAAACGCTTCTGGAAAAAATGCAGATAGCGGGCCAGCCATGGGCCGTGTCGAGTCTGGCGCAGGCGGCAGGCGTCGCGGCTCTGAAAGAAACCGCTTATGTGGACGAGGTGCGCGCGCTCATCGCCCGGCAGCGGCCCGTTCTGACGGCGGGCCTGCGGGCGCTGGGCCTGCGGGTCATCGACGGAAAGGCGAACTATCTGCTCTTCCGCGCGCCCGCCGACCTGAACGAAAGGCTTCGTCCGCTGGGAACACAGGTGCGCAGCTGCGCGAATTATCCGGGCCTCGGGCCGGAGTGGTACCGCACGGCGGTGCGCACGGCCCCCGAGAACGCCCGGCTGCTGGAACTTATGAAAGAGGTGCTGGGATGAGCAGGGCAAAATGCATCATGGTGCAGGGTACGATGAGCGGTGCAGGCAAAAGCCTGCTCTGCGCGGCGCTCTGCCGCATTTTTGCGCAGGACGGCCTGCGCGCCGTGCCGTTCAAGAGCCAGAACATGGCTCTGAACAGCTTCGTCACCAAAGACGGCCTCGAGATGGGCCGGGCGCAGGTGGTGCAGGCGCAGGCCGCCGGTGTCGAGCCGGACGTGCGGATGAACCCCATCCTCCTGAAGCCCAGCAGTGACGTGGGCAGTCAGGTCATCGTCAACGGCGAGGTGCGGGGCCAGATGAAAGCGTCGGAGTATTTCCGCACGAAACGGCAGCTGGTGCCGAACATCCTGAAGGCGTATGACAGCCTCGCCGAGGAGGCTGACGTCATCGTCATCGAGGGCGCGGGCAGCCCGGCAGAGATCAACCTCAAGAGCGAGGACATCGTGAACATGGGCCTCGCCGAGATGGTGGACGCGCCGGTGCTTCTGGTGGGCGACATCGACCGGGGCGGCGTGTTCGCCCAGCTATACGGCACGGTGGAGCTGCTGGAAGAAAAAGAACGCCGGCGCATCAAGGGGCTTGTCATCAATAAATTTCGTGGAGACGTAGAAATTCTGCGCCCCGGCCTTTCGATGCTGGAAGAAAAGACCCATCTGCCTGTGGTGGGCGTCGTACCGTACCTGAAGGTGGACATCGAGGACGAGGACTCCCTGAGCCAGCGCCTCGAGATGCGGGACGGCAAAAAGCCGCTGGACGCGGCGATCATCCGTCTGCCGCATCTGTCCAATTTTACGGACTTCATGCCGCTGGAACAGCACCCGCTGCTGGGCGTGCGGTATGTTTCGAACGCTCATGAGCTGGGCGCACCCGACCTCATCCTGCTGCCGGGCACAAAAAATACGGTGGACGACCTGCTCTGGCTGCGGCAGTGCGGGCTGGAAACGGCTCTGCTCAAGCTGGCCGCGAAAGGCACGCCGGTGCTGGGCGTCTGCGGTGGCTACCAGATGCTGGGCCAGACCCTCGACGACCCCACCGGCAGCGAAAGCGGCCGGCCGCAGACTCTGCGAGGGCTGGGGCTGCTGCCCACCCGGACCGTGTTCAGCGAGCAGAAGCGCCGCGCACAGGTCAAGGCGACCGCCGCCGCCGCCCCCTTTGCGGGTGCAGAGCTGGAAGGCTATGAGATACACACCGGCGTGACCGAGGCGGAGGGCGAACCCTTCGCCCACTACCCCGACGGAGGCCGGGAAGGCTGTGTGCAGGGCAATGTGTTCGGTACCTACCTCCACGGCCTGTTCGACACCGGTACGCTGACCGAGGCGCTGGCGGGTTGGCTCTGCCGCCGAAAGGGCATCGACCCCTCCGACGCAGCCCTCATCCCGATGGAAGAGTACCGCCGCCAGCAGTTCGACATCCTGGCCGACGGTGTGCGCGGGGCGCTGGATATGGACGCGGTGTATGCCGCGATGGGAATGGAGAAGCGCTGAATGGAACAGGGACTTTTGCATCTGTACTGGGGCGACGGAAAGGGAAAGACCACCGCCGCTATGGGTCTTGCGCTCCGTGCGCTGGGGTCCGGGAAGCGGGTGGTCATCGTCCAGTTTTTGAAGGGCGGGAACAGCGGCGAGATACCGCTTCTGGCCCAGCTTGGCGCGGAGATCTACCGGGGCAAGGCCGGGCAGAAATTCGTCTTCCAGATGACGCCGGAGGAAAAGGCCGCGACCCGCGAACTGCAAAACCAGAACCTCGCCGCCGCCATAGCACAGCCTGCCGACCTGCTGATACTGGACGAAGCCGGGAGCGCAGAAGAGCTGGATATGGTGGACGTCGATCTATTAAAAAAGGCCGTTCTGGAGCGGCCTGCCGGATGTGAGTGTGTCCTGACGGCCCACACGCCGCCCCAGTGGATGATGGACGCCGCCGACTACTCCACCGAGATGAAATGCCACCGCCACCCCTACCAGAAGGGGATAAAAGCACGAAAGGGGATAGAATATTGACGCCGCAGCATCATCTGCCCGCCGACATTGAGCGGACGAGCTTCCACATCATCACCGAAGAGCTGGAAATGATGGGCCTGACCCCGCCGCCCGAGCACGAAGCCGTGGTCAAGCGGGTCATCCACACCACCGCCGACTTCGACTATGCGCGGAATCTCCGCTTTACCCCCCGCGCGGTGGAGCAGGCCGTCAAGGCCCTCCACGCCGGGGCCGTCATCGTGACCGATACGAATATGGCGCTGGCCGGCATCACCAAGCCCGGTCTGGCGAAGCTGGGCGGCACGGCCTGCTGTTATATGGCTGACCCCGAGGTGGCCGCCGCCGCAAAAGAGGCTGGCACCACCCGGGCCGTCGCAGCGATGAAAAAGGCAGCGCAGGAGCATCCCGGGGCTATCCTCGCCGTCGGCAACGCGCCCACGGCTCTGCTGACGATTGCAGAACAGATCGAAAGCGGCCTGCGGCCCGCACTGGTCATCGGTGTGCCGGTGGGCTTCGTGAACGTGGTGGAGAGCAAGGAGCGGCTCTTCGCCGTCTGCGAAAAGTACGGCGTACCCGCCATCGTGGCGATGGGCCGCAAGGGCGGCAGCAACGTCGCTGCCGCCATCTGCAATGCCCTCATCTACTCCGCCGCCGAAATGCTCGACCCCTCGGCGCGGGGGTGGAAGTGAGCGATAAGTTTTGGAGGAGCGCAATGAACCCTACAAGAAAGACCGATGAAAAATTTTATCGGCTGTTTTCGACCTTTCACGCCTTTTCAGAGCATCTGACCAAGCGGGAAGACAATGAACTGCGCGATAAATACGACCACAATGCGTTCTGTTATTCCGGCCAGCCCACGGAGGACGAGCTCCGGGCCGCGCTGGCTTATCAGAAAGCGCGGGGAGACGCCTTCCTCAAACTGGAAGGATACGAGCCGCTGGCCAATGCATTCGGCATGGAGTGCGAAGAGACCCTGACGATGGTTCTGCCGAAGGGAACAGACATCCGCAGCTGGAAAACGAACCCGGACGTCTCGATCAAGGCCCCGGACGCAGACCAGCTGGAACAGCACGAACTGAAATACTACGGCCCGTTGTACGGAGATGATTTTACCGTGCGGAACAACCGGCATCTCCGGGAAAAACTGACCTACCTTGGAGCGTATCTGGGCGGGAAACTGGCGGGCGACTGCTATATTTTCGCATCCGATGGGTATGTCTGCATGGACGGCCTGCTGGTGGACGAGGATTTCCGGCACCAGTACATCGCCATGACCCTGATGAAGCATATTGCCGAAAAGGCGCAGGAGCGCGGAGAGATCCTGTATCTTCACGCTGACTCCGAGGATACACCGAAGGAACTGTATGCGAAGATGGGATTTCAGGCCGTTGACAAGCTCTATGAATATCTCTGCACCGATTTCTCGAAACTGAAAATATGAACGAATGCGCGCCGGATACGGCGATGGGCCTCCCAATGCGGGAGGCCTTTCTGTTACACCGTCGCCAGCACGGCGAGGATGCTCTGCCAGCGCTTGTTCTCGACGGCGGGAGCACGGCGGACGGGCCGGGACTGTACAGGCTGAGGCCGCGGGGCCGTCTGGGGCAGGGGAGCGAAAAGCGCGGCCTGCCATGCGGCGGCAAGCTGCATGGCCTCCGGGCAGCTCTGTAGGGTGCGGCGCTCGGCTCCGGCGAGGTAGTCGCCCAGCCAGCAGAGGATGGCCGCGATGTTCAGCTGTTCGGCGGCGCGGGCGCTCCAATAGCTCCAATGGGCGGGACGGCCCACGAACCGCTCCACCGTGATGAGCGCACCCTCCCGGGCAGCAGAGGGGACGGCCGTCCCACAACCACCGGCAGTATGGGCCAGAACGTCCAGAATGCGCGCCATCCGGCCGCTGTCGAGGGCGTCGTCCCGGACAAAAGCAGAGAAATCCGTCTGGGCCAGCAGACCGTCGGCGGTGGCGGGGAAGCGCCCCGTCAGCTCGCCCGAGGCGTTGTGGCAGCTCTGCCACCCTTTGCGGACGAGCTGGAAGTTCAGCTTCTGACGTCCCATCGTGGAATAGAACACCCGGGCCTTGCCGCTGACCGGCTCCTGCCGCAGCTCGAGATAAGCGTCTGCGCCTCCGAGGTCTTGGACCTTGACGCTGAGCACAAGGCGGTACTCAGGCTTCTGGCTGGACATGGCAAGATGCATCTCTTCAAAATAACGTGCGGCATCCATAGCGGTTCTCCTTCCTGTGGGCGCGGGGTGATGTGTAGGTGTGCGGCCCTTCGTTGGTTGTAGTATATCATAAATTGCGCAAGAATACAACTATAAGTTTGCAAATAAACCAAAAAACTTTTTGATTCTTCGGCAATGCAAAACAAGATGGTTGTGAGTGACAACAAAAATACGGGGCCGCTGGCAGCAGATACAACTGCACAGCGGTCCCGTACATTATTATGATTCAGTCGCCCAGCTCCCGTATCTCGTTCTGGATGAGTCGGCCTGCGGCCCGGGCCAGCTGGTCCATGCCCCGGATGCGGGCCATGTTTTTGCCGTAGATGCGGGAGGCGTCGGCGGCGCTGGCGTCTTCGCCCATAAAGACGGCGGAGACCCGCAGACCCTTCCGCTGCAGCGCCCGCACCTCGGTGGCGGCGTCCTCCACGCCCGCGCTGCCGCCGTAGTCGCGGCCTAGCGGGTCATCGGGAGAGGGTGGAATGCGGCGGCTGTCGTTGGGGGAAGCGTCCGTCAGGAGGATGAGTAGGTGCCGCGCGGCGGGGCCGGGGTCGAAGTCGATGAGGTCGCCTGCTGCCCGCAGAGCCAGACCGTCCCGGTTCCAGCCCGAGGCGAAATACTGGCAGATGCCCTGTAAGCTCTTCTCCTTGAAGCCCTTGAGCACCCGCAGGACGGTGTAGCCCCGCAGGCTGGAAAAGCAGCTCACCCGCACCGGGATGCCGCAGGCCGCGAGGCTCTGGGCGAGGATAGAACCCTGCGCCGCGATGACCTCCTGACAGTGGAGGCGGGAAGCCGAAGCGTCCAGCAGCAGGTCAACGGTGAAGGACGGGTGGTTCTCTTCCTCCGCACAGCGGAACACCCGGTCGTCGTCCATGACGGTGCGCCAGACCCGCTCCGGGTCGAGGTTGCCGCTGCGGGCGACCCGGGCGTTGGGCTGCTGGTGGACGAGGATGCAGTTCCGGATCTGCTCAGTCAGCCGCAGCACGACGCTGCGGTGAAGCTCGAGATTTTTCGAATCGTACGCCCGGTTCCGCTCAGCCTGAAGCTGGGCCTGTTCGGCCAGGTGCTTTGCCTCAGGGGTAGGGGCCTGCTCCGGGCTGGGGACGCCGGAGGCAAACCAGAGGTGACAGCCCAGATGCTCCCCGGTGCAAAGCTCCTGCTCGGCCTTCCGCAGCCGTTCGGGCGGGTAGAGCGACCGGCCAAAGCAGCTTTCGATGTAGGCGCGGTCTTCCTCGGCGCGCTGGCGCAGGGTGATGTGGGCCAGCCGCTTGTCGGCATGGATGCCGCTGCCGGAGGCGTCCACCGCGCCGGAATGCTCCACCGTCACCCGGTCGGTCTTTATCATCTGAGTGGGCATGGTGCGGGTCATGAGGGACGCCAGCAGGCCGTCCAGATGGAGATGCAGCCCGGCCTTCTGATGCACCGTGCCGTTGAACAGCTCGAATTTGGCGTAGACGGCCAGCAGTGCGGCCTTCAGCTCGTCCGGCTTTGGGGGCGTCTCGGGACTGAGGGCGGCGTCGAGAGCCTTTTCGTAGGGAGTCATGACCGGCGGCGTGCGCCCCTGCACAGCCCGCCAGCGCGCGGCCTGCATGGAGTAGACCAGCTGGTTCTTCGCCATCCACTCCTGCCGCGAGAGCTTGTACTGGATGCCGAAAAAGTAGTCCGCATGGGCGCGGCGGAGGGCCGAAAGCACCGGGCGGCGGGGCAGTTCCAGAGCGTAGACCGCGCTCTCGAGGTAGAGCCAGGTCAAATCGTCCAGCATGGCCTGCCGGATGTCGCCCTCCCATGCGTCAAAGAGGCTGCGCACCAGCTCGTCGCCGTAGTATTTGTGGACCAGCCCCACGACGCAGTTCATGTAAAAATCAATGGTGCCGTCGGTGTTCCGGGCGAGGAACAGCGGCTCGAAGCCGTAGGCTCCTGCCGCTGCCCACACCTGATTGGCGGCCCGCCGCTCTTCGGCGGTGTAGCTCTGCGCTTCCATAAAAACGCCCCTTTTTTATCGCAATTTTCAAAAATAGTGCCTATCGAAACGGCATATTTGCGATATGCAGTTTGCGGATGTTGCTTGTACATTAAAAACGCAAACTGCTATAAATTAGAGTTAGCCCCAGAGGTTTTCCGGGTAAAGACCCTCGGCGGTCTTCTGAGCGATGCCGGCCACCACCACGGGTTTGTCCTCCCGGTAGGTGACACCGTACCACTGATCGGTGCTGTTCAGCACCTTGACCGTGGCCTTGCCCTCCTCCAGCAGCTCGGTGACAACCAGCGGCAGGAAATACTCACACTTGAGCGGGTCCTTGGCCAGATGCTCGGTCAGCCAGCCCGCAAAGCGGCGGTCCGCCTCTTCCAAAAAGCTTTTCCCAAAGCCCCAGAGGTTCATGCTGACCTGCGTTTCGCCGGGCAGGTCCACCCAGGTAGCGCCCTCATCCTCGGTGTAGTGGATGCCGCCCTCGTAGGTCTCAATGCGGGTGCGCTCGATGACGCTGTGGAGGGTGCCGTCCGGGTTTGCCTGGCAGACACCGCGGGAGACCTTGCCGTTTTCCGAGACGGTGTTCTTGAGCAGATAGCTCACCATGCAGTAATCGTACACCTCGCCATCCTCGTGGGTGGAAAGGTAATCGTACATCACTTTGAATGCCTGCGGGCCGTAGTAATCGTCCGCATTGATGACGGCAAAGGGGCCGTTGATGAACGGCTTTGCGGCCAGAACCGCGTGGCAGGTGCCCCAGGGCTTGACACGGCCCTCCGGGATGGAGAAGCCCTCCGGCAGCTCGTCCAGCTGCTGGAACGCGTATTTCACGTCCATCACCTTGGAGACACGGTCGCCGATGGCCGCCTTAAAGGCATCCTCGATCTCGTGCTTGATGACAAAAATGACCGTCTCAAAGCCTGCGCGGCGGGCATCGTAGAGAGAGTAATCCACAATGACCTGCCCATTGCGGCCCACCGGGTCGATCTGCTTCATGCCGCCGTAACGGCTGCCCATGCCAGCCGCCATGACCACCAAAACGGGTTTATTCATAATAAAAACCTCCTGTTTGTGCCAAAGCTTGATTTTTCATAGCTCCATTATACTCGAAAAGCCCCTGAACAACAAGGCAGGCTTTAAAGCAAGATTTAATTGCTTATTTTGTAAATCAAAGCTTGCCAATCTGTGCAAAACACGGTATACTGGAGTCGCACACTTTTTCCTTTCCAAAACCAAAAATGGAGGTTCCCTTTTATGAACGAAGCCGTTACCAAGCGTTTTCTGCTCTATTTCCGCCTGATGATGCTGGTGTGGATCCTGATCGCCAACGCGTTCTTCCACGTCATTGAATTTGATTACAGCTGGCTGGTGTTTTTGAGCAACATCATGCTGTTCACCATGGAGGGCGACATCAAGGACCGCTTTATTTCCGTGGAGCTGGGCGGCCTTGTAGGCATGGTGCTCACCGTGCTGGCCATGCTGGCCATTGCAGCCCTGACCCCGGTGCTGGGCGGCCTGCTGGGCCTGCTGCTGCCGCTGGCGGTGGTGCTGTTCATCCTCATCATCCTGCACCCCTATGCCCCCAAGGTGCTCAACAACGTCGGCTTTGCCTACCTCACGGTGGCCTGCATCGACGCGGAGACCTTTGCGGCCAACCTGCCCCGGTTCTTCTTCGTGTACATCGTCGGCTCCCTGGTCTTCAACGGGGTCTGCATCCTTCTGATGAAGCCTGCGAAAGCCTTGGCCGCCAAAACCGTAAAAGCATGACCCCCCTGCAAAAGCGATGCCTCGGCATCGCTTTTGTTTTGCCCGGCCCTGTGGTACAATAAGAAAAAACGCAGAAAGGGAGTATCCCCATGTCTCACAAGACTGTCTGGATCACCGGAGCCTCTTCCGGCATCGGCCGGGAGTTTGCCTGCCGGTATGCCAAGCTCGGCTTCCGCCTCATCCTCACCGCCCGCCGCCGGGAGCGGCTGGATCAGCTGGCCGCCGAGCTGCTGGCAAAGTACAACACGTTCTGCCGCGTCCTCCCCGCCGACCTTGCCCGGGAGAGCGAGTGTACTCGCCTGTGTGAGGAGCTGGCCGAGGAGCGGATCGACATTTTTATCAACAACGCGGGCTTTGGCGTCTGCGGCAGTTTTCTGGAGACCAGCACCGAGGCCGAGCTCTCCATGGCCAAAGTCAATGTGCTGGCCATGCACCAGCTGTGCAAGTTCGCGGTGCAGAAAATGCAGGCCCAGGGCTTTGGCACGGTGCTGAACGTGGCCTCCTCGGCAGGCCTGCTGCCGGGTGGTCCCTATATGGCGGGCTACTACGCCACCAAGGCCTATGTGGTCAGCCTGACCCGGGGCATTGCCGAAGAGCTCCGGGAGCAGCACAGCCCTGTCTACGTCTGCGCCCTCTGCCCCGGCCCGGTGGACACCGAGTTCAATGACCGGGCGGGTGTAGTGTTCGCCCTCAAGGGCATTTCCCCCGCCCTCTGTGTGGAGGAAGCCATGCGCGGGATGCTGCGGGGCAAGACCATCATCGTGCCCTCGGCCCTGATGCGGGCTGCCACCACCGCCCAGCACTTTGTGCCCACGCCGCTGCTCATGCCCATCGTGGCCCGACAGCAGAAAAAGAAACTGGGCGGCAGCACCCCCACACAGGAACATTGACACCGCCGGGAAACCATGTTACCCTAGAGCACAGGAGAACCGCATTTGATTGCGCAAACAGACCAGACGGAGGGATATTGGAATGAAGATCGCACTCATCAACGAGAACAGCCAGGCCGCCAAGAACGGCATCATTGAAGCCGCCCTGAAAAAAGTGGTGGAGCCCATGGGCCACGAGGTAGTCAACTACGGCATGTACGCAGCCGATGACAAGGCCCAGCTGACCTATGTCCAGTGCGGCATTCTGGCCGCCATCCTGCTCAACAGCGGCGCGGCCGATTACGTCATCACCGGCTGCGGCACCGGCGAGGGTGCCATGCTGGCTTTGAACAGCTTCCCCGGTGTCATCTGCGGCCATGTGGAAGACCCCGTAGACGCCTACACCTTTGCCCATGTCAACGACGGCAACGCCGTAGCCATGCCGTTTGCCAAGGGCTTTGGCTGGGGCGGCGAGCTCAACCTGGAGTACTGCTTTGAGAAGCTGTTCGGCTTCGGCCACGGCCAGGGCTACCCCAAGGAGCGCGTGGAGCCCGAGCAGCGGAACAAGAAGATCCTGGACGGCGTCCGCGCTGCCACTTTCAAGCCCCTCATCGATTGCCTGAAGAGCATCGATCCGGACCTGCTCAAGGGCGCTGTGGCCGGCGAGAAGTTCAGCGAGCTGTTCTTTGCCTCCTGCAAGGACGCGGAGCTGGCTGCATACGTCAAGACCCTGCTGTAATTTCCAAAACAACCGTGCCAAACTTTTTCATTCCATCCTTCGGATGTGTTGTGAAAAATGACAAAATCAAACTCCGGGTATTGACAGTTTGACCAAGGCGTTCTATACTCGTGCCATCGAAAGCAAAGGCGCTTGTGGAAGCAAAATTCCACAAGCGCCTTTTGTGTTTCGCGGGGCCGCGGGCCCCGTGCGCTCTGGGGGAAATAGAGGGCCCTCAGAACCGTGTTTTGCGCGCTGCCACGTTTGATAGAGGGACGCGCGGCGCAAGTGTACGCCTCCGCCGGGGCTGGCACTCCGGCGGGGAAAACTGTGGGAGGGTACTATCATGTTCAACTCTGTCAACACCTGTTGGACGCTGGTTGCAGCGTTCCTGGTCTACTTCATGCAGGCCGGTTTCGCACTGTGTGAAGCAGGCTTTACCCGTGCCAAGAACACCGGCAATATTCTGATGAAGAATATGATGGATTTCTGCATTGGCACCCCGTGCTACTGGCTCATCGGCTTCGGCATCATGTTCGGCGGCACGGGCGCTCTGATCGGCGGGTTCGCCCCGTTCATTCAGGGAGATTACCCGCACCTGGGGCTC
>OGEU01001349.1_pt1 | contig 21062 bp, 20 predicted proteins | sample 1570651 | NCBI WGS metagenome assembly OGEU01 (sample SAMEA2582129, study PRJEB24529) | metagenome | biome: Human gut stool | place: China | collected 2011 | reverse complement strand
ACCCGGCCGCCGACGTCTGGTATAACCTTCAGGGAATACGCCTCGACGGCCGCCCCACGGCCCCCGGAATCTACATCCGCAACGGCCGCAAGACAGCCGTCCGCTGACCTCCCGCCAACGACAGCCTGAACGGGGAGCGACAGAGCCGCTCCCCGTTCAGTTATTTATAAGGCACAAGGCGGCCGCGGAGTTGCGCGTTAGCGGTTTTTTCGCTACCTTTGCACAAATTTACGACTATGAATCTCTTCGACACAATCTCAGCCCAGATAAAGGAGGCCATGCTCGCCCGCGACAAAGTGCGCCTCGAAACCCTCCGCGGTATCAAGAAAGAATTTCTCGAAGCCAGAACGGCCAAGGGAAGCGACGGCAACCTCTCTGACGAACAGGCCATTAAAATACTGACCAAGATGGCCAAGCAGCGCCGCGAGACCGCTCAGATCTACGACGAGCAGAACCGCCCCGAACTGCGCGACGGCGAAATCGCCGAAGCCGAGATTATCGAGACTTACCTGCCGCGCCAGCTCAGCGACGATGACCTCGCCGAAGCCCTGCGCGCCATCATAGCCGAGACAGGCGCCACCTCGCCGCGCGAGATGGGAAAGGTTATGGGCGTAGCCACAAAACGCCTCGCCGGCCGGGCCGACGGAAGCCGCATATCGGCAATGACACGTCAACTTTTAAGCTAACAATCAGAAAATGCTTACTCTTCAACAGATCAAGGCCGACCCCGCGAAAATAATCGAGCGCCTGGCCGTTAAAAACTTCGACGGCCGCGAAGCCATCGAAAAAGTTGTGGCTCTCGACAACGAGCGCCGCGCCCTTCAGCTCGAAAACGACAACCTCGCCTCTTCGCTCAACAAGCTGTCGGCCTCGATAGGTGCCCTCATGAAAGCCGGCAACAAGGCCGAGGCCGAACAGGCCAAGGCCGAGGTGGCTGAAATAAAGTCGCGCCAGCGCGCCATAGCCGAGCGCCTCGACAAGGCCGCCGGCGGCATAACGGAAATTCTGCTGTCGGTCCCGAATGTCCCCTACGAAGGCGTTCCCGCCGGCAAGTCGGCCGCCGACAATGTTGTCGAGAAGACAGGCGGCCCGATGCCCGACCTCCCCGCCGACGCGCTCCCCCACTGGGATCTCGCCAAGAAATACGGCATCATCGAGGGCGTTTCCGATCGTCCGTATGTCTCCAACAGCTTCCACTGCCATGTTACCGAGGATGTGACTCCGATTGAGAAACAGGATCTGGAGGGACGTTTTTGGGAACTCTGCAACGGCGGTAAGATCCAGTATGTCCGTTATCCGATCGGCTACAACAAAGAAGCCATCCGTACCCTGATCCGCAGAGCGATGGACCTGGGCTATTATGAGGGTGTAAACCTTTCTCTGGCTTACTGCGATGACTGCGGCCACCAGGAACTCGACATGGATGTCTGCCCGGTCTGCGGTTCCAAGAACCTGACAAAGATCGACCGTATGAACGGCTATCTTTCCTACAGCCGTGTCCATGGCGACACACGTCTGAACGAGGCGAAGATGGCAGAAATTGCGGAAAGAAAATCGATGTAAAATCATTGCGATATTTGTAATACGATAAAAGAACGAAATCCCCTGCGGGAAATCCATTCGGTTTGGATTTTCCGCAGGGGATTTTATAGTTCGGCAATTATTCTTCGATATCGCGGGTGATGTTGCGTACCCAGACGTATTTTTTATAATGAAGATAAACCGCAGGCAGTTTCACGATCTCATCGAGGTTTACGATACAGTAGACAACCATGACCGGCAGCTTCAGCCAGAACGCGGCGAGGAAACCAAGCGGTACGGAAAAGCACCACATCGCGCCGATATTTCCCTGCATATCGAATTTCGCATCGCCGCCGGCACAGAAGATGCCGTCGAGAACGGTGGTGTTGACCGACTGTGCCATCAAGTTCAGACCGCAGAAGAGAAGCATGTACTGCAGATATTCTGCCGCGGTATCGGTAAGCGGAGCGAAGTGGACGATTGCAGGAGAGATCAACATCAGAAGACCGCCGGTCACAACGCCGATGGCAATTGCAAGATGCGTCAGGCGGCCGCCGTATTCGCGTGCTTTCTCGAGTTCATCTGCACCGAGCAGGTTTCCGATCAGAACACCGGCACCGCCGCTCACACCGCGGATCAGGCAGGAGAGGAGGCTCTTTGCAATCGAGGTAATCGAGTTTGCTGCAACAGCATCGCTTCCCATGTGGCCCATGATAACGGAGTACAGAACGTAGGCAATTCCCCAGACGAGGGAGGCCGCAAGCACGGGAAGCGTGTAGCGCCAGAAGTCTTCTGAAAGTATTTTCCCTGCGGAAGAGAAGAGGCGGTTCCAGAGAATCCGTACACGCTCCGGTTTCTTTGTCTCGAGATAAGCCCAGATCAGTTCCACAACGCGGGCAGCTACCGTTGCATAAGCTGCTCCGCGGATCCCAAGTGCCGGAGCACCGCAAAGACCGTAGATGAGGATGGCATTTAAAATGATGTTCAGTACAACCGCAGTGGAACTGATGCGGGAGCTGACTGCTGCATGACCGGTGTTTTTCAGCAGGATCAGATAGACCTGCGAAATACCGCAGAGTACGTAGGAGAGTGCAACAGCGCGTAAATACTGGCTTCCGCTTGCAACCAGGGCCGCATCATTTGTAAAGATGCGCATCAGCATTTCGGGACAGAAACCGGCAAGGATGGTAAACAGGCCGGAGAACAGCAGGTTGGTGCGAAGTGCGATCGGAATCACTTTTTCGATCGAAGCGGCATCCTGTTTCCCCCAGTACTGCGCTGCCATAATACCGGCGCCCGCCGCGATGCCTGAGATAAAAAGGCTCAAAACAAACTGCACCTGTCCGGCCAGTGAAACAGCAGACAACGAAGTCTGATCAATCCAGCCCAGCATGATCGCATCCGTTGCGCTGACGAGAGCCAGCATAAAATTCTGGATCGCAATCGGAAGGACGAGGAGTTTTAGTTTCTGGTAAAATTCATCCTTAAAATTCATTCGTGTTTTCATAAAAATTCCCCCAAAGTATAAATAGTAGTTTTTGCTGTATTATAGCGGAAAGGAAATGGGAAAACAATGGCTAAAACAAGCTATTTTCTGGTCATTTTTGACATTCCCTGTATAATATAGAAGAAAAAGAACTTTTCCGGTGCCCGTGTCCGGTACGCCGGAAAGCGGAGAAGAAGTTTGATCAGAAAATCAGGTTTCCTTCAGCAGAAACTCCAGGATTTCTGCTATCAGAATAAATATGCCGGCAGCGGCTGTCTTTATAAAATCCAGAAATCCATGCAGGAGCTGGAGAAGCTTTTGAAAAAGAAAGATAAGAAACGGAAGTAGGTTCGGCTGCCATTGGAGCCGTCATCGAAACAAACGGAAATATACGAAAAAATTGTGAAATTTAATAGAATTATAAGACCTGTTTTCGCTGTTTTTAACAAAAGTAAAGAAACAGTGAAAAAAAGGTTGCTTTTTTCGGCAGAATCCTTTATAATCTTATTTGTGTTCAGCGAGTGGATCATCCAATGAAACACAGAAAAACAAAAGTAAGCGCCTTTAGCTCAGTTGGTAGAGCAGTAGACTCTTAATCTATTTGTCCAGGGTTCGAGTCCCTGAAGGCGCATCGAAAGCACTGTTTTTGCAGACCTGAGAGCTGCGGGGACGGTGTTTTTCTTGTTTTACAAGCAAAATACCAAAAGTCTGTGTATCAACTTTTTTACATTGCGATAGAAACAGAGAAAAACCGGCAGCGGAGCGGTCTTACTTTTCAAGAGACCGTTCTGCTGCCGGTTTGTATTTTGGATGGGAATCAAATCATTTGCGAAAGCATTCCGCTACAGAAACCGTGCCTCCATCTTACAGATCGGGTTTCCAATTGAGGAAAACTTCTCCTCATATTCCGTCATTACATTTCCTTCTGAGAGAACCACATCGTGGTGCAGATCGTATGTGAATGCAGTGAGTTCCCATCCCTCTGCATTTTTCATCTCTTCAAGAGAGAAGTCAAACAGATCTTTATTATCGGTTTTGAATTCCAGTGTTCCGTCCTTCTTTAAAATCTTCTCGTACCGTGCAAGAAACTCATGTGACGTCAGTCTCCGCTTCGCATGGCGGTCCTTCGGCCACGGATCGGAGAAGTTGAGGTAAATGCGGTCTACCTCGCCCTCAGCAAACACTTCCGGAAGCTGGCGTGCATCCATGCGGATGAAAAACAGGTTTTTGATTTCCGTCTCCAGTTTTTCCCGTTTCTGTACTGCGCGGAGCAGCACGCTGTCGTACATTTCAATGCCGACGTAGTTGATTTCCGGATGCAGAACCGCCATATCCATCAAAAAGCGGCCCTTTCCCATACCGACCTCAATATGAATCGGATTTTCATTTCCAAAAATTTCAGCCCACCGTCCCCGGCAGCTCTCCGGCTCCTGCACAACGAACGGACAGGAAGCAATCACATCTTTTGATCCTCTGATATTTCTAAGGCGCATATGCGTAAAATTCCTTTCTTAAGTGATAAATATTAGAATAAAAGCCAATCATATCCAGTATATCATAGCTCCCGAAAAAGCAAAACAGAAAAATCCCGTTTTCAAATTTTCAAAGTTTTCAAAATACTATATACAATATCAACCTGCACATAGCATTTCTTATCAGCAATATGACAATCGGATTGGAACCATATCGAAATCATATGAGGGACCATCTTTTGGCTATTGAGATTGGAAGAAAAAATATGACCCATTGTCTATTTTTAATCAAAAAGTCGATCGAAATTCCACTTTTTTTTACGATTTCAATATGTCAACTTTGGAAAAAAAGGTGTAGAATACTAACAGCAAAGATGCGGGGAGTTTTCCTCGTCTTTGTTGTCTTTTAAATAAATAAGGAGGGAAAGCGATGCTATGGAATCTGTAATTAACAAACTTGCAGAGATCGAAACGGCTGCTACCAAGATTATGCAGGCTGCCGAGAATCAGAAGAAGCTCCAGGATGAGCAGCAGGAAGAGCGGATTGCAAAATTCGATGCAGATCTGGAAGCGGAAACGGCAAAGCGGATTGAAGAGATCACAACAAAACTTCATTCTACTACAGATGCGGATCAGAAAAAGCAGCGGGACTCTGCCGCCGAACTTCTATCTTCACTGGACGCTTATTACGAACAGAATCACGGAACACTGTCCACGCAGATTTACGAAAACATTATAAGGAAGTGAAACGATGAGCGGTCTATTATCCTACAGCGGCCTTACCACAAAGATAAGAGCCATGCAGAGCCATCTTTTAAACGACCAGAATTTTCGGGAAATCGTGGAATTGGAGAGTGTACCGCAGGCAGTTTCTTACCTCAAGCAGCATAAAGGCTATGAGGATCTGTTTGAGGGCTACAACGAAGCTGACCTTCACCGAGGTCAGATCGAGAAAATGCTGCGCCTGACGGTATACCGGGATTTTTCCAAGCTGTACCGTTTTGCAAATGTGGAGCAGAGAAAGTTCCTTGCGCTCTACTTTAAACGATACGAAGTGTCCGTTATCAAAGAATGCCTGAACACGGTATTTGATCACCGTGATGTGGTATTGAACCTGTCCATATTCGACGAGTTCTTTAACAAGCATTCCCAGCTGGACATCAATCTTCTGGCGTCCTCCAGGACGATCGAAGAACTGATTGCGAACCTGAAAGGGACAGAATATTATGCCCCGTTGTCGCAGCTCGCGGATATCGAGCGTCCGACCCTGTTCGACTATGAGATGACCCTGGATCTGTATTACTTTGCACAGATGTGGAAAGACAGATCAAAAGTAGTGACAAAGCGGGATCTGGAAGAGCTGACCGCTGCATGGGGAAGCAAGTTTGACATGCTGAACCTTCAGTGGATCTACCGTTCCAAACGCTATTATCACATGACCAGCGCACAAATCTACGCCCTGCTGATTCCGGTTCATCACCGGCTGAAAAAGGATGTGGTAAAGGCACTGGTAGAAGCCGAGAATATGAGTGCATTTTCCCAGCTGCTGGAACAAACCTATTATGCGAAACGGTATGATTCCTTCAAAGTCGATACGCTGGAATCCATGTATGCAGCCATTATGAAGCACATACTTTCCAGTGAATCCAGACAGGATCCTTATTCCGTTGCCACCATATACTCATACCTCTATCACAAAGAGCACGAGGTAAACCGGCTTATTATTGCACTCGAGTGCGTACGTTACCGTATCAGCGCTGACGAGGCAATGCAGCATATCGCAAAAACTTAATACACGGGGAGGTGTACTCATTGATTGTCAAGATGAAATTTTTGAGCATCACCGGGCCGAAAGCCGACATTGACCGTGTGGTCAACACTTATCTCTCAAAATATGAGATACATCTGGAAAACGCTCTGACAGAGCTGTCTACGATGCAGAATATCACACCGTATATCCAGATCAACCCATACAAAGAGACCTTAAAACAGGCGGAAGATTTTACAGCACTTCTGCCGGAAGAGAAGCGTACCACCACGAAAAGACTTTCCCTGGAAGATGCCATCAACTGTGTCCATGGTTTGGATCACACCCTTGGCCAGTTGAACCAGGAGCGTACAGAACTGGAAGCAAAAAAGAAAGACTTGATGGAAAAAGCACAGAAAATCGAGCCGTTCCAGGATCTGCACTGCAATCTTTCCTCTATTCTGGATTTCCACTTTATCAAATTCAGATTCGGAAAGATCACAAAAGAGTATTACAACAAGTTTGAGAGCTACTGCTATGAGAACAGCGATACGGTATTCTACCGCTGCCATTCCGATGAGCAGTATGTATGGGGCATTTACTTCTGCCCGAGAGATCAGGTCACGAAAGTGGACGCCGTATTCTCATCCCTGCACTTCGAAAGAATCTACGTTCCGGACGAGTACAGTGGAACGCCGGAGGATGCTTACGCAGCACTTCAGGCAGAAATCAAAAAGACAGACGATGCACTCAGCGAGTGCTCACGGAAACTGGCAAAATGCCTTTCGGATTCCGCAGAGGATCTGGTTGCAGCAAAAGAGCAGTTAGAGCAGCTCTCCGGCAACTTTGATGTCCGTCGCCTGGCAGCCTGCACAAAATCCAAGAAGGAAACTTTCTATATTCTGTGCGGCTGGATGTCGGAAAAAGATGCCGCTTCCTTCCAGAAGGACATCGAAAACGACACAAATCTCTTCTGCTTTATCGAGGATGATGCAAACAACGTTCTGCGTCAGCCGCCGACAAAGCTGAAAAACCCGAAAATCTTCCGTCCGTTTGAGATGTATGTGAAGATGTACGGACTGCCAAATTACAATGAAATTGACCCTACGATTATCGTAGGACTCACCTATGCCTTTATTTTCGGAATCATGTTTGCCGATGTAGGACAGGGATTGTGTCTGCTGATTGGCGGCGCACTGCTGTACCACTACAAGAAGATGGATCTTGCAGCGATCATGAGTACCTGCGCGGTATTCTCTGTGATCTTCGGATTCTTGTTCGGCAGCTTCTTCGGATTTGAGAATGTCATACCGGCCCTCTGGCTGCATCCGAAGGAAGCGATGACAACGCTTCCGTTCATCGGTTCGATGAACACCGTATTTGTCGCAGCGGTTGCATTTGGTATGTTCATGATTCTGACAGGAATGGTTCTGCATATGATCAATGCAGCAAGAAACCATAAGCTCGGCGAGCTTCTGTTCAGCCAGAACTCCCTGGCAGGCTTCATTTTCTACGGAGCCCTTGCCGTTACACTCGTTCTCCTGTTCAGCGGCCATAAAGCTCCGGCTGTCGGCGTGATGGTAGTCATGTTCGGTATTCCGCTTCTTGCGATCTTCTTAAAAGAGCCACTGGAGCGTATGGTAGAGAAGAAGGGCAATGCATTTCCGGAGACCGGAAAGGGAATGTTCTTTGTACAGGCATTCTTCGAACTCTTCGATGTGCTTTTGAGCTACTTCTCCAACACAATTTCCTTTGTCCGTGTCGGCGCATATGCAGTCAGCCATGCGGCTATGATGGAGGTTGTCCTGATGCTCGGCGGAGCAACAGGCGGCGGCAGCATCAGCTGGCCGGTTATTGTTCTCGGAAATGTCTTCGTTGCCTGCCTTGAGGCACTGCTGGTAGCGATCCAGGTACTGCGTCTGGAGTATTACGAGATGTTCAGCCGGTTCTATGAAGGAGACGGAAAACCGTTTGTTCCGTTTTTGAAAAAAGGCGAGAAATAAAAGAGGATTCAGAGCCATGCAAAATGGAAGCGAATATGGCGGGAAGCTGTATCGGGAAAAAGTGAAAATGGCTCCGGATCGCAGCAAAGAGTAAATTTAATGAATTAACTTCAGGAGGAAAACTATTATGAACTCAGCATTTGTACAGGTACTTACTGCAATCGCAATGGTATTAACCATCGTTGTTCCTATGACTTATTACTTCAAAGGTGAGCACAACAAAAATCGTTACAAAAAATCTCTGGCAGCCAATGTAAGCGGCTTCTTCGGCCTTCTGCTGATCGCAACCGTTGTTTCCTTCGCAGGCGCAACAACTGCATCTGCTGCAACAGAAGCAGGCGCTGGTCTTGCAACCGGTCTTGGTTACATCGGTGCAGCTCTTGTTACAGGTCTTTCCGGTATTGGTTCCGGTATCGCCGTTGCATCTTCCGCAAGCGCAGCTCTTGGAGCAATCAGCGAAGACGGCAGCATCTTTGGTAAATCCATGATCTTCGTAGCTATGGCCGAAGGTATCGCTCTGTATGGTCTGATCATCTCCTTCATGATTCTTGGTAAACTTTGATTCCAAAACCGGAAGGTATTGATCTTCACCTTAAGTTGGAGGAATCATAAATGAAAATGTTCTTGATCAGTGATAACGTAGACACTCAGACGGGCATGCGCCTGGCCGGAGTGGAAGGCGTTGTCGTTCATGAGCGCGAGGAGCTTTATGATACACTGCAGAAAACACTGGCAGACAAAGAGATCGGAATTATTCTCCTTACAGAAAAGTTCGGGAAGGAATTCCCGGACATTCTGGAGGATGTCCGCCTCAACCATAAGCTTCCGCTGCTCATTGAAATTCCGGACCGTCACGGTACCGGAAGAGCGCCGGACTTTATCACTTCCTTTGTAAATGAATCTATTGGATTAAAACTGTAAGAATGCCCTGGAGGTGACACACATTGACTACTGAGGAAAAACTTCAGAATTTTTATAATCATTCCCTGGACAGTGCAAACCGTGAAGCAGAACGTGTGATCGGCGATCACCAGAAAGCTCTGGATAAGATCTTCGAGGAGCATAAAGCAACCGCAAGACGTCAGGCAGAAGAAGAAGTTGCTGCCGAGACCGAGAAAGCAAAACGTGATGTCAATAAGACACTGTCTGCGGATCAGCTTCATATCAGACGGAAGCTGTCCCGTAAAAATCTGGAATTAAAAGAAAAACTGTTTAAAGAAGTTCGTGAAAAACTTACCGCTTATAAAAAGGATCCATCCTATGAGGAGTATCTGGAACGCAAAATCCGCGAAGCTGTTACGTTTGCCGGAAATGACAAACTGACCTTATATCTGGATCCGTCAGACGAAGCTCATAAGGCTTCCCTGGAGCAGAAACTCTCCGTAACCCTTACCATTTCGGCCATGCCGTTCCTTGGCGGCGTGCGCGCGGTCATTCCGGAGAAAAATATTCTGATCGATAATTCCTTCGAGACCCTTCTGAACGAAGAGCGGGAGAATTTCATCTTTCACGGAGGTGTAGAGCATGAATAAAACCGGAGTTATCTATGGAATCAACGGTCCGGTCGTATATCTGAAAGGAAACACCGGATTTAAAATGTCCGAGATGGTTTACGTTGGTAAAGAACGTCTGGTCGGCGAGGTTATTGCCCTGACAAAGGATACCACTACAGTACAGGTTTTCGAGGAACCCACAGGACTGAACCCAGGCGAAACAGTTACCGCATCCGGAGATGCCCTCTCTGTTACACTGGGACCTGGAATCCTGAACAACATTTTTGACGGTATTGAGCGTCCGCTGTCCGAGATTGCAAAGCAGTCCGGTAAATATATCAGCCGCGGTCTTACCGTAGATTCTCTGGATACAGAGAAAAAATGGGATGTCCATGTAACTGTTTCAGAAGGCGAAGAGCTGATGGGCGGCGCAATCATTGCAGAGACACAGGAGACCCGTTCCATCGTACACAAATCGATGGTTCCGCCGGATGTCAACGGCACGGTTATCTGGGCTGCCAAAGACGGAAAGTACACCATCCTTGACCCGATTGTAAAACTGAAACTGGAAGACGGCACCGAAAAAGAGATCACACTGGCACAGAAATGGCCGATCCGTGTACCGCGTCCAACCCTGAAAAGATATCCGGCATCCGTTCCGCTGATCACAGGACAGCGTATCCTGGATACGATGTTCCCGATCGCAAAAGGCGGCACAGCAGCCATCCCTGGCGGATTCGGTACCGGAAAAACCATGACCCAGCACCAGATCGCAAAATGGTCTGATGCCGATATCATCATCTATATCGGATGTGGAGAGCGTGGAAACGAGATGACACAGGTTCTGGAGGAGTTCCAGGAACTGATCGACCCGAAGAGCGGCAACCCGCTGATGGACCGTACCACCCTGATCGCCAACACATCCAACATGCCTGTTGCAGCCCGTGAGGCATCTCTGTATTCCGGACTGACACTGGCTGAGTATTACCGCGATATGGGCTATGATGTAGCAATCATGGCAGACTCCACATCCCGTTGGGCAGAGGCACTCCGTGAGCTGTCCGGCCGTCTGGAGGAAATGCCTGCCGAGGAAGGTTTCCCGGCATATCTGGCATCCCGTCTGTCCGCTTTCTATGAGCGTGCCGGCATGATGCAGACCCTTTGCGGAGCAGAGGGAAGCGTATCCATCATCGGAGCTGTATCTCCGCAGGGTGGTGACTTCTCCGAGCCTGTTACCATGAACACCAAACGTTTCGTCCGCTGCTTCTGGGGACTGGACAAATCTCTGGCTTACGCCCGTCATTTCCCGGCGATCCACTGGCTGACCAGCTACAGTGAATACCTGCAGGATCTGTCGCCGTGGTACAAAGATCACGTAAACAAAAACTTTGTAGATATGCGGAACCAGTTAATGGGAATCCTGAACTCTGAGAGCTCCCTGATGGAAATTGTAAAACTGATCGGTAGCGATGTTCTTCCAGATGACCAGAAGCTGACCCTGGAAATCGCCAGAGTTATTCGACTGGGCTTCCTGCAGCAGAACGCATTCCATCCGGATGACACCTGCGTATCTCTGGAAAAACAGTACAAGATGATGGAAGTTATTCTTTATCTGTACAAGAAATCCAAAGCGCTTGTGACGATGGGCATGCCAATGTCCGTACTGAAAGAGGACAAGATCTTCGACCGCGTCGTTTCTATTAAATACGATGTACCGAATGACCGTCTGGATCTGTTTGACACATACAAAAAAGATATCGACACCTTCTACGATAAGGTACTCGAGAAGAATGGTTAAGGAGGGAATTCATCATGGCAATTGAATATTTAGGCCTTAGTGAGGTCAATGGCCCTCTGGTTGTTCTGGAAGGTGTAAAAAATGCTTCCTACGAGGAAATCGTAGAATTTACCGTAGACGGCAATGAGAAAAAACTGGGACGTATCGTTGCTGTATACGAAGACAAAGCCGTTATTCAGGTATTTGAGGGAACCTCGAGCATGTCTCTTACCAATACCCATACCCGTCTGACCGGACATCCTATGGAGATCGGACTTTCCGAAGAAATCCTTGGACGTACCTTCGACGGTATCGGAAAACCGATCGACCGCATGGGACCGATTGACGCAGAGGTAAGAAGAAACGTCAACGGCCTGCCGCTGAACCCGGTTACCCGTAAATACCCAAGAAACTATATCCGCACCGGAATTTCTGCAATTGACGGACTGACCACACTGATCCGCGGACAGAAACTTCCGATTTTCTCAGGAAACGGACTCCCGCATGACCAGCTTGCGGCACAGATCGTAAAGCAGGCCTCTCTGGGGGATGATTCCGATGAACAGTTTGCTATTGTATTTGCCGCTATGGGAGTCAAGCATGATGTCGCTGATTTCTTCCGGAATACTTTTGAAGAAAGCGGTGTTGCCGACCATGTTGCCATGTTCCTGAACCTTGCAAATGACCCGGTCGTAGAACGACTCATCACTCCGAAGGTTGCCCTGACTGTCGCGGAATATCTGGCTTTTGAACGGCATATGCACATTCTTGTCATCCTGACGGATATGACTTCTTTTGCCGAGGCGATGCGTGAGGTTTCCTCCTCCAAAGGAGAGATTCCAAGCCGAAAGGGATTTCCGGGATACCTCTACAGTGAACTCGCCACGATCTACGAACGTGCAGGAATCGTCCGCGGTGTAGATGGCTCTGTGACTCAACTGCCGATCCTCACCATGCCAAATGATGATATCACACATCCGATCCCGGATCTGACCGGTTATATTACAGAAGGACAGATTGTACTTGACCGCCCGTTACACGGACAGTCCATTTATCCGCCGATTAATATCCTTCCTTCCCTTTCCCGTCTGATGAAGGACGGAATCGGAGCAGGCTATACACGAGAAGACCACCAGGATCTTGCCAATCAGCTTTTCTCCGCCTACGCCAAAGTAGGAGATGCAAGAAACCTCGCTTCTGTTATCGGTGAAGATGAACTCTCTCCGATTGATAAAAAGTATCTTGCATTCGGAAAAGAATTTGAAGAGCGTTATATCGGACAGCAGCCGGATGAAAACCGCAGTATGGAAGAGACACTGGATCTCGGCTGGGAACTGTTAGGAAAACTTCCAAGAGAGGAACTGGATCGTGTAGATACAAAGATCCTCGACAAATACTACAAACCTGCACCGGAAGAATAGACCGGAACATTTATTCAGAAATACTCTGTAAATGGATCTGAAAGGAGGGAAATTTATGGATCCTCGTACCTTCCCCACCAAGGGAAACCTGATGCTTGCCAAAAATTCACTGTCCCTGGCACGTCAGGGATACGACCTGATGGATAAAAAAAGAAATATCCTCATCCGGGAACTGATGGATCTGATCGAAGAGGCCCGGACGATCCAGGAGGACATTGATTCGACCTTCATGTATGCTTATCAATGCCTTCAGCGTGCCAATATCGAGAACGGAATCAGCACAGTCGAGCTTCTCGCCTATACGGTTCCGATTGAAAATTCCATCACGATCCAGACACGCAGTATCATGGGAACTGAAATTCCTCATGTGAAATATGTTCCCGATCCCGGGCAGCCGACTTATTCTTTCAGCACAACCAGGGAATCCATCGACAAGGCCCGTGAGGCCTTCCGGAAAGTAAAAGAACTGACGATCCGGCTTTCCATGATTGAAAATGCCGCTTACCGGCTGGCAAGTAATATTAAAAAGACGCAGAAGCGTGCCAATGCACTGCAAAATATTACGATCCCGATGTATGAAAATCTGGTCTATACAATTTCCAATGCACTGGAAGAAAAAGAACGTGAAGAATTTACAAGACTGAAAGTCATCAAGCAGATGAAGGAAAAGAAAGAAAAGAAGTAAAAAAGACCGAAAAAACGGGAATAAAACGATAATAAAAAGAGAATAAAAAGAAGCGGCTGAACGGAAGATCTGAAAGCATTCTTCTCTGTTCGGCCACTTTTTTTCGGTATATTTATCACTCAGGCATGCTTATCTCTTGTATATGTTTATCAGCCATATACGCTCATCCTTTATGATTTACTGCTACGATCAGCTCATATCCGTTCACAAAAGTCTCTCCCGCATCTACATGATTGATAAATGGTTTCTCTGAGATATCCTTGTTAAAACCAACGTTATCACACCGTCCCATCCATGGCTCCAGGCATACGAACGGGGCATTCGGCATAGACCAGATTCCCATACTCGGGATCCCTTGATATTTCATTCCCACATAGGGTCTTCCATCCTTATGACATACCCACACTTCATCAAACTGTTCATGATCAAAAATCAGTGCATCATTGGCAAGAAGCTCTTCCGTCAATGGATAACATTCATTTTCAAGCTCCATCTTATAAATTGTATCCGGGTCTGCTGCCGCCTCAGATTCGATCACCCCGATGTACTCCAGCGTCTTCTTTCCCGGGAATTTCAGGACATAATCTGTCTTCTTCTCTTCCGGTTTCGCAAAACGGATCGCCGGATGTCCCCCGATGCAGAAATACATCGTCTTATCTGCCGGATTCCTTACTTCCCATTTTACATTCAGTCTGTTCTCTTCCAGCGTATACGTCACATACAGTTCAAATGCGTAAGGAAACATTTTCTTTGTCTCCTCGGAATCCTTCAGCATATAAGTTACTGAATTTTCGCTTTCCGCCACACAATCAAATAAACTTGTACGTGCAAATCCATGCTTTTCTGTATCATACTGCTTTCCATCGATCCACAACTTATTCTGATAAGTCTTTCCTACATACGGGAAAAGCAGTGGAGAATGGCGACACCAGAAGACCGGATTTCCTTCCCACAGTACATCTGTCTCATCTTTTTTGTTAAAAATTCTTGTTACCTCTGCCCCCTGTGCAGCGATCTCCACAAGGAGAAATTCATTTTCAAGCTTCATATCGACCCCTCCAATTTCTCATTTCTTATTCATCATCTGTAGATGGTGTACCTGTTGAAGATGTACCTGTTGATGTGGATGCATCTTCTGTCTGCTTGCAGTTATCTACGAGGAAATCCAACACTTTATCGCATAAGATCATCGTCTTAAGGTTATCCTCACCTACCTGCTCTTTATAAGAATCCACATCATCTGCACCTGCATTTTTAGCATAGGTTTTCATTTCTTTCTCATAATCTTTATCAGAAAGCTCCAGCTTCTCTTTCTTGGCGATCAGTCTGAGTGCCTGCTCTAACTGAACCGTTTTCTTCGCCTGCTCTTCAATCTTCGTATTAAAGTCATCCTCTGTTGTCTTCAGGTAACTCGTAATGAAATCGCTGAGTTCCATTCCGTAGTAATTTTTAACTGTCGTCTCATAACTCTCTTTGATCTGAGAGACTTTATCATCCACTGCACCATCCGGGTACTTCTTCACTTCTGAAGTTTCCAGCAGCTTGTCCTCAATCTCGGATTTCACCTGGGAATCATACTGACTGTCATAGTACTCCTGCATCGTCTCCTTCAGACCTTTTCTAAGCTCATCAACTGTTGTATAGGAATCATCGTTTGATGCTACCCACTCATCTGTCAGTTCTGCCGGGGCATAAACCTTATTCAGGACAATGTGGAAATCTGCCGGTTTACCGGACAGGTCTGTATTGTTCTGATACGGATCCGGGAACTGTACCTGGATATCAAATTCTTCTCCTGCCTTATGTCCTACGATCTGTTCCTCAAATCCTTTGTAGTCATCTGTCGCAGCAAGAAATGTACCCGAACCAAGCTGGAGGTCATATCCTGTGGATGTTCCGCCATCAAAAGCTGTGCCGTCAACAGAACCTGAATAATCAATATTTACCCAGTCTCCGTCCTCTGCCGCACCGTCCTTTGTCAGACCATCCGTTTTTCCTGAAGAAAGAAGACGGCTCTGGATCGTCTGTTCCACATCATCATCACTGACTTCTTTCTTCTCCACTTTTGCTATTTCCAGTCCCTTGTACTGGTTTACTGTCACATAATCATTTGACAGCTTTCCATCCCCACCGCAACCGGCAACGGATACTGTTACTGCGATTGCAGCAAGTGCAACCATCAATCCTTTTTTCATTTTTCTTCTCCTTGTATAAATTATTCTATGATTACCCTTACCACTTACAAAAGTGGGGATAACAACCTTGAAAACTGCTCTTTTGCACGGATGAGCAAACTCCGTTCATCATAAACTTTCCTTGTAACCTGCTTACATTTTGTAATATCATTTTCAAATGCTGCCTCCAGCCTTCCGACTGTCCGCTCACTGTAGATCGTCGCATTCACCTCGAAATTCAGTGCAAAACTGCGGATATCCATATTAGCAGTCCCAACGCACGCCACCAGTCCATCCACCGACAAAGTCTTCGCATGAAGAAATCCGTTATCATAGACATAGCATTTTGCTCCGGCAGCCACCATCTCACCTATGTAAGAATAAGTTGCCCAGTATACAAATGGATGATCCGGCTTACACGGAATCATGATCCGCACATCAATCCCCGACTGGCTTGCAATCTTCAGGGCATCTAAAATAGAATCATCCGGAATAAAATACGGTGTCTGTATATAGACATGATCCTTTGCATGGTGGATCAGCCGGAGATAATTATCATGGATCTCCTTCGACTGGGAGTCCGGTCCACTGGAAATGATCTGCACCGGGTCATGCCCTCCGCGTACATACTGCGGGATCTCAAAAAGAGAATCTCTTAAAAAGAGGTTTTCCTTTGCCGCATAATTCCAGTCCAGCACAAATCGCACCGCCAGTGACGTAACTGCCGCTCCCTCAATACACAGATGCGTATCCCGCCAGTAGCCAAACTTCTCATCCAGACCCAGATATTCACGGCCTACATTGAATCCACCGACAAATCCGATCCGTCCGTCTATGACTACGATCTTCCTGTGGTTTCGGTAATTCATACGAAGCTGCAGCTTTCCAAGCAACGCCGGGAAAAACTCTGCGATCTGTACACCGCCCGCCTTCAGCCGGTTCCAGTCTTTTTTATGCATTGTTCTGCAGCCCATACTGTCAAATAAGACTCTGACCTCCACGCCTTCTTTTGCCTTTTGGATCAGTACCGGTTCAATCTCCTGCCACAGCTCATCGCTCCGTATAATATAATACTGCATATGAATGTACTTTTTTGCCTGCTTCATCTCATGGATCAAGGCCCGGAATTTCTCTTTTCCATCTGTATAAATACGGATATCATTATTATCCGTAAGCACAGCACTTCCGGCCTCCAGATTATACAACATCAGATCCCTGAACCGGTCAAGTTCCGGATTTGCCAGCTTTAGCTGCTTTTTGTAGATCGTCTCTTCCTGCCGCCGGACTGCATATTTGACTTCTCCCTCAATCTCCTTTGCCTTGAACATCCTGCTCTTGTGGAAATCCTGACCAATGACCAGATACAGGATAAATCCAACAATCGGTATAAAATACAACAGCAGCAGCCATGTCCACACAGCCTGTGGTGACCTTCGCTCAAAAAATACAATAATCAGGGAAAGAATGATATTGATAATGACAATATTGTCCATTATAAAATGAAGCATTGTCGATATACCAGTTCCAAGCATTTCAAGCATTCAGTTCTTACTCCTTTTCTCTGAAACGTAAAATAATAAATGAGTTACTCCCCTGCTTACTTTTCCAGTCTGCAGGGTAAAATGCGTCACAATAAACAGTATACTCGTTTTTCCGGTGAAAAGTAACCCCTAATTGAATTTTACTTGCACTTCCTTTTAAAGAATGTTACAATATTTTATACATATCAAGCGGAAATACCGCGTTTTAGGAGGGTTTTATTTTGAGTACAGGAATGATAATCTTTCTCGTAGTCCTCGTAGTCCTCATTGGAATATGCGTAGGATTATATTTCTTCGGTAAGAAAGCAGAGAAAAAGCAGGCAGAGCAAAAAGAGCAGATGGATGCAGTTGCACAGACCGTCAGTATGCTCGTTATTGATAAAAAGAGGTTGAAGCTGAAAGAGGCCGGACTTCCGGCGGCTGTTGTTGAGAATACTCCAAAGTACTTAAGACGTACCAGAGTCCCGATCGTCAAAGCCAAGATCGGACCAAAGATCATGACACTGATGTGCGAGGAAAAAGTATTTGAGGTTCTTCCGGTAAAGAAGGAAGCCAAGGTAGTTCTCAGTGGTATTTACATCACAGGAATCAAGAGCGTTCGCGGTGGTATTCCTGAGGTTGCAAAGAAAAAGAAAAAAGGACTTTTCTCAAGATTCAAAAAAGAAAAGAACTGAAAGTAAAAAGTTCCGCTCCTGCCAGTCAGACAGGAGCGGAACTTTTTTATTCTTTTCATCCTATTTCCAAATTTCTTTATTTTCCGATCTTCTCTATTCCCCGGATCACTCCTCCGTGATCACTCTTCCAAACTTTTCTTTTTACACGCTTTTCCTGCCTCGTACTCCCGAAGCTCCTTTAACGCTTCTCCGCCAAGGAGATACAGGATTGAAGATCGTCATCAAACCGATCCCGACATCACCAAGATCCCATACAACTGTATAGGCCGCAAGACCTCCTGCAAAAAGCATCACCAGTGCCATAACCTTATAAGCCGTCTGTGACAGCCAGTTATCCCCGAACAAATAAGCCACATTACTTCTTGCATAAAAGAGGATTCCAAGGAATGTTGAAAAGCTGAACATGAACAGGGTCGCAGCTATAAAAATCACTCCAAATTCACCGAGATGATACCGCATGGCAGTCTGCAAAAGTTCCATTCCCGACAGTCCCGCCACCAAGTCTTCCGGTACAAGAAGCATGATCATCGCTGTACAGCTACAGATGACAATCGTATCAATAAAGACTCCCAACGCCTGAACCAGTCCTGCCTGAACCGGATTTTCACATTCTGCTGCCGCTGCCGCACAGGGAGCAGAACCCGATCCTGCTTCATTTGAGAAAAGCCCTCTCTTGATTCCATTCATCAGTACTGCACCAAACCCTCCTGCCGCAATCTGCCGGAACCCGAACGCCTCCTGAAAGATCCTCTCAAAAACCTGAGGAAGGCTTCCGATATTCCTGAAAATGATCACGATCGTCAGAACGAAATAGCATACCGCCATAACCGGTACTAAAAGATCCAGTACTTTCACAGTTGCGTTCTTCCGCAATACGATCACTGCCGCAAGTGCTACAAGCACGATGGTTGTATAAAGGGGCGGAACAGAGAATGCATTTTCTAAAGAAGAAGTCACTGAATTGCTGATCACCTGACTGATGCCGCACCAGCAGATCAGTCCCGATATCGCAAATAATACTGCGATCAGGGAATAACGCTTTTTCTTTTTCTGCCTCCGCTCCATATAACGATGCATATAATAAGCCGGACCACCCCGGTATCCACCATACAGGGGATCTTTTTCCTTATAAAGCTGGGCGAGCGTTGCCTCAATGAATGCTGTCGATGAACCAATCAGTGCCGTGACCCACATCCAGAATACAGCTCCGGCACCACCTGCTGAAATTGCTGCAACCACTCCGACCAGATTCCCCATCCCGACTCTCGTTGCCGTTGAAACGATCAGCGTCTGAAATGTGGACAAGCTGCCCTTTTCTTTCTTTTCCTTTTTTTCACTTTTACCGTCCGCATCTTTTTTCGCTTTTGTCCCCACCAATGCACGCACCATATCAGGGAAAAGCCGGATCGGGAGAAACCGGGTTCTTACTGTAAAATAAATTCCCATCGGGATCAGAAGAATAATAAGCAGTGAAATTCCCACACTGCTGCCTCCCGGTAATGGGATCTGAATCAGGTCTCCCCATAAAAATGAATAAACAATTTCTATCAGTTTTGTTATCATCTGTCCTTATCCTTTCCGTGCCATTCACTCATCCTAACACGGAAAAACTTCCATTGCTGCGGGACATGATATTCATTTTGATCCTGCAGTCCGCCATAGGCTCATGATTTACATCCAGTTCATACTCGATCCGTACATCAATTTCATCCTCTGTCACCTGAATCTCCAGCTCTCTGGTATTCACATCAAGCAGCATCTGTCCATACGGTGTCCGGTAATACGTCGAGTTCTTTTTATTCTTTTCAAAGATCATGTGAGAATCTGACAATCCGCTCTTTACGATCTCCACGCATCCAGTTCCTGTGATCTTGATCCGGTTTCTGATCATTTCAGAAGACCCTTCCACAGCCTCATCATATACAATATAATGCTTCTCGTTTCTGAAGTAATAGCTGCCCGGAGTCACAACTTCGATCGCTTCTGCCTCGTCCCTTTCAACTGCAGGCGTCTCTGCAATCTCTTCGTGCATACCGGAAATGCTTACAAATACATCCTTTGTCATAATCTTTAATATCCTTCTATATTCACTACATTCGTTATCGGCACATCAAATGGCATGACTGTATTTGCAAATTTTCTGAACTTCTCTGCCGCATCACTTACATAAAATGAATAATTGCTGTGCTGCCCTTCTGTTCCGTCATTCGCCATATCATTCTCTTCCAGCAGACGTTTCAGATCCATCGCTGTCTCATAAGCAGGGTTTACAATCTGAATCTTGTCCCCCATATAAGCCCGGATCTTGGATCTGAGCAACGGATAATGCGTACAGCCAAGAATCATGGCATCAATATCCGTACTTCGCATAGATTCCAGATAATACTCGATTACTTCCGCTGTTACCTGATGCTCTTTAAATCCTTCTTCCACCAGAGGAACAAACAACGGGCAGGCCTTCTCAATGACCGTGATCTCCGGGTTCATTCCCTGGATCACTTTCGTATACATCCCGCTCTGAACCGTTGCCTCTGTCCCAACTACTCCGACTTTCCCGTTCTTCGTCGCCTCTACGGCTGCTCTCGCACCCGGAATAACCACTCCCAGGATTGGGATATCAAACTCATCTTTCACCGCATCCAGTGCCAATGCACTTGCAGTATTGCAGGCGATCACGATCACCTTCACCTCTTTGGTCTTCAAAAAACGAATGATCTGTTCCGAAAAACGAATGATCGTATTCTGTGATTTACTTCCATATGGAACACGCGCCGTATCCCCAAAATAAACAATGTTCTCATACGGCAATTGTCTTGATATCTCCCTCGCTACCGTCAGTCCTCCGACTCCTGAATCAAACACCCCGATCGGTGCCATCTTTTTATTCTTCATGTCCGTCAAAGTTCTCCCCTTAATCTATCCTTATAAGTTATTTTTATCTTATCGCAGATACACAATTCAGCCATGTAACCTTCTTACAAAGGCTGCATGGCTGAATGTTATATTTCATTACCAGTCATCTGGTAACCATTGCTATTCTATTATAATAACTCAAAGTGATATTTGCA
>OGEU01001336.1_pt1 | contig 21174 bp, 16 predicted proteins | sample 1570651 | NCBI WGS metagenome assembly OGEU01 (sample SAMEA2582129, study PRJEB24529) | metagenome | biome: Human gut stool | place: China | collected 2011 | reverse complement strand
ATTGTGTCTTGTTCCTTTATACTGATCTGTTGGATTCCCTAATCCTACAATTACTTTCATTCTATGTTCCTTTCCTGATTTTATTTCTTCTGTGTTTGTTTTTTCTTGATTTTGTAGTGTCTGTTCCTTTTGTTTCTCTTCTTGTTTTTCTTTTTGCTTCTGTCTTTGTCTCTCGAACTGTTCCTGCATTTTTACTTTTTGCTGTTGCTTTTTTCTTTGCTTCTTACGCTCCGATTCCCAGGAACTTACGGCTGCCTCGGCATCCTGTGTTGCCCACTTTTCCGGAAGCTTTCCGTTTTGGCCTTTACCAGAAGCGTTATCAAATATATTCTGACTGATGCTGTCAGGATTCTTCTTCCTGCGATGTTTCGGACGATACTGGTTCCACTCCTCATAAAATGGTTCCGGTTCTGACACAGAATTCGGCAGCTTTTTGCCATTGCCAAAATAATAGTCTACCACTCTCTCCGCAGATTTGTCATCAAAATAATCATTATGCAAATGCGCAAAGCTTTCTACTTTTTTCAAATCCCACTGCTCATTTTTCATACAGTCGATCAAATCCTGCATATTTTCTACGATCGGACCAGGTGCCGTCTTTTCATAATCAAAATAAAAACCTCGGTCTTTACTTAAATACCAATCTTTGTCAAATGCATAAAGGATGATCGGACGGTTTAAAAGAGAATATTCTACTGCAATCGAAGAATAATCCGCAATTAAAATGTCCGTCATGCAAAGCAGCTTACGGACATTCGGATAATCGGTCATATTTGCTACCGTTTCAGGTACTTCGGCAGACTGAATCTGTGGATGAAGACGTACCATTAAGAAATAGTCTTTCCCAAGTTCTTTCTGAAATGCATCAAAATCAAACGCTTCTAAAAGCTTTTTATCATGTTCTTCCTCCCCACGAAAAGTCGGTGCATAAAGAACAAGCTTCTTTCCTTTCATTTCCGGATATTGTTCACTAAGTTCTTCCTTCCACGTAGCAATATCATGCTCTCTGAAAAAATAGTCCACCTGTGGGCATCCGATACAGATTACCTTTTCTTTCGGTGCTATAAAAGCCTCTGCATAATTATCTCTGATATTTTTAGAACTTGCCAGTATGTGATCTGTATTTTTCGTTGCCGCTTTAAGCTCCTTTAAAACTTCCGGGTTCGTCTCCGATGAACCGCCAAACTTCTTAAAAGATCCCATCCCATGCCAAAGCTGAACTACCTTTGTCTCATCCGACAGCTTCATATATCCAAGCGGCAAAAAATTGTCATTCAAAAAAATATGGGATGAAGTCGCCATTCGAAAAGCCTTTATAGTAAAAAGCTTTAGCAAGCCTCCCAGATTACGTGGACTCACGTGATAATATTAAAATGAAACGGTAACCCTCTTTTTTCACATTCATTTTTTATTTCAAACAGGCTTCCTGTTCCACCGGTGTTTAACTTCTCCACGAGGGTGATCTGATTCTTCTTTACCTTCCATTTGCGAAAGAAATTAAAAAAGCCTGCAAATATTTTATTTGTATTCAATGTATCTAACCTCCACTGTACATCTAATGTACTCTCGGAATCTTTTTGTGCCGTTCTGTAAGATATTGTTAAAAATCAATTCTCGAAGTTCTACTTGATATTTTTCCATAACAGCATAAACAACATATGTTTTTTAGTATATCATAGATTATGTATTTTCTAAAAAGAAAATTTTTCGAATAGCAAAACGGCTCTTGCAATTTTCAAAAATCTTCATAAAAATATAGCAGGAATTCCATATATTATACAGAAATTCCTGCTATAAGGTTAAGAGCCGTTTTGTGTCAGCCCCTTTATCTTCTAAGTTTTGCTACAGTTATATTTATAATGCTACCTCTGCTTCTCCGACTGTTTCCTCTTCCCCCGAGGCCATGATTGCTTCGTATTCCTGAAGAATACTTTTCTGGATGATGTCACGAGTATCAGAATTAATCGGATGTGCGATATCGCGATATTCACCATCCGTTGCCTTACGACTTGGCATAGCGATAAATAATCCCTTCTCACCCTCAATTACCTTAATATCATGAATCACAAATTCATTATCTAAAGTAATGGATACGATGGCTTTCATCTTTCCTTCTTTTTCGATTCGTCTCACTCTCACATCTGTAATCTGCATGTGGCCAACCTCCCCCGTTGTACTTCTTTTGTAACCATTCACTGCCTTTTGGCCCATGAAACAGTTATTTGCCCTCTTATTTTATTCCACTATTTATATCGTATACCGTTCATTCTTCTCAATAACGATCTTTACGTTATCCGGTGTACCGATATAAGTCGTATTCGCCCGGATCGTATCACGGCTCTCAACGATGCAGTTCTCGATAACGGTATTATCCCCAATATACACGTCATTTAAGATCACCGAGTTCTTGATGATACAGTTGTTTCCGATATAGACTTTCTTGAAGAGAACAGAGTTCTCAACGGTTCCGTTTAAGATACAGCCGCTGGATACCAAGCTGTTCTTCACAACTGCGCCCGGATTGTATTTTGCCGGCGGAAGGTCATCCACCTTGGAGTAGATATCCGGATACTCTTTGAAGAAGTAATTGCGGACTTCCGGTTTTAAGAAGTCCATATTGGTCTGGTAGTAAGCATCGACGGATGCGATGTTGCTCCAGTATGTATTTAACTTGTACGCATAGACCCGCTTGAGACCTTTGTAGCGCACCAGAATGTCCTGTACGAAGTCATATCTGTCCTCGTTCGCGCAGCGCTCGATAAGTTCGATAAGCTGACGGCGGCGGACAACATAGATACCGCAAGAGATCGTGTGGGAATCAGCCACCATCGGCTTCTCCTCAAACTCAACGATCCGTCCGTCGGCATTCGTCTTCACCATACCGAAACGTGTCACATCCACATCACCCGGCATGTCCTTGCAGACAACTGTAATATCCGCCTTCTTGGCTACATGATATTCCAGTACCTTATTGTAATCCATCTTGTAAACACAGTCACCGGATGCAATTACTACATACGGCTCATGGCTGTTTTTAAGGAAGGACAGATTCTGTGCCATGGCATCTGCAGTTCCACGATACCAGAAATTGTTCTCTGCCGTAACAGAAGGAGTAAAGGTAAATAATCCTCCCTGCTTCCGTCCGAAGTTCCACCACTTGGAGGAAATGAGATGCTCATTCAGACTTCCTGCATTGTACTGGGTAAATACGGCAACCTTCTGGATATGGGAGTTGGTCATATTGCTCAGTGCAAAGTCGATGCTCCGGTAACTGCCTGCAATAGGCATTGCACATACGGCTCTCTTCGATGAGAGCTCTTTCATCCTGTAACTGTTTCCACCTGCTAAAATTATACCGATTGCTCTCACTTATTATCACCTTCCTTAATTAAAGTTTTACCGCTTGCAAGGAATTTCTCAGGGTAGTCGGAATCGTCTGTCTTACCAAAGATACAGGTGTTCTTTCCTACAGTGATACCGTTTGGAATCACACTCTTCTCACCGATGGTAACAATTCCGTTGTTGTAAATATGAGGGTCGGTCTCATTCTCTGCCTCTTCACCAATGCCAAGTCTGACCTCATCACCCACAACAACATTCTCTGCAATGATCGCCTTGTTCAGCTCACAGTTCTCACCGATCACCGTATTATTCATAATGATGGAATCACGTACCACGGTATCTTTTCCAATGGTTACGCCGCAGCCGATTACGGAGTGGTAAACCTTACCGCAGATGGTTGCACCTTCACCGATAATACTTCTCTCAACAAAGCTGGTATCTGCCAGGTACTGAGGCGGAAGGATTTCACTCTTTGTATAAATCTTCCAATATTCTTCATAAAGATTAAATTCAGGAACAATATCAATAAGCTCCATGTTTGCTTCCCAGTAAGAATGTAAGGTTCCGACATCCTTCCAGTATCCGTTAAACTCATATGCATATAACGGCTTTCCGTTGTCATGGCAGTAAGGAATGACATGTTTACCGAAATCAAGACCCGGCTGCTGTGCATTGGCAAGCAAAGCTTCCTTTAAGGTCTTCCAGTTGAATATGTAAATACCCATGGAGGCCAGATTGCTCCTTGGATGTTCGGGCTTCTCTTCAAAATCGGTAATTTTATGATCTTCATCGGTAATCATAATTCCGAAACGCTTAGCTTCCTCCATCGGAACAGGCATAACGGCGATGGTGACATCTGCCCCCTTCTCCTTATGGAAATCCAGCATCACTTCATAATCCATCTTATAGATATGATCTCCGGAAAGAATCAGAACATATTCCGGATTATAGCTCTCCATATAATCTATGTTCTGATAAATCGCATTGGCTGTACCCGTATACCACTCGCTGTTCGTGATCTTCTCGTACGGCGGAAGCACGGTCACACCACCAATATTTCTGTCCAGATCCCACGGAATACCAATGCCTATATGCGTATTCAACCGTAAAGGCTGATACTGTGTCAATACACCAACTGTATCGACACCGGAATTAATACAATTGCTGAGCGGAAAATCAATGATACGATACTTTCCGCCAAAAGAAACTGCCGGTTTGGCCACCTTTGATGTAAGCACACCCAGACGACTTCCCTGACCGCCTGCCAGTAACATGGCAATCATCTCTTTTTTAATCATGTCATCACCTCTTACCAGTAAATTTTAATGAAGCGCTTGAACCCAAACTATCAAAGGAAAAATCACCCTTTTTGGAACGTTCAAATGAATTAGGAATATTATACCATATATCATTTTAAAAGTGAATATTTTTTACAAAGGGAATCCATGTTTTTCCTATTTTTCTGTTGTTTTTTTACAAAAAATATAGATGTATTTTACCCGGATATCTATTTTCAACAACATTGTGTGGCTATACCGTTACCTTTTTCCACATTTTGTAAAAAACACCGTCCTGTCCTTGAACTCCCATCAGGGATTCAGTATAATTATAACTGTTCAGAAGTATGGACTTCTGAATAATTACACATATTATGATATGAGTGTCAAAATAAATTCTGCCACTCATCGATGTATCCGAATTGCTACATTGCTACGCAATTTCCGCACTCTTGTATAAAGGAAAGGATCTATTCTTATGTATCAGATTGATTTTTCAACTCCTGTCCATGTATATTTCATCGGAATCGGCGGCATCAGCATGAGCGGACTTGCTGAAATTCTCTTAGAAAAGCATTTTAAGGTCAGCGGTTCCGATGCCAGGCAGTCAGCCCTTACCGATATGCTATCAGACAGGGGCGCACATATTTACCTTGGACAAAGGAAGGAAAACATTACCACAGATATCGATGTTGTGGTATACACCAGTGCCATTCACCCCGATAACCCGGAATTCATCGCCATGCAGGAGCTTTCCATTCCGTCACTTACACGGGCAGAGCTGTTAGGCGAAATCATGCGCAACTATGAGCTTCCGGTTGCCATCAGCGGCACCCATGGAAAGACTACAACCACTTCCATGGTTTCTGAAATCCTGCTGCAGGCAGATACCGATCCCACCCTCTCCATCGGTGGAATTCTAAAGAGCATCGGCGGCAACATCCGTGTAGGGCATTCTCCTTATTTTGTAACCGAAGCCTGTGAATACACCAACAGCTTTTTAAGCTTCTTCCCAAAAATCGGGATCATTCTTAATATAGAAGAAGATCATCTCGATTTCTTCAAAGACATCCATGATATCCGTTCCTCCTTTCGTCGTTTTGCGGCGCTTCTCCCTGCTGACGGGACGCTGATTATCAACAGGACCATTCCTGATGTCGAAGAAATTTATGAAGGTCTTCCCTGCCGCGTCATCACCTTTGGGGGCAAAGACGCCGATTATTCCGTTTTCCGGATTCACTATGATGACAAGGGCTGCGCAGAATTCGAGCTGCAAAGCACCGGTAAGCCTCCCTGTACGTTTAAGCTCAGTGTGCCGGGTGAACACAATATTTACAATGCACTTGCAGCCATTGCACTCGCTGACCTGTTTGCGATTCCCCGTGATAAGACCGCCAAAGCTCTTGCCGGCTTCCACGGTACCGACCGCCGTTTTGAATACAAGGGTTGTCTCAATGGTTTTACTATAATTGATGATTATGCACATCATCCTTCAGAAATTACTGCAACTTTAACTGCGGCACAAAATTATCCTCACCAAAAGCTCTGGGTCGTTTTCCAGCCGCATACCTACACCCGCACAAAAGCATTCCTTAAGGACTTTGCCAGGGCTCTTGCCAGAGCAGACGAGATCATCCTTGCGGATATTTATGCGGCACGTGAAACCGATACCCTTGGAATCAGCTCCGAAACCCTGAAGGAAGAAATTCTTCCACTCAATCCGAACTGCCATTATTTCGGAAGCTTTTCTGAAATTGAAAAATTTATTTTGGAAAACTGTGCACCGGGAGACCTGTTGATAACTATGGGCGCCGGAGACGTTGTAAACATTGGGGAAGAGCTTCTCTCCAGATAATTGTCCACATCATCCACATATTTTTATGAATAATTTCTTAAAAATATGTGGATATTTTTTTTGCAGTTTTTGTGATTTTTCTTAGCCTTTCCAATTTATATCCACACCATCCACATTATCCACATTTTCCTCAAACCCTTGTAAATACTGGGGTTTCAGGAATTTTGGCTATTTTCATTTTAAAAGGCATGTGCTATAATTCATCTTGCTTATTTAGTTTGAATGAATGTTAAGGTTGGTGAATTTGATATGGCTCAGTTTAAGGTGTATCAGGAGAATTATTCTGATGTTACTGTGGTATCCAATATTTTTATTGATGAGTATATGAAAGAGGCGAACGATGCCCAGCTCAAGGTATATTTATACCTTCTCCGCACCATGAGCGCACACCTTCCGACAAGTGTGTCGGATATTGCGGATCAGTTTAACCACACCGAGAAGGATGTCCTGCGTGCGTTAAAGTACTGGGAGAAGAATCATCTGCTGGCTCTGGAATATGACGATACCAAGGTGCTTACAGCAATCCGTCTGCTTGACGTTACAAAGAAAGCCTCCGATGAGGCTGCTCCTCTTGCACCGGTCGTACCGCTTTCTGCCGCACGCAAAGAAACACAGCGCCCTGCACCGGTTGAAGCTGAGGCAGAATCACCGGCTCCCAATCCTTATGAGAAACCGGCTTATACCCTTGACCAGATCCGGGAATTCAAGGAAAAGGAAGATACCTCCCAGCTTCTGTTCGTGGTAGAGCAGTACATCGGGAAGCCGCTGACGCCAACCGAAATGAAAACGATCCTGTTCTTTACGGACAGGCTGCATTTTTCCGAGGATCTGATTGATTATCTCATTCAGTACTGCGTAGAAAAGGGAAAGAAGGATTTCCGTTACATAGAAAAGGTCGCTGTCAGCTGGGCAGAGGAAGGCATTACATCTCCTAAACAGGCTGCACGCGCTGCCAGAAAATATGACAAGACAGTCTATGATATTATGAAGGCCTTAGGCAAGTCCAGCAATCCGACGAAGGCCGAAGCGGATTATGTCATCAAATGGACGAAGGCTTTCAGCTTTACACAGGATATTATCTTAGAGGCCTGTGAGCGGACGGTCATGGCTACGGACAAGCACCGATTTGAATATGCTGACAGTATCCTGAACAACTGGCATAAGAACGAGGTTCATCACAAGGCCGACATCCTTAAGCTCGATGATGCCTACAGCCAGAGCCGCCAGACTTCCGCAAAGTCTGTAAGAAATACCACCGCTTCTTTCAACCAGATGATGCGAAGTACCTATGACTTTGATGCTCTGGAAAAGGAGATCATCAGCAACTAATTTTTGAGGGAGATTTTATCGTGGCACTCAGCAACGCACAATATCAGTCCATCATTCATGGATACGAAGTGACCCAGTTAAATAACCATCGTATTATGGAGGAACGTCTCCAGGAGGTCAATTCCCACGTAGACGGTTTTAAGGAATTATCGGCTTCCATTGCTTCCGTTTCTGTTTCACAGGGACGCAAGCTTTTAGATGGGGATGATTCTGCACTTACAGACCTTCGTGATACGATCCGGCGTCTTTCCGGTATGAAACAGGATCTTCTGGTAAATGCCGGCTATCCGGCCGATTACCTTGCTCCCATTTATACCTGTACGGACTGTCAGGACACCGGTTATTTGCCGAACCGCGAGAAGTGCCACTGCTTCAAGCAGGCAATTATCCGTCTGCTTTATGAGCAGTCCGGATTAGAGAAGTCTCTGTCTACTGAGAATTTTGACCATTTATCTTACGACTACTATGAAGGGGAGGCATTGGAGTGTTTCCGCCGCACAGTAGCCATCAGTAAAAATTTTATAGAAACTTTTGATTCAGACTATCATAATCTGTTTTTTTATGGTACAGTAGGTACGGGCAAGTCTTTCCTATCCAGTTGTATTGCCCGCGAGTTACTGGAAAGTGAACATTCTGTGGTATATATGAGTGCCATTCATCTTTTCGAAATACTTTCCAAGAGTATGTTTGATTATAAGAATAAAGAAGATCTTGCTGCTTATCATAAGGAGCTCTTTGATTGCGATTTATTAATCATTGACGATCTTGGCACCGAATATCCTACCAATGTGGTCTCTTCCGTGTTCTTTTCCTTATTAAACGGAAGAAACATGGCACAGAAATCGACTATTATATCTACCAATCTTTCTTTTGAAGATGTGTCGAACCGTTACTCGGATCGTTCCTTTTCAAGGATTATGCAAAATTATATTGTATGTAAATTTACGGGGCCGGATATCCGGATTATTCAAAAAACTGCAAAGTAGAAAGTGAGGTACCTTCATGGCACAGCGTGAAGAAACGAGAAATCTTGAAACCATTCCCGTCGGTTCATTGGGAATCATTCCTTTGGAGGGATGCAAATCCCTTGGAGAAAAAGTGGATCATTATCTGGTAAAATGGCGTACCATCCGTGAAAGTGAGCACAAGGAAAGTCTTGCATTTGCAGGCTATCAGCGTGATTCCTATCTTCTGAAGGCGAAGGTTCCGCGTTTTGGTTCCGGAGAAGCCAAGGGAATTATTCTGGAGTCTGTCCGTGGTACCGATCTTTATCTTCTGGTTGATGTTGCAAACTACAGCCTGACCTATTCTCTGTGCGGCAGAGAGAATCATATGTCACCGGACGATCATTATCAGGATCTGAAGCGTATCATTGCCGCTGTTGGTGGAAAGGCCAGACGAATCACCGTTATCATGCCGTTCCTTTATGAAAGCAGACAGCATAAGCGTACCTCTCGCGAATCCTTGGACTGTGCCATCGCACTGCAGGAGCTTGTAAACATGGGTGTTGACAACATCATCACCTTTGATGCGCATGATCCACGTGTCCAGAATGCGATTCCACTGCATGGTTTTGAAACAGTTCAGCCAAGCTATCAGTTTATTAAGAGTCTTCTGAAGCATGTGAAGGATCTTAAGATTGATTCCGATCATATGATGGTAATCAGCCCCGATGAAGGCGGTATGGGACGTGCTATTTATATGGCAAATGTACTGGGTCTTGACATGGGTATGTTCTATAAGCGCAGGGACTATACCAGAATTGTTGACGGACGTAATCCGATCGTTGCGCATGAATTCCTGGGCTCTTCCGTAGAGGGTAAGGATATGATCATCATCGACGATATGATTTCCTCCGGTGAAAGTGTTCTGGAAGTAGCTGCCGGATTAAAGGAGAGAAAAGCAGGCAAGATTTTCATCTGTGCTACCTTCGGGTTGTTCACGAATGGATTGGAGCGTTTTGATAAGGCTTATGAAAACGGTCTGATCGATGGCGTAATCACTACGAATCTGATCTATCAGACTCCGGAATTACTGAGCCGGGAGTGGTATATTGATTGCGATATGAGTAAGTATATCGCATATCTGATCGATACCCTGAATCATGATACGTCCATCAGTGATCTGCTGAATCCGAATGAGCGTATTCAGAGTGTTGTGGCGAGATATAAGAATGGAGAGTTGAATTAGAGCCGGTTCGATTGTAAATGCATGGTTTGTGTTCGAATGTGTAGTTAATGATAAATCTGTATGGTTTAGTTAATGATAAATCCGGAAGGTCATCCTGGGAATCCTGTGGAACCTTCCGGTTTTTCTATTAATAACAGATCATGGCAATGGTTCTGTATGGAAGACGTACACAACCGCCTGCCAGAGAACATCCATGTTCTTGACAGGCTAACCCGTGCATCCTTGCACGGGTTTTGTTGTCCTCGATTGCCATGCCCTGTTATCTAAGAAAAACTCGGAAGAACCCCAAAGGCGTTCCCAGAATGACAGTTCCGGATTCGGGGTAGGCTGTGAGACAGGTTTGATTAGCAGTTATATTTACTGTCTAGCATATTGGCTTATTATCTCCTGACGTACTTGTTCAGATGATAATTCTCCACTTGCAACAAGTATCATCTTATTAATAAAATCTTTCGATACATACATGTCTTCAAGAGCCATTGTTGATGCAACATTTTTCACATCAAGAAAAGCTTCTTTCCTATTCTTTTTAATCATGTACATCACCTTTCTTTCTACAAATATCAAGCCAGCTTTTATGTATATTATACCGCCATAATGGATGTTCTACTAAAAGTTACTCTATATGATCAGACATAACCTGTTGTAATGATTAAATCGGGCTTTCCCCGATGCGGCGTACTTCAATCTCCTCCTTACAAAGCGCAAAAAAGCACCTTAACCTTATTGGCTAAAGTGCTTAGCTTTACATTCCCATTTCTTCTATCTCTTTTAACATAAATTCTTCGAGTTTCTTCTTGTCAGGCAAATGCAACATATACGTTGAAACAAATAATTGGTTATCTATTCCAGCTAAGGCATATTCTACCATCTGAGAACCTTTATCTGTACAAAGCAGGATTCCTACTGGAGGATTATCTCCCTCTGTCATTTCATTTTTCTTATAATATCCTACATAAGCATTAAGCTGTCCTAAATCCTCATGTTTGAACTCATCATTCTTAAGTTCAATAATAACATTACAATGTAAAAGACGATTATAAAAAACAAGATCAATAAAATAATATTTATCATCTATTATAATCCGCTTTTGTCTTGCCTCAAAGCAGAATCCCTCTCCAAGTTCTAACATAAATTCCTGCAAATGATCCATAAGAGCCTGTTCTAAATCAGATTCTGACACAGCATCCCTTGCATCAAGTCCCAAAAATTCAAATGTGAATGGGTCTTTTATTGATAGCATTGTTCCATTTGCGTTATCAGCAGATTTTTTCAATAAAAGCTCTGGTTTTCTACTTATGCCAGCTCTTACATAAAGATTGGTTTTTATCTCTCTTCGGAGTTCTCTTACATTCCAGTTGCATTTCATACACTCTGTTTCGTAAAAAAATCGTTCAAATGCATCATTTAAAACCATAATTTCTCGAATATGTGAAAAAGACAAGTTATTAACTAAAACATCCGGATCTGTGACAAATTCGTTCGACACTGTCGAACTTTTTCCAAAATCTGGTAATTTAAATTTGCTCGACACTGTCGAACCAATTTGAGGATATACTTTATAAAACTGTCTACAAGCCTTAAAAAGAGTGTAATTCATTCCTTTTTGATTAATTTGTTTTTCCAAATTTTCAAAAGATGAGAGCCATATTCTGCTCTGTCACTGCCATCTTGTTCATATTCTACTATATAATAACCAATCGCCCAATTTCGCAATGTCATAAGCTGATTTACAGCACTTTTTGCTGCAGAACTTGCTTTATCATTTATTTGCTTAATACTATCTGCAAGCAGTTCAAATTCCATTGCATTACCTCCAATACATTGTCCTAAGACTATTATAAATTCGCATAGATACAGTATACCACAGCTCCTGTATCTATGTGATTTCTTTTTATCGTTTTTGCCGATCCTAACTTTTTATTTATTGTTGTATTTATTTCTTTTCCTTTGTGATATGCTTATTCTAATCAGGGAAGATTGAAAATAGATTGAAACTTTTTTTAAATTTGGTGCTTCATATTTGACGTCTCTTATATGACAAAGTAAACTCATGAGCAAAAGGAGTCCCTATGAATTTCAGAGTGGCAATTTTACAGAAGAAATCCCTTACAAGAAAATATCAGGAGAATACCGATGTTATTCTTCAAAAAATGAAAGAAGCGGCTGGGAATGCAGCAGATCTTCTGCTTCTGCCGGAAGCATATCTTACTGGATATGAATTACCCATCAGCAACGAAGAGGCACTTTCTGACGATAATCCTTATCTTAAGCAGCTCTGTGATACAGCCAGGGAACTACAGCTTGGTGTAGTTGTGACTGCCTTTACAAAAGGAACCGAAAGGCCACAGAATTCCGCTTATGTTATTGGTAAGAACGGGGAGCTTCTTATGAAATATTCCAAGGTTCATACCTGTGACTTTGCAGATGAAGCATGTCTGGAAAGCGGAAGTGCCTTTCGGGTATGTGACTTTGCCGGGATTAAAATTGGCATTATGATCTGTTATGACCGCGAATATCCGGAAAGTGCCCGGATTTTAATGCTGCAGGGCGCAGAAATTATTCTGGTTCCGAATGACTGTGGTTCCATGAAGCCCCGGCTGTGTGCTTTATCGACCAGGGCCTATGAGAATATGGTCGGAGTTGCAATGGCAAATCCCAACGGAGAGAATGCAGGAAACTCCTGCGCGTTCAGTCCGATCTGCTGGGATAACAATGGAATCTGTGTAGATAATGCACTTCTTATGGCAGATGATATGAGCGAAGGACTATTCTATGCCGACTTTGATCTGAGCGCGATCCGTAAGTATCGTGAAAGTGAAATGCTCGGGAACACCTACCGGAAAGTAAAGGCCTATGAGCCTTTGCTTTCCGGTAAGATTACCTATCCCTTTTTACGTGAAAACCAGAGTCCCATCGATTAACTGAACGGAACGGTTTTCTAATATCCCTTTACTCCAAGAATGGATGCGGTCTCTTCTATAATATCCTGTGCCACACCATCATCAAAAATATCGCGCAGCCCCGCATATTCCACGGCTGAACAGTACGGCACATATCCCGGAATGGTTGTCAGCGTCATATATGTTTCAACAGCCTCATGACGGTCTTCCTCTGCCATCGTCAGAATATCGAGGCTCGAGAATGCTGAAGTCAGATAGGAGAAATAATAGCACGGTGAGGTAAAAATGTGTGGAACCTCAGACCAGGTATAAAGCTCCTTGATCTTGGAATCATACTGCATGCCATACCTGCGTGAAAGCTGCAGATACAGCTTATTCAGCTCCTCAAGCGTCATGTCCGGATTCTCATAAGCAGCAATCTCGAACTCTGAAACCAGTGCTGTGGAAATCGCATTATCCGCCATGCTGTACACATCATAAAATGCGTAAATATCTCCGATATCCTCTCCTAACAGCTCATCGTAATAGTCATAAAACAGCATCTGCATGCCCTGGGAATGAATCTCACTGACATCAATGTTGTTACTGGATTCAAAAAAGGTATCGGCACTGCGGTAGACATTGTTGTAATGTCCGAATTCATGGATTACATTGTAGTAGTCCATATAATTGTCATACATCTGTCCGTATATAAAGCCATCCTTAAAGTAAGATAACCGCATGGTAAAAGCCGTGTTCGCCTTGTTCTGTGAGGTATCCATATCATACAGCCGGTACTTAAGAAAATGCTCCTGTGTATCCTTAAGCTCCGGATCAATCTCTTCCAGATACGGTCCGATCTGTTCAATGATCGATGTACTTTCGATCCCCTGTCCTTCGGAATACAATCTCATATAATCCGTGTCATTAAGCACATCCTTCATATCCGCCATGACCGGTACCACGTGCTTACGGATCTCCTTTAAAAGAGCCCTGGTTTCATCGAGGGTATAGTCTCTCACATAAACTGCATCATACGCATATTCTGCATAATTGTCATAGCCGTTCAGCTTTGCGATCTCATTCCGAACGTCCACAAGCTCCACAAAAACCTCTCCGACCGCATCATTCCTCTGCTTAGAGATTCCCTGATAGATCTCAACAACGGCATCATGATCCATCTCATCCGCTTCCATATTCAGACGGTTCAAATCCCACTCTTCCCCGTCATATTCATAATAAAATTCTTCGGAGGAAAGCTGCTCGTACTCCTGCTCCAGACTGTTTTCCTTCGCCGTAAGCTCCTTCTCCTCGTCAGTTACCTCTTCATAATCCAGATAAGCCTCCACCTGCGCCGCATTCATCAGTTCAGTCATCGTGTCCCTATATGGTGATTTACAAAGCTCCCGGATCGCTACATTCAACCGATCTCCGTAATCCACCACGTCATCTAGAAGCTCTGCCTGAATTTCCTGATTCTCTTCATCAAAAATATTCTGATAGTAGGTAATCTGTGAAAGAGAATAACAGGTTGACAGCTTTTCCACTTCATCCAGTGTCTCCTCGAACAATTCCTTCACACGCTCCGGATCCTTGGCTTCCCCGGCTGCTTCCGCTTCTGCTGCCAGTTCCTTCATTTCTGTCAGCTGTGCATCCAGCAGCTCCATATCACAGGTCGTCTGCTTCATCTCTTCCAGTGTCAGATTGGCATGGTCCACATCCCGATAGCGGGAGGTTGTCTGATAGACATAAAGCGTGTACGGTGAAGCCTCATCCGTATAGGTCCCGATCAGGGTAAGCCCGATCTCTTCGGCATTGCCGAGGTCAATACGGGAGAAGATGTACCGTCCTCCCAGACGCTTAAACTGATCCACATCCAGATACAGGTCATGGTCGGTCACCTCATAGATACGGGAGCTGTTAATAATGGAAGGATCCGTACCGGAATAAAGATAGGCACGCGCTCCCCATTCATCAAAATACAGCCGGCTCTCCTCCACCCGGTCAAGTGCCGGTGCAATCATTTTCCGGAATTCTTCCTTATAATTCTGGGAATAAAAGCCAAGATAACCATCGAGAGTGGCAATATCATTGTATTCCAGAATAGCCGGATAAAAACCGTATGCCACGGACCACTGTCCACAGTATCCGATATCCTCTTTTGCCTTGTCAAAAAGGTCTGTAGAATAAAATTCACGGTAGGTCAGGTCATTTGCCTTCTGTCCCTTCACCATTTCATACACCTTACTGAAACAGGTATGATAAAGGTCATTATAACGGGTATTGCTTCCCAGAATCACAAGCACTGCTGCAAGCGCCAGAAGGTTTGCGGCCACACGAAGGCTCTTTTTTTCCTTCTCATACAACCGCTTCAATACCAGGAAAAATGCAGCATACCACACAAAAGGATTAAAGAAAATCGTCCGGTTAAACTGCCATCCGGTAAGCGGCGGGCACAGAAACTCAACCACATTCCGCACCGGCTCCAGGTAATAAATGCCATAGATCAGGCTGTTAAAAACAAGAATGACCATGAGAAGATTATACCAGTCATGAAAAATACCTCTTGCATTTTTCTTCACCAGATAAGAAATATTCAGATAGAAAAAGTAAATCACACATACCGGAAGCACCACATACATATGGACGCTTTCTGCGTGGAACATACCCTTTACAAGGGAGTCCCCGATAGTCACAAGAACCTTGGGAACCGTATAGCTTCCTGCCACAATCGTTGAACGGATCGTCACCTCGTCATCGAACAGCATCATGTAAAACAGCCGGTATTCACACACGATGTACCCCACCGACAGCACAGCAATGGCAAGCAGCATTCTTCCCGGGAATTTCCGGTCTTTAATCCATAAGATCAGAAAGGCAAGCGCCATATACGCCAGAATAAACAGTCCGAAATAGGAAAAATAGGACAGCACCGGGTAGAAAAACAACGCCGCATACCATCCAAAAGACGGCTTTTGCATGATTTTAACAAGCAGGAACAGAAGCAGGGGAATGGATGCAAAGGGAATACCAAATGCCGGAAAGACATTCAGGATTCCGTAGGCAAAGCCGCATAACCAGACAAGAGCCTGCTGACTTTTATATTTTTCACCGAGGAGTTCCCTGCCAAGCAGAACAGAGCCTGCAATGGCAATCAGAATTTTCAGGAAATATGCTGCGATGTACGCCGGAAATGCCGGCAACAGCATAAACAGAATCGTGTAAATGTAAAACTCGGAGAACAGCGTATCACGGCTGATTCCTCCAAGGAAATCCACATAAGCATCATGACTGAAAAACGAGTGGTCGTTTTTCATCATTTGAAGCTGTGGGATAAACAGATCCAGATTGTCATGGACGGCTATGACACTGTCCTCTCCGCACAGGAGAAACACTGCCATGGCAGCCAACAGGAAGCCTCCGATCACCAACAGATACCAACGGGAAAGTACTTTCTTCATCTTCTAAAATCCTTTCTGTTTATCCTGCTTCAGGAAGATTATTATTTATTTTCTCCGCTCATACGGCGTCCCTTTTCACAGACGAGCGTATAACGGTATTCAAAGTCTCTGCGGTTCTTCATTGCCATATTCGACAGAATCAGTCCTGCAAAGAACGACTGAATGGCAGCCAGTCCCACGAAGCCGCAGACAATCAGGGTCGGGAACTTCAATACCAGTCCGGTCTTCACATATTCAGCCAGAACCGGAATAAAGAATATCACGGCAAGGATTCCAAGAATCAGCGCAAGGATACTGAAAAATCCAAACGGCTTATAATCACGGTAAAGCTTGAAGATCGTAAACAATACCTTAAAGCCGTCGGAATAGGTGTTGAGCTTTGATTCACTTCCCTCCGGACGGTCACGGTATTCTACAATCACATTATCAATCTGCATATGGTTATAAACCGCATGAATGGTCATTTCCGTTTCGATCTCAAAGCCCTTTGACAGAATCGGGAAGGTCTTCACAAAGCCGTAGCTGAATGCGCGGTATCCGGTCATGATGTCCTTGATCTTACAGCCGAACAGCCGGTTGATGCTGGCTCTTACGAGCGTATTTCCCATATTGTGGAAGGGACGCTTGTTTTCCTCAAAATAGGTGGAGGAAAGACGGTCACCTACAACCATATCGGAATTGTAGTTTAATACCTTGTCTGCCATCTCTCTTGCAAACTCCATGGGATAGGTATCATCACCATCCACCATAATGTAGCATTCGGCATCAATTTCACGGAACATTCTGCGGATCACGTTTCCCTTGCCCTGCATGTACTCGTGGCGTACCACGGCACCTGCCTTCGCTGCCAGCTCTGCCGTCTTGTCTGTGGAATTATTATCATATACATAAATCACTGCTTCCGGCAGCTCCCGTCTTGCATCGGCCACTACCTTCTCTATGGTTTTTTCTTCGTTATAACAGGGAATTAAAACAGCTATCTTGTCCATTCGGAAACCTCGCTTTACTCTATATCTAAGACTCACATTGCTGTGCTTCCTATATCATACCATATTTTTCTATATCATGTGAACATTTTTTACGAAGTATGGCACTCTGTGCACTTTATCTCTTTTATTTCTTTACTTGTCATGGTTCCCCGTTTGGGCTATACTAAACAAAGATCTTTTTGCAGGATCCTGAACATTTGATATGGAGGAATTACAATGCTTCGTTTCATTATTACAGCACTGTTTGTTACTTTATTTTTAATTTGCAGTATTCCGTTATTTTTCATTGAATGGATCATCGGGAAGTTCAATATGGATATCAAGAACCGCAGTTCCCTCGCGATCGTGAACTGGGCGTTCCGCGTGGTTCTGTTTATTTCCGGTGTGAAGATCACCGTGATCGGGGAAGAAAATGTTCCCAAAGATCAGGCTGTACTTTATATCGGAAACCACAGAAGCTTTTACGACATCATTGCGACCTACGTGCGCGTACCGCGTCCTACCGGATATATCGCAAAAAAGGAACTTCTGAAAGTTCCTCTTTTAAGTATCTGGATGAAATATCTGCACTGCCTCTTCCTTGACCGCGAAGATATCAAGCAGGGTCTGCAGACGATTCTGACCGCTATTGATAAAATCAAATCCGGCATCTCGATTTTCGTTTTTCCGGAAGGCACCCGCAACAAGGTGGAAGGAACCTTTCTTCCTTTCCATGAGGGCTGCTTCAAAATTGCAACGAAGACCGGCTGTCCGATCGTTCCGGTAACCTTATACAACACCTCTGCCATCTTCGAGGATCACCTTCCGAAGATTAAAAAGACGAATATTGTGATTCACTATGGAACACCGTTTTATGCGAAGGATCTCTCCAAAGAAGACCAGAAGCGGCTCGGTGCTTACACACAGGAGATCATTGCTTCTACCTATGCTTCGATCAGAGAGCAGTATCCGGTGTAGGGCATCACTCATCCTCCATTGGCATAACACAGATTTTTTCTCCGGGCACAACGAAGAACACCGGATATCCCAGTGCCTCATGCACGTACCGGTCGGATTCCTGCTCTTCGTTTTGCAGCCGGTTACCATATTTAACGTAACCGTTTTTACCATCATAATAAATGTCTGCGCTCCTGCAGCCTGTCAGTTTTTCCGGATCACAATAAAGAATGAGCTTTTCCTCTTCCTGTGCCTGAACTTCAAACGCATAGCCATTCGGATCCGAAAGCACTTTTACCTCACAGGAGGGCACATCCCTTTCCCGATCTTCCGCTACAGTTTTATTCTCCATTACAATCGCGCTGATTCCCAGTCTTACCTGCTCCTCATTTCCAAGAACATAAATTCCGTCTGCAATCGGTTCCCCCATTTTCAGCAGTTCCGTTTTCTGGTCTGTATTCATAAGATCCAGCATTTTAAGTATATTCTCGGTCATTTCATCCGGCAAAATGTTTTCATAATATTCTTCCACATATTCCCTGTCTACCATCTGGTCCGCCTCGGACTGCCGGTCCGCTTTCCCGGCTTTCCACTTGAAGGAAAACAGTACCGCACCAGCAATGGCCAGCAATAATACAAAAAGTAATATTTTCTGCACAGCCGGATGATTTCTTTGATAATTGGTCTCGAGTTCCATCCTGACCATTCGATAGGCATCATATGCTCCTTGTCTCTTTGGGACTTCACCAGACACACGATTATCGTTCTCAATGATCTGTATCTGCTCAAGAAGAAAATGATACAATCTGCGTCCCATCACATGCCCTTTCAGACAATTTGCCAGCTCATACAGGAATTCTCCCTGCCGGACAGCCCACTGATATTCCTCCTTCCGGAAAAACTCCTTCCATTGCAGGAATTGCAGTTTTTTCGGTTTACAAAGTGCATGGAGTTGTTCTATCGCGGCCTTTAACTGGCTCTGTCTCTCTTCCTGCCGTTCCTTTTTTGCTGTCTCGGTCAGTTCCTCTAAGTTTCCAAACAGATCCTCCTCCGGCTCTGGCCACTTCGGTTTAACCCTCCTGCTTTCGCTTTTTCTGTGAACTCCCGCGGCTTTTTCCTGTGACTTCTGTTCTTCGTGCTGTGGCTTTGGTTCCTCGCACTGTGGCTTTGGTTCCTCGCGCTCTGGCTTCTGTTCTTCGCGTTCTGGCTTCTGTTCCTCGCGCTGCGGCTTTGGTTCCTCGCGCTGTGGCTTCTGTTCCTTGCGCTGTGGCTTTGGTTCCTTGTGCAATGGCCGGTCTTCATCTGCTCTCTGCATGGCAACCATATACGCATCGTGGATCTCTTTCCACTTCTCCGGATGTTCTTCCGGATGATATTTACGGATCAGTCCTGCATAGGCCTTCCGGATGACCTTTTTATCTTTGGTAGGAGAAATTCCTAATACCTGATATATGTTCATATTGTCTACCTACTCATTATCCCATTCCTGAAACAGATCTTCCATCTCCTGCTGTTCTTCATCCTCCTGATACCACTCACCGGATTCCAGAGACTCCTCATCCCAGTTGATGTAATTCTCCATCATCTTTTCCGTTGCTGCCAGAAAGACCATCAGATATTTTCTGGCTTTTATGGCATGATCCGGATCATCACGCAGTACATGGATAAAGTACGCCCTTCTGTTTTCAATTTCCTTCCTCATGCCGGAATTGCATTGCATGAAAAGTCGTTCTGCCCAGGCAAGAACGTATTTATTTTCTTCCTGCTCCAGAGGGCTGAGCTTCAGTTTCTCATATTCCTTCAGCTTTGCCTCAATCTGTTCCTGCGTCATTCCCAGATCCTTATTGACAATAACAAGCTGCTTTTTCTCTTTTGTAGCAGGAACAGAAACATCTACTTCCAAAACTCCGTTAATATCATAGGTATAGGTCACCTCACAATACACTTCACCTCGTGGCCGTTCCGGAATCTCAAAAGAGAGTTTTCCGAGCCGAATATTATCTTCTACATGCATCGCTTCTCCCTGATACACCTCAAAGCATATTTCAGACTGATTATCACAAACCGTACAATATATGTGCGTTCTACTGCAGGGAAGCGCACTGTTCCTCGGAATAATAACACTCATCCGATCCCTTCCCGGCTCATTATAGTTAACAATACCTGTTCCAAGGGAAAACGGACAGATATCCGTAAGCAGCATATCCTTAATTTCATCATCCCGCTCTTTGATCCCTGCACATACACCCGCACCTAATGCTATCATATGATCCGGATTCAATGTCTGCAGATCCTTCCGTTTAAAAAGATGCTGCAAATACTGCCGGACAACCGGCATTTTACAGGATCCTCCCACCAGAACAATCTGATTTAAATCCTCCACTTCGATCTCTGCATCCATAAGCGCCTGCCTTACCGGCCTGCCCATTCGTTCAAACAACTCTGCCGCTGCCTCTACAAGCTGCTTTCTGGTAATTTCCAGTTTCCGGTCAATCTGTTCACACCGGACCACCATTTCTGCCGATGTCTTTTCTGTCAGCTCTTTTTTACATTTTTCTGCGCTGCTTCGCAGAATCGCCCTTGTCTGTGCTGTCAGATTCTTCGGATCGATCTCACAATGCCTTAGAAAATACTTCACAATCGCATCGTCAAAATCCTGACCGCCAAGCTGGTTATCTCCACTTACTGCCAGAATTTCGATCACATTATCAAAACACTCTACCACAGAAACATCCAACGTTCCTCCACCAAAGTCAAACACCAGGATCGTTGCATCTTCTTCCTGCTTTCTGTTCTGGCATGCCAGAGCTGCCGCCGACGGCTCGTTGATAATCCGTGTCAACTCAATAAATCTGAGAAGGCGTACATGGAATTTCGTATTCAGCACCATATCATTAAAATAAGCAGGGACAC
>OGEU01001330.1_pt1 | contig 21238 bp, 17 predicted proteins | sample 1570651 | NCBI WGS metagenome assembly OGEU01 (sample SAMEA2582129, study PRJEB24529) | metagenome | biome: Human gut stool | place: China | collected 2011 | reverse complement strand
CGTCCTTTTCATGGACGTGCGCCAACGCGCGTTTTTGCATCAGCTTCTGCGATCAGGCCTCACGGCTCGCGGAAGCCGCAGCGAACGCCGGCAAGGCGCGAGGTGCGTTGAAACCTTCCTTTTCGAAGCGGTCAGCAATCTTCTGTGCGATCTCGTGCCCCTGGCCCTTATCCACCAGGGCGATGATGGAGCCACCAAAGCCGCCGCCGGTCATACGCGCACCATACGCACCGTTGGCACGGGCCACGTCCACGGCAATATCCAACTCGGGCACAGTCACTTCATAATCCGCAGCGAGCGAATCATGAGACGCGTTGAACAGTCGGCCGGCCTCGTCGATCTTGCCGTTGGCGAAGGCACGCACGAAGGAGTTGACACGGGCGATTTCGGTGATGACGTGGCGCACGCGCTTCTTCATCGTGTCGTCTTCCAGCTTGTCGAGCGTTTCCTTGAGCGCCTGGAACGGATCGTCGGACTTGGCGATGCTGTCGGCGACCGCACGCAGGTTGGCCACGCCGAGGATTTCGGCGGCCTTCTCGCAAGTGGCGCGACGCTGGGCATACTGTCCGTCGTTGAGCTGGTGCGGAGCCTGAGTGTCAAGCACCAGCAGTTCCAGACCGTACTTGTCGAGATCGAATTCCTGCTGGGAGACGTTCTCCAGCGGGCTCAGCTCTGGACGGCAATCAAGACGCAACGCATGGCCGAAAGTGCAGCGCATGGATGCGTTCTGATCGAGCCCACCGGTGGACGCGCCCGCCATGTCGTTTTCCGACTTGATGGCGGCGTTGATCAGCGTCACACGACCGGCATCGGATGCGCCATAACCCAAACCGTACACGTCATCCAACGCCAAGGCGGTGGAGCAGGTCATGGCTGCGGAGGAGCTCAGACCGGATCCGAGCGGCACGCAGGAGGAGAATGCCGCATCGAAGCCCTGCACCGCATCGAAGCCGGCTTCGCGCAATGCCCAGGCCACGCCTACCGGGTAGGCGGCCCATCCTTCCACGCCACCGGCCTGCAGACCGTCGAGGTCGCCTTCGGGGACGTTTTCGGAGTCAACGTCGGAAACCACGCGCACCTTGGTGTCTTCACGCGGCTTGAGCGCGATGAACGTGCGGTGCGGCAGTGCGATCGGCAGGCACAGGCCCGCGTTATAGTCGGTATGCTCGCCGATCAGGTTCACACGGCCCGGGGCCGCCCATACGCCGGTCGGCTCCTCTCCGTAGACGGCCTTGAACAGATCGACGGCGATCTTCACGCCCTCGTCGTGCGAGAGCGGCTCAATGAATTCAACATCAGTCATTGGTGTGTCCTTATGCTCGTATTGGTTCCGGTCAGCCTTCGATGTCAATCGGGCCGAGCTCGTGGAAGCGCTTGGCGATGAGTTCCGGCGTGGTGTCGGAGACCCAGGCGGCCATGCCGGATTCGGAGCCGGCCAGATACTTGATCTTGTTGGCTGCGCGGCGGAACGAGAAGAACTGCAGGTTCAGGCGGTAGTTCTCGCGACGGGCGTCGTGGATCGGAGCCTGATGCCATGCGGCGATGTACGGCAGGTCCATGCCCTTGCCATCGCCCTTGTCGAAGAACGCATTGCCACGCTTCAAGAGGGTGGAGTACATCACGGCGAGGTCCCAGCGTTCCTGATCGTTGAGCTCGTCGAGGGTGAGCACGTCGCGCACCGGGGCCACATGCACCTCGAGAGGCCAACGTGCGGCGGCCGGCACATAGGCGACCCAGCTGTGGTTGCGCATGACGATGCGCTCCTCGGCTTCGATTTCGGCATTCATGAGATCCTTGAGCAGATTGCCGCCGGTCTTCTCGTGATAGGCCTCGGTATGCTGCAGCTCGGCTTCCATCTTCGGTGCGATGAACGGGTAGCAGTAGACCTGACCATGCGGGTGAGCCAGGGAAACGCCGATCTCCTGCCCGTGGTTTTCAAACGGGAAAATCTGTTCGATGCCGTCGATCTTGGAGATTTCGGCGGTACGGAAGGCCCATGCCTCCACGACGGTGCGCAGACGGGAGACCGGCAAATCGGCCGGCAGGCCATCCTCGTCCGGATCGAAGCAGATCACTTCGCAGCGGCCGGCGGCAAGCTTCTTCTCCCACAGCGGGTTGCCGTCGACGTATTCCACGGCCTCGGAACGGCCCGGCACACGCACCATCGAGGGGAAACGGTTCTCGAATACGACCACGTTGTAGTCGGTGTCCGGCACTTCGCCATCCTGGTACGGGTCGCCCGGCTTACGTGCGGCCAGCGGATTGCCCTTGGCGGTGGCACCGGGGCCGGCGGTGATCGGACGGTTCATACGCGCGGTCGCCATCGGAATCCAATCGCCGGTCAGCGGGTCGCGGCGCATCTCCGGAGCGGCGTACGGCACTTCCTCGCCGGCCGCGTTGAGCTGATTGGAGAAACGGTAGGCCAATTGACGCGGATCGTTCAGTTCGCGGGTCTTGGCACCGGAAACGTATTCCGGATCGTCATCGAGATAGAAGAAGTCACGGCCATCGGCAAGCGTGGTCGGGGTGATACGGATGTGTTCCTTCGCATATTCTCCAGGAGCATAGGTTGCGAATTCACTCATGGTGATTACTCACTTTCCTGCATCTGCTCGGTCTGGTGCGCCAGCACGAGCTCTTTAACCAAATCCCTTGTTTTCCCAACCGAATCGGGATCGAGTCCATCATCGGTAATGACCGTGTCAACCTGGTCGAAGCGTGCAAACAGCGACAACGACGTGCAGCTCCACTTGGTGTGATCGGTCAAAATTATGGTGCGATCGGCAATGTCCATCATTGCCATATCGGTTGCGGCCTCAAGCGAGTTCGGCATGAGGAAGCCGCGCGGAATGGACACGGAATGCGTGCCCAGGAATACGGTGTTGACGCGCAGGGAGGCGACCACCTTGTCGGCGATCGGGCCTACCAGCGAGTTGGAACGGGTGGTCACGCCGCCGGTTACGATGACTTCCACGTCTTTCGATTCCAGCGCCTGCACCAGTTCCGCCACGGGAATGGAGTTAGTCAGGATGGTGATTCCGGAGGATTGCTGCGATTCGAGCAGATGCTGTGCGAACACGTAGGCGGTGGTGCCGCCGCCGATGGCGATCACGTCACCGGGGGCCACGTATTTGACGGCTTCCTGCGCAATGGCGTCCTTGAGACCGATGTCCATCTGCGACTTTACAGAGAACAGCGGCTCACTCAGCAACGTGCTGGTGGTGACCGCACCGCCGTGCACGCGTTTGAGAAGGCCCTTGTCGGCCAGATCGGCGATATCGCGGCGAATGGTCATGGCGGAAACGCCCAATTCCTTGGATAACGCGGTAATACGCACCGCACCACGGGTGCGCAACCGGCTCAGTATCAGATGCTGACGTTGTGACGATATCATTCGAACATTATCGCACACGTTCACTCAAAATAAAAACCGGAATGAGCGTTTCGCGCGTTTTTCACGACGAAACGGTAAGCAAACATAGTTGAATCGCACAAAAGCGCACGCAGTATCCTGAGTTTCACACTCACTCCGCCGCACTGGACGCAGGCATATCCGTGTATCCACAGAGTCCCGACACCCGACCGATCGGCAATATTCCACCCCCCGCCCGTACGAAGCCCACCTTGACGGGAGCAGCTTCCAGGACGGCGCCACGATTCCACCCCCTCGCCCGCGCGAAACCCGCTCCTGCGCCCGTAACCGTTCCGCCGCCGTTCACTCCATCCTGCGTGCACACCAAATCCACGGACCGCACACCCGTGCAGCCAAGCGGCTCTCGCTTCGCACGCGAATCAAATGGCTTGGGGATGCGGATCACTTATGGAACAGTCGCTGCAAGCCCCAGACGGTGACGCGACGCATCGCCTCGATAACGATGGCGTTGCTCATCTTCGATTTGCCTCGCACCCGATCGGGGAACACGATCGGCACCTCCACGATTGTTCCACCCGCGGCCGCCACGCGACGGGTCATGTCAATCTGGAACACGTAGCCGTTCGCTTCAATCGCGTCCAAGTCCAGGGAACGCAACATCGATGCACGGTAGGCTCGGAAACCTGCGGTCATATCGCGCACGTCAATCCCCAGCATCGTCCGCGCATACCATGATCCGCTACGTGAAATGAAATCACGGAAAGGCGACCATCCTTCCGTACGTCCGCCGTCCACACGACGCGAGCCAATCACCAGATCCGGTACGGCACCGGCCGCAATCCCACGATCGCGATCAATCGATCGCCCGCGATCGCCCGGTTCCGCAACAATGTCATCGCACGGCCCCTCCACCGCGAGCGCTTCCAATAATTTCGGAAGATCCTGAGGCCGGTGCGAGCCGTCCATGTCCATCTCGCAAACCACGTCGAAGCCACGCTCCAGCGCCCACGCAAAGCCGGCCAGATAGGCTGGTCCGAGACCGTTCTTTCCTGCGCGGTGCAGCACGTGGATGCGCGGATCTTCCGCAGCCATGCGATCGGCCTCCTCGCCGGTTCCGTCCGGAGAGCCGTCGTCGACGATTAGGATTTCGACCGACGGTCGGCATGCGAAAATCCCGCCGACGGTCGGATGCAGGTTCTCCAACTCGTTATAGGTGGGCATTACCACGCAGACCCGTTCCGCCATAGCCGCACCTCCTCACGCAACATCCAACTCACCATAGCATTGAACATCGGAAACAACGAGACCATTCGGCTCACGCCTGAGAGAACCAAACCATTACCCAACAACCAGAGCCCCACAACACCCAACCAGAGGCCCACACCCACGAGAACCAACACACTACCCAACAACCACACCCCCACAACACCCGACCAAAGGCCCACACCCACGAGAACCAACACACTACCCAACAACCACACCCCCACAAACCGTCCGCCGCCATACATCCAACCCAAAATGACGTCAAGCCCGCCGCTCTCAGCCATATTTATCCTGACCTAGGTTGAAGAATCCTCCCCAACGGTGCGAAAATAGTGAACCATGGGATATGTTTCTGAGAATTTTTGGCACGACGCGGTGAACAAGGCCACCACCGATCTTTTCACCTTCGGATACAAGCACGTCATCAAACCGTATTTCGTTTTCAACCACCAACCCGACGTGGCGCATGATCAGATGATCGAATTCTGCAAAGTCACCAAAAACATCCCGCCGCTCATGTGGCTGTGCCGCGAAATGCTCAACTACACCGATCCGGTGCTCGAAACGAACGTGATGGGCATCGACTTCGCCAATCCGTTCGGCCTTTCCGCGGGCCTTGACAAGAACTGCGAAATGCCCGTGCTCATGGATAACGTCGGTTTCGGCTTCGAAACGGTAGGCTCCACCACCTCGCGCCCTTGCCCCGGCAACGAAAAGCCGTGGTTCCATCGCCTGCCTGAGTACGATTCGATGATGGTGCACGTCGGTCTCGCCAACGATGGTTCGGAGCAGGTGATTCCACGCGCCGAGCACGCCTGGCACGACGCGAAGAGCATGCAGGTGTCGATCTCCATCGCCCGAACGAACGACGATAAGACCGGCGACCTCGACGAAGGCATCGAGGATTACTGCATGTCGATGCGTCGCGCCGCAGGCCGTTCCGCCATGGTGGAGGTGAACATTTCCTGCCCGAACACGAAGGCCGGAGAACCGTTCAACGAAAGCCCGGAAGCGCTTGACAGGCTGTTCACCGAGCTTGACAAGATCGATCGTCCCCAGCCGACACTCGTAAAGTTGCCATTGAACAAAAGCTGGGCCGAGTTCAAGAATCTGCTTGATGTGCTCGCCGAGCATAACGTGCAGGGCCTGTCGATTGCGAACCTGCAGAAGGACCGCACCGGTATGGAAATACCGCGCGATTGGGAGGGAGGCCTGTCCGGCTCCCCTTGCTATGCGGCCAGCAATGCGATGATCAGGCAGACTTACCGTGAATACGGCGAACGTTTCGCCATTGCGGGCATTGGAGGCGTCTTCACGCCGCAGCAGGCTTACGAGAAGATCCGTTCCGGATCAAGCCTGGTCATGTTCATCAGCGCCCTGATGTATCGCGGTCCACAGCAGATCACCGTATTGAAACGCGGCCTTGCCGAACTGTTGAAACGGGACGGCTTCGATCACGTCAGCCAAGCCGTCGGCATCGATGCGTAGATAAACACGTATGTAGGCGAGTACGTGCAATCGCAGGAGGACGGCATGCCCTCATAGCGCTTGTCGGAATTGTTCGGACGAATCCCTGATTCCGACAGGCCTACGGGTTTTGTATGGGGTATGCCGCCCTCCCGTTCGTCTGTTCGCACGCCGCCCATCCGTACGATATCCGTTCGTGCGTCTGCCCGCGCGCATTGGCGGTTTATACGTCACCTATACGAGAAGGCGGGATCAGCGGAAGGCTCCGCGCACATACTGCGCCGGATACGGCGCTTCCTCAACCGGCACGCCCAGCTTGTTCGCCGCGCGTAGCGGCCAATATGGATCCCGCAATGCTGCACGTCCGATTTCGATGGCATCCGCCTGCCCGGCTTTCAGCACCTTCTCCGCCTGCTTCGGTTTGGTGATGAGTCCCACCGCCGTCACCGGAACATCGGCACGTGAGCGAATCTGCTCGGAGAACGGCACTTGATAGCCTGGCTTGACCGGAATGGTCACGTCGGGAATGAGACCGCCCGTGGATACATCCACCAGGTCAACCCCATGCTCCTTCAGCACCTTCGTCAAATCGACGCTCTGATCGAGATCCCATCCGCCTGCAGCCCAGTCGGTGGCGGAAATACGCACCAACACCGGCATGTCGTCGGGAATGACGGTACGTACCGCATCCACCACTTCGACCAGCATGCGAATACGGTTCTCGAAGCATCCGCCATATTCGTCCTCACGTTCGTTGATCAGCGGATCAAGGAATTGCGACAGCAGATAGCCGTGGGCCGCGTGGATCTGCACCGCATCGAAACCGATGGCATACGCACGCCATGCGGCATCGCGGAACTGCGCCACGATCGCATGGATTTCGTCCACGCTCAATGCACGCGGGGTACGCAGCGATCCGTATGCGTTCGCGCTCGGGCATACGGTCTGCCATCCGCCGAATTCCTCCGGCACGCTCTCATCGTCGAATCCTACGGCGAAGCAACCGGTGGAGGCCTTGCGACCCGCATGGTTGAGTTGCACGGCCATGGTCGCACCGGCGGCCTTGGCATCCGCCACGATCCATCGCCATGCTTCCATCTGATCGTCGCTCCACAATCCCAAGTCGCAGGGCGAGATACGTCCTTCCGGCGCCACGGCGGTGGTTTCCACGATGATCATGCCGAAACCGCCCATGGCACGCGATACATAATGCTGGTAGTGGAATGGCGTAGGGAGGCCATCCTGTGCGAATGCCGAATACGTGTCCATCGGCGGCAACCAGATGCGATTACGCATGGTCACTCCGCGCAGGGTCATCGGTTCGAACAGCCGCACCGAACCCTTCTTCTTGCCTTTTTTCTTGGTTTTCTCGCCGTCGCCCATGATTCCGCCTCTCTCTCGCACAGCATCACCGTTCGGATATGATGATTGTCAAGGTCCTGCCGGAAATCCACCCGGCATTACCTGCATTCTAAGCAGAACGCCCGCCGGTTGGGGCGGGCGTTCATGGACTGTTCACTTTCACCAAGCAATATCGCACCAAGCAATATCGGCATGGTGACTATTGTTCCTGCTGATTGGCATCCTGCTGAGCCTGGGCCTGTTGCTCGGTCTGCTGCTGTTGCTCGGTCTGCTGCTCAGTCTGTGACTGAGTCTGCGTCGTCTTCTGCTGCAGTGTGGAGGAGGAGCTCTTCGCCGTGATGTACTGTGCCGCGGGTTGTCCGTAATCGTTATCCATCGGAGCGTTGATCGCCGCCAGATAGGTGTTCATGAACTCCTTCCAGGCCGGGGTGGCGATGTACATGCCGTACCAGTTCGAATGGTATACGCCGTTGATGGTCTTGTAGTCGAAGGTGTTGTGAATCGGATCCTGCGCGTCGGCCACGGCCACGAATGCGGCCACCTGATTCGGCACGAAGCCTGCCGTGGTCATCACCGTGTTCTCGTTCGTACCGGTCTTCGCAAAGGTCTTGCGGCCGCCGTCGAGCTGCGTGGTGGCGGCCTCGCCGCCCGAGACCACGACACCTTGGTTCAGGGCGTATGCGGTGGTCTGTGCGATTTCCGAGCTGATTGCCTGATGGCAATTCGCGGATGGCACCTTCACATCGGAACCGCTGCGATCGGTCACCTTGGTGATGGCGATAGGCGTGCATTCCACGCCGTTGGCGCCAAGCGTGGCGTACACGTTCGCCATGGTGAGCGGCGATGCCTGCACGGTACCGATGGTCATTGGCGGCTGGAACGAATTCGCCGAATAGATGTCGGTGGCGTTTGCGGTCGCGTTATGGTAACCCATCTGCTTGGCGGCGTCCGCGATGGAACACAAGCCGATCGTCGAGGCCATCGAGGCCTGCGTGGTGTTGTGGGATTTGATCAGACCCTGCAACGGGGTTTCCGGTGAGGTGGTGCCGCCGCCGGAGTTCTGTACGCTCCATGCACGACCGGTGAAGTAGTAGTCGTTGCAGCTGAACTTCGACATCGCATAGCTCGTGGAGGTGACCAGCGACTCGTTGATGGAATGGCCTTGTTGCATCCAGGCCACCAAGTTGATCGGCTTCCATGTGGAACCGACGTTGAAGCCCATGCCGCCGCCGTCTTCCTCGTCGACCATGTAGTTCATCGAGGTCTTGGTCTCGTCGTTCTTTGCGTCATCGGTCGCGTCATAGGTGCGGTTGATGCCGAATGCCAATATCTCGCCCGTACCGGGTTTTATGGCCGCTATCATCACTTCGAAGCCGGTCGGATCATCGGCAGGCACGGTGTCGTTCGCCGCCTTCATGGCCGCATCGTTGGCGTTCTGGTCGAGCGTGGTCACGATCTTCAGGCCGCCTTCCTTCAGCAGCTTTTCTCGTGCCTCGCTATCCTTGCCGAAGGCCTTGTTCTTCAGAATCTGATTGACCACGTATGAGCAGAAGAAGCCGGTGTTGTTGGCGGCCGCCTGGCATCCGGAGCTGACATCCTGAATGTTCAACGTATCCTTCAGGGGCGTGTTGACGGCTTCCTTGTATTCCTTCTCACTGGAGATGAATCCTTGGTCGTACATCAGCTTGAGCACGATGTTGCGCTGATTCTCGGCCTCTTCCTGATTGGCTTCCACGGAAGGGTCGAAGTTCTGAGGATTCTTGGTGATTGCCGCAATGGTCGCCGCCTGCACCACGTTCAAGTCGGCGGCGGATACGTTGAAATAGCGTTTTGCGGCCATTTCGACGCCGCATAGGCTGTTGCGGCCGAACTGCGCGATGTTGAGATAGCCCTGCAGAATTTCCGCCTTGGAATACTTCTTCTCGATCTGCACCGCGATGAGCATCTCTCGCAGCTTACGTGCGATGGTATCTTCGGATGCGTGGTATTCGGCGATCGGATCGTCATCCTCTCGGGCCTGCGTGGCCAGCACGTTCTTCACATACTGCTGGGTCAGGGTCGAACCGCCCTGCTGGTCGCCGCCCTTGAGATACGTCTGCACGAATGCGCGGAGTACGCCCTGTACGTCCACGCCGGAATGGTCGAAGAATCGTTTGTCCTCGCGGGCCACGACCGCCTGCTGCATGGCCTTGGAAATCTTCTTGAGCGGCACCACTTCGCGATTCTGCGTATAGAAATCGGCGAATTCGGTTTTGCCGTCGTTGTAGTAGAAGGTGGAGCGCTGTGGAAGGCTGGTCACATCGAAATCAATGCCCTCCACCGTCAGTGACGGAATCACCGCCTTGGCCACGCTGTTCGCTCCAAGCACGGCAGGCAGGAGGAACACACTGGTCGCCACGCCGCCACCCACGCATAGCGTGATGTAGGCGAGCACCAATGTAAGCACACGTCGAGCAGTCAAAGTCTTCTTCTTGGGCATGTTGCCCATTCTAAAGTGGCGGGTATACTAATCAACTCCACGCCCATAGCCGTCACGTGTTCATCACATACCGGCTCTAATCTCAAAAAATACTGAAAACAAGCCGAAAGACCGTTACCTTCGTGATCTGCGGATCAGCATGCCCGGCTGATAGATGACGATCGACCGACCTTCACGCGCGATCCACCCACGATTGGCGAAATCCATGAGCGCCTTGTTCACCGTTTCACGCGAGGAGCCGACCAGTTGGGCCATTTCCTCCTGTGTCAGATCATGCGGCACCTTCAGACCCGCCTCCACCGGTTCGCCGAACCGCGAGGCCAAATTCAGCAAGGTCTTCGCCAACCGGCCGGGAACATCCATGAACACCAGATCGGAGATGCGCTCGTTATTGGCGCGCATACGATGTGCCAGCACCTGCAGCATATCCACGGCCACGCGCGGATGCTCATCGAGCCAGGCGAACAGCGCATCGTGCTCCAACCAGACCACCCGCGTGCCGTTCGTCATCGCCACCGCGGAGGCCGTACGTGGTCCGCCATGCGGGTCGAAGACCGGAATCTCGCCCAGCAGTTCACCGTATGCATGGATGCTCAGCAACTGCACGCGCTTGTCGGAGGATTGTCTGATCAGCTTGACGCGGCCCTCTTCCAGCACATACATGCGGTGGTCGGTATCGCCTTCGCGGAAGATGAAATCGCCTTTGCCGTATTCCGCATGCTGCAGATGCGGCAGCAGCTCCTCGGCCTCGTCTTTGGAGACCTGCTTGAACAGTGCGGTGTGCAGCAGCGTCGTGCTTTCGTCGTAGATCCCGTTCGGCGTAACCACACCCATCGCACCTCCATCTCCGATCGGATCGCCCTCGACCATTCGCGCTATATTGTAACGCGCCTGGCCGCGGCAATCAGATGATTCACCACCACATCACGGCTCATGCCGGTCTGCGAGCGCATCGGATCGACGCGCTTCACCGCTGATTTCACGGCTTTATCCGACATCTTCTCGCGTGACACGTGCAACACGCGCATCATTTTTTCGCCGTCGATGTCATAGGCGAGCGTCACATGATGCAGTATCGCGCCGGGGCCCGTATCGATCGGGGGGAACCTGCGCTGCGCCGCTCCGCCGATCTTGCCGTATTGCGATGCGATGTCGTTCAATCCGGTGAACCGCACGTCCAGACCAAGTTCGCGCAGTGCCGTGACAAGCCAATAGTCACACAGCCTATAGGAGCCCTCGATGCTCACGCCTTTGGCGAAATCCAGCGGCGCGTACAGCGAGTAGGTGATGGTGTTGCCCGGTTCGATGAACATCGCGCCGCCACCGGTGCATCGTCGCACTATCTGGATGCCTTCGGCTTGTGCGGCCTGCTCGTTGACCTCGTCCGGCAATGATTGGAATCGGCCGATCACCACGGCCGGAGCGGCCCATTCCCAGATGCGCAGGGTCGCTTTGCGACTGCCTGCCGCCACTTCGCGGGCCCATTGCAGGTCCGTGTCCATCTGTTCCTGCGGGCTGCGTGGTGCATCATGCAGGACCGTTGGCTTGAGACTGCGCCATCTCGCCGCGCATTCCACTGCCGTCAGCTCGCCGAATTCGTCGCCCGTCGAAGTGTGATGCGATACCTGCGACGATGCGATTCGCGGCAGTGACGTTTGCGATTCCCGCTCTTGGGGAACGGGGTCATCTTGCGTAACGGCCCTGCGAAAGGCCGTTTCAATTCCCTGCATGGTCATGCCGACCAGTGCAACGTCCGGATATTGTTGCGGAATGTCGCAAATCGACCGTCCCGCGACTAACGTCCGTTCGATGTCAAGCAGCATCTCATGGGCACGGTCCTCATTGCCGTCAATGAAAAAATCGCCGTCGATATGGCAGTACCCATCACGAAGCCGGGCGGTAACCCCCACGAGTTTACCGCCCGGCTGCTTGTATACGCCTCTGCCCATCAATCGCGTAGCTCTACGCCGCGACCGTCGCGGTGCCACGGGGAACCGATGTCGGAGCACAGAATCAGAATGCCTTCGACAAGGCCCCAGATGCTGGCCACTACCGGTCCGATGAGGATGATCCATCCGACCACCGTCAGCAGTAGCTGAACAACGGCCTTGGTGGTGTTGCCGAGATAGAAATTGTGGATGCCCAGACTGCCCAGGAAGATGCCGAGCAGGCCGGCCACGATCTTCTGGCGGGGCACGTATCCCGGAGGCAACGGCTGGCCGTTCGGCTGATAGTACTGCTGTGCATACGGGTTCGGCTGAGTGTAGTTCGGCTGTCCATAGCCCTGCTGCGCGTATGCGTTCTGCTGGGTGTATGCGTTCGGCTGCGTATACCCGTTCTGCTGGGCGTTCGGGTCATAGGCCGACTGGCCCGTCTGCCCGGACTGCGCATAATAGGAGCCGTTCTGCCCGTAAGTCTGGCCGGACTGTTGCCCATAGGAACCGTATGAGCCATACGTTCCATCCGCGGTTTGGCCGTAGCTCTGCTGTGCGGAGGACTGCTGCCCGTAGGAACCATAGTCGGCGGCCGGCTGCGTGTTCGTGGTCTGGCTATGGTCGGCGGCCGGCTGTTCGGCACCGTATTGGCTGTAGCTCGACTGCGAATCGTTTGATGGGGTCGATCCGTCAGCCGAAGCGGAACCATTGATGTGGTCGGGGTTGGTGAAATTAGTGTTGTCGTCGTTCATGGTTCAACAATATCGCATAAATCGTATGGCTACCTTGGCGACTTCCCCGAAAAGCCCCTGAGTCATCCCTGAAAAAATGTTCCCTCCGACGAGTGGCGCCGTCGGAGGGAACATTCGCTATGAGCAGACTTACATACGTGCCAGAATATCGCGGCCGACCTCGTCGGTGGAACGCGTGGTGGAACCCAGCTCCTCGATATCCGCTTCGACTGCGGTGTCGATGCGTGCGGCGGCCTCGTCGAAGCCGAGGTGGCGCAGCAGCATGGCGGCCGACAGGATCGCAGCGGTCGGATTGGCCTTGTTCTGACCTGCGATGTCCGGAGCGGAACCGTGGATCGGCTCGAACATCGACGGATACTCGTCGGAGGCGTTGATGCAACCGGAGGCGGAATAGCCCACGCCGCCTACCACGGCACCGGCTTCGTCGGTAATGATGTCACCAAACAGGTTGTCGGTCAGAATCACGTCGAAACGGGACGGGTCGGATACCATGAAGATGGTGGTCGCGTCGATGTGCAGATAGTCGTGGGAGACTTCCGGATACTCCTCCGCCACCGTATTGACGATGCGCTGCCACATGTCGCCCGCGTTGACGAGTACGTTCTTCTTGTGCACGAGCGTCACGTGCTTCCTGCGTTTCATGGCCAGCTGGAAGGCGTAGCGCACCACACGTTCCACGCCGTAAGCGGTGTTGATGGACACTTCGGTGGCCACTTCGTTCGGGGTGCCACGGCGGACCGCACCACCGGCACCGCAATACAGGCCTTCGGTGCCCTCACGCACCACCACGAAGTCGATGTCGCCCGGATCGGCGAGAGGCGAGGTCACGCCCTTGTACAGTTTGGAGGGGCGCAGGTTCACATACTGATCAAGATCGAAACGGAGTTTCAGAAGCAGGCCGCGCTCCAGAATGCCGGCCTTGATGCGCGGATCGCCGACGGCACCCAGCAGGATCGCGTCGGTCTTCTTGATGCGCTCCTCTTCCTCTTCCGGAAGGATCGCACCGTCACGCAGGTAGCGTTCCGCTCCCAGATCGAAGCGCTCATACTCGAATTCGGCGACGCCTTCGGCCGCCTTCTCCAGAGCCTTCTGGGCCCACGGGGTTACTTCCTTGCCGATGCCATCGCCCGGAATGACGGCGATGGTGTACTTCTTCGTTGTTTCACTCATAGCACGCGACTCTACTCAGCGATTCATGCTTCGAACCGGAACCGCTCAGCAAGTGGACATCCGCCCGTCACACGGCGAATCATGGCGCGAATCATGGGCGAATCCAAAGATGGTCCAGTTGATCCGGGCGGATATGGGCGGCCTGAGGCCGCCTAGGCTGCGATCAGCTGGTAATGCCCATCACACTCAGGCACCAGGCGTTCTCATATGAGACTTCCCCCCACTGCTTGTAGCGACCGGAAGTGCCGCCATGTCCCGCTTCCACCTCGATCTTCGCCACGGCGTCCACGCCGGCGCGCTGCAGACGGGCCAGCCATTTCATCGGCTCCACATACAGCACGCGCGTATCGTTCATCGACGTGGTGATGAAGATTCTCGGAAACACCGCCACGCGCGCGTCGTCGGTGGATTCCGGCGCATTCTCATACGGCGTGTATCCCTTCATATACCGGTACACATCCGCATTGTGCAACGGATCGCCCCATTCATCCCATTCGGTGACGGTTAACGGCAACGACGGATCGAGAATCGACGTCAACGCATCCACGAACGGCACATCCGCCTCTATGCCTGCATAGCATTCCGGCGCCATGTTGGCCACCGCACCCATCAACAGGCCGCCGGCCGAACCGCCATTCGCCACGGTACGCGACGGCGAGGCCAGTCCGGCTCGTTGCAGGGCCCGCGTGGCATCCACGAAATCCTCGAACGAATGCTTCTTGTTCATCAGATGTCCCTGCTCATACCAAGCGCGTCCCATTTCGCCGCCGCCACGGATATGCGGCACGGCATACAGCACGCCTCGGTCGAGCATGCTGATGCGCGACACCGCGAACCCAGGGTCGGAACTGATTTCGTACGCACCATAGCTGGTGATGAACATAGCCGAATCGCAGGTCGGCACGTCGCGCCTCCACACCAGCGACACCGGAATGCGTTCGCCGTCGCGTGCGGTGATCCACACACGGCGTTCCATATAGTCGCGCGGATCGAAATCGCCCAATACGGTGGCGCGTTTGAGCAGACGGTCCTCACCGGTGGCCGGGTCGATGTCATGCAGTTCGCCCGGCCGCGTGTAACTGGAGAAGGAATAGCGCACGCGCGGTGCATCGTATGAAGGATTGCCACCCACACCGATCGAGTACAGTCTGCGGGTCTCCCCCGGCATGTCGTCGGCGGTCGCACCGTCGGAAGACGTCATGGCCTTGCGTGAGATGCCGTGTACCGCGGATCCTTTGCCCTGCGCCGCCTGCAAGACGTCGGCATGGCCATGCAGATTGCGCGCGTGGGGTCCTGCGGTATCGTCGGCGCCCATGATGTCGGAGCCAAGACCGCGGTCAAGTGCGGCCCACACTTCGGCCCGCTCCTCATTGACCTCATCCACGGATTCGTCTACGTCCCAATCGTCTTCGAGCGCATGCGGCACGAGCTCGGTGAAACGCCACGGCCGGCCTGCCAGAAAATCCTCGGCTGCGGCCGTCTTGGTCATTACGGCCACGTGTGGCAGACTTTCCGCACGATACTGCAATGCCACGAAATGCCGATGAATCGCGATGCCCTCGATGCCGAGGCCGTGCGCGCCCTGCAAAATGGCGGGATTGCATGGATTCGAGTATGCAGTGCCGATCGGTCGGGCGAAGGCGCCCGGTTCGACGGCGTCGCCATGCTCGCAGCCGTATGGCGATCCGGAAGCCACGCACACTCCCTCACCCAAGCGGTAAGGCGGCTCATGCGAACGCATGTCGATGACGTCGATTTCGAAATTCGGATTCAGCGCATTGTGGTACACCACGGCCAGCGGAATATCCTCACCATGCTCGCCGGCGCCTTCGAAGCATGCGAAGCTCACGTCATATTCCACATCGGCTTCGCGCGGAATGAACGCCTGGAACTTGCCTTCAGGCGTATCGGTGGGCAGTAGCAACACCTCCGTGGTGGTCTTGGAACCGGTACCGATCACGATGTTGCGCTCGTCGAACGACAGACCGACGCCCACCCAGAAACGCTCATCGGCTTCACGGAACACTTCCACATCGTCGGCGACCGGCGTTCCCACATGGTGGCGCATAATCACATACGGACGCCACGCATCGTCGAGCAGGGTGTAGAAGACCCATTGCGCATCCGGCGTAAAACATGCCCCGGCGATCCCCTCGAACACCTCCGGCAGTTCTTCGCCGGTCTCGAGATCGCGTATACGGAAATCGTAGCGTTCATCGCCACGCGTATCGATGCCATAGAGCAGCCAACGGCCGTCCTTGGAGATATCCATGCCGCCGATGCGGAAGAAATCGTGTCCTTTCGCCTCGGCATTGGTATCGAATACGATTCGTTCACCATCGATTGGCACACCGGCTTCGATATGCGGCGGATCCCAATCATCATCGTCGCGAATCGGCAGGCGGCACTGCACTCCGTATTGCTCGCCCTGCTTGGTACGGGTGAAATACCAGTAGCCGTCCATGCGCGTCGGTACCGACATGTCGGTTTCCTGCACATGCGACTTGAATTCCTCGAACAACGTGGTGCGCAACGTTTTCAAGGGTTCCATACGCGCCGCGCAGTACCGGTTCTGCGCGGCCACATATTCCCGTACTTCTGGTGAATCCTTGTCGCGCAGCCATTCGTAGTCGTCCACGAACGTATCGCCATGAAACACGCGCTCCTGAGGTACCCGCTTCGCGCACGGAAATTCCAGCCCACTCTGGTTCCGGCCCAGCCCACTCTGGTTCTGCTCCAATACGCCCTGCGCACCACGATTTTCACTCATGCACGCGATTATACCGGCATTGCATTCCCAATCCCACGCGGCACGTACCCCCTGCTCCGGGCGTACGAAAAAGTCAGACGTCCATCTGTTGTTTCAGGAACGGCAGCATGGTTTTCATCAGATTCGAGCCGGTCGTTCCCGTGAATACCGGGACATCGGTGACCGGGATCGGCTGCGTGACCGCACGCCCCGCAACGGTGCCGAGATTGCCGGCGACTTCGCGTGGAGACAACTGCCGGATGCCGATCGCCAGCACACGCCCTGGGTATCGGCGTGCGATCGTGGCGTACGTGGTCGGATCCTTCTGCCCGTCATCGCCGATCAGAATGAACTTCATATCAGGAAAATCAGCCATCAATTGTTCGGCATATTCGAGTTTGTGCTGCACTCCGGAAGGAATGAACGTTTTCGGGCGAGGATCGAGGTCGCGCAATAGCAGCGGACCTTCCGGAAAACCATGGTTGGCGATGAAATGCCGGATCGAGCTTTCCACATTCCATGGCGATGTCGACAGGTAGAAGAACGGCGCGTCCGGGAACATGTCCGCAATGCGGTTGAACAGCAGGTTCATGCCCGCAACCGGCATTTTCTTCTTTGGATCGAGCAGCAGCAGATTGTAGGCGGCTTTCATCAGGCTTGGCGCCTGCGTGACCATGATGGTGTCGTCCACGTCGGAGATCACGCCGACTTTCGTACCGCTGGGAATGGTGAACAGGTTGGCTGTGACCGGTTTGCGGCTGCGTACCTTGTATGACACGTCGTGCACGCCCGGTTCGAGCGAATGTTCGGCCACGAGATCGAGATATCCTGCGGAATCGGAGGCTGCGAATTCACTGGAGACATTGCGCTGCGCGTCCACTTCGTCGTGCACTTCGGACGCGCCCACCTGCACGGTTTCGAGGGGCACGCCGTCGATGGCGATGCGCACCTTCGTATGCGGCGAGGGGATGGTGAGCATGGCACGGATGCCACGGGTCAGACGACCCGCCTGACGTTTGAAGGGCCCGTACACGGTTCGGCAGATCAGTCGAGAGTAATGTTCGGTGCCGTAGCCGACATATGGTTCCACGCGCGGATACCAGTTGAGATTGAGCACCATGCTTGTTGAGAACGTCACCCACTTGTTGAACGCTCTGGTAATGGTGCGGCGGAACAGTCGTGTCAGCGGAGGCTTGACTTCGATGCGTTCGTGTTTCGAAGCCGCGTCGAAGGTGGTGACCACCTTGCGTGCGGGAATGGGCACGGTCGGCATGTCATCTTCGGATATGGAATCCGGTTCACGCTGGGGCAACGGCTGCGGTTCGGTCATAACCCCACTATAAAGGCGATTATTGAATTACCTGGTACCCCAGCGTGAAAATCAGGGATTTTTCAGGGAATACCGATGATTTCCCATCCAATTTCCCGAATCGTGCCGTTCACTGAGCCACGATGTTGGCGTATTCCTCGGAGGAAAGCAGTCCTGGCTCGTCATCCTCAAGTTCGATTTTGAAAATCCAGCCTTCGCCATACGGGTCACCCGTTACGATGCTTGGATCGTCGGCGGCCTCGTTGTTCACATAGCGAATCACGCCGGCCACCGGAGTGCCCAGCGGCGTGACCGCCTTGGAGGATTCCAGTTCCGCCACCTCGTCGCCCGCCTGCACTTCGGTGCCGACTTCCGGCAGATCGATATACACGAGTTCGCCAAGCTGGTCGGCCGCATATTCGGTGATACCCACCATGGCCGGCTCGGTGGAAGCATCCACCCACACATGCTCGTCGGAATATTCAAGATGCTCGGGCACATCCAGATTCGGCTTGTTATCGTTTTCTTCGCTCATGAAAGCTCATTCTACGTCAATCGTATGTATTTCCCTAGAGCAGTGCCGAAACTTGTTACGGGAGGTCGTGGCCGAGCCATTCTTCGATCATGTAGCGGGCGATGGTGGCCTTTCCGGGAGCTTCCATACGCCCTGCCACCAACTCGTTCATGTATTCGTCGCGGGTCACCCAACGCGCCTGCAGGGTCTCGTCGCCGTCCACGCGCACGTCGGTGGTGTTGGCCACGCCTTTGAACGCCATCATGAGCGATGCGGGGAACGGCCATGGCTGCGATCCCAAGTATTTGAGTTCGCCGATATCTATGCCGACTTCCTCTTTGGCTTCGCGCCGGCAGGCATGCTCCAGGTTTTCTCCGGCTTCCACGAAGCCGGCCGATACGGAGTACAGTCCGGTGTTGCGCCATGCGCTGTTGTGCTGCAGCAGCAGACGGTCCTCATGGTCCACGATCGCCGTGATGACGGCCGGTTCCACTCTGGGGAACAGCAGTCGCTTGCCGTCCGCTTCGCTGGTGCAGCGTTGCGCCCATCCTCCCAACGCCGGTTCGGTCGGAGCGCCGCATGTGGGGCAATGACGTTGGCGCGCATGCCATACGCCCAGCGAGATCGCCGTCGTGGCCTGGCCTGCTTCGCGCGCGCTGGCATGCGGTGCGAATCCGCGCAGATCGACCCAGTCGAATCGTTCCGCAGCGCTTTCCAGCAACGATTTCGACGTTTTCGCTTCCGGTTCGTGCTGTTCGCCGAACGCATCGTCCGCGCCCATATGCTCGCTGCTTGCGGCCACCGTCTCCGCGGCTTTCACGCGAGACACGTCAACGGCGACCACGTGTTCGTCGCGTTTGCCGCCATACGATCCAAGGAATATGGCGAGCGCCGTCGGATGCGTGTGCAGTTCCGCCGCCACGTAGGCGCCGGGCAATTGCGCGAGACGCATATGCACGTTGGCGTAGTCCGCGATGGCCCCCTGTCCGTGCGGCACCGCCACCATGCCGTCTTTGACGAGAATGACCTTCGTGGCCGGCTCCAGCAGCGCCGTGTCGAACAGGTCGGGTTCGCCGCGTCTCGAAACCTCATAGTCGATGTCACCTTGCGCAAGTGGCAGGAACGGCAGTGCCTGAGTCAGCGCCAATGGTGAGAACACGCTCATCGCTTGCTTCTTTCCTTGAATACGATTGATAGAGCGGATATTTTTTCTCTATTCCGTATTTTCTTTTCTATTTTTTTATATCTTTTTTGTATTTCTGATTGCGATATTGACGGCAGCGACGGAAAATACCGGCTACTGCACCCTGCGCACCAGCGCGAGCAGCGCGTCGGCAACCGCTTGCGGATGCTCGTATGCGCTGAAATGCCCGCAATCGAATACCACCGTCATATCCGCACTCGTGCCTGTCATCGCATCGGCGATCGGCGTCATCACGCTCGGCGGGCTCGACGGATCCTTGTCGCCGCAGATCACCGCAACCGGTGCTGTAATCGCAGGCAACACATCGTTCAGATCCGGGCGCCCAGCCGCCATGCGCTCACGCCATGCGATGCCTTCGGCAGGCTGTTCGTTGATCCACGTCGTGAACTGTTCACGGTAGGCGTCCGACTGTTTGATGGTGGAATCCTCAGGCGCGGCGGCGGCGAATCCCATAACCGGTTCGTGTGTACCCGTCGATTCGCATTCCTCGGCGATCGCGATGCGTTTCGCACGCATCTTCTCGGAATCAGCGGCGGCCTTCGTGTCGCATAATGCCAGTGCGGCGACGGCTTCGGGGTGCAAACGCTGAATGTCGAGAATCAGGTAGCCGCCCATCGAAAGACCCACCCAAATCGCCTTGTCGTATCCGGCAGCGTGCAACAGGTCGACGTAAGCGTCGGCCATACGGTCCAAACCGTTGGGGAAAGCGCCGTCCGCGTCTTTGCCGCCACTGGTCTCATCGGAAGGAATCGGCCCTTCTCCCGCACCGGGCATGTCGGGACCCCAGATCGGGAACCGTTTCACACCATGTTCCACAGCGGCCGCCTCCAACGCCTCCGCACATTCGTCCCACATGCGGTGGTCCACGGGGAACCCGTGCACCAGCACCACGGGAAGCCCCTCGCCCTCGCAATACACGTTATTATGTAATTCGATCGTCATCGTCTCACTCCGTTCCTCTCCCCTATATTGCCTATGTATCTATCGCTTACGCTGCCTGCATTCGCAAGCTGCCACGCGCTTTCCTGGCGCCCACGGCCGACCGGTTTCGACGTCAACCATAAGCCTGTCGGCTACCTGCCGGCCCAAGCGATCGCCTGACGCACAATCGTGCCATATCCGTTGCTCATCTGGTTTATGAAAGTGTCGAGGATCTCGCTGTTCGGGTTGACCCATTCCACGTCAAGCGTCTCATCCTGCGGCTTGCAGTCGCCCGCGATCGGCACCACGTAGCACAATGCGATCGCATGCTGGCGGGAATCGAAATAATCGGATAGTCCCGGCGTCGGGAAAAACTCGGCCACGGTGAACGGCTGCAGACTCACCGGCAGCTGCGGCAACGCGATATCGCCCAAATCCTTGGCGATATTACGCGCCACGGCCTCACGCAACGATTCGTGATAGAGCACGCGCCCGGCAATCAGCGTTCGCTCGATACTGCCGTCGTCAGACACGCGAAGCAACGATCCGACCTGTGAAACACGCCCCAGATCATCGGTGCGCACCGGCACCACAAGCACGTATGGAATCGGCATTTCGCCGCGCATACGGTTGATTTCGCCGGAAGCAAGCCATCCTGGAGGATTACCTATTCCGCGAATGAAATCCTCCGGCGTAATGTCGTCGAATTCTCCGCGACGACGGCCTGCATCGAAATCGCCC
>OGEU01001322.1_pt1 | contig 21336 bp, 14 predicted proteins | sample 1570651 | NCBI WGS metagenome assembly OGEU01 (sample SAMEA2582129, study PRJEB24529) | metagenome | biome: Human gut stool | place: China | collected 2011 | reverse complement strand
GATCTCTTCCTGGGTGTAGAACGTAGCGGGTGCTTTCGGGTCGTGCCAGTTGCCGACAGCTCCTTCGGTGGTCAGCTTCGGATAACGCTTGATCTCGATGCGCCAGCCCGGTTCGTCGGTCAGGTGCCAGTGGAAGACGTTCAGGCGAAGGGACGCCATGATATCCAGATATTGTTTTACCTTCTCTTTACCGAAGAAGTGGCGGCTCTCGTCGAGCATGAAACCGCGCCAGCCGTAGCGGGGCTGATCTTGTATCTTACAGGCACGCACGTTACCTTTGCCGAAACGGGAAAGTTGCAGAAGGGCTTCCTTCGCATAGAACAGGCCGGCTTCGGAAGAGGCTTGCAGCAGGATGCTGTTCGGTTCGACGACAAGCGTATAGGCTTCATCGGCCATCTTGCAATCGTTTGTCAGTTCCAGACGGATGGTTCCACTGGCGGGTGACGATTGCAAACCGGCTTCTTTCAACTCGGTTTGCAGTCCGGCGGCTAACTTGTCGGCATATCCGCCATTGCCTTGTACCTGGAGATTCTTTCCTATGACAAAAGAGCCTTTCCCGTTCTGCACCTTTGCGGGGGTCGGGAACAAAGGGTGTTGTGCCATCATCGGCAACACAAATAGGAGCAACAGGGTGCTCAGATAAATCAGTTTTCTCATGGCATATTTATATTTAATTATTCCCTTTACAGGGATATTCCTCTTTTGCCAGGGGATTAAGCCCCGGCAAGGGGTAGCAAATATATGAAAATTTCATATCTTTAGCCACAAAATTAAAGACAATGCCATGAATAGACTAATTATCCTTTTTATTGTACTTATCTGTTACGGGAACAGCCTTCGGGCCCAGGAAATCGAATACTCCCGACCGGTCAACACTCCTGAAAGTTGTACAAGCATCCTGGTCGGCAAGAAAGCATCGGCCGACGGTTCGGTCATGACCAGTCACACCTGCGACGGGAACTATCGCACCTGGATGGAGATCGTCCCGGCGGCACGCTACGAGCGCGACACGACAGTCGCCATCTATAACGGCCGCATGCACACCGAATATCCTGCCGACCGCACGAATATGGAATTGAAAGGAACGATACCGGAAGCCCGCTCGACCTACCAGTTCCTGAACACCTCCTATCCTTGCCTCAACGAAAAACAGTTGGGTATCGGCGAAACGACCATCTCCGGGCGCAAAGAGCTGCAAAACAAGAAAGGGATGTTCATGATCGAAGAACTGGAAAAGATAGCTTTGCAGCGTTGCACGACGGCACGCGAAGCGATCCGGCTGATCGGACAATTGGTTGCCGAATACGGATACGGGGATTCGGGCGAATGCCTGACGATCGCCGACCCGAATGAGGTCTGGCATTTCGAGGTGTTCGGCGAGGGGCCGGACAAGATCGGGGGTGTATGGGCGGCTGTCCGCATCCCGGACGATCATGTGGGGGTATCGGCCAATATCTCGCGTATCTCGACGCTCGACCTGAAGGACAAGGATCGTTACATGGCTTCCGAAAACGTATTTTCTGTTGCTAAGAAAATGGGGTTCTGGGACGGCAAAGAGCCGTTTAAATTCTGGAAAGCCTATAGCGGAGGCAACTATTTCGGCGAACCGAAGGCATTCAGCATCCGCGAATATTTCATCCTGAACGCATTGGCTCCTTCGCTCAAACTGTCGTACGACTCGGAAGAACTGCCGATCAGCGTGAAGCCGGACAAGCCGGTTGCCGTAACGGATGTGATGGCATTGCTACGCCAGACGTATGAAGGGACGGAATGGGACATGACGAAGAATCTGAAAGTGGCTGTCAAGAACAAGGAGACGAAGGAAACGGATACGATCACAAGTCCGGCGGCTAACCCCTGGATGGGAACAGATATGCTGAATATGCTGAACGGCGTGAAGGAAGGGACGGTGACACGCAATCGCTTAGTGGCGGTTCCGCAATGTTCCTACTCGCACGTGATACAGCTTCGCAACTGGTTGCCGGATGCAGTGGGCGGCGTTGCCTGGCTGTCGTTCGACAATCCGGGGCAGAGCCCGCGTATCCCGATCTTCTCCGGTACGACCGACCTGCCGGCTGCTTTCGGTATCTGCGGACAACACCGCCACCGTGAAGATGCCATCGTCTGGAAATACCGGACGGCAAACAAACTGGCTACGGTCCGCTGGGGATTGACCAAAGAGAAGATCAACGGCGCGGTCGCCCATTTCGAGGAAAAGGGCTTATCCGAAATGCCTTTCGTGGAAAACCGCTACAAAGAGTTGCAGGACAGCAAAGGGGAAGAGACCGCACGGGCTTTCCTGACCGGCTACACGGCCGACTTCGCAGGAGCGACAATCCTGCGCTGGCAGGAGATGGCGGATGAGTTCTGGAAGATGTTCGCGAGGGGATTCTGAACAATTGACAATTGACCGATATTCATATAATAGATAATAGTTGCTTTCCAAGACACGATAATTAATAATTTAATCTTTATATACATGAAATCACTTATTCTATCTTGCATGCTGGCTTTCTCTGCTTCGGCAACGTTCGGTCAGGGGTACCAGTTTACGGAAGTGGTAACGGTTCCCGCTACCCCGGTTAAGAACCAAGCGGCAACAGGGACTTGCTGGTGCTTTGCCACTACGTCGTTTATGGAATCCGAACTGCTTCGTATGGGGAAAGGCACGTATGACCTTTCGGAGATGTTCATCGTCCGCCAGAAATATATGAACCAGTTGCAGGACAACTACCTACGTCGCGGGGACGGTAATATCGGGCAGGGCAGCCTTTCGCATACTTTCATGAATGCGTACCGCCAGGTAGGGATCGTCCCGGAAGAGGTGTACACGGGTATCAACTACGACTCCGAGAAGCATAACCACAGCGAGATGGTTCGCTACATGCACGCCATCGCCGATGTGGCAGTGAAGGCGAAACAACGCAGTCCGGAATATGACAAGCTGATTGCTAACCTGTTCGACACCTACCTGGGAAAGCTGCCGGAGAAGTTCACGTATAAAGGAAAGGAATATACGCCGAAGTCATTCGCCGAATCCTTAGGACTGAATATGGACGACTATATCGAACTGACCAGCTTCACGCACCATCCGTATTATGTGAAGTTCGACGTGGAAGTGCCGGACAACTGGGAACATTCCCTGATGTATAACCTGCCGCTCGACGAGATGATGCAAACGGTGGATTATGCCCTGAACAACGGTTATACGGTCTGCTGGGACGGAGATGTGAGCGAGAAGGGTTTCTCCTTTACGAACGGTGTCGCCATCAACCCGGAAGTGAAGAAGGTGGAAGACCTGTCGAATACGGATCGCGCACGCTTCGAGAAATTAGGGGAGAAGGAACGCTTAGAAGAGGTCTTCAAGTTCGAACGTCCCTACCCGGAAATCAACGTGACCCCGGAAGTGCGCCAGGCCGGATTCGAATCATTCGTGACCACCGACGACCACCTGATGCACCTGACCGGCATCGCCAAAGACCAGAACGGCACGAAATACTACATCACCAAGAACTCATGGGGAACCGACCGCAACAAGTTCGGCGGCTACCTGAACATGTCCGAGAGCTTCGTCCGCGCCAAAACCATCTATGTGATGGTCCATAAGGACGCGATACCGAAGGCGATCAAGGGGAAACTCCATCTTTAAACAATACGTGGAGCTGTGTCAAAACTGCCCCGTTCCCGCGCTTGACGCGGGATCGCATTAGAACTGACCCTATAAATATCTGATTAATAAGGCCTGTTCTTTTGCGACCCCGCGTCAAGCGCAGGGACAAGGCAGTTTTGACACAGTTCCATGCTATCTTCTCTTATTAATTTAATCAGAACCGAATCTTCATCTCGCCATAGCAAGGCACCACCTCCAACGTCTTGCAATAGTTGCCCCAGGCAATCTCCGGATAATCCCAACGATTATTAATGTAAAGCATCAACTGCCCGTCTCCTCTTTTGGAGGTGCGGCAAGCCAGGGATGCGTCCGATGAGCAAACCGTAAGCCCTGCTCCTCCCCCTGTAGCGGAAAGGGTATAGCGATAGATGTTCTCCTTCATACCCTTTGCCATTTGCGTCAACGGACGGTCACAGTTTGTACCGGCATCCGCCCAATAGTAATAGTTGTGCGTATCGGCCAACCAGGGTTGAGCAGGGTTCTCGCCATATCGCACTTGCTTCGGGTTATAAAGGGAAGTCTCGCCCGTGTTTCCGGCAAAAGCGCCTTCGGGGTAACAGCTCCACATACCTTTACGCTCCCATTGCAGATAGTCCAGACGTTCGGGCAGGTAGAAAGACAAGCCCGTCTCACGCAGATATCCGTTCGGCTGTCCCGCAACGACATAGCTGACATTCATTTCCCCGGCGGGAGATATCCGGATCAGGATATCCGTTTGCACATCCTGATAGAAGCCGGAGAGGGCGACTTCCACCGCTCCCTCTTTGCGGGTATAGGTCAAGCTCTGCTTCTTCCAATCGCTGTCGGAGGTCAGGAACTTCCGGGCGCTCTTACGCACTTCGGCTCCAGTCAGATGGTTCAGGTTGATGTCGAGATGCAGGAACGGGCCTTTCTCGATGATGACCTGCCCCTTGGAGGTCGCGTTGCAGATCAGGCCGGTTTCTTTGGAGAAAGGGATCTCGAAACCGTCTCCTTTAATCGTCATCATACCGGCGGTTTCCTCTACCAGCAACACACCGTTTACCGGAGATGCTTCCGAATCGGCAAGGCGAACGTGGTAATCGCTGCCCAATGAAACTTGTTCGGCATCCAATAACTCACCCGTAGCTGTATAGAAACAAATTGACAACAGTTCGCCTTCCTCCCAAGCCTCGGCAGGGATTACCAACAGTCCTTTTTGGTGAGGAGCGATGGAAGGAGCGGGAAGTTCCTTCTCCACACCTTTGTAGGTATAACGTATCTTGATCTCATCCAGGTCAGTATGGTCGAAGCAGTTGTACAACGGAAGCAACAAACGTTGTCCGGACAGGAAGGAAGCCACCTCGGTCGTCATCAGGCGGACGGGCGAATAGGCTTTCTTGGTAGCCCAGAACTCCGGTTTCTCACGGCGCCAGACATCGACGATCCCCCACTCTCCGTAGCCGACGCATTTACCCTGATAATCCTCCGGCTTGGCGGTACGGGCAAACTCTTTCCAGAAGGCAGTCCCTACTTTCGGTTCGGGCAGCATAAACGTTTCATCCACATATCCCCAGATCGCACCACCCAAGCCGCCGGGAGCATCAAAGAGGCCACTCCACATCCTTTCGATCGAATGCCCCCAGAACTCGCGGATATTCGGATCTTCCTGCAAGGTAGCGTAGGTGTAGCACGCCGGATGCGCCCATTCGTCGAACAGGGCAGGTATCCCCTCTCCCTGGAAACCATGGGTAGAGCGGTTCCATTGGTTCAGGTTTCCGTTTACATCCTGGTAGTGCATGCTCAGGATATCATAGACAGGCTCCTTCTCGCCGACCGATCCGGGATAGCTGAATATAACCGGGCGAGTCTTGTCGGTTGCCTTCACCCAATCCCAGCATTGCTGGAAGTTCGTGCCGTACACGCTTTCATTGCCGATCGACCAGAACAGAATGGAGGGATGGGAACGGAACGACTTCACCATCTCGCGGCATTGCGAGAGATAGCGGGGCGTAAACTCGGCACTGTCCTGGGTCTTGCCCGGCGCATAGTTCTTCTGCCGGTAGGTATCGACAAAGCAGACAGCCGTCTCGCTCTCCACATAGATGCCATAGCGATCGCAATACTCCAGAAAACGTTCCGTGGGAGGATAATGCGAGGTACGGACAAAGTTCATATTGGAACGTTTGAAGAGGATCACATCGAGGCTGTCCAGTTCGGCAGTCGTCGTGCGGCCGAGTGTCGGGTGGATGTCATGCCGGCAGGCTCCGCGCAACTTCACCGGCATGCCGTTCACCAACATGCGGTCTTTCTCTATCTTCACGTCACGGAAACCGATACGGCGGTCGAAACGACCGATCTCCTTTCCGTCCTTGCTGAGGGTTACGGTCAGCGTATAGAGGTTCGGATGTTCGGCATCCCACTTCAAAGGGTTCTTCACAGGCAGTTCATTCATGTTCCCGCCCTCTTTTAGGGGGAACCGGGATTGCGCCAACGGATAGCGTCTGCCGGACGGGTCGGCCAGCGTATAGGCGACTTCCGCACCTCCGACAACCGGGCTGCTGTAGCCGATCTTCAGGACGGCATCCTCGTAAGCAGCATCCAGATGTGTCTCGGCGTAGAAGTCATACAAGCAGGTTTCGGGTAATGCGAACAAGGTTACATCGCGCAGGATTCCCCCGATCGGATGATGGGCATAGCCGGAGGCATAGGAAATATCGTCCAGGCGATCCGTCACTTCGAGGCGAATCTCGTTTTTCTTTCCGGGACGGACGAAGGGGGTGACATCCGTATCCCAACGGGTAAAGCCGCCATGATGTTCGCGGACGAACGTGTCGTTCACAAACAGGCGGGCATAGCTGTAGACGCCGTCGAAACGCAGGATCGTATGCTTGCCGGCGTAATCGGCCGGGACGGTGAACGACTTCCGGTAGGTGAACGGCTTGTCGTGCTCGATGGCATAGCCCTGCATGGCAGGCTCGCCGGGGACCTGTATCTTGTCCCACTTGCTATCCGGGGAATACCGGAACTGCCAGGTTCCACTCAGCAGGACGGCAGGCGTTTCGACACCGGCCAATTCCTGCAAGACAGGATAGGAGGCTTCATCGGGAAGCCTCTCTACCTGTGCGAATGCTTTCGTTCCTGACAGCAGGAAGCTGCAACCGAAAGCGAATAGGATTGTCTTTATCTGTTTCATTTATGTGCCTATTATTACATGTGTATAAATTTACCACCAAAAGTAGTAAAAGCCTATTAATATCGCCAGTATGACTACCGACATTACATTGAACATCCGGCCGGTATGGAACAAAGCCGGGTCATGGCGCGTATAAGCGTTGGCCGGCTGGTCCTTTTTCCCCAGCAGGACGATGAGCGCGCAGCACATCAGGAACACAAGCCCCATGCGGTCCATCCAGGGCAATCCGGGGAAGAGGAACTTCAGGCCGAAGGAGAAGACGAACGAGCCCAATGCCGCCGCCAACGCCCCGTTTGCCGTCGCCCGTTTATAGAAGAAGCCTGCCAGGAAGATCGACAGGGCGCCGGGACTGACAAAGCCGGTAAACTCCTGGATATACTGGAACGCCTGGTCCAACCCCGACAGCATCGGGGCGATCAGCACGGCTATTAGCAACGAGCCGAAGCTCGCCCAACGTCCGGTATGGACCAGTTCTTTCTGTCCGGCCTCTTTCCGGAAATAGGAACGGTAGATATCCATCGTAAAGATCGTGGAGATACTGTTCATCATCGAAGCGAGCGAACTGACGATTGCGGCTGTCAAAGCAGCAAACGCCACCCCCTTCACCCCTACCGGAAGGAGGTTGCCGAGCAACCACGGGTAGGCTTCGTCCGATTTCTCTAACGGAGCCTCCAACGCAAAGGCGGCAATGCCGGGAATCACGACCAAAAGCGGGATGAACAGCTTGATGAAACCGGAGAAAAGCATCCCGTTCTGCGCCTCCCGGACCGATTTGGCGGCCAACGCGCGTTGGATGATATACTGGTTGCATCCCCAGTAATAAAGGTTTGCCACCCAGAGACCGCCGAGGATCACGGAGATACCCGGCAGGTCCTTATAACCGGGATGCGACTTGTCGAGGATCAGATGGAACTTATCGCTCGCCTCGCCATAGAGGTTGACCATTCCCTGGTACACGCCGCCACCTTCTCCGAGGAGGTCGAGGGCGATATAGGTCGTGACCAGCCCGCCGCCAACCAGGAACACGACCTGGACCACATCCGTCAGCGCCACCACCTTCAATCCTCCGTAGATCGAATAGATACCGGCAAAGGCCGCCAGCCCGATTATGCCGTAGAGCATCGGGATCCCCATCACCTTCTCGATCGTCAAGGCTCCCAAGTACAAGATGGAAGTAAGATTGATAAAGATGAAGACCGCCAGCCAGAAGACCGCCATCACCGTCTTGACGCGCTTGTCGAAACGCTCTTCGAGGAACTGGGGCATGGTGAAGATCTTCTTCTCCAAGAAGATCGGGATGAAGAACTTCGCCACGAGGATCAGCCCGAGGGCGGCGATCCATTCGTAGGTCGCCATCGCCAGCCCGATGGCATAGCCGGAGCCGGACATGCCGACAAACTGTTCGGCGGAGATATTGGAAGCGATGATGGAAGCGCCTATCGCCCACCAGGCAAGCCCGCGCCCGGCGAGGAAATAATCACCGGCATCCCGCTCGTCCCCCTTCTTGCCGCGTGAGACAAAAAGGCCGACACTGAGGATCAGGAGGCAGTAGGCTATAAAGATTATTAAGTCGATCGTGTTCATGGTATCTGTTTTTTATTCATCCTGCATCAACGCCGAGCGCCCACCGTCCATCAGGATCGTCGTCCCGCTGATAAACCGGGCATACGGGGAGACGAGATAGACGCATAACGCCCCTACCTCCTCGACCGTCCCGATCCGTTTGACAGGATGCAGGTCGATCGTCCGCCGGCGTTCCGCTTCGGGATCGGGAAAAGAGTCGAACCAAGTGTCGTTGCCCGCCGTATCGATAAATCCGGGAGCCACCCCCACCGTACGGACAGCCGGCCCCCACTCGATCGCCAGGCTGCGCACCAGGCCGGTGATAGCCGTTTTCGTCACGTTATAAGGGAAGCATCCGGGGATGGAACTGAAAGCATGGTTGGAGGTCATCAGGAGCAGGACACCTTCGCCGCTCTTTTCGAGATAGGGTTTGCAGAGCCGGGCCAGACGCCAGTGGGAAGCCAGGTTCAGATCGAGGTTGTAATGCCAACGCTCCTCCGTGCAACCTTCGGCTCCCTCGAACACGTTCATGCCGGCATTGGAGACAACCATGTCTATACGTCCGAAGGTACGGACCGTATCTTCGACGAAGCCTTTCAGCTCCTCCGCATCCGTCACATCCGTGGGGCGGTAGAACGAGCGTACGCCCTCCTGCTCTACCGCCTCGCGGAAAGCCTGCACGCTCGCGTCGTCCGGAGACTTGCGCGAACAGCCTGCCACATGGGCGCCCGCCCGTGCGAACTCCCTGGCGACGCCCAGCCCGATCCCGGAGGAGACTCCGGTGACCAGGACTACCTTATCTTTATAATCGAGTACAAAGCTCATAGGGATCAGATATAAAAGTTATCGGGAGCATCCATCGTGATGCCGGGGTGTTTCTCCATCTCCTCTTCAACGAGGTCCACGCCCAAGCCGGGGCGGTCGGACAGGTGCAAGTGGCCGTCATAGACCATCTCGGCTATCGGATGATCGATCACCGTGTCGCGCCAGGGGACATCGTTGAACATAAACTCCTGGCGGAAGAAGTTCGGGATAGCGGCGCATACATGCGAAGAGGCGAGTGTCGAGAGAGGGCCGTTCGGGTTATGCGGGGCGATCAGAACGTTGTAGGCCTCCGCCATCGTAGCCATCCGCTTCATCTCGGACGGTCCGCCGCAACGGGTGATGTCGGGCATGATCACGTCGCACACATGCTTTTCCAACAGCGAACGGATGCCGAAACGGGTGTAATGGCGCTCGCCTACACAGATGGCGACATCCGACGGGATGCGTTCGCGCATGGCACGGAGCGTCTGCGAACTTTCCGGGCCGGCGGGTTCCTCATACCAGGTGATATCGAGCTTTGCCAAGCGTTCCGCCATCTTGACGGCAACCCGGTAGTTCAGCATGGCGTGTGTCTCGATCATGATGTCGCATTCCGGGCCGACAGCCTCGCGCACGGCTTTGGAGACGTTGAACGCCAGGTCCTGCTGTTCCGCCGTCAGGGTCAGGTTGGAGGCAAGGTCTTCGCCATAGAAATAGTTCGTGTGGGCGAAGGGGTCGAACTTCAGCCCCGTAAAACCGGCGTCCATGACACGGCGTGCCAGGGCGGCATAGTCCGCCTCGTTGTGTCCGCCGCCCGTAAACCAGTAGTTGGCATAGAGCAAGATATCTTTCCGGTAAGCCCCGCCCAACAGTTCGTAGCAGGGAACGCCCAACACCTTTGCTTTCAGGTCGAGCAGCGCCATGTCGATACCGCTGATCGCACACAGGCTGGCTCCGTACGGGCCGATCCAGTTCAGATCGCGGTAGAGCTTCGTCCAGATAAAATCGGTCTTCATCGGGTCGAGGCCGATGATGCGTTGTCCGACATGCTTGGCGGCTTCGAAAACGATCGGGCTGCCGGGCCAGTTGGTAGCTTCGCCTACGCCGGTATAGCCTTCGTCGGTATAGATTTTCAGTAATGTCCAGTTATATTTGATGCCCTGGACTAACCATACTTTTACGTCTGTAATCTTCATTGTATTGTCTCCTTCCTTATTATATCATCTTACATTATTCCGTATGTATCGAAAGCGTCGCGGGCTTTCATCCCTTCCTGTATCTTCTTCAAAACCATCCGTTCACCACGGGCTTTCTCCAAGGCACGGGTGAATACTTCTTCCTCGATCTCACGAGGCACGACACATACGCCGTCGATGTCGCCGACCAGGATATCTCCGTCATTGATCCGTACGCCTTCCATCTCGATCGGCACACGGTAGTCGATCACCTTTCCACGCGGCGCCTGGTCCTGGGCATAGGGACCGTAGGAGAAGCAAGGGAAGTCGAGCGCCAGAATCCCCTTCGTGTCACGGGAATATCCGTTGACAACCGCTCCGGCCGCCTTGCACTGGATCGCACGGGCACTCATCAGCTCGCCCCACAAGGCATAAGCAGGGGAAGAACCGGAACAAACATATACCTCGTCTTCTTTCAAATCGTCCAACGCTTCGAGCATCAGGCCGAAGGAGCGTTTCAGCACCGGGTTCACCCCTTTCTCCTTTCCGGCATCCAGCACATCGGCTTCCAATACCGTCATGGCACGTCCGGCCACCAGCATATCGTCACGAAGCGGGCGGATGCGGGGAGGCAGAAACTGGCGGGTATAGCCCATCTTATCCATAATATCACCGACCACTGCGGTGTAAAGCTCTTCCTTTATCAAGGCAAACAGGGCTTTATCGTCTTTCCATTCTTTCATTGTGAATTCCTTTTTACAGTTCGTCTTTCTACCAGCAAAGATAGAGCCCGGAGGGAAGAAGATACGGCAGTAAAGCTCCCGGTTGCTTATGCTACGAGGAACAGAACAAGGGAAAAAGTAGAGAAAACGGCACTCTCTATTTCGTCACTTCACGCGGAGAGATGCCCATTTGTTGTTTGAAAATACGGGAGAAGTATTGGGGGGGACTGGAAACCGCAGGCAAAGCATACCTCCTTGACGGACATCTCCGTGTTCCGCAGCAGCTCGATCGCTTTGTTGATCCGGATCTGGTTCAGGTAGTCCAACGGGGAGAGGTTCAGGTACTGGGAGAACAGTTTGCGCAAGTACCGTTCTCCGACTCCGGTTTGCGACGCGACATCGCTGATCGTGATATCGGACTGGTAGTTCAAACGGATATAGGAGATCGCCCTTTTCAACGAATCGTTTGTACAAATCGGAAGATAGGCCTCATCGAGATAACGGTAAATCAGGATCAGCAGCTCGGCATAGTACATGACAACCAGATATTGGTAGTATTTGCTCTTCTGGTTCATCTCGTTGACAATACGCTGCACGGCGCGCATGATCCGGACGTTATTCACAATCTTGATCAACCGGTTTTCTTCGGAAAAGATCGTGACAGGCGCCAGCTCCTTCGTCTGCCCGTGCCCGTCCGGATTGAAGCGGGAGAAGACTTCCGGCAGGAACTCCAACTGCATCAGGGTCGTATCTTCGGAACCGGCCTCGAAGGTATGCTCCACATTGGAACAGATCACCATCATCTCGTTCTCGCTGAAGCTGATACTCTCGTTCTCCAGATGCAGGATGCAATTGCCCTTCTTCACATAGTTGATCTCGATACGCAGATGCTTATGCGGCCCGAATGTCTCGAACGGGCGGAACGACACAAAGCGAAACACATCCGCCAGCCGCTTGTGCTTCAGATTCTCGGTGATGCCTTCCAACATTCCCCATAACGATTGTTCAGACGGTTGTTCCATACGGCTCTGCATTTGATTGGTGCTTACAAAGTTACAAAAATGCCGGTAATACCCAATAGCCCGTAAGGTATTTTAGTCACCTTACGGACTGTCGGGCAATACCCTATAGCCTGTAAAGACACAGGTTATAGGGTAAGTTAAGAGGTTATTCCACTCTCACCACAATCTCTCCACCGATCCGGTCTCCTTTCTTCAACGGCTTGCGGTAAGGAGCATAATAGCTACTGAGGAACATCTCGTTTCCTGCCGTCACAAAGTCGGCAACCAGGAAGCGGATCTTGTCTTTTTCCAACCAGGAGCGCCAGTGCTGTTTGCCATTGGAAGGGACGGTAATCTTACTACCGTTTCCGTCTTTCAGACCGGCATACCAAATGTTCCGGCGGGTGGAACGGAAATCATTACTTCCCAGTTCGTTATAATCCATACTCCAAGACCAGGCAGGTTCCGTACGCGGATCGACTTTCGCAGGGAGTCCTTCATAAAAAAGGCTGGCTTCACCTACCGGACGGCTGATATGGTCGGCCGGATAAACGCTCCACATGCCATCCCGGCGCCAGAAGGTCTTATCATAAGAAACAGGAGCTTCAAAAACCAGTCCCCACTGCCTCGGATTCACATCTTCAAGGGCATCGAACGAATAGGTTACCGATAGTTCGCCTCCTGCATTTATTTTCAGGTCATAAGAGCCGGAAAACTCTTTATAAGCGCCTGCCACCTTTACCAAGACGTCATCACCCTGTCGAACCGCCTCTACTTTTTCTACCTTCCAGTCCGAGCAAAGGTCATTGAACACAGGCGTATTGGCATTATGATTCGGGTAGCATCCGCCACCTGTCAACGGCAAGGCCATCAGCCACGGTCCACCGTTCAATATTTCTTTTTTCCCTTTCTTCACCGAGAGTATCTGGCCGGATACACGGCTGATCTCACAACTAAAATCTTTTCCGGTAACGACATAACGGTCTTTCTTTTCTTTCAAGCGGGTAGAAGCAGTTGGCAACGCCTGCAATTCGTTCTGTACCTGTCTGCCGACAGGGATCAAATACTCATCGGCAGTAAAGCCACGGGGATCGGCAAAAGACAGATAGAGCTCATTCGCCTTTTCGGGATGGGCAAGCCGGATGCGAAGTTGTCCTTTTTCACCGGGTTCCAGGTCTGCGAAGGCCGTTCCCTTCTCCTCTCCGTACGTCCACGTGATACGCAGTTCATCCAGGTTTGTATAGGTGTACCGGTTTTCAAGATCGATGACCAGTTCGTTGGCTGGAGATAGCGCCTCGGTCGTCACACGGACCGGACTGTATATCTTTTTCATATCCCAATACTCCGGTTTCAGGCGACGCCAGCCGTCGATCGGTCCCCAGGGACCATAACCGACTGCATCCCCGTTAGGCATCTGGAAAATATCGTCGATACCAGACCAGATAGAACCGCCTAAAACGCCCGGTGTCTTATACATATTGTCCCACGTAGGAGCCAGCGCCAATGCCCAATCGCTACGGATGCCGGGATCAGTCACCAGCTCGCTCCGGTTATAGACATTCAGGTGGCAGTATTCGCCATACGTCATCGGCCGGTCGCTTTTGGCGGCGACCTTATATCCGTTGGGACCCGGATAATGGATATTCGCGATCGGGGCCGTGCTGCCTTGGTTGTTGAACCCGCCATAGGCCTGGTCGTGAAAAGTGAACGGACGGGTAGGATCGGCTTTTTCCATATAGACCTCTACCTGTGCAAATTCCTTATTCCAGTACGATTCGTTCGCCATCGACCAGAAGATGATGGAAGGATGGTTCCGGTAGAACTGGATCATCTCCATATTCGCCTGCAATACATACGGATAGTATTTAGGATCGCGGTAGTTCAGCACCTTCCAGTTCTCATTCGCATGATGGCCGATCCAACAGACCGGTGCTTCCACTTCCACGAACATGCCCAGTTCGTCACAGACTTCGAGCAGCTCTTCACAAGGAGGGTAATGGGAAGTACGGATAAAATTGCAGTTCGCATCCCGGTACAGCTCGACATCCTTCCGTTCCAGGGCAGGATTCATCACACGTCCGGTCAACGGATGCATTTCATGCCGGCAAACTCCTCTCAACTTGACAGCCTTGCCATTTACCAGCAAACGATTCCCTTGTATCCGGATCTCGCGGAAGCCAAAACGTTTCTCTATCTGCTCGACAACCTTGTCCGAGGTTCCGACTTCGATTTTCATCGTATATAAAGATGGATGCTCGTTATCCCACTTATCCGGAGAAACGACTTTGCCAGTCAACCAACCGCTCCAGGAAGACCCGGCGGCAATCTCCGGAATATGCCGGCTCAGGACAACAGGCAGTCCGGAGAGGGAAAGGCGAACCGATACATCTTTTTGTATCTCATCCGAGCTATTCGTTACCGACAGATAGACTTTCAAGTCTGCATCTTTATAGTCATCGTCCAGCTCCGTCACGATACGAAGGTCCGACAAATGGATATCCGGAACGGCAAAGAGCGTCACTTTACGGGTTATGCCTCCCAACTGATGTGCCGCATATTGAGTCAGGCTCCCTAACATGTCTGCCAACGACTCGCTGCGAACCCGCAGGGCCAACAGGTTCTCACCCGCCTTCAGCCCTTTCGTGACATCCAGTTCAAAAGCAGTCATTCCTCCCATATGGGAACCGATCTCCTTTCCATTCAGATACACGACCGACTCGCTGGAGACACCGTCGAAACGCAGTTTCACCTGCTTTCCCTGCCAATCCGCAGGCAATGTGAATGTAGTCTGATAGCCTCCGAAACCGGCAGAATCGACTTTAAAGCCTTGCATGGACCACTGTCCCGGAACTACGATCGGCTTCCAGTCCCGCCCGTTCTGTTTCTGTTCATAAAAACGGGCAGCAGGCTTTTCATTGAACAACCACGTCCCGTTTAAGGACAGGACCGGATTATAGACACCAGCTACCTGATGAGGCTTGATGGTATATACAGGTAAAACTTTTTCCGCACAAACAGTCGTATCCACCGTATAAGCCTGGGTATGCACCAGTTCCTTTTTACGTTCTTCCCCAAAAGGTTTCAGCTGGGCCGGATTGGACGAATACAGGTTCAGCTCCGAAACAATCGCATTATCTCCCTTCAAGGCTTCAAACACCAAGACCAATTGTCCGTAGGCGTAGGCTTTCTTCGGCAGGTCGATCATGTAGTGTTGCTCCTTCCCTTTTTCAAGTACGACGGGCCCCTGCACTTCGTTGCCGTCAGCCACGATACGCTGTTCCCTCCGGTTGTCAGCCAGATAGACCACTTCCATCCGGTAATCGGCCTGTATATCCATCTGATCGAAAGCATAGATGACCGTTCCGCCGAAATTACAGGTTTTCGCCTCTTTGCTTCCCGTGAAAGAATCCGGTAATGTATAGTCATCCCCCTTGATCAGGAAAGCTTGTGTATTCGTTACTCCGCAGTCGTTCGTAGCCACCCGCCGCATCTCCTTGTTCTGGGCCTGCAAGCCAAGGCACAAAAAGAGCATAAGCCCGGTATTGAACAGCTTGTTTTTACATAGATTGACCATACGCATATTGGTTTTCGTTTTATATTTACATTATCTGATATGCAAAAGTACGGACAATCCCAACATCTTTCTCCTCTCTATTCTAATTGAGTACACACCTGCCAGGAACAAAAAACAGGAAAACTAACACAAAACGGAACTGCTCCCAGACGCGGCAGCCGATCAGTAGACCTTAAGCTTTTGCATGCCTCCTTTTTCAAACTCGATTGCCCCCGGATACGAGTTTTTCCGGCTTCTTTTATTACCCAGATAATCCCTATTCAAGACTTTCGGAGTTTCCGCTCCTCCAACAAAAGACTGATGGGAAATAGTTAGGTGCGACCAAAACTTGTTTATCTAAATCCTAAACATGCATAAAGACAACAGGGCAAGCATTACCTTGCTATGCAATAAACTTATTAGCTTTAGCACATGACCTGCCCCGAAAGTGACGAAGAACTATGTTTCCCATTTCCTCTGTCACTGTATCACTGATTTCTTTTTACCAGTTGATATTCAACTTATTTGATTAGTGATATATGCCCGTTTTCTCTATCACTACGGTATCACAATCCTATCACTGGCAACTTGGATAGGAAACAGGTATTCCGCTTATACATATCTGCATATTAACATATTACAAATAAAACAAACGATAAACACCCTATTTCCATCCCTGCAAATCACTCGATTATTTTATGTAAAAACGGCTATAAAATAGGTAAAACCGGGTGGTTTTCATTGTCCGGCACGGTACTTTAGTTGCCGGACACCCCCATGTTGCCCCCTCTTACACCCGGGTGTACCAGTTCTCTACACCCGGATGTTAAGGATGGCAACATGGGGGTGTTTACGAAATTATGTGCTTGTCTTTGCTAAAAAAGAGAGGGCTTTTGTGGAATGAAGAACCGTATTTCGCCAATTTAACACCTATTGCATTCGTTTTTACATTTGTTTATTCGATTATTTTATATGCTTTTTCAAAGGCAAAAGAAGGCAATATATTGGTTTCCAATCATATGATAAAAACGTCCTGTTAGAGGAGTGATAGAGGCAGTGATACAGGATGTTTTCCTCTATCACTCATCTAACGCTTGAATATTAATAGCTACAACCTTCGTAGTGATAGAGTGATAGAGGATTTGTAGAAACTTCGTATGGAGATCACAACCTTGGAAAATTTTGATGCGGTTGCCCTGTTGTGAAAGTCGGGGTTTTGTGCGTAAAAAAAAGAAAAGGTGTGCAATTTTGAACACACATTCATGCAGTTCAATATTGCACACCTTCGTCATTCACAACAAATACGAATATTAACCGATTAAACCTCTCATACGGTCTTCAAAAGCAGACAGAGCTGCTTTCGCTCCTTCTCCCATTGCTATGATTATCTGTTTGTAGGGTACGGTCGATACGTCGCCAGCCGCATAGATGCCGGGAACATTCGTCCGACAATGCGCATCGATTACAATCTCACCCGGTTTGTTCGTTTCGACAACATCGCGGAAAACGCCACTGTTGGCTGCCAAGCCGATTTGGACAAAGATTCCGTCCAGGTCGATCACCCGCTCCGCATCCGTCTTACGATCTTTTACACGAAGACCTGTCACCTTATCGCCATTACCGAGCACTTCCAAAGATTGGGAATGCAAGAAAACTTCCACATTCGGCAAGCTCTTTGCTTTTTCCTGCAACACTTGGTCGGCTTTCAGTTCGTCCATAAATTCCAGAACCGTCACTTTCGAACAAATGCCAGCCAAATCTATAGCTGCTTCGATACCCGAATTTCCACCGCCGACAACCGCTACGTGCTTACCTTTATAGAACGGACCGTCGCAGTGAGGGCAAAAAGCGACACCTTTTCCGATATAGTCCGCTTCGCCCGGAACATTCAACTTGCGCCAGCTTGCACCTGTCGCCACGATAAGGGCAGGAGCAGAAAAACGTTCACCGGTAGAAGTGGTCAGAAGTTTTGCCGATCCATCCAGTTCGACTTTATCCACACGGCGATGCTCCAGTATATCGACCGGATAGTCGTTGATATGTGTCAGAAGGTCGTTCGCCAACTGCTGTCCGGTAGTCTGAGGAACGGAAATCAGGTTCTCGATGCCGACCGTTTCTTTGACCTGTCCTCCGATACGTTCGGCTATCACTGCGACATTCAAGCCTTTACGTGCCGAGTAGATAGCAGAAGCTGCACCGGCAGGTCCACCTCCCACTATTAACACATCATAGTTCTTAACAGGTTTTTCAACAGAGTTATCAACACCCCCTTCATTAATTCCGTATTGGGCTTCGAGTTTGGAAAGCAATTCTCCCAAATCACTACGCCCCACATTGATCAGTTTGCCATCGGCAAAAACAGAAGGGACTCCCTGTACTTTCATTGCCTCAACTTCTTTTTGGTTGATAGCGCCATCCACCGTTTCGTGGGTGATCCGGCTATTGAGAGTAGCCATGACATTGAGTGCCTGCACTACATCCGGACAATTGGTGCAAGTAAGAGAAACATAAGTCGTCAGCTTGATCGGACCATTCAAGGCTCTGACACGAGCACAGATACTTTCGTCCGGTATATTTTTACCTTTTCCATCGCAATTCAGGACCGCTAACAGCAAAGAAGTAAACTCATGTCCGTTAGGTACTGCACGAAACCGGATACCGGTAGGCATACCGTCTTTTACAATTGTAAACTGAAGTCCTTCGCCATCCGCAACGCTGCATGACAAATGATCCGAGCATGATGCCACATCACCAAGCAGGTCTATTAGCTCCTGACGGCTTTCGTGATCGGGAGCGACTTGTATATCAAATACATATTGGGATACCAGTCCGGAGAAAATACCCGAAAGCTGGTCTTTCATTGCTGAGTCTAACATAACTTTAGATCTTACCAACCAAGTCGATACTCGGCTTCAAGGTTGCTTCGCCTTTTTTCCACTTTGCAGGACAAACTTCGTTCGGGTGAGAAGCAACGAACTGGGCAGCTTCAACTTTACGAAGCAATTCGTCTGCATTACGGCCGATACCGTTATCGTGGATTTCGGCAATCTTGATCTTTCCCTCGGGATTTACCAGGAACGTACCGCGATAAGCCATACCCTCTTCTTCAATCATCACACCGAATGCACGGCTTAAAGCCCCTGTCGGGTCTGCCAGCATCGGATATTTGATCTTACGGATCGTTTCGGAAGCATCATGCCATGCTTTGTGTACAAAGTGCGAGTCTGTACTTACGGAATATACTTCGACACCCATTTCCTGAAATTTGCCGTACTTGTCAGCCATGTCGACCAATTCGGTCGGACATACGAACGTAAAGTCGGCAGGATAGAAGAAAAAGATGGCCCATTTGCCCTTGATATCTTCGCTACTTACTGTCTTGAAACTACCATTCTGAAAAGCTTGAACTTTGAATTCGGGTACTTGTGAATTGATAATTGGTTCCATGATTTTTACTATTTAATTTGTTACTACTATTTTTGTTTACCCTACAAAGGTAAATCGTAAGATACTGATTGAAAGAATTTTTCAAATTGATAATTTTTATCTGCCGATAGACGGATTTCTATCTGCAAGCATACTTATCTACTATGACAATAGGAAGCAAAGTAATGTTTTCCGGAACAATAAAAATATACCTAATTGTAGGTAAAATACCTTTCGATCATACCATGTGATTCTTTAATTGTTAACTTTGGATGTTAACTTAAAAATATTCGAAGATGAGAAGAGCTAGTTTGTATAATACATTTTCAGCAAGTCTATTGCTCGTTTGCAACGCATGTCTTTCTTCATGTGTCTCACAAATACCCCTTACAAAGGAAAAACCGGTAAACAATTCCACTTATCAAGTCGAATATCTGTTCGAACACGAAGGGTGTAAGGTCTATCGTTTCATGGATATGGGACATTACATCTATTTCACCAACTGCAAGGGAGATGTTACCAGTATTGAAAGCGACAGCGTCCGCACAGTCAACCGGATCAGCCGTAAACCGATCATCATCAAAGAGCAGACACTCGATTAGGTTTATACGGTTACCCCGTGTTTCATAAAGATCGCTTTCGCATTGGCCAGACGTTCTGCTGAAAGCGGTTCCACACCTTTCAGCTTATAGTCCAGGCCTTGCGCCTCATATTTGTAAGCTCCCATTGTATGATAAGGCAGAAGTTCGGCTTTCTGGACCACGTTATATGAACTGATATATTCGGCCAGCTTGCTCAAGGCTTCATCATCGTCCGTCAGGCCGGGCACGATCACGTGGCGAATCCATACAGGGATGCCGCGTTTCTCCAGTTCATCAAGAAAGCGTAAAGTATTATCGAGTTTTACGGCCGTCAAACGGGGATGAAGACCGGCGTCGATCGTCTTGATATCTAACAGAACCAGATCGACCTGTTCGAGCACCTCCAATGCTTTACCGGAACAGATATAGCCGGAAGTGTCCAACGCCGTATGAATACCGTTCTCACGGCAAAGGCGGAAAAACTCTTTAAGGAATTCAGGTTGTAACAAAGGCTCGCCACCGGTCACGGTAACACCACCTTTAGCGATAAAATTCTTATAGCGCAGCACTTCGGCAAGCAACGCTTCAGGTTCCAGCAGATAAGGCGTTTCACGCTTTACCTCCCAGGTATCCGGATTGTGGCAATACAGACAACGAAGCGGACATCCCTGCATAAAAACGACAAAGCGAATTCCGGGACCGTCAACGGTCCCGAAACTCTCTAAAGAATGTATACGCCCCAACATATTAATCAATGGACAATTATAAACTGCTGTTGATGGTGCGCGAGATGACGTCAAGCTGCTGTTCGCGTGTCAGCTTCACGAAGTTGACGGCATAGCCAGAAACACGGATCGTAAGCTGCGGGTATTTCTCCGGGTGCTCCATCGCATCGACCAACAGGTCCTTATCGAACACGTTCACATTCAGATGCTGGCCGCCGTCAGGCGTGAAATAGCCATCCAACAGGCTCACCAGATTATTTATCTGAATATCGCGCTCCTTACCCAATGTAGCCGGTGAAACGGCAAATGTATAGGAGATACCGTCATGCGCATGCTGGAAAGGCAGTTTGGCAACAGAAGCCAAAGCGGCGACAGCCCCTTTCGTGTCGCGTCCGTTCATCGGGTTGGCTCCCGGAGCGAACGGCGTACCACCCGGACGGCCGTCGGGAGTCGTTCCGGTTTTCTTTCCGTAAACCACGTTTGATGTGATCGTCAGGATAGATTGTGTCGGAGTTGCCTTGCGGTATGTCTGATGCTGGCGCAGATATTCCATGAACTTCTCGGTAATGTCGACAGCAATACTGTCCGTGCGGTCGTCATTGTTTCCGAAAGGTACATATTCGCCTTCGCGTTCGAAGTCGACAGCCAAACCACGTTCGTCACGGATCACTTTCACTTTCGTGTCACGGATGGCAGCCAGCGAGTCGGCAACGATAGAAAGGCCGGCGATACCGGTTGCGCGGATACGTTCCACATCTCCGTCATGAAGCCCCATCTCGAATGCTTCATACGCATATTTGTCGTGCATGTAGTGAATGATCTTCAGAGCATTGACATAAACTTTTGCCAACCAGCGCATCATCTGCTCGTATTTCTCCATCACTTCGTTGTAATCCAGATACTCGCTGGTGATCGGTTCGAAACGGGGAGCCACCTGCACACCCGATTTCTCGTCACGTCCG
>OGEU01001319.1_pt1 | contig 21355 bp, 18 predicted proteins | sample 1570651 | NCBI WGS metagenome assembly OGEU01 (sample SAMEA2582129, study PRJEB24529) | metagenome | biome: Human gut stool | place: China | collected 2011 | reverse complement strand
TGCTATGATTTTAAGTCGGGAGACCTGCCTGAACGCTGTACAGAAACGAAAGTTTCAGACCACGAGTAAAAAGGTTGTACGTTTGGATTTGTAAAATTGATAGAGACATTGATTTTGCAGATTTATTTGTGTGCGGCTCTTTCTCTGACAATGGATCAGAAAGGAGTCTTTCTTTTTGTATGCATTTTATCATTTTTTTGATGACTGCTGGAAAAATCATGGTTGGAAGCAAATCGTTTTTGGCTGCTTTATATTTGATTTGAAAAAGCAGAAAACCTGCAAAAAAAGAAAGGCTAGGTAAGCAAACATGAGAAGAAGAAATCTGGCAGTACTGGTATCCCTGTCACTGATGGGCACTATGAGCATGACAGGCTATGCAGCAAGTGAGAAGGAGACAACAACCGAGGCAGCAAGCACTGAGGCAGGATCAACTGAGGCAGAAAGTAAATCAGCAGATCAGGAAGCAGCAGACAAGGTTGCAGATCTGATTGATGCAATTTATGTTCAGGAGAGAACCGATAAGACCGATGAGCAGTGTAAGGAAGCAAAGGAAGCGTGGGACGCATTGACTGACGCACAGAAGGAGCTTGTTGAGGGTGAGAACGCTGATCCGGATTACTTCGGAAGAGATACAGGTGATGCTTCTAAGGATGATCCGAGAAACGGTGATGAGATCGGTGAGAATGAGATTCTTGTTGTAAGCTTTGGTACTTCCTTTAATGACAGCCGTGCTGCTGATATCAAGGGAATTGAGGATGCATTGCAGGAAGCATATCCAGACTGGTCTGTAAGACGTGCGTTTACAGCACAGATCATCATCAATCATGTACAGGCTCGTGATGGCGAGTGTATTGATAATGTTGAGCAGGCACTTGACCGCGCAGTTGATAATGGTGTAAAGAATCTTGTTATTCAGCCAACTCACCTGATGCATGGTGCAGAATATGATGAGCTTATGGATGCAGTAGAGGAGTATGAGGACAAGTTTGAGTCTGTAAAGGTTGCTGAGCCGCTTTTAGGTGAGGTTGGCGACGATGCTGCTGTAGTAAATGATGACAAGAAAGCAGTTGCAGAGATCCTGACTGCTGAGGCAGTTGAGAAGGCAGGCTATGATAGTCTGGATGCAGCAAAGGAAGATGGAGTTGCATTTGTATTTATGGGTCACGGAACTTCTCATACAGCAAAGGTATCCTACAGCCAGATGCAGACTCAGATGAATGACCTTGGATATGACAATGTATTTATAGGAACTGTAGAGGGTGAGCCAGAGGATACTGCATGCGAGAATGTTATTGATGCAGTATCAGAGGCTGGTTACACAAAGGTTATCCTTCGTCCGTTGATGGTTGTTGCCGGTGATCACGCAAACAACGATATGGCAGGTGAGGATGAAGATTCATGGTTAAGTCAGTTTGAGGCATCTGAAAAGTTTGAAAGTGTAGATACTCAGATCTTTGGTCTTGGTGAGATCGAGGGTATCCAGAAGCTTTACATTGATCATACAGCAGCTGTAATCAACGAGCAGTAATTAAAAATACATAAAAGCAAAGGGCATAGCAATTATATGAGAAGAAAAAATATCGCTGTAGTTGGTATGCTGTTAGTGACCTGTCTGTCATCCGTTGGATGCGGACAGAAGAAAGATAAGCAGGAGTCTTTGGCAGCAACAAAGACTTCTGCTTTCGAGACAGCATCCGAAAAGCAGACAGAAGAGAAGACGGAAAAAGAAACAATTAAAGAGACAAGCAAGGAAACTGTAAAAGAAACTGAAACAGAGACAGAAAAAGAAACTGAAAGTAAGACCGAGGCAGATACAAAGACGGCAGTTTCTGAATCTGATGAGTTGGCAGACGGTGTCTACACTGCCGATTTTAACACTGACAGCAGTATGTTCCATGTAAATGAAGCATGTGATGGAAAGGGTACTCTGACTGTAAAGGATGGAGAGATGACCATTCATGTTTCACTTACATCGAAGAAAATTTTAAATCTTTATTATGGTCTTGCAGCAGATGCTGTAAAGGAAGGCGCCGAGCTTTTAGATCCAACTACAGATAGTGTAACATACAGCGATGGAATGACAGAGGAAGTGTATGGCTTTGATATTCCAGTTCCAGCACTTGATGAAGAATTTGATGTTGCTCTTATTGGAACAAAGGGAACATGGTATGATCATAAGGTAAGCGTATCTAACCCAGAGCCAAAAGAAGATGATGCAAAGAGTGCAGTTGACCTTGAAGATGGCACTTATACAGCAGAGGTTACGCTTGAGGGTGGAAGTGGCAGAGCTTCGATTGAGTCTCCAGCTACTCTCACAGTGAAGGACGGCAAAGTGACTGCTTCGATTGTCTGGAGCAGCCCAAACTATGATTATATGATTGTAGATGGCAAAAAGCTTCTTCCTGTTAACACAGAGGGAAATTCAGTGTTTGAAATTCCAGTTGCTTCATTTGATACGGCACTTGATGTGATTGCCGATACAGTAGCAATGAGCAAGCCGCATGAGATTGAATATAAAATTACATTTGACTCATCTACCATTAAGGCAGAGTAATCAGATGATAAAAAGACATTCAATAGCGACTGTATGCTGTGTGATGCTTATAGGCTTGGCCGGGTTGTGTGGCTGCGGTTCGTCTTCTGATACTAATAAAGATACCGTGGGGATCACAAAGGAAGCAACATCTAATGTGGATGCGCTTGGTGAACCGACAGATCATTTACAGTTAGCATATGCAAAGAATTTTTCTATTGACTACTATGAAGGTGGCTATAAGCTTCTTACTATTAAGGACGGTACGCAGATTTTAACCGTTCCAGAAGGAAAAAAAGCACCAGATAATCTTGATGAGTCAATAATTGTGATGCAGCAGCCGGTGAATAACATTTATCTTGTTTCGTCGGCTGTTATGGATATGTTTCGGGAACTGAATGCGCTTGATACCATTGGTTTTTCTGCGCAAAAGGCAGAGAACTGGTATGTCGAGGGGGCAAAGGCCGCGATGGAAAACGGTGACATTTTGTATGCCGGCAAGTACAGCAGCCCTGATTACGAATTGTTAGTCTCAAAAAAATGTTCACTTGCGATCGAGAACAGCATGATTCTTCATTCACCAGAGGTTAAGGAAATGCTGGAAGATTTTGATATTCCAGTCATTATCGAGTATTCGAGTTATGAGACGCATCCACTTGGCCGTGTCGAGTGGATTAAATTTTTTGGCGCGCTGACTGGAATGGAAGAGGAGGCAGAAAAAGCCTTTGAAAAACAGACAGAGATTGTAAAGCATGTCACAGCGACAAAGAAGACTGACAAGACGGTTGCATTTTTCTATATTACATCAAATGGTCTTGTCCAGGTGCGCCAGAGCAACGACTATATTCCTAAAATGATTGAGCTTGCTGGGGGACGCTATATATTTGAAAACCTGGGAGATGATTCAAAGCGCTCAACAATGAATATGCAGGTTGAGGAATTTTATAACAAAGCAAAGGATGCCGACTATCTGATTTACAACAGTACGATTGATGGTGGTGTAAAGTCAGTTGATGAGCTTATAGAAAAATGTTCAGTTTTATCTGATTTTAAAGCAGTAAAAAGTGGTGACGTCTGGTGTACCGAAAAGGATGTCTACCAACAGTCGATGTCGATTGGCTTTTTAATTGAAGACATTCACAACATGCTTCAAGGTGCAGATGATAAAGAAATGAACTATTTGTATCGTTTGGACTAATAAATGAAACATGACGCGTGAACAGTACACAGCTTTGCCAATTTTTGGAAAGGAGATTGCCTTACAATGGAACAAAAACGAAAAATAAGATACATAATTGTATTTCTCCTTTTGGGAGGCTGTGTGGTGCTGCTTTGTGTATTAAATATCTGCATTGGAAGCGTTTCAATTACTGTTTTCGATATTTTGGCATCCATTCAGGGAAAAGCAGTTGAAAATGCCAGGATTCTGTGGGATATTCGTATGCCCAGAATGCTGGCTGCTCTGATTCTCGGAGGAGCGCTTGGCCTGGCAGGTTATCTATTGCAGACCTTTTTTCATAACCCGATCGCGGGACCGTTTGTTCTTGGTATTTCCTCTGGTGCAAAGATGACCGTATCGGTTGTCATGGTATTTTTGATGGGACAGGCTATTAGCGTAAGTTCTGGAATGATGATTGTTGCAGCGTTTGTCGGGGCAATGATTTCAATGGGATTTGTGCTACTGGTATCGCGAAAGGTCGACAGTATGGCTATGCTTGTTGTCGCCGGCGTAATGATCGGCTATATCTGCTCAGCCATAACGGAACTTGTCGTGACCTTTGCGGATGATGCGCAAATTGTTAATCTTCATAACTGGTCAAGAGGAAGTTTTTCAGGCACAACCTGGGATAATGTGACTGTGATGGCGGTCACTGTGGCAGTGACATCGTTAGCCGTTTTTCTATTGTCAAAGCCGCTTAGCGCATATCAGCTGGGTGAATCGTATGCGAAAAATCTCGGCGTGAATGTAAGGGGACTTCGCACGGCTATGGTACTTCTTTCAAGTATTCTTTCTGCGTGTATCGTGGCATTTGCAGGACCGATTTCTTTCGTAGGGATTGCAGTGCCGCATTTGGCAAAGCAGTTTCTTTCCAGTACAAAGCCGATCTTAATGATTCCGGCATGTTTCTTAGGAGGAAGTGTATTCTGCTTATTTTGTGACCTGCTGGCAAGAACGGTGATGGCACCGACAGAGCTTAGTATCAGCACAGTTACCGCAATTTTTGGTGCACCGATTGTACTTTGGATTATGATTCGCAGAAATAAAGAAAGAACGGCAGAGTAAGAGGAATTTAAGATGAGTGAAAAAGGATATCTTCAAACGAAAAAACTTTGCGTCGGCTATCAAAAGCACATAGTGGTAGATAATATAGAAATTTCTCTTGAACAGGGTGAGATTCTCACATTGATTGGTCCAAACGGTGCAGGAAAGTCAACTGTATTAAAGAGCATTGCCAGACAGCTTGAAACACTTGGCGGAAGTATTTATCTCGATCAGAAAGAACTATCAAGGCTGTCAGGACAACAGTTGTCACAGAGCATGGCAGTCGTAATGACACAAAAGCTTCGCGCAGAAAAAATGACATGTGAGGATGTAGTTGCGACAGGCCGCTATCCTTATACGGGGCGTTTTGGAATCCTTTCTTCGTCCGATTGGAAGGTGATAAAGGAAGCAATGGAATTGGTGCAGGTAACACAGATAAAGGATCTTGACTTTAACAAAATCAGCGATGGACAGCGTCAGCGCGTCATGCTTGCGCGTGCGATTTGTCAGGAGCCGCAGATTTTGATCTTAGATGAACCGACCTCCTATCTGGATGTGAAATATAAGCTTGAATTTTTATCAATTCTACAGGAAATGAAGCACCAGAAAAAGTTGACAGTCATCATGTCACTTCATGAGTTAGACCTCGCTGAGCGCATTTCCGATCAGATTCTTTGCGTGAATGGAACAACGCCAGAGCGTTTCGGAACACCACAGGAAATTTTTACAAAAGGATATATTTCGAAGCTGTTTGGCATCTCGTCAGGAAGCTTCGATGAGAAAACCATGAATGCAGAGCTGCCAAAGCCTTGTGGAAAGCCATCTGTTTTTGTCATCGCCGGTGACGGGACCGGGAGAAACATTTACAGAAAGCTACAGCGAAAAAACATTCCATTTGCCACAGGCATTCTCTTTGAAAACGACCTCGATTATCCAGTCGCAAAGGCACTCGCCACCGAAGTCATCGCCACCGAAAGCTTCGAGCCAATCAAAGGCAAGACGCTAGAAGTCGCGAAAGTCACTCTAAGTGAGTGCGACCACATAATCTGCTGCCGACCGCATTTCGGCACCTTCGAGAAAGCCAATGAAGAACTTCTTTCCTATGCAAAGCAGTTGGGGAAAATTATAAAATAGTGGTGAGACTACAGTTCACGGCTAATTTAATACTTAAATCTAAACCCGAAGGTGAATGGATTTCACGAGCCGGACACTTGAAGCAGGTCTTTCAAAGTAATGTATGATAAGAAAAAACATAAAAGGAGCCTGCTGAGTTTGGTCCGACGACGAAACCATTACACCGAAGGGCTGTAGTAACATGACGCGTGAACTGTAATTTTGTACCGTAAAAGAAACAAAATATGGAAAATCCTATCTTGCCTAAGATTAAGGATTGTACTATAATTGATAAAAGAAAGACAGCGCGAAAAGCGCGTCCGAAGAATGAAAGGAGAATTAAAGTATCATGGGATTTATTGATGAGATTAAGGCAAAAGCAAAGGCCGATAAGAAAACAATTATTCTGCCGGAGTCTATGGACACCAGAACATGGGAGGCAGCTGAGAAGATCTTAAAGGAAGGTCTTGCAAACCTGATCATTTTAGGAAGCCCAGAAGAAGTTGAAAAGTACGGAAAGGGCTATGACGTAACTGGCGCTACCATCATCGACCCAGCTACATATGAGAAGACCGAGGAGTACCTGGATCTGTTCGTTGAGTTAAGAAAGAAGAAGGGTCTGACTAAGGAAGAAGCAAGAAAGCAGGCACTGTCTGATTATGCATACTATGGATTCTTAATGATCAAGGCTGGTGATGCTGACGGTATGGTATCAGGTGCATGCCATTCTACAGCTAACACACTTCGTCCATGTCTGCAGATCATCAAGACAAAGCCAGGCTGCAAGTTAGTATCCGCATTCTTCTTAATGATCGTTCCGAACTGCGAGTATGGTGAGGACGGCGTATTTGTATTTGGTGATTGTGGTTTGAACCAGGATCCGAATCCGGAAGAGTTAGCAGCAATTGCAGCATCCTCCGCAGAGTCCTTCGAGCAGCTGACCGGAAAGAAGGCAAAGGTTGCTATGCTGTCTCATTCCACAAAGGGAAGTGCAAAGCATGATCTTGTAACAAAGGTTGTAGAGGCTACCAAGATTGCAAAAGAGCAGTATCCAGAGCTTGACGTTGATGGCGAGCTTCAGTTAGATGCAGCACTTGTTCCGTCTGTAGCAGCTTCTAAGGCTCCAGACAGCACCGTTGCTGGACAGGCAAACGTACTGATCTTCCCGAACCTTGATGCTGGAAATATCGGCTATAAGCTGGTTCAGAGACTGGCAAAGGCAGAGGCATATGGCCCAGTTACACAGGGTATTGGTGCACCTGTAAACGATCTGTCAAGAGGCTGTTTTGCAGATGACATTGTAGGCGTTGTTGCAATCACCGCTGTACAGGCACAGATGAAGTAAAAATTTTCGATACGAATTGCTCCGTTGCTTTGCAACTCTCGCAATTCTACAAAACATTCGGATTCGCTGATTTTCTACGAAAATCGCTGCCATCCTCATGTTTTGGTGGGACAAGAAGTCAAAAATCCTCTTGTAAGCAAGCTTACATCGGATTTATGACTTTTTGTCCCTGTATCGTAAAAAAAAACAAAAAACAGTTGACAAATGGTAGTGAAAACTATATAATGTACGAGTGTGCGTAAAGTGTCATGTAAAAATACTTGACACGGGTTCAGCCTGTGAGGAGGTCTGCTATGGTAATTAACATGTCTGAGCTTTTTACTGTGGATGGTACTGTAAAGACATATGAGGTTCCCCTTGAAATGTCAGAGGTCATCTGGAAGCGTAAGAAGTATCCGATTGTAAGTAAGCAGCCAGTTGAGCTGAGGCTTACACATGAGGGAGACAGGAAGATTGCGATAACGGCTAAGGTATCTCTTGTTTTAGAGATGCCATGTGACCGCTGTCTGGATAGCGTAAAGGTACCTATGGATCTTGACTTTGAGAGAAACGTAGATGCTAATGCGTCATCAGAGGAGCGTATCGCACAGTTGGATGAGCAATCCTACATTGACGGGTATCATCTGGACGTAGATGGTATGGTTTTGGATGAAATGATGACGGATATTCCGGATAAGGTGCTCTGCAGAGAGGACTGTAAGGGTGTATGCCCAAAATGCGGAGTAAACTTAAATCACCAGACCTGCAATTGTGATCGTACAGAGTTAGATCCCAGAATGTCAATTATCCGTGAGATATTCGCCAAGAATAATCGTACGGATTCCTGATACAGTAGTCACATCCTGCCTGCCAGGATGTGTATGGCAGGCTGTGAAAGCTTTAATTAAGGAGGTGTAAAACATGTCTATTTGTCCAAAGAATAAAACTTCTAAGGCTAGAAGAGATAAGCGTAGAGCAAACTGGAAGATGGGCGCTGTCAATCTGGTAAAGTGCAGCAAGTGTGGTGCTCTTATGATGCCGCATAGAGTTTGCAAGGCTTGTGGTTCTTACAACAAGAGAGAGATCGTTTCTGTTGAGGACTAATTAAAAAGTTACAAAAAATTGAATGGAGCGTACAGTTTTCGGACTGTACGCTCTTTTTGTTATAGTAAATCTCGAAGGTAAATGGATTTCACGAGACGGACACTTGGAGCAGGTCTTTCAAAGTAATGTCTGAAAAAGTTCTTGATTTCTTATACAGAATCGTATATCATGATACTGGGACGAAAAACTCCCCTGTGAATTAACAAGAATGGAAGAAAAAGAATGATTACAGTAGCAGTAGATGGTATGGGAGGCGATAACGCTCCTGCTTGTATGGTGCAGGGCGCAGTAGATGCCGTTAATAAAAACAGCAACATAAAGGTGCTTTTAACTGGTCGTCCGGATGAGTTAAATAAAGCACTTGAGGGACTGACGTACGACAAGTCAAGACTTGAGATCGTGCCGGCATCTGAGGTAATCGAGACTGGTGCACCGCCTGTGGAGTCGGTTCGTACTAAGAAGGATTCTTCACTTGTTGTCGGACTTAAGCTTGTAAAAGAGCAGAAGGCAGATGCATTTGTTTCCTGTGGAAGCACAGGCGCTGTATTAGTCGGCGGTCAGCTGATTGCAGGAAAAATCAAGGGTGTGAAAAGAGCACCGCTTGCACCGGTTATCCCGACTGTAAACGGTGCCATGCTTTTAGTAGACTGTGGTGCTAATGTAGATGCGCGAGCAGAACAGCTGGTACAGTTTGCAAAGATGGGTTCCATCTATGCAGAACATGTGATGGGTATTAAAAATCCTAGAGTCGGCATTGTCAATATTGGTGCTGAAGAGGAAAAAGGAAATGCACTCGTAAAAGAGACTTATCCATTGTTAAAAGAATGTTCAGACATCAACTTCATCGGAAATGTTGAAGCGAGAGATATTCCGTATGGTCCATGTGATGTGCTGGTTTGTGAGGCATTTGTCGGAAATGTCATTTTAAAACTGTATGAGGGTGTTGGAAGTGCATTGATTAAAGAGATCAAGAGCGCGATGCTGTCTACAACGGCAGGAAAGATCGGTGGTCTTCTTGCAAAGCCTTCATTAAAGGGCGTAGTGAAAAAATTTGATGCCAGTGAGTACGGCGGAGCGCCGCTTCTGGGATTAAAGGGTCTTGTAGTAAAGGCTCATGGAAGTTCAAAAGCAAAGGAAGTTACAACTGCAATTGAGCAGTGTGTATCCTTTACTGAGGCAGATATTGCCGCAAAGATAGAAAAAAGTCTGAGTGTGTAAGAACAAAAATTAAAAAAGAAGGTATTAAGAAAGGGTGACTTGTATGGAATTTGAAACACTGCAGAAAATTATTGCTGAGGTTTTAGATGTCGAGGAGGACGAAATTACAATGGACACGAGATTGCTTGAGGATCTCGGAGCTGATTCATTGGACGCTTTGGAGATTATTATGTGAATCGAGGATGAACTGGGAATTACAGTTCCTCAGGAAGAGCTCGAAAGCAAAAATCTGGCAACCGTTGGCGATGTGTACGAATTAATTAATGATACGATGGCGTAAAATGAAAACGGTACATGAGCTGCGAGGTAGATCCTTGCGGCTCTGTCTTTTAATTGTGAGGAGGAATTATGGGTGAATTAGAAAAAACAGTCGGATATACATTTCAGGATCCGAAGCTGTTAGAACTTGCTTTGACGCACAGCTCCTATGCGCATGAGCATTATGCAGGAAAGAGACATGACAACGAGCGTCTAGAGTTCTTGGGGGATGCTGTGTTGGAACTCGTATCAAGTGATTATTTATTTCACAATTATAATGAATATCCGGAAGGAGAGCTGACAAAGCTTCGTGCCAGCATTGTCTGTGAGCAGTCATTAGCAATGTGTGCAGAAGCTATTTCTCTAGGAAAATATCTTCGTCTTGGCAATGGAGAGGACTCCACAGGCGGAAGACTTCGCGCATCAATCACATCTGATGCAATGGAAGCGTTAATTGGTGCCATTTATCTGGATGGTGGATTTGCTAATGCAAAAGAATTTATTACCCGTTTTGTATTAAACGACTTGGAAAATAAAAAACTCTTTTACGATAGCAAAACTATCCTTCAGGAGATCGTTCAAAGAGACTTTAACGAGCCATTGTCATATGAGCTGCTTGCAGAAGAAGGTCCGGATCATGATAAAAAGTTCCGCATGCAGGCAAAGATTGGCGAGAAGGCATATGGTGTCGGAGTGGGTCATACTAAAAAGGGTGCTCAGCAGCTGGCTGCCTATGAGACTATTCTGCTGCTTAAGAAAACAAACGCATAACGTTAGAAATGAGAATAATCTTTTATGTATTTAAAAAGTATTGAGGTGCAGGGCTTTAAGTCATTTGCAAACAAGACGCTGTTTGAATTCCATAATGGAATTACCTGTATTGTCGGGCCAAACGGAAGTGGAAAGAGCAACGTCGCTGATGCTGTGCGCTGGGTGCTTGGAGAACAAAGCTCTAAGCAGCTTCGTGGTGCGAATATGCAGGATGTCATCTTTTCAGGCACGCAAAACAGAAAGCCACAGGGCTATGCGAGTGTGGCAATCACATTTGACAATTCAGACCGTCATCTAAATCTTGATTATAATGAAGTTACCGTATCAAGACGTATTTATCGTTCAGGAGAAAGTGAGTACCGTCTGAATGGAACACAGTGCCGATTAAAGGATGTCACGGAGCTTTTCTATGATACAGGTATCGGGAAAGAAGGATACTCCATTATCGGACAGGGTCAGATTGATAAGATTTTAAGCGGTAAACCAGAGGATCGCCGTGAGCTGTTCGATGAGGCGGCAGGTATTGTAAAATTTAAGCGCCGTAAGGCGGCAGCAAAGAAAAGGCTTGAGAGCGAGCAGGCAAATATGGTTCGTCTAAGCGATATTATGTCAGAGCTTTCAAGGCAGGTTGGACCACTTGAAAAGCAGGCAGCATCAGCAAAGGAATATCTGAGACTTCGCGATGAATTAAAACAATATGATATCGATGCATACGCTGTAGAGAGTACAAAGACGGAGAGTGATTTGGCAGCTCTTGAAAAAAATCTTGCAATTACGACAAGAGACTATGAAGATACAAATAGAAGCAGTGAAGCATTAAAAGCAAAGTATGAAAGACAGCAGGACAGCCTGAATAGTCTTGATACTCAGATCAGTGCACTTCGCGATGAAATTAGTGACTGCCAGACAAATCGTCAGGAAAAGGAAGGTGCCGTTAATGTATTGAAGGAACAGATCAATACCGAATATTTACGGCGTACTCATACGTCACAGCGTATGGAAGTGCTTGAGAAAGAGCAGAAGGAATATGAAGCACAATTAGAAGAGGAACAAAAAAAGCGTCAGGAATGCAGCCGCGAAAGCTATGACATAACGGCAAAAAAGGACGGCGCACAGAGTGTTCTTATTCAGGTGCAGGATGGACTTGCTTCATATCAGCAGGCATTAAAGGATGATCAGGGAAAGATGATTTCCCTGTTAAATGAAAAATCTTCCTTTGTTGGAGAACTGCAAAAATATCAGACGCTTCTTGAACAGGCAAAAACTGAGCAGGCGCAGATGAACCGCAGACTCTTAGAGAGTAAAACAGATGAGTCAATTTGGCAAAAACGCGAAAAAGAGTGTCAGGCAGCATACCAAGAAATCTCACAGAAAAAAACAGAGCTGACAGAAAAGCAAGCCAAACTTTCAGATTTGCTAGAAAAGGAGCAAAAGCGAAAAGAGCAGCTACAAAATGAGTATTACGAGCAGCGGCGTCTTCATCAGGTTTCTGTTACGCGTGCAGAATCACTTAGAAATCTTGCCGAGCGCTATGAAGGTTATGGAAACAGCATCAGGAAAATCATGGAGGTCAAAAAGCAAAATCCAGGAATCCATGGTGTTGTGGCAGACTTAATTCATGTAGAAAAGCGTTATGAGACGGCAATTGAGACAGCGCTTGGAGGTGCAATTCAAAATATCGTTACCGATACCGAGCAGACAGCAAAGCACATGATTGAATATTTAAAACAGGGCCGTTTTGGACGAGCTACGTTTTTGCCACTTGATGCAATCACGGTGCGAGATGAGTTTTCGCAAAAGGATGCATTAAAAGAGCCTGGTGTGATTGGACTGGCAAGCAGCCTTGTTAAGACATCAGATATGTACAAAAGATTGGTGTCATTTTTGCTGGGAAGAATTGTCGTTGTCGATACAATTGATCATGGAATGAAAGTTTCAGCAAAGTATAGAAGAAGCCTTCGCATTGTTACACTTGAAGGAGAGCTGTTAAATCCTGGCGGATCTATGACAGGTGGTGCCTTTAAAAACAGCAGCAACTTGCTGGGACGAAATCGAGAGCTTGAAGAGCTCGAGATTAAAATAAAAAAGGAAACAGAAAACTTAAATAAGTTGTCATCTTCCTTTGAAGAATTAGAAAAGAAAGTAGTGAATCTCTCACAGCAGACTCAAAAACAGCAAAATGAGATTCAAAATTTGACCTTAAAGGAGACGGAAGGACGTCTTCGAGTAAGAGAAGCAACGCAGCGCGTTGAGGAAATTGTAAAAGACCGCGAGCATTTAAATAATGAACTTGTTTTGCAGGAAGGAAAGCTTGAGAGAATTAAAGCAAGCTTTGAGCAGGTAGCAAGTGCAATCAAGGAGCTTGAGTCTGCTGGTGATGAGTCTAAAGACAGTGCAGACAGAAATCAAAGCTTTGTTGATGAGATGATGAAGCAGCGCGACGATTTGACAAAAGAAATTTCCGAGCTTAGCACAAAGCAGCTGCAGTTAAAGCAGCAGGAGCAATTTATTTTAGCTAATATAAGCCGAATTGCTCAGGAAGCAGATAAACGAAAGACAGAGCAGGAAGAACTGGAAACAGTCTTTTTGGCATGTGAAGATGCTGTAGCACAAAAAACGGCTCAAATCGATGAAGTGCAAAAGCAGATGCAGGCACTTGAGGTGACTGTGCAGCAAAAGGAAGCAGAGCTGTCAAAGGTAAATGAGCGAAGAAATCATATCAATGATTCATTAAAAGGCTTTTTTGCAAAGAGAGAGGAGCTTTCAACGAGACTATCTGCTCTTGACAGAGATCTTCTTCGCATGAATAACCACAAGGAACGCTTTGAGAGCCGTCTTGATGAGCTTGTTGAGTATCTTTGGGAAGAATATGAGCTTCGTCCGAGTGATGCTAAGGCAGCAGCCAAAAGTGATAGGCCGCTTAGTGAGCTAAAAGAGCATATAAGTGAACTTAAAAAGAGCATACGCGGACTTGGCAGTGTCAATGTAAGTGCAATTGACGAGTTCAAAGAGGTGTCGGAGCGCTATACCTTTATGAAGACGCAGTACGAAGATCTTGTTGAGTCTGAGAAGACTTTGCAGAAAGTCATTGAAGAGCTTGATGAGGGTATGCGAAAGCAGTTCAAGGAAAAGTTTGAAGAAATTCGCGTCGAGTTTGACCGAGTTTTCAAAGAACTTTTCGGAGGCGGCAAAGGTACACTTGAGCTAGTTGAAGATGAGGATGTGATAGAGGCTGGCATTCGTATTATCTCACAGCCGCCAGGCAAGAAGCTTCAGAACATGATGCAGCTTTCCGGAGGCGAGAAGGCGCTTACTGCAATTGCGCTGATGTTTGCTATTCAGAATTTAAAGCCGTCGCCGTTTTGTCTTCTTGATGAGATAGAGGCAGCGCTAGATGATTCTAATGTAGGCCGTTTTGCAAACTACCTGCATAAGCTTACGGCAAACACGCAGTTTATTGTAATTACACATAGACGAGGAACAATGACTTCAGCTGACCGCCTGTATGGTATCACGATGCAGGAGAAGGGTGTATCCACACTCGTAAGCGTCAACTTGATTGAAAAGGATCTCGACAAGTAATTGTCAACAAATACAGAAATATATAGGCAGGTGGACTATGGAAGAAAAGAAAAAAGGCTTTTTTGCCCGATTAAAGGAAGGTTTGACAAAGACAAGAAACAGCATTGTTTCAGGAATTGACTCTGTTTTCAGAGGCTTTACGGACATTGATGATGATTTCTATGAGGAAATCGAGGAAATTTTAATCATGGGCGACTTAGGTGTTGATGCGACGGAGAAAATCCTAACAGATATGAAGCAGAAGGTAAAAGAGCTTCATTTAAAGGAGCCTCACGAGTGCAAGGAGGTTTTAATTGACAGTATCCGCCGTCAGATGGATCTGGGTGAAAATGCCTACGAGTTTGAGCACAGAAAATCAGTTGTGCTTGTCATCGGTGTCAATGGTGTTGGAAAGACGACATCAATTGGCAAATTGGCTGATCAGTTAAAGGCAGAGGGAAACAGTGTGCTCTTAGCAGCAGCTGATACTTTCCGTGCTGCTGCAATTGATCAGCTTGAAGAGTGGGGAAAACGTGCAAATGTTGGTGTTATTTCCCATAAGGAAGGTTCCGACCCGGCAGCAGTTATTTTTGATGCTGTTCAGGCAGCAAAGGCAAGAAATACAGATGTTTTAATTTGTGATACAGCCGGTCGTCTTCATAATAAAAAGAACCTGATGGAAGAGTTAAAAAAGATCAATCGTATCATCGACAAGGAGTATCCGGAAGCATACAGAGAGACGCTTCTTGTTCTTGACGGTACAACTGGTCAGAATGCACTTTCTCAGGCAAAGCAGTTTATGGAAGTTGCTGATATTAGTGGTATCATCTTAACAAAGATGGATGGAACCGCAAAGGGTGGAATCGCAGTAGCGATCCAGTCCGAGCTTGGCATTCCGGTTAAATATATCGGTGTTGGCGAGCGCATTGATGATCTGCAGAAGTTTAATTCCGAGCAGTTTGTCACCGCATTGTTTGACCGCAAGGACACATCGTCTGAGCAGTAAAGCACCAAAGCTCTAACGGGAAAAAGCAGAAAAACTAGCAATACAATGTAGTACAATGTAGTAGAAAGTGCAGCAAGTAACGCACAATAAGCGAAAAGAAAGGCATGAGAAAATGGAAGAATTGACATTAGAGAAATTTGAGGAAGCCAGTGAGATCGTAAGCCGCGTCACACTGGAGACAAAATTAAAGTACAGCGAGTATTTCTCAAACCAGACTGGAAATAAGGTCTATTTCAAGCCTGAGAATATGCAGTACACCGGAGCTTACAAGGTAAGAGGTGCGTACTACAAGATTTCCACTTTAAGTGAGGAGGATCGCGCAAAGGGTATCATCACTGCATCCGCAGGAAATCACGCACAGGGTGTTGCTTACGCAGCAAAGCTGTACAACGCAAAGGCAGTTATTGTTATGCCGACAAATACACCGTTAATTAAGATTAACCGTACCAAGAGCTATGGCGCTGAGGTTGTTCTGTACGGAGATGTGTATGATGACGCATGTGAGCATGCGTTGAAGCTTGCAGAAGAACATGGATATACATTTATCCATGCTTTCAATGATCTGGATGTTGCATGTGGACAGGGAAGCATCGCAATGGAGATTATAAAGGAGCTTCCGACTGTTGATTACATTCTTTGCCCAATCGGCGGCGGCGGACTGTGTACAGGTGTTTCCACATTAGCGAAGATGCTTAATCCAAAGATTAAGGTTATCGGAGTAGAGCCAGAAGGTGCAAATTGTATGCAGGAATCCTTAAAGGCTGATCATATTGTAAGCCTTCCGAGTGTCAACACAATTGCAGATGGTACAGCAGTGCGCACTCCTGGAGATAAGCTGTTCCCGTATATTAAAGCAAATGTAGATGAGATCATCACCGTACCGGACGACGAGCTGATCGGTGCATTCCTTGATATGATCGAGAATCACAAGATGGTTGTAGAAAACTCCGGACTTCTGACTGTTGCAGCACTCAAGCATCTTGATGTAAAGAACAAGAAGATCGTTTCCATCTTAAGCGGTGGTAACATGGATGTCATCACTATGTCCTCTGTTGTACAGCACGGATTAATTCAGAGAGGAAGAATCTTCTCCGTATCCTGTCTGCTTCCAGATAAGCCGGGTGAGTTAGCAAAGGTCGCTTCCCTTATCGCACAGGTAAAGGGCAATATCATTAAGCTTGACCACAATCAGTTTATTACCATAAATAGAAGCGCAGCAGTAGAGTTAAAGATCACCATGGAGAGCTTTGGTGAGAGTCATAAGAAAGAGATCATCGCTGCATTAGCAGAGGGTGGTTTCCGTCCGAAGGAAATTAGAGCAAATCTGTAATAGGGGAATGGCTTTTATATGTTACGAAGACTCCACGGACTCGTGGAGTCTTTTTGCACGTATGAAGAAAAAGATAAAACAAATAATGGTGTCGGTAATCGGAAAGGAGTTTAAGAAATGGAGCAATTAAGACTTCCGGTAGGAATTGAGGATTTCGCGGAAATTAGAAGACATGGGTATTATTATGTAGATAAAACTCAATTAATCGAACAAGTTCTTAACAGAAGAAATAAAGTATCTTTGTTTACAAGACCACGCCGCTTTGGAAAAACACTGAATATGAGTATGCTTCAGCACTTCTTCGAGATTGGAACCGATCCAAAGTTGTTTCAAGGTCTTTCTATTTCTAAAAATAATGAATTATGCGAAAAACATATGGGAAAATATCCAGTTGTATCGATCAGCTTAAAGAGCATTCATGCAGATTCGTATGCAAAGGCCAAGGCTCAGTTGATCAAATTGGTGAACCGAGAGGCTAGAAGAGTACAGTTTTTACTGGACAGTGATAGACTGACAGCAGTTGATAAAGCACTTTTTAGTGAACTTTTAGATCGGGAGATGGAAGAAGACACGCTTGTAAGCAGCCTTCAAGAGTTGACAGAACTGTTAGAAATTCACTTTGGACAGCAAGTGATTGTTTTAATTGATGAATATGATGTTCCACTTGCAAAGGCAAACCAAAATGGTTACTACGATGAAATGGCGCTACTACTTCGCAATTTTTTTGAAAATGTATTAAAAACAAATGATAGTCTGGAATTTGCTGTTCTGACGGGATGTCTGCGCATTGCAAAGGAGAGTATTTTTACTGGATTAAATAATTTTAAGGTCTATTCAATTACCGATACGGATTATGATGAAACATTTGGATTTGTTGATGATGAAGTGAAAAAGATGCTTAAAAGTTTGAACCAGCAAGATCATTATGAGGAAGTCAAAGAATGGTATGATGGATATCGGTTTGGAAATACAGATGTCTATTGCCCTTGGGATGTTGTAAATTATTGCGCAGACCATTTGACAACCCCCAATGCGACACCAAAAAATTATTGGTTAAACACAAGCGGGAACGAAGTAATCAATCATTTTATTGATAGTGTTGGGGAACCACAGAAGCTTGCAAAAACAGAATTAGAACGTCTTGTGAGTGGAAATGTGGTTCGAAAGCGGATTAACGAAACGATTACCTACAAAGAATTATATTCCACAATTGATAATTTATGGAGTACACTCTTTATGACTGGGTATTTGACCCAAAGAGGATCAGAGGACGACGGACGCTATCGTTTGGTAATTCCGAATAGGGAGATCAGAAATATAGTCACAGATCATATTTTAAGTCTGTTTCAAGATGAAGTCAAAAAAGATGGTCAAATGGCAAATGCATTTTGTCAGGCATTGATGGAAGGAAAAGAAAAAGAGGTTGAACGGCTGTTGACTGCCTATATGGGTAAGACAATTAGCATTCGTGATACTTTTGTTCGAAAATCAATCAAAGAAAATTTCTACCATGGTATTCTTCTTGGGATTTTGAGTTTCAAGACAGGCTGGGAGGTGTCATCAAATCGAGAATCCGGAACTGGATTTAGCGATATCTTGATCGAGATTGATGATTCAGATATTGGAATTGTAATAGAAGTAAAATATTCAGATGATGAAGATCAGCTAGAAAAAGATTGTAAAGAGGCATTAAAGCAGATTAAAGATCGAGATTATTCACAGAAGCTTAGAGATGCCGGTTTTCATCGGATTTTAAAGTATGGAATTGCGTGCCAGATAAAGACCTGTAAAGTGTTGGTGGAGATTTGAGAAAAAAGGCAACAAGTTGCATTGAATGAAATGCGACTTGTTGCCTTTTGTAACTCAATTCAAATCAAATCTTGACAAGAATGAGTGGAATGAGTAGAATGTGGTTAGAATAAAATTCTTGACGAACCAGCAAACAGTCTGGATCCATTAGCAGAAGCCGAGATGTATGAGCGCATGTTTGCAGCAGGAAAAGACAGAACAATGATTTTAATTTCGCATCGTTTGTATTCAACAAGAAAAGCAGATCGCATCTGCTACATCGAAAACGGAAAAATCGCAGAAGAAGGCACGCACGAAGAACTTATGAAATCAAACGGAAAGTATGCGGCAATGTATCATTTACAGGCAGGACTGTATGCACAGGAATAATTTGCATTCCAAGTAAAGAGCAGTCTTCACAGATTTGAAAAAATGAAGTATAATAGTAAATAGAAAAAATGAAAGCATAGTTTGAACGCAGATTGCGAATGAACGCAGTACTATCTATATTGGAGGAGAAAATATGTACTATTATTCAACAGTGAATGGTATTATAATGACGCATAGTGCGTTGTTGGAAAAAGATGGATTTGATATTGTAAAAGTACATTTTGAACGACCAAATGAGGAAGGATTTGATTTCTTGGATATGACACTTCCAGGAGAAATAGTATATAAGTCATTTGGATTTTCAGAAGATGAAATATTAAAATTAAAGCGATATGCAAAGAATAATTCGTCATTGATCTGGGATTTTGCTCAGAAAGGAGGCGGAGAAAATGCCTAAAGCGTTGCTTGATTTCTTGGGGTATAAATTTTTCTTTTGGTCAAATGAAAATGCAGAACCGCCGCATGTACATGTTTGTAGAGGAAAACAGACATCAAATGCGACAAAGTTTTGGATTACAGCAGATGGAATTAAGCTTGATCATAATAAAAGCCAGATTCCGCATAATGATTTAAAAAAGATTGCAAGATATATCTTGGAAAATAGAGCCGATATTTTGGCTGCATGGTTTGATTATTTTAATAGCCTATAAGACGATAAAAAAATTTAAAATTCTCCTCTTGTATTTCACCGCCATTTTGCTATAATGGACAAGACAGCATGTCGCAGATTTGACATACCTGATTAAATTAAAATACACGGAGGAAGCAGTGTGCAAGTTACAGAGAAATTAACGAAAGCACTGACGGAAGCAAAATATTTAAATGCGGATAATGTTGGGCGATATCGCTGCATTATGCGCATTTTTTTTGAAAATTATGAGAAACTACACTATTGGCTCTATCAGGAGGAGATCTACGATCAGATGAAGGCTGATCCGTTTTTTGCGGATTACAGACTAGAGCAGTGTCAACAGGATCTGGCAATGCTAGTTGAGTGGAAAAATTTAAACACAATTCAAGATACGCGAAAGGTCGCGTCAATTGAGAAATTTAAGAACAAAAAATATCGCTATCAGATGTCAGAGTACAGTGTTGAGATTGAGCGTCTGGTGATGCGTCTTGAAAATTTGTTTGTTGAGGGAGCGTCACTTGAGCCGACACTTCTTGAGCGTATCCGAAGAAATGTAGATCGCTTTGAGGAAATGTCAAAAAAAGATACCGACACGGTTTATATTTGGTGGAATGATTTAAATAATGACTTTATTCGTTTGAATCAGAATTATAAGGATTATATGCGTGATTTAAACAGTGCAAAGGCAGAGGAACTGATGCATACAAAGGAGTTTCTTGTCTTTAAGGATCGACTGGTAGAATATTTGAGAAGCTTTATCAAGGGACTTCAGCAAAATGTAGGTGTCATTGAAGAAACACTTCGAACACTAGATAGTGAAGTTTGTGAACAGGTTTTTGAAAAGGTGATCAATTACGAGCTTTCTATTCCAAGAATTGATGTGGAAATGACAAGAGAAATTTTGGAGCCGAAAATAAGAGGTCGTTTTCAGAGTATTTACAATTGGTTTGTCTCAGATGGCACTGACGAAAACGAGGCAAGCAGGATTTTTGATGAGACGAATGAAATTATTCGAAAGATTACGCGGTATGCAGCTCGAATTACCGAGAAAAATGCATCTGGCGCAAATCGAAGGGAAGAATACAGAAAAGTAGCAGAATTGTTTTTGCACTGTAATGATCTGAATGAGGCTCATAAAATGTCAGCAATGGTCTTTGGTATGGAACGACCTCTTCATTTAAAGGGCGAGCAGGTGCGCGAGACAGATAGCATGAATCAAGGTGTCTATGAGGAAAAACCAATGATGCTTACGGTCAAGCCGCGAGTGCGCACCTACCGAGAAAAAAACAATCGAAGTGCAATTCGCGAGTCGGCCGAGCAAAAGAAAAAAGCCAGGCAGGAAATGATAAAAAGGCAAAAAGAGGATGCAGAGAAGATTCGCCTTCTGGAAAAAGATGGAAAAATTGATTTTAAAAAATTATTTATACAAAGTGGACTTTATCTTGTTCTTTTCTTAATGTTGGTTTTAATAATTGCTAAAGAACCTTCATTTCTAAGTATAAGAAACTTTAAAAATATTCTTACTCAATCATCTGTTAGAGCAATTATAGCTCTTGGAGTTGCTGGATTGATTGTAACTCAGGGTACTGACCTTTCAGTAGGTAGACAGGTAGGATTTTCAGCTGTTATCTCTGCAACATTATTGCAGGCAACTACTAATGTAAATAAAGTATTTCCTAATTTAGCAGAATTTCCAGTTATTGGAGCAATTATTATTGTAATGATTGTAGGGATGATAATCGGATCAATAAACGGTCTTATAGTTGCAAAACTTAATGTTCACCCATTCATCGCCACTTTGGGAATGATGACAATTGTTTATGGAGTAAACTCATTGTATTACGACTATGTTGGAGCTTCTACGATATCAGGGTTCAGTAAGAGCTATAGTTCATTTGCACAGGGATATATAGGAACACCAAGCTTCAATATGTCTTATCTTATCATATATGCTGCTATTGCCACTGCAATAATGTGGATATTATGGAATAAAACAAAATTTGGTAAAAATGTATTTGCTGTTGGAGGAAATCCAGAAGCAGCGAGAGTATCAGGGGTAAATGTA
>OGEU01001313.1_pt1 | contig 21382 bp, 28 predicted proteins | sample 1570651 | NCBI WGS metagenome assembly OGEU01 (sample SAMEA2582129, study PRJEB24529) | metagenome | biome: Human gut stool | place: China | collected 2011 | reverse complement strand
TTATTTGCAAAATATGCACCGGACGCTGTCCCGATCATAGAAATAATTGCTATTATGATTTCTATTACATAATTCTCCATGACAATACTCCTTGATTATTCTTTCATGCATAATGCAGCTACACAACGCATCTGGCTCAAACTAAGCGGATCATATTTCGCATCCTCATAATCCAATGTCTCTTCCGGCAAATAGAAAAGATCGACTTCAACGGTAAAGCCAAGCAGCTCTACCAATTCTTGTTCATATTCACCGGCATATTGTTCTTTGACTTTCGGAAGTCCGTTTGCTTCCCGGCAAATATGACCGGAAGCATCTTTTTCAAGCTTTCCTTCCTTGTCGTAACTTTGATTCAGCTTCTCTAACTCCTGCTCATAAAAAACCACCTCCTCTCTTAACGTCCTTAAGTTGCGCATAATAACATAGGCAAGCCTTTGCGGTAATCGCTTCTGCTCTAATGACTTTGCTTCCGAAATAATCTGCAGCATTTCATAATTTGTCATTTCTTTCTTTGTTTTTTTCTTCAATTCGTTATTCATAGCGGATAACCTCCTTTTACATATCTTCTGTTTTCTTTTCCAATGCACAGATCCGCTTTTGCAGCTTCTGGCAATAACATACCAAAGGCATGATAAATTCATCGTAACGCAGGTAATAATCCGGCTCAGATGTCTCATCACGCTCTCTATAATACATACCATCACTATCCTGCATTTCCTGATAAGGGTACTCTTTTACAATTCCCCCAAAATCCTGTGTTGTCATTCCCATTGACACAATAAGATCTTCCACATCCTGGGCAATTGCGCCATAATGTGTCCGGTCAGATGTTCCGTCCAAATACTTATAAGAAGATGGCTCTAAACCATTGATCAGCTTCTCGGCAAATGTATCGCTGATCGGTTCAATGTCCTTTTTCTTACGGCGATCGGATGAATTGGCAACACCTGAGCCACCCTGAAAAAGATTAACCGCATACATAGAACCAAACTGATTATTCAATGTACCGACATTTCCCATGCCTGTACCGGATGGAAGCAATTCGAGACTGTTAGAATATTGATGATATAAAAGATGCGGATAACCAAACGAACCAATTGTTACATGACCTAAAGAATTCGACTCGGTAAAGATCATATTCCCGACTTTGCATTGGCTTGATATTGTTGCGTTGGTTGCTAATACTTTCGACACATCCAAAGTTGATGTCGTTGTCCCGGATGGCATATAAAGTTTTCCTGTAATCGTATTCTTGCTATCCACAAGAAAAAGTCCAAGATCTTCATTCGTTCCCGGATAACCATAAACCAGTCTTCTTGCACTTCCCATTCCAATATCGATATAGCTTGCACGCAACCCAAGGCTATAATCACCTGATTGAACCGACACGCCTGTCCATGCAGTTTTTTCACTTGTAATGTTAATTGCTCCGGATGCAATATTTACCTGATTTTTTCCATCGGAGCAAAGAATTGTTCCGCTTTTCAGATTAATATATGATCCGAATGTATACTGACGGATACCATCCTTAGAGATAAAGATTCCGGACTTGGCAGATGTCATACTGCTTGTTCCGCTATAAATAGAGGAAGAAGTTAATGTCATGCCGCCAATCTTAGCACTGACTGCTGACAGATCATCTACTTTAAGCTTATCTGCCGTGATCGACCCGGTTGCTATCTTTTCAGCTGTAATCGCACCGGCTTTGATCGTACCTGCATCAACCGCACCGGCTGCTATCTTAGCTGTTGTAATCGCACCGGCTGCAATCTTATCAGTCGTAATACAATTCGCTGCAAGTTCATTCGCTGTAATCGTCTTAGCCGCAATCTCATTGGCTGTGATTGCATTTGCCACAATCTTGTCTGCTGTGATCGAGCGCTCTGTCAGAAAGTCACCATCCAGATGATTCACTTCCTTTGATACCAGTTCACCACTGTTATTTAATGCATAAACTAATGACTTATCAGAGCCGACCAGTTCCAAACGCTCTACGGAAAGTATGCCTGTCGTGATCTTATTTGCCGTCAACTCTACGATCTTAGCGGACGTGATCGATCCGTCTGCGATCTGAGCTGTATTTACTGCTTCTTTTGCGATCAACGCTGTTGTAATTGCTGCATTGGCAATCTGGGCTGTAGTGATCGTTGCATTTGCGATCTGGGCATTTGTAATCGCTGCATTGGCAATCTTTGCTGTCGTAATTGCGGCATCCGCTATCTTCGCTGTCGTAATCGCGGCATTCCCGATCTTAGCTGTCGTAATACACGCATCCTTGATATTTGCCAGGTCGATATCTGCTTTCTTTGCCGTCAGATTACTAATATCCGCATAAATGGCTTTGATATCCCCGGCAACCAGCTTGTCTACACGAAGGTTTGCTGCATTGATCCCATTTAAAAAGACAGTATTCGCTGTAGCTATACTGTCTTTCAAACTTGATATATCTGCTGTTGTTACAGTCACGGCATTTGAAGTTGCTGTACTGCTTTCTCCGATCGTAAAAGTATCGTTTGCCGGGTTTTCAATGCAAAGCGTCTTTTGAGTCACCTTCAAAAGAAGCCTGTCCGCATTCAGAACAGGTGCATTGACATAATATCTGCCACGCACTTTGATCTTTGGCAGCGAATGATCTAACAAAAAGTTATCAAACACTGTGATATTATAATTCGCAATCGGATACTGGTATTTTATAAGATACTGCACCGCCTGATCATATAACTCCTGCGGTGTCTCGACTTCTTCAAAAAGAACCGTCTTTGATATATTCCCGTATTTTGCTGCCGAATCAGCCGTCAGATCAAGCTTTCCGTTATTTACGGAACTGATATTAACCCGTTCTAAGTTATCTTCATCGGTATACAGCTTTGCACCATATGGAATAATATTGGTACACAGATTAGAGACATCGGTATCACTTGAATAGGATATCAGGTTATCTCCGATCGTAATCGGGTTATCATATATTTCAGCCGGCTCTGCAGAAAGTCCAAGCATGATCATCCGATAGTACCGGTCATAATCTGTCGAATCATCTTCATCTTCGTAGGATATGATCTCTTTGATATAAAGCTCACATCCATATGCCGTTACCAGATTCATCACGGTATCATACGTAGATGCACCTTCTAAAGTAACCGGATCGATCGTAATCGCCCGCACTGTATCATCAATCGCATTCTGATCAAACTTAAATCCGTCACCTGTTCTTCCATTCGGGCTCCAAAGCTCTAGCAAATAAATCAAAACCGATGTGAGATACGGATAACTGATCGTCGTTACACCTGTTGCACCGTCTTTTAAAAATCCCAGACAGCTTTCACAGATGACTTTCTTATAAATCTCACCCGATGATGACATCGTTACATTGATCCTAAGCACACGCCCCCAGAATTCAATCGTTCCGTCTATCGAATTAACGCACTCAATACGTGTCTTATACTCCTGGATCTGATCATATCCCGGATTATCCGGATAAATATTAAACTCCAACGAATCAATCGCATTAATTCCCTGATTGATCGTTCCTGTGATCTTTTGTTCTTCATGAGAGGAATTTGTATCATGGATCACAATCGGTTCTTCTTTCTCATTACAAAGAGTCACCTGCATCAGATCACCTCCTCTGTCCTATTTGTTGTTGCAGAAAAATACGTCTTATACGGATCCGCTTTCAAAGTAGCCGTACATTTCATAACCTTTTCCGTACTTTCCGAAAAATCCAATGATGAAACATTCGCATTATAGATATATAATCCTCTCTTAGAAACATCAGCCCCCGCAACATCCATAGAATCCGTAAAAGAACGTTTTGTATTGATATTTAAAAGCCACCTTTCCGTATCCGTCATGCTTTCATGTACTTCTTTTAGTGAAGTACAGCGTTTCCAGAATTTTACCGTGATCGTGCGGTCATCATATGTCTTTGTTCCTAAAACATCATCCATATCAACGGTTGAATTCCGAAACGGAATGGTTATTTCCGTCTTTCGGGGAACAGGAGCTCCGATCTTTACCTCTTCTATCGTTACTCCCAGTCTTTCCGTGAATGATATCTGACCAATGGTAACATCATGCATTATCTTACTAACCCCCTTTGTCTTAATTGGATATCTGCTCCTTGCAAAAGATCAATCTGCCGATACACGGCACTTCCGATCAGCCGGCTGTCAATGTAAAGATTAAGCTGCGAACTGTCTTTGGCTGCAACTGCCGTATCCGGTGTCACAACCGATGTCCCTTGTACTGCCGGAGAGTCTACTGTCTTAGGCAAAGCATCCGTAATAATCTGCGACAAACCCTCTGTTTCTTTGGTCAAACCGATGGCAAAGCCGGCGCCTGTATATCCACCCAGCTCTGCCATCACTCTGGATGGTGAATGAATCCCCAGATTTTTTTTGATCTGTGAAACCGTCTGCCCGGTCATTTGTGCGATCGCTGCAACGACCGAATTATTCCCTTTCGTAATTCCTTTTGCAAAACCCTCTGCTGTGTTTTTGCCTAACTCTTTCATCTGCTTTGCTAAGTTCTTTTGGAATGCTTTTAACTTTTTCTTTGTACTTTTTTTCAATTTTTCTAATTGGTTGTTATAACCGGTAATCTGTTTGCTATACGAAGCAATCTGCTGATTCGTCGTCGCGGTTAAGCTGCTGTTCTCTTTCTCGGCTTCCTTTCTTGCAATCGCATTTCTTTGATTGTAATATTCCTGATAACGCATCAACTGCTCCTGTGTCATTCCGGCAAGCGTTGAGACATCTCCTGCCGAAGATACTCCTGCTGATTCGAGATCCTTGATCAGATCACTTGAAAGCCCTCTGCTTCTAAGCTGTTCCATATTCGACTGCCACTTTGCGATCGTGTCATATTGAGAAGCCATATTTGCGATCAGACCTTCTGCATTGTTTGTCTTAGAGGTACCGGCTTTGCTAAAAAGTCCCCAAGTACCGGAAATACTGCTTTGCGTATCCTGAATCGACTGCTCTAAATCCTTGCGAAGCTGTGTAATCTCGTCCTTTGCTGACTGAATGTTTTCTTTGTACTCCTTTACCTTGTCATTAAAAGAAGAGCGCAGATTCGTAATATAATCTTTCTTTTGTGTCAAAAGGTCATTTCTTGCCTGGTAGTAATTCTTTAATGCTTCGGTATGCGCCGAAGTTCCTTTCTTCGTAGCTTTTACAACCCCCTGCCAATACTTTGTTATCGTCCCCTGACTATAGCCTTTTCCATAGTTTCTAAGCTCTTTCATCTCGATCAGGTTTTGTACCTTTGTATTCAGGATCTCACCAAGCTCATTCGCTGTCTTTTTCAAGTTTCCTTTCTTGCTTTCAATACCTTTGATCAAACCTTCTACCGTATATACACCGGACTTTTGAAACTTTCTGGATGGCGAACGGATATCGAGCTTTTTACGAAATGCTTTATCAATGTCCGATGCACATTTCTGATATGCTTCGATCACTTCCGGCTTCTTCTTATCAACACCTTTGATCAGACCTGCCAAACTGTTGACACCGACATTTTGCATCAGCTTTTCTAACTTTTCATTGCTCTTTTGGATCTGCTGCAAAGATGCTTCTCCACCCTTTTGATACGTGTTTTTCATCTTGTCTGTGATCTTAATACCGGCTTTTTTTAACTTGTCCTGCTGTTTATCAGATGCTTTGGCAATCTGACCATTGATCTTATCATAGGCTGTTCCGACATCCATCGTTCCATCCTTCAAGCCTTTGGTAATGTATGTCGGAATCGCTATTCCCGACTTTCGTGCTTCCTTTGTCAAAGCCTGTAACTTCTTTGTGATCGCATCCTTAATGGATTTCGTTGCACCTTCCGGTGATTTAGATCCATTCTTTAAGCCTTTTGTCAGTCCTGCCGGAATATCCGTTCCGGTCTTCTTTGCAATCTTAACGACATGATCAAAACTTTTCTTCGTAGAAGCAGACAGCTTGCCATTGGTCGCATTGATATCCTGCTCTGCTTTCTTAAATGCTGCTGAAACGGAAGTATATTGCTTTGACGTACTTTTGGTAGTGGAAGAATGCTTTTTGACACTTTTCGTACTGTTGCTTGTTTCTTTCTCTAATTTTTCTTCTGCTTCTTTGCATTTCTCAATATTTTTTTCGCATTTCTTTAATGTGTTCGTATATTCTTTTTTCTTGTTCGTTAATTCCTTTTGATTCTTTTCTTCTGTATCTTTACTATTAAGATAATAACTTTCTGCCTGAACAGCTTTTTGATACTTCTTGCTATTATTCTCATTATAATTAGGATTATTTTTATTCGCTTGTGCTTCTTTGTTAAAATCTTCCTGTGCTTTCTTTGCTTCTTTAGCAGCTTTTGCTACTCTATCTTTCGACTTTGCTATTTCATTATCTACATCACTAATATTCTTCTCTGCTTCATATTGTGCTTTATACGTTTCTTTCAAATCATCCTGTAAAGCCTGCGTCATATAAAGTTTTTTCCAATTTTCTATCTGTGATTTGATCTCACTGTTTTGCATAGACAACTGTCCGGTCTGCTCGTTATAGGCATCTGACAGCCCCGGTACTTTAGAAGACAACTGCTCTACTAACGTTTTCATCTCATTCTTTTGCTGGGTTGATTTATGCTCTATAGAATTTAGCTTCATCAAACGATCTGTCTGTTTATCTGTTGCTGAAATCTCTGCTTCTGCTGAGGATACCTGATCATCTGCAGACTTTACTGTTTGCTGTATTGACTTGTTTTTTTCATCCATCGCTGATATAGTTTCTTCAAATGCTTTTTTCTGTAATGCCTCTTCTGTTGTCATACGACTGGTGGCAGCTTTCAATGTTAGCAAACCACCTGCTAACAAAGTAACAACTGCCACTGTTGCTGACAGCGGATTGGCTAAAGACGCGATTGTCTCAAAACCACCTACAAAATCGGAAACAGCTGTTGCTACCTTAAACGTAGCATACGCAGTTGTAATAGCTGTTATTGCGGTAACCACACCCTGTGCGTGTTCTATGATCCATGTCAAACCGGTTGTTACTACATCTATTCCAGACGTTGCCAAACCCATAAGCTCTGTTTTATTTTCCTGAAGTGCTTGCCCGATCTCCGTTGCGGCATTCAAAATCCCCGGTGCCAGAGAAGCACCAATTTCTCTTTTTAATGCAGAAGATTGTTGTGTCAATCGGTCAAACTGATCATTTGTTGCATTGAGTGAATTCAACGTATCTTTATCCAAGACAGCCCCCATATCCTGTGCTTCTTCTCTTAGCTTTTTAATACCATCGCTTCCCTGTGCGATCAAAGGGTTCAGATTCTGTGCTGATTTACCAAAGATTGTCATAGCAGTTGCATCACGCTCTGTAGCATTTTTTACATTTCCCAGGGCACCAATTACATCCCAATATACTTCTTCACTATCTCGTAAGTTTCCATTGGCATCCTTTACCGATACACCTAATTTCTTATATGCAGCCACATAAGAAGTACTCCCTTTTTGTGCCTTTGCCATCGACTTAATATTCTTTGCCATAGATCCGGTAACCGTTTCTAAAGATACATCTACCAAATCTTCCATATACTTTAATTCCTGTAAAGAATCTGTCGATACCCCTGTCTGCGTTGCTAAAGTGTTGATATCATCTGCATAAAGTGCTGCTGATTTTGCAGCGCTGATTGCAGAAGAACCAATATCTTTAATTGAATTCCCAAGTGCTTTTATACCATCAATTACAGCTGTAGAGGTTAAATTTGCCTTAGCACTATCCCAAAATGTATCCGTTTTCGCTACAACGTTCTTTACTTGTTTTCCATATTCATCTAAAGATTTCGCATAGCCATCTGTAGAATTTTGAGCTTCCTGTAAATATTTTTCATTCTGCTTCACAGCTTTTCCCGCCCGAATTGTCTGCGTCTCGGCAGTCGTTAACTTCGTAGTCCAGTTGCTTACTCGGTTTTCTGCTCTCTTGAGCGTATTCTCGCCTTTTTGATGTACTTTTTCTAACTCTTCCACCACTTTTTTCTGGCTGCGGTATTCTTCTGTCGATGTTCCCGATGCTTTTGCAATTTCTTCTAACTTTTTCTTTTCCTGTTCATATTCATTCTTTAATTTCTGTACGCTTGCTTTCAGCTCGTCACGGGATTTCTCAGCATTTTCATATGCTTTATTGGTCTCCTCTTGCTTTTTTCCCTGTTCATCAGATATCTTATCAAGAATTTCTGCCTTCTTCTTCAACGCTTCCATACTATTCGCATTTTCAGCATATTTTTCTTTTACCAGTCCTAATTCCGCACGTAACTCCTTCAGTTTATTATTACACCCGGTCACCGCTTCTTTGTACTTTTTCTCTCCATCCAATACAATGGATGCCCCAATCTTTGCTTTATTCGCCATATCAATGTCTCCTTTCCTTAGCAATCTATTCTTAACAGCATAGTCAGCGTTTTATCTCCACAAAAAAAGAACATCCTTACGAATGTCCTTTTTCCCTTGCCTGATTATGTTCTACCATGTTTTATATCTGCGTTTTATTGTGATACTGTTTTCTGCTAATATATACGATTCTTCTATTTATCTCTTATCCTGATATATCTATCAAATGCTTCGTTTTCTTTTTTTTGTACTTTCTCCTTCTCTTCTCTTGCTTTTTCAGATTCTTTCATTGCTTCTTCATACTTCAATCTCAAACGCTCCTTTTCTGCCTGATATGCTTCTTCTGTATCAAAATCCTCTCTGTCAAGCTCCATCCTCTGATCAGAATACTGGGTTCCCTGTTCAAACAGCTCCTCTTGCTCTTCCCACTTGCGATATGCTACATCATGCAATACTTTCCATTCTTCTTCTGCTTCACGAATAGCCCTTTTCTTTGGACTCAAAGCGTAATACAGCTTTTTCAGCGGAATATAGAATGCATAAAAAATCACTGTCAAAATAAATATTGTACCTAAAAAACTAAACATCTTACCTACTCCCCCTCTTCTGACTATTTTTCCTCCAACTGATCCTGTACTACCAGCTTTTCATACTTTTCCCGAGCTTCCTGTGCCTCTTTTTCTATCTTTTCATACTCTTCCAAAGCCTTCTTATACTTTTCTTGTGCCTTTTGAGATTGTTCAAGCAGTTCCTCCTGCTTCTTTCTATATGCATCATCATTTTCAAAATCTCCTCGGCTTATTTTATCATATTCCAATATTGCTTCGAAGTCCTCCTCCAGCGCATCCACATATCTTTTACTATAATGTGCTAACCTGATCGGCCATTCTTCCCATTCCTTTTTCGCCATCCAGACATCTCTGTTTTTTGAATTAATCACACGCAATGCAGACCATAACGGTTTTCTGAATAAAAACAAAAAAAGAACTATTACCACTATTTCCCATATTAATTTAGTCATCTTTCTTCTCCTTTATATTGTACAAATCGTTCTTGATCGAATTAAATAATTCACCTGATTCCTTATTCATTCTTTTTATCTTTTCTATGTGTTTATTTGCTTCTGCTTCCAGTCTGTATAATTCTTCTTTTCGTCTTCTATTAATTCGATCTAACTCTTCTAAATACTCATCATCATCTTCACCGTTACAATCATGCCTTTTCGTAATCATCCATATTTCGCTATCTGCAATACAAGTATGTGCTTGATCTGAAATATGACTTAATTTCCAATACTGATCCCAAAACATTTCTTCTGCTTTTTTCGCTTCTAACATCTTATCATATTTCGGACTTAACTTTTTACTGCTCCGACCTAAACTTTGAAATGCCAAATACAATATATATGCAATAATAAACAAAAAACAAGGTGTACCGATTTCAATCATTTTTCTCTACCCCCTTTTTTTCCATCAGCTTTTGAATCCCTCTGCTGACTGCCTCTGTTCTGGTAACTTTTTCTCTTTTACAGTATTCCTCGAGCAAACCCTTATCGCCATCACTCAAACGTATACTAAGCTTTGTTCTTCTCGGATTATCCGAAGGTCTTCCCATCTTTGCCATATGCCATCCTCCCCTATGTTCTAAACTATATTTTCATTATATAATCATTGTCGGGCATATGTCAACTGTTTTTCCCATTTTTCGCTAAAATTCGATCGGTTTTTCCTCATGTTCTATTGCCTTTTGCATACCGTGATATGTTTTCTTTGCTGCATGCAGCATATTTTCAAGATCGAATACATTCTGATATTCACGATAAAGATCTACAAATTCGCCAAAGGCTAAGAACTCTGCTTCACTCATGGAAAAGCCGAGTCGATTCATGGCTATAAATCTACACCAGGGGATATTTAGCCTGACATCCTCTGGCTCGTCCGGTTTTTTGAGACGTTCTCTTCATTATCCGGCTTCATACTCATTACATAGATATCAAAAAGCTGTAAAACAAGCCCAAAAGGATTGCTTGCGCTACAAAGGATCTTGTCTGTCTCGACCTTCTCTCCTGTGAGAAATGCTCCTTCTTTCAGGAAAAGCTCTGTCGTTTCCATGATCATCTGAATATCCATTGCATCAACATCCAACAGCTTCTCATCAAGACCTTTTTCTGTCTGCTCCTGATATGGCAGGAGCTTTTTTTCAAACGCACTTAATGATCCATACTTTTTCTGAATCTGTCCTAATGCACGCAGCCCACAACATGCCGGGTATTTCTGGCCATCTATTTCCAAATCAAATAATCGCATAATATCCTCCTAATGTTATAAAACTCCCTTTCCTCTCCCTTTTGAGAGGAAAAGGAATTCTTCGTTACCTTTCTTTTGTCTGCTTACTTTTTACGCAGCATCCTGCTGTGGAGTAAAAAGAGCTTCCAAAACTTTCTTTGCTTCTTCAAGTGATTCCGTGATCACGCGGACCTTATACTCTCCGTCAACCGGATACAACGTACCTTCTACGGTTGGCTTTGTGTATTCTGTCTTATCTTCGGCACTCTTAGCTTCTTCATCACCCATCACAAATTTTACTTTCGGATAGAATGTCACACGGTACTTACCGCCATTTTTCTTTGTGATGAAACCAAAGCCTTCATAAACCGGCTCATCATCAGTACGTGATACCATCTTCTGATATGTCTTTTCGCCAACTTTCATCTCTTCCAGCGTAGCACCCAGAATCGGAGCAAATACCGTCTCGTCATCATCATCTACAGTCAATGCCAGCTTACCACCGGTAACCGATGTATCGCTGTCCTTTAACTCATTGTCTGCATACAGCTTTGCATCATTACGATCCAATGTCTCCTTGAATTCGATCGCACCTGCCATCTTTCCCGGTGCTGCATATCCTCCTGTCTTTTCATCTCTTTTTGCGTGCATAAATGTACTTAATCCTGTGTTTGCCATAACTTTTCAACCTCCTGTTTGATACTGGTTTCCAGACAGATATGTCTGGTTTCATCTTCTACTACATTCAAAGCAACAGACGGATAACCGAACTCTGCTTCAAAAAGCAAATGACGGATCTTTTGCTGATACGCCAGATAGTTTTTGTCTTTTGGCAGGAACAAATGTACCTGCACATAGACTTCATCATATTGTGGTGTATTATCCGCAAAGTCAGTCGGTGTCTCTGTTGCAATGTTATAAACGATGTACTCTTTCTTACTGCCCTGATAGACATTTTGAGCAATCTCCAAACCGATCTGCTGTAAAACAGTTGGAATTTTCAGAACTGCATCCACTAACTTTTCACCTCCCGGTTAAACACCTGTTGCATTTTGTCTGTCACTTCCGCCCTACAGCTATTTGCTGCCTTTTGCATAAATGGTCGGGCAACCTGGTGATTGTTGCCATACTCTAAGCCCAGTGCCTTAACCGGATTTGGACTTCCTTTTGCATCGTATCCAACAAAGTTGACACTGCCAATATAAGCACCTGTCTTTGTCCTTTTCGGTGGCAATATTTTAAGGGATTTCTCTAAATCTCCGGTCTGACGCTTTACGTCTTCCGATGCTGTTGAAATAACTGTCCTGACGCTGTCTTCTAATGCCTTTTGGTACGTTGGCAATGCTTCCTCTATCATCTTCGGAGCAACATCGTCCAAAATACTGTCTAAGCCCGAAAGCATATCTTCGGGAAAATCAAAATCAAAATTTGCCATTACAACTCACTTACCGATAGTTCCAGATCATACTCATTTAACCGATATGTCTTTTCTATCTTGTACTTGGTATTCTCATAAAGCAGTCTGGTTTCTCCCTGATAATCATCTACAGCAATATGAAAAACCAGTGCCAGACGAATGCCACTTCTCATTGCTTCAAAAAACTCATTTCTTTTAACGGAATCCACACTGCAAAAGACCTCTCTTTGACAGCTTTGTGCCTCTTCCTCTTCGATCAGAAACCCGGCTGCGTCTCGCTTTTCCTGCGTCTCTTCTAACAGATACAAGACCTCATTGCGTGACTTCATTTGTATACTCACCGCCTAACGACAGAAAATCCCGTAACCCTTCATACGCTCTTTCAAAGCGTTCGCCCTTCCCATCAAAATCAAACTGCCACTTGCAATACAGCTCACAGGCTTTCTGGATCAGTTTGTCCTCCGGTTCCCTGCACGCCTTTGATGGAGAAATGCCCACTCCTTGAAGCAGGAGCAGGCAGGTTACAATATTTTCTTCAATCTCTTCATCCAGAGAGTCATGCCGGATACGAAGTGTCTTCTTAATCTTCTCACCCAGTTGTGTCATTAACTTCCTCCCTGATTATCTAAAAAACGAGCAATTAACTGTGTTTTGTTACCGCTGATACTATATCCACGTTCGGATGCAAGCGTGTTAATCTGTGCGATCGTCATAGCTTGCAATTCATCCTCCGTGTATTTTTTCGTATCAGCGTCTATGCGTTTTTTTCCTGCATGATCGTCAGCGAATTGGTATCGATCACTTTACCGTCTGCTAACATAATGGCTTTCGTCATCTGATCATCTGTCTCATGATCCTCGTATTTCTTGACCGTAACGTTCAGATTTGTGTTAAGCATATAATCTTCCATGTTGAAGATAAATGCGATCGTTGTATCTTCTTCTACCGATGCCGTCCAGCTTGGTACATACTGACAGAAGTTGACCTTGCGACCAAGGATCGTATGCTCCGGTCTTCCATCAATCCCTACGTTAGTACGTGCGATCGGCTGACCATTGCTGTCAGTCATACCAACGATCTGATTGTAGAATGTATTCTTAGACATATACCATTCTGCACCATTTTCGTATGCTTCCGGCAGAGCTGCTTCCATTGCACACAGATTTTTATAAGTGAGTGCAGCACCCTTTTTTAAGCTGACAACCTGATCTTCTTGTGCACTTTCTGTCAGAATGCCCTTTGGTTCATTTGCTCCGTCTCCTTTGATGATCGCTTCTTCCAAAGCTTTCACCATAGCGTCGGCAACATTCTTAGACAATGTCTGTTCAAAGATCTCTAATGTCATCGTGTCGGTCGCAATTCCTACCGCTACGACACATCTTAACTTAAAGTAGTTAAATGTGATCGATCCTAATGCCTTTTTCTGCTTATCAGACGTTCCATGCTCTGTCGTCCATGTGGCAACCGGCTTTGCGACAGAAGTAGGAACAGTAACACCACCCTTGTAAAAGGTTCTTGTGACTTTGTTCAGAATGGTTCCAACCAGTTCCATCTTCTCCACGATACGCTCAATGATCGTATTTGGAATAACGGCACCGACATCACCACTCGATGTCACCTCTGACTGGTTTTTAAACTGTGCCGGGATTGCTTCGCCTTTCAGAACATAGTTCATAAAAGCCATACGGTATTCCTTATCATCTGCATTCTCATTTTCAAACGATATTGCTGCCATGCTGCCATCAGGCGCACTCATGGTATCCGTTACTCCCTGCGGTACAACTGCTGCCCCGCGAAGTGCTGTCATTTCAGCCTGCTGTTGTACAAAATCCTTGTACTCATTGTCAAACGTTTCAACATCTTCTTTCTTTGCTTTATACTCTTCAAGCTTTCCCTCATTCAAAAGGTTCTCTGCTTCATCGAGCATTCCGTTTCTGTAAGCTACATAGTCTGCATGACCTGTAAACTTTAAAAAAACATTCATAAATTTCATAATACGTCTCCCTTCATTCTCATAAGTTTTAATTGTTCTTTTGCGACCAGAATTTCCTGTTCTTTGTCTGTCATATCCGGTGTCGGATTCCGACACAAGAACATATTTCTGATCTTCTGCTTCGCTTCATCGGAAAGAATATTTCCAAAAGAGCCATTTATGGTAAACGGTGCTTTTGCACCACTTTCCCCTATAATCTCATCCACAAAGCCTTTTTCTTTGGCGTTGGCTGCATCCATCCAGGTCTCCCGATCCATAAGATCTAAAAGCTCTGTCTCGGAAAGCCCGGTCTTTTGCCGGTATAAGTTCGAGATGGCTTTATTTGCCGTCTGTAAGATCATTGACTGCTGTTCCATCGCATGATAATCCCCGGAAGCACCGCTTGACACGTTGTGTATCATATACATCGTGCTTGGATAGGCGCGAACTTTTCCGGCTCCACAGGCTACGATCGTGGCAGCACTTCCGCAAAAACCGCTAATATCAGCCGTTGTCTGCCCTTTATATGCTCCCAGTTCATATGCCATTTCATTTCCTGCCATAACATCCCCGCCACCGGAGCTGATCACAACAACGACATCTTCACCATTTGCATCAGCAAGCCCTTTTCGGATATCTGCCGGACACACCGCATCCAATCCCACAAAATCATAGAGCCACTTATCATCATCACTGACAATCGTTCCTTTCAGATCAATACTTGGCATTGTCATTCACTTCCTTCCTTTTGATCGGTGTCGGATTCCGACACCTTTGCCGTATCAAGTCGTCTGACTAACACATCCCCACCATCTACAGGTGCAAGATTCAGATAATAACGTACTTCGTTTGGTGTCATAATTCCTCTGTCTACAAACTGCACCAGATTCAGTTTCGTTGTCATACTTGCAAAAGTCAGGTTGGATGCTTCAAACATGATCTTGTTGCCATAGCTTCGCTGTGTTCTGGTAAAAAGCTTCCGGGTATATTCGCCCGCCATCTGACACGCTATCGGCTCGATGCAGGATTCGTAGTATGAGATCCATTCATCTTCTGTATAAGAAGAGGTCACAATCTTTTTATTCGTGTTAAAAAAGGCATACACCCTTTCCACGGTTCTGTCCGACTGTGCTGCATTTGGTACAAAGTCATTCGGCTGGATCTGCTTTGCTTCTCCTTTTGCATCTGTGGCAGCCACACCAAAAGACTGCGTTTTCATGCTCAAAAAGTTCTCTGCAAATTCCTTTGCCCGTCCCTTTAAATCTTCCGGTCGTAACGACTGTGTAAACTTCAAAAGCCAGCGGATTGCAGCGCCATTCTTGATCGCATTAACAATTCCCTGATCCGATGTCGTTACAATGTTCATAAGATTTGCCAAAGCTTTGCCGGGTGGATCTCCAAAAAGATCGTTTTCGGAATAATCTTCACGAATATGAATAACCTCCGAATACGGAAAGACCGCATTCTTTCCATTCTGAAAATAAAACCGCAAATACAGCTCCTGCTTGTCATAGCGTGCTTCTACGGTTACTGCCGGAATCGGGTACAAACCACACGGAACACCAAAGGCATCCCTGAGGATCAGAATAAATGCATTGTGATTTAATGCTAACTGGTTTGCGACCTTCTCCTGAAGCATCTGCCCGGTCATATATTGGTTCGGTTCTTCTAACAAAAAACGGATGTTGACAAGAGGATTGACATCAATCTTTCTTGCTCCATCCGTTTCTGTTTCTCTAATATGTTTGGCGATCAGTTTACCGATCGCTTTGGTCTTTGGTCGAATGCACGCCCGTACAATATCGGACCAGTACAGGTTTCCGTTCCATGCATAGAAGCCATTGCCGACATCTACCACCATATGGAACACATCCCGTTCCCTTGCATTTTGTAACTTTTGAAAAATGCCCATTCCTTCCATTCCTCCTAAATCAATGACTGATATTCTTCCAGATGATTTTCTAACACCACATAAGCGTCAAGCAGTCCTGCCAGACCGTCAATTCTTCTTGTCGGACTGTTGCCCTTGCATGGCTGGATATTATTATTCTTATCAATATCTACTGCTGTATTTGCAAGACACCATTTCAGGATCGGATTGTTCTGATACACAATCCTCTTTGCTGCCAGATCGGCACCGAGACTCTTCATCGGAGACGACAGCGTTTTCTTTCCCTGAATTACCGCCTCCATCGTATCGGCGCCGAATGTATTCTTCATATCTTCCACAAAATATGTCGCACTCCACGAATCATATCCATCCTTGAAAAGATAGATATCATACTTTTCCTGCATCTCCTGATACCATTCCACAACATGCTTATAATGCACTTTGTTACCGGGACAGGTACGAAGCCATCCCTGCTCGAGCCAGAGATCATATGGGATCTTATCCTCACGTACTCTCTGTTCCAACAGATCTTCCGGCAGCCAATACATCTGCTCCACATAAATGTGCTTATCATCCGGCACCATAAAAAGCAGTGTGGCATTGGTCAGATCGGTTGTCGAAGAAAGGTCATTGCCGCCAATTCCATACTTCGGACAAAGCTTTTTGATATCAAAAGTTGCGGTATTATCCAAATCTTCAAACGTCATCCACGATTCGCTGGAAGTCTCCCTGATATTAAACTCTTTACAGACAAGGTTCTTGACAAGCATCGGATTATTTAATGCTTTCTTGACCTTTGCTCTAAGCGTATCCAGGTTCTTGATCGTACCTAATCCGGGATTGGCTTTATACCAGTTTTCTTCCTGCGTCCATTCTTTCCTGTTGTCTAACTCATACAAAAATGGGAAGAAATGTTTATCCTTGTATCCGTTTTTATCAAAAAGGCCGTTGATCACTCTCTTAGCTTCTTCGTATTTCAGATCGTATATATCTTCTCTTACTGTTCCTGCCGTAGAAGTTATATATACTAAAGGCTGCTGCCTGGCTGTCGTACCATCTGCCATAATGTCATACAGTGCCTTGCCATTCTTCCATTGGTGGATCTCATCCATCAGCACACAATGCACGTTCAGACCATCCAAAGTATCTTTGTCACTTGCAAGCGGTTTGAAACTCCCATCATTATACTGTTCACTCGAAAGCTCCCCGACAAGCGGTTTGATCCTTTTGCGAAGCTGTGGCGATTTGTTGACCATTCGCTTCGATTCTTTCCAGATGATGGATGCCTGATCTCTCTTTGTCGCCACGGCATATACTTCCGGTCCGGGTTCTCCGTCTCCAATCTGCATATACAAACCTACGATAGACGCAAGCAGTGACTTTCCATTCTTCTTGCCCACGATAAAAAGAGATTCCCGGCATTGCCGGTTTCCATTGATATCAACAAAGCCAAAGACTGCTGCCAGGTGTGCCTTTTCCCAAAGTTCCAGACGAACCGGCTGTCCTCCGGTTGCACCTTTTGAAAACTTACAAAAGTTCTCGGCAAATTCAATAATATGGTTGGCACGCTTTGGAGAATAAAAATACTCATCCGGGTTTTGAATATGCCAGACGAGATAGCGATACCATTTTTCGATCGCCTTACTTACCGTAACTTTCTTGGATTTGATCTGTGCATAATATTGCAAAATCGGATTATATTCTAACGAATACCGTCTCATATTTCATCACGCCCATCCACAAATTCATCAAAATCATCTTCCTGTGCCTTGATCTCTAACTTTTTATCCTTTGGCAGACAATCCAGCAAAATCTTCATTGCCTGCGTCTGCTTTTGGGACAGTTGCAAATAAAGCTGTGCATCCGGTGACTGTTTTGTGCCATATTGATTTTCACCATTTTTGTATTCTACGGTTGTGCCATCACGAATGATATCATCCCGCAGATCCTGCATGGTTATTGTCATAAACGCCACATCATCAATCGTTGTGAAGACCAGCTTTTTCTTATTATCGTCTATTTCCTTAAAAAGTCTTTTCAGACGTGCAACCTCTTTCTTGATCCTTTTCTTTTTCTCCAGATAGTTTGAAATACTGTCTGATTTTTCTTCTCTCCGAAGCTCTTCGGCTTCGATTTCTTCCAGATCGACCATCTGCTTTCCTCCTTATACCACACCCCCTACAGGAACTTCCTGCGTTTCAAAGCAATGGCCACCCCCGGTGCCGGGGTTTCGGTCACTCAATCCTTAAAAAGGGGGGTATTTTCGCTTATTTTTCCTATTGGATTGCCGTTTTTATCGAAAAAAACGAGCATTTTCTTCTTCCTAACCACTCCATGACCTTCCAGATCATCATGACACTGCTTGCATACATATTGCAGGTTATCAAAGGACAACGTTACATCCGGATCATGAATGTTGTTCTCGTTTAGCATTTCTTTGTGATGCACGATATAGCCAAGACTGCTCTGGCACAACTCGCACAATCCTCCATCTATGCCAATCCTCTGCCTGATGTAGCTGTCACGACATTTTTTCCATTGTCGGGAGTGATAAAAGGCTTTTGCAAACTCTTTTGCCATTGCTTCCACTTCCTCCACTTAATCTGACATAACGTATAATTGTGTTAGATCTCTTTGTTCGTGTTTCTTCTAATAAGTGCCAAACTTTTTTGTTCTGTAATCTGTCACCCTCTTTTTATGTCAGATTGCTGCCACAAAAAAAGAAAAAGCATAAAGCACACGCTTTACACTTCCACACAATTCATTCGTTCTCTTTTCTTTTGACCTGCTCCGGATACACAACCACTTTATCATCTTCCCTTAAAAGACAGCTTTCTCATATTGGTATCTCTCATATCCTTTGTCAGACCAATGTATCGCATCGTAACCTGTACACTTGCATGATTAAAGATCTGCTGCAACGTGACGATGTCCTTTGTCTGCTGATACATATGATAACCAAAGGTCTTACGCAGTGTATGTGTACCAATCTTACTAATGCCAAACTTCTTCCCGGCTTTGGATAAGATATCATAAGCCTGCTGTCTGGAGATCGCTTTGTTTTCTCCTTTGGCTGACTTGATCAGATATTCATAGTCTGCTTTGTCTTTGATATACTCATTCAGGATCGGACGAAGCTCCGGATTGATCGGAAAGGATTTCTCTTTTCCTGTCTTCTTCTCCCGGATATACACATCTTTCTTTCCTCTGACATCACGCACACGCAGTCTGAGAATGTCCGATATCCGCAATCCGCTATAGATTCCAAAGACAAACATCACATAATTGCGATAGCATTGACTCTTTAAATAATCAGCAATGTCATTGACCGTACCCATATCTCGTATAGGCTCTACTGTATTCACTAGCAAACCACCTCCACGCTATATTGGTGTACAAAAAAGGAGATGATTCTGCTCATCTCCTTTTCTTGCCCGATACCATAATAACACAGATTTGGGTGCTCTGCCTCCCAACTTTACTTTTTATGGAAAGTTTTTATTTGGTGTCGGAATCCGACACCGAATCAATAAACTGCTGCATCATCCGACTGATCTGTGAAGCCTGTGATACTCCTGCTTTTTCACAGGCAATCTTAAAGTTATCCGCCAATTCTTTCTTGATCTTAAATGACTTTGCGATAATACCAACTTTCTTTTGATATTTCATTGTTGCTCTTGTCTGTACATTCGCTTTACTTTCCATCCCGATCACCTCGCTTTGCTGTCATCTTCTTTTCGCACTGTTTTGTATATCTGCTTTCCAATATCGATCAGTTCTAAAACTGCTGATATTGCCAGCAGTACAAGAGCATACACCGCATTGCCGGTAGCCACACACAAAATTAGTGAAAAAACTAAAAATGCATCAAACACTGAATATTTTCCCATTGCTTTTTTATAACCTTATGATAATATATAAGTGTGGATAGGGCTTTCGCCCTACCCCTCAACCCCTGCAGGCTTCTATTGAAGAATACCTGCAAGTGTCGCTATAAGCTTAGCAACTGCCGTTATCAATGCAGAAACCGCAAACAACGCTTTGATAATTACATTCGCAAGCTTATAGCTTTTTTTCTTATACTTCTTACTCATAAGGCTTACTCCTTTCTTTGTGCTATTTCCTTGTTACAAGTATATAATATCATAATGTGTACACTATGTCAAGTGTTTTTTACATTTTTTTCTAAAAATTAACAAAAAAGAGATGATCGCTCATCTCTTTTTCAATACAATAGCACAAATTAGGATATTATCTTGCAACGGTTATTGTTGCTTTTCGGTGTCGGAATTCGACACCGACTCAATAAACTGCTGCATCATTTTTGTAAGCTGTCCTGCCTGGCTGGTCTGTGCCTGCTCACAGGCTTTTGCAAAGGATTCCACAACATCCTTTTTTAGCTTATAGGATTTGCTGATATAACCGGCTTTTGCATTCCACTTATCCTGTGGTCGTATCTTCTTTTCCACGAATCATCACCTGCTTTCTCTTTTGGATTCGGTGTCGGATTCCGACACCGAACCAATAAACTGCTGCATTATCGTCTCTTTTCTTTGATTGTCTGAACACCCCAGACACCTAAGCTTATCAAGCCTAACACAATAAAAAAGATTCCTAATATTCTTAACATAGTGTAACACCTCTTTTCTTTACTTTTAATACATATAATGTTATAGTAAAGGCAGGAAGGGCTTTCGCCCTCTCCCACCCTACCTCGATTGGTTACATGAACCAATCAAGGATTTTGTCGATGATCAGTAACAAAGTACCGATCACCAGCTCCAACAAAGCGGGACGCCAATCGAGCTTGTTGGAGCTTTTTTTGTTCTTATGTTTCTTACTCATAAGTTGTTGCTCCTTTCTTTGTGCTATCTCCTTGCTACAATTATATAATACCATACTGTACACCGTATGTCAAGTGTTTTTTACATTTTTTTCTATTTTTATTTTCATACACCTTGTTTTCTGCCAAACAAATTTTTTAAAAAAAATACGAAAAATCATTGACTTAACTATCGGGTTTATGACTACGATAGACCTATCAAAGTAGAAAGGAGGCGTGATATTATGAATATATTTAAGCCATTGACTGACTTAGCTTATATAGTATTAATTATTATGTTTGTTATGATTTTTTTCTTTGTTTTTGGTTGTTTTGTGTTTTGGTTTTTAAAAAATCTTTTTAAGAAATAAAATCTAAAAACAACAGAATGCTTTGCAAAAAATGACGGCAACTTTTAACGCAAGTTGCCGTCATTTTTTGACCTTTTCATATTATTGATAACCAAGAAATTTCAACATTATCTTGATACGCCAAGCTTTGCCATAAGTGCTTCTTGTAATACTTTAGACACATTGATATGTGACTTTTCAGCTTCCTGGTTTAACCAATTTGGTAATGTTACATTACGACGAACTGTCTTATTATCTAACATTCGTCTATACGCTGCCAGATCAACATCAACCA